>Ga0310697_10000038_pt1 | contig 175834 bp, 141 predicted proteins | sample 172DNAGHGlowgp2_FD_203883 | JGI IMG/M metagenome (GOLD analysis project Ga0310697, IMG submission 203883) | Sheep rumen microbial communities from Palmerston North, Manawatu-Wanganui, New Zealand - 1728 DNA GHGlow gp2 (v2) (version 2) | ecosystem: Host-associated > Mammals > Digestive system...
GGTACTTGTGGGGGTACTTGTGGGGGTAACAAGATTAGGTTGTTCCTTCCACTCATCAGTTGGATGTATATGCAAATAACGATTGCGTAAGTCCCATTGTTCGCCAAGCAGCAAATTACGGAAAAATCGCTCCAAATAGATGGGCGAATAGTCAACATTCTTTACCGCATTCTTATAGTTAGCCCGCACCAATGCATTTCGGAAATACCAAGAGTGTTGGGCAAACATTTCGTTGTTGACTCCAAAACCAATATGACGCAGATACAGGATGACAAAAACGGCAGTTGTTCGCGTATTTCCCTCGCCAAACATAAAACAATGGTTTCACCTTTGCAGTAAGGTTTTGCATTACAAATATACGAAAAAAAGGGAATTTCTCGGTTTAAATACTATATAAATGAAATGAGAGATGAAATGAAAAAGTCTCCATTTGGTTGTGTGATTTGAATAAGGATAACTGATTGAATAAACGAATATGTACTGTTTACAACAAAACGTTTCATTTCGTGTTAAGAACTTCATTGCCAATCCTTTTTTCAATTTGAAAAACTTATTTATTTTGTGAATGTTTTCTAACAAATGCTTTAATGTATTAAAATATTGATTTACAACTTCTTAAAATAAACGATATGAAAAAAATTGCTTGTATTGCAACAACATTTATTCTTTGTGGAATACAACTTTTTGCACAAGATTCCACGTATTATTGGAAAAATGGAAAAATTCAGTGCAAAGGAGCTTGGTTGGACGGAACCGAACAAGGGTTATGGACATATTGGGACTCATTGGGCAACAAAATTCAGGAATCCACATTTCTGCGTGGTCGCCTCAACGGGAAAAACTGTATATATAAAAATGGTATAAAAATCCAAGAAGCCACCTACGTGCTGAACGAATTGTCGGGTCCATACACGGAATGGAACGAGGAAGGCACAAAAATGGTGGAAGGGTACTATAAACGCAACAAGCAAGATTCATCGTGGAAATATTATTATCCACAGGGAATGCTGAAAAAAGAATACATCTACAAAGGTGACACTGTGCTGATTTGGAACCACTGCTACATCCGTGGCGGGTGCACTGTGGCAAACGGCGAAGGTATGTATCAGGAAACATGGGGGAACGGCAATGTAAAAACTCAAGGTTTAATCAAAAATGGTTTAAAAGAAAATGAATGGATTTCATATTTCGAAAACAATAAAATTAAGTCTAAAGGCAACTACCACCAAGGCGAAAAAGTTGGAAACTGGATTGAATATTATTCAAACGGAAAAGTTAAGGAACAAATCAGTATGACCAACGGCACATACGAAAGCTACTACGAAGACGGAAAAATCCACCAAAAAGGGTTCTATAAAAATGAAAAAAAATCGGGTGACTGGACAATTTGGAACACCAACGGAAACATCACCCGCAAAAACCACTACGAAGATGGCCAACTTGATGGTTTACAAGAAGTTTGGACTGAGGATGGTAAACAAAAGGTATCAGCTATTGAATACAAAAACAATGTAAAAAATGGAAACGCAAAATGGTGGTTGTCTGACAATAAAATTGACATAGAAGGTAGTTTCGTGAATGATTTACCAGATGGCACTTGGACCTATTACCGTCACGACAACGGGAAGGTCGGCAACACAGGGAAATTCTCGGCTGGCAAGAAAACAGGTCACTGGACGTGGTATTATGCCGATGGTTCCGTATGGAAAGAAGGTGATTATCAAAACGATATGAAAACAGGAACGTGGACATTCTACTACGAAAACGGTCAGAAAGAACACGAAGGAAATTTTGAAAACAACCTTGAACAAGGCGAATTCACCCAATGGTTCGAAAATGGCAGAACCATGACCATCGGTTATTTTGACAAAGGTTTGATGACTGGCACATGGACTGGCTGGTACGAAGAAAATCCTGACCAAATGAAATACAAAGTCGAATACAAAAATGGCGTAAACCATGGTACAGCAACATATTGGAACGAAAAAGGGAAAATCCAATCCGAGAAACACTACGCTAACGGTCAGTTGCACGGTCCGTCGAACACATACTTCTTGAATGGAAAGCTCAACATTTCCGGACAATACGATCAGGGGAAAATGGCTGGTAACTGGAAGTATTTCAATGAATCAGGCGTATGTGAACGCGACATTAATTTCAAGGACGAACGTCCTGAAGGTAAATGGACAATCAGATACAAAGAGGGGCCAATCAAAGAAGAATCCATCTACAAAGACGGCGAGCGCCACGGCAAATACAAAGCCTATGGCATGCAAGGCGATTTAGTGTATTACGCGAAATACAAAAAAGGATTAGTTAAAAAAGTAAAAGTTGACAAACGCGCCAAAACATCAACAGTAAAATAATGGACAAGAGTACTTACGAACGATTGTTGATTGAACTTGCAAAGAAACGCGAGTATCAGAAACTATTGGATTTATCGAACGAAGTTGTTACCGAATATCCCGACTGGCACATAGCGTGGCATTATTTAGCAACAGCCTACGGTTTGCAAGGCAATCACGAAAAAGCTATTGGATACTTCATTAAAGCATTGGAAATCAAGCCAAATTCCGAAAAAGCGCTCTATGGACTGAGCGTGTCGTTCCACGCATTGAAAATGCACGACGAAGCCATAGCTTGCCTACTGAAACACCAGGAAATCAGCGGGAAGGAATTCAAACTTTCATTTGCTCTTGGTGTAAACTACTCCGAAATCAACGAAATTGACAAAGCCATTGATGCCTTCGACAACGCTCTCAAAATCCGTCCAGAAAATGAGGAAGCATTATTCTGTTTAGCGGATTGTTATCGCATTCAAGAAAAATACGAAAATGCGATAGAATATTATTTGAAAGCGCTGCAATTAAATCCAAGCAATGTGTTTGTGTGCCACAATACCGCTGTTTGCTATAAACAATTGAATAACAACGAAAAAGCTATTGAATACTATCAAAAGACATTGAAACTGGATCCATCGTTTATGCATTCGCTCCGAAACCTTGCCGACATCTATATAGAACTCAACAAGCAAGACGAAGCAAAAGATTTAATTCAACGCGCATTGAAAATCAAACCTGATTCCCAAGAATTGATTGCCTTGATGGAGAAATTTAAATAATTAAATCACAAACATTTGTCCACGTTTCAGCATCTTCTTGTATGCTTTTCGGTTGAAACGGTAGAGGCGCGCCGCACGGTGTGATACATTTTTCTGTTTTCTGCCTGTATCGAGGAATACGCCCAAACTCAACATTCGCTTTCTGAAATTGCGTTTGTCGAAGGTTTCCATAGTTATTGCTTCATATACATCCTGCAAATCGGACAATGAAAATTCTTTAGGCAGAAGTTTTAGAAAAATCGGGTCAATATGCACCTGTTCCTGCAATTTCGCTAACGCCGCACTGAACAATTCTTTGTGGTCGAACGCCAATTTCGGTATTTTTTTTACCGAAATCCAATGCAACTCCGAAGCATCGGGACCTATTTGCATGGAATAATCGGAAACACGCACTAAAGCATAGTAAACAACAGTGATAACACGTCGAAGCGGATACCTATCAAGTTTTCCAAACGTGCCGACCTGTTTCATATAAATGTCGGTCAAACCTGTCAAATCGTACAAACGTCGCATTGGGGCTGCATCCAAATCCTCATCTAAATACACAAAACCTCCAGGCAATGACATTTGTCCAAAACCCGGTTCCGTGTTTCTTTTTATAAACAAAGCTTTTAACACGCCTTCATCGAAACCAAATATCACACAGTCAATTGAAAAGTTGTCAATTTCTGTTCTTTCTGCCATACATTTATTTCTTAAGAGGTTTTACTTTAACCAATAACACATCGTGACTACCAATAGTAGCTTGCATATTCTTTTTGGTTGTTCCAATATCTTTTTTATCATACAGATTCCGCACCGAGCATATCGTGTTCGCAAATGCGATTTCTTTGTTGAACACGGCATCCTTCAAAATATGTTTCTTCCATTCAAAATTCAGATTATACTGATTTTCGCCAGAGTTTAGGAAACACAGCGCCCAACTTCCATCGTGCAACGGTTTTGCCCATACTTCCAAATCGCCTTGTTTTGCATAGCGAAACGCCTGAATGCCAAGTTTATCTTGATTTATGTCAATTATCTCCTTATTTGTGAGTATTTCCAAGGTCTGTTTTGATGTTTTCCGCACATCGTTGCCCAACATCAGCGGTGAAGCAAGCATACTCCACAAGGCAAAATGTGCACGGTCTTCCGCCAACGACATTCCATTACCCACCTCCATCATATCAAAATCATTCCATGCTCCTGGATGCGCATATTTACGAAGCGTGTCGTTGTCGCGCATATTTAATATCTTCATCACGCCCCATGCCGACCATTGTGTAGGCAAACCATCATCGTGACGGTCCTCGCAGTCAAAACAAGGATAAATGTCACCAGAAATACGCCAACAATGTCCAATATCTCCTGCCCAAAACCACGGTTCTGTATCACCCCATTCACAAATGCTGAATAAAATCGGACGTCCTGTGGCATAGAGAGCATCACGCATTGTGGTATAAGCTGCGTCAGACGTAAGATTTCCGTGATAACACCAATCGTATTTCAAATAATCAACACCCCACGAAGCATAAAGCAGCGCATCTTGGTATTCGTGTCCACGACCACCTGGATAGCCTCCACAGGTTTGGATTCCCGCACAATTATAAATACCGAATTTCATCCCTTTAGAATGGACATAATCTGCAAGATGTTTTATACCATTAGGAAATTTTTCAGGATCAGCGACTAAATTTCCGTTCGCATCACGCTCATGCATCATCCATCCATCATCAATCACCACATAATTATAGCCAGCATCGCGCAGTCCCATCGAAACCATACTATCAACAACACCTTTCACAAGTTCCTCGTTGATGTTTGTAGCAAAGGTGTTCCAACTATTCCACCCCATTGGCGGCGTTTGTGCAAGATCAGCCACCTTTTGGGAAAAGCCACTGAATGACAACAAACCACAAACGCTTATTAAAAGAAAAAAACGCTTCATACAACAATTATTTCACAATAGACAAATATACGTTTTTATGCGTGAATGACAATACAAACAATAAGATATTATCAACAAAAAAAGTCCCGCAGTAAATAACCACGAGACTTTTTGTCCATTTATTTATATTTATTTATTAATCTTCTATAAAATCATCGTATTCCGAAACCGTTCCAATTACCTTGAACTCTGTTCTACGGTTCAAAGCACGTCCATCAGGATTGTCGGCTCCGTCATCGAATTTATTTGGAGCGATAGGAACAGAGAAACCATAACCTTTACCAACGATTCTTGATTTATCAATACCTTGTTTCACAACGTAGTCAACAATTTCGTCGGCACGTTTTTGCGACAACTTCAAGTTGAATGCCTCGCCACCGTGGTCATCGGTGTGGCTACTCAATTCCACAACGATCTCAGGAGCTTCTCTCATAAGAGACACGACTGATGCATCAAGAATTTCCTTTTGTTCTTTTTTCAAACGGAACTTACCATATTCATAGTAAATATTCTTTACAACCAGAGCATCCTTCGTTAAAGAATTGATTCCATAATCCTTTAAATGAAGCGTATCAGGTTCGGTGATACCGCGAGTTGAGAATGGAATAAACGCTGAACCCGAACGAACATTTTCAAATTGCAACACATATTGGTGGTTTGGTTCAACTGTGAAATAGTAACGACCAGTAGAATCAGTTTCAGTGCTTGCAATGAAAACTTTTTCATTAGAGTTACCAATGTATAATGCAACACGGCTACCTGCCAAATAACGTTTTTCCTTTTCTGTGGAAACCGTTGCAGCAACAGAATCTGCTATATCAACAGCAACAGAATCTGTAGCACTTGAGGTTTCAAAACCTTTTGAAACAAGGTCTGCAAGTTTACTATCCACCAATTCATACACGCGACCTGTTACAGGAATGTCGAATTTAACATCTTCGTAGTCAACATAATAAATATCATCGCAGCAAGTTTCCATACCGCCAGTCATTGTACCGACACGGTTTGTGGCGAAGAATGCTTTCTTTCCATCAGGGCTCAATGCGAAGTAATAGTCATCGTATGGCGAATTGATTGGATATCCCATATTTTCGGCCGGTGTCCATTTACTCATTTCACCATTCGATTTGAATACATCAAATTCACCCATTGAAGCAAGACCATTTGACGAGAAGTACAATGTTCTTGTAATAGCGTCATAATATGGAGAAATTTCATCGCCTGCCGAGTTCACTTTATTACCGCAGTTTTTGGGTTCACGCCACTCGTTTTTCTTCGACATAAAGATTGAATACCAAATATCGTAACCACCACGACCACCTTCACGGTTAGAAACGAAGTACAAAATCTCATCGTTTTTCTTCGATTCATTACCAACAGCGACATGGATATTAGATGTATTCTTAGCGTTAATGGTTTCTGGAAGTTCTTCAGGAGCCTGCCAAGTACCAAATGTATTCTTTGTCACATAAACCTTGCAAACATCTGGTTTATACTTTGATGAAAGGAATTTCTTTTTTCCTTTTGTGCAACGGACGAAGTAGAAACGTTGCATATCAGGAGAAAACGCTCCGTGGGTAGCATTCAAACGTGGAGTTTCCTGAACGTTCAAGCTCCAATCATCTTTTGTCATCCATTTGTTGTTCGCAAACGTAGCCTCGAAGAATTTTGGAGGAATCACAGTGTCAATAGAAGCATTGGCACCTACTGAATCAACCGAAGCTGCTGCGTACGCAAACGCTCTGTTATCCAAGAATATAGGCATATATTCATGACCTTCAGTATTCGTTGAATTATCCAACGCAGTCACAGCCATATTCAATGGCGAAGCGATGTACGCCGGAGCCGAATCACAGGCAATCATCTGTTGTTTTACCAATGCCGAATACAAGCTAAAATCCTTAGCACCGGCATACTCTTTCTTAAACGATTTAAAATGGCCTTTCGCCTCAGCGTATCGTTCCGAAGTTTTCAACATTGTGGCATAGTAATACAAAGCCAACACATTCTTCTGTGGATTAGCCTTGTACGCTTTGTCGTACCAAACTTCAGCTGCCGCATAATTTCTAGTAAGACGGTAGCATTCTGCCAACGAAAACATGATTTTGTAATTTTCGTTTTCTTTACAATACGCCTCAAAATAGTTACAAGCGCTGTAATAATCACCACTATTCATGGCTGCGGTTCCTAATTTCTTCAGTTTTCCCGTACTCAACGACGACAAGTCAACTTGACCGAATGAGCTTGCTGCGAACCCGAAGATTAGCAAGAAACACGGTATCAGGTATTTGTACTTCATAAGTATATATTTACATTATTCAACATAAAACGCCCCAAATATACGAAACTTATTCATATTTTACATTTTATTCTTCGTAAATTATTTCAAAATATTGATTTAACGTTCCAATTATCCGAAATTCAGTCCGTCTATTTTTGGCACGACCTTCAGGATTGTCGGTTCCATCTTCGTTCTCATTTGGTGCGACAGGACGCATTTTTCCATATCCTTTTGCACGAAGACGATTTGGATCTATGCCATTCTGTACCAAATAGTTAACAACACTCTCAGCACGTTTTTGCGACAATTTCAAGTTGTAGTTTTCTCCACCTTTACTATCGGTATGGCTACCAATTTCAACCACAATTTGCGGATATTCTTTCATAATATACAAAACCGTACGGGATAGAATTTTTTTCGACTGTAATGTCAAACTTGATTTGTCAAAATCATAATATATGTTTTTTATACGGAAAATATCTTTTGACAAATAGTCAATCCCTATTGCATCAATATGAATAGTGTCGGATTTGAAGATTCCTTTCGTGGTAAAACGAATTTCTGGCGGTAATTTTTTGTCACTTTCGAACTGAAGCATATAATCTTTACGGGCTGTCACGTCGAAGAAATAATGTCCATTTTCATCGGTAGTGTCGGCAGCAATAAAAATTGGTTCCTCTGAATTTTTGTCAATCAAAAACAGCGACACGATACTTCCAACAGCAAACATCACCGAATCGCCCGATGTGGTACGTTCGTTAACTTTTTCCATATCGTCCTTCACAATTTTTTCAATTGTAGCGTTTGGAATCAACATTACCGTACCTTCAACACCCACAGAAATAGCATCAACAAATTTAAACGAGAAAATATCGTCACAGCACGTCGATACATTTTTACTCTCCTGTCGGTTCGACACCAAAAAGCCATTGACGGTAGCCGCATCAGCCGCGAAATAAATGTCATCGAAACCTGTATTGATTGGATAGCCCACATTTTCGGCTGGTGTCCATTTAGTCAATTCGCCCGTTGAGCGGAACACATCCTGTTCGCCAAGTCCAGCCCAGCCGTTCGAGCTGAAATACAGCGTACGGTCGCGCATTTGATAGAACGGCGTGATTTCATCAGCGGCAGTGTTGATTTTATTTCCGCAGTTTTTCGCCTCGCGCCATTCGCCTTTCTTCGCAAGATACACACTGTACCAAATATCCAAGCCACCTTTACCATCGGGGCGGTCGCTCACAAAGTACAAAATCTCATCGCCACGTTTGGAGTCGGTTCCCACTGCAGGTTGCGTGTTATTGGTATGTTTCATATTGATTGTTGGCGGCAACAATTCCGGTTCCGACCACGTACCTTTATTATTAAGACGGCTCACATATATTTTGCAATTCATTTTGTATTGCCAATCAGCCTCACATTTCGTAAAGAACAACTTTTTCTTGTCAGGAGAAAGTGCCGCATTGCCCGAGTGCACATAATCTTGGTTAAAATCGCCTTCCATCCATTCCTGCAAGAAATGCCAATCGTTTTTTTGCTTAGAAGCCAAATAGAAGTGGCGGTACGGGAGGTCTGCCTTTTCTGCATCGGGAATAAACACAACAGGTGATTCCACACGCATTGAAGCATATAATAATGTAGTGTCATTCAAATATATTGGAGAAAGTTCCACCGATGGTTTGTTGATTGACTTATCCAACCGTTTGATTTCCACCGACATGGCAGAATCAATAATTCCTTGTGCCGAATCGCATGCTATGATTTGTTGTGTAACCAAACGTTTGTAATCAACATCTTCACCTCCTTTATATAATTGTTTGAAGGTTACGAAATATTTTTTTGCGTCGGCATAGTAGCCATACACTTTGAGCATTTCGCCATAGTGATAGAGTGCCACAAGATTATTTTTATCAACACGATAGGTCTTGTCGTAATACGTTGCCGCAGGAATATAATTACGTGTGGCATGGTAGCATTCCGCCAAGTCAAACATAACTTTTGCTTTTGGCTTCTTCTTTTTTTCGCAATACGCCTTGAAATAATCGATGGCGGAATATGTATCGCCAATCGACATTGCATTATAGCCCATAGATTTCAGTTTTCGTGCGGAATACCCCGACAAATCCTGAGCCGACACCATATTTCCCGCCATAGCCACAAGCAGGAACAACACACAACATTTTTTTAAATTCGTTCGCATGGTATTTTTACTTTACTACTCTTCCAACTCGGTGTCAAGTACGTGAGCGAAACCTCAAAGGCGCCCCGTTTCTTGGTTGCATCCCGTAAAGAAGATACATTTATATCATAACTAATTCCAACGTCAAATCTATTCATTTTTGCGCCAATAATCCAAATTGAAGCATCGTAATTTTCAGAAAAACCATATCGGAACAATGTGCCAACATATGGCGAAATCTTTTTCTTCACACTATATTCCACATTTGCGCCAAGCAGAAAGTCGGTTGATTTTTCCTGCCGCACGAAATATGCCCGTGGAATTACAGCCACACGACCAAACTCGCTCTTTCCTCCCAATTGGACCACCGAGCGAAGCAGTTGCCGCGTACCATCGAGTTCCATACCATATATAGACTCGTTCGGTACATTAATATTAAACAAGCTAAAACCCGCCAGTGCCACAAAATTATCGGCAAGACGCTTTTGCCAAAGTACACCGGCATTCACCACCATGTGGAAAATTTTTCCACCTTCCGTTTCGCCGTTATCAAAAGAACGGTTAAACACATCCTCGCCACCCAAATCAAACTGTTCGTCGTAAGTGTAGTGCAAATTCCGTGTAGTTTTATACACCATACCGAACTGCACGCCACCGCTCAATTTATGACCGTTCACATCGAGTGCAAATGCTCCCGACACAAGGAATTTGTCATTTATCAAATTATGGTAGCCCGATTCGTCACGAAGAAACAATACGCCAAATCCATACGAATGGTCATAGAATTGAAATTGTTTTTCGGCACTTAAACTAATTGTTTGATATGGTTTATTGTCAACAGCCTTCCATTGCGTACGATACATTCCGTTAAGTCGCAGATTGCCGTCGTACCAAGCCGTATTGGCTGGATTTGCCGTCAACGGATTCTCATAAAATTGAGAAAAATGAATTTCCTGTGCAACCAAATGCCCCACACAGAGTGTCTTTATACAAAATATTGCAATGATTGTTCTCTGATATATTTTTTTTGCTAGATAAACACTCATTAATATAGTTTAGTTAAACAGTTTTCTTATATTTGCATACAAAATTACTAAAAATATGAAATTAACCACCACATTGTTATCCTTTTTGATAGTAACAACTATAACTTTTTCTCAAAATTTCGATTTCGAAGCCGATAAAACTAACGGTTGCGCCCCTCAAAAAGTTATATTTCTCAATAAAACAGACGAATCTATCCGAAACAATTATACATATCAATGGACAGTTGAGAAAGGAAAATTTTCCCAGCAAATCGACAGCGTACAAAACACATACATAAAATCAGGCACATACGATGTGACCTTGAAAGTATTTGACAAAGCAGGGAACAATCTTATTGAAACAATTACAAAACCCAATTACATAACGATTTACAACGATCCAAATGTGATTATCCAATCAAATAAAGATTCCACTTGTCAGGACAAACCGTTTCAATTTTCCGTAAAAGACATACAATCCGACACTGCGATTGTTAGCTACACATGGGTGCTGTCGGACGGTACCATTTATTATGAAGAAACTCCACCACCACACATTTTCTATGACAAAAACAAGTTTGAAGTTTTCCTTTCGGTGCAGGATGGACATGGCTGTACGAACCGTGAACGGGAATCGATTTTCGTGAAAACCACCGCCGATTATCCTGATATACAATTCACCGCTGACAAACGGAAAACCTGTGATGAACAGTTGAACGTAACGTTCACAAACCAAACCAACGATAAAAATGTGGTGTCATTCCATTGGGATTTTGGCGATGAAAAAACGTTCGACGGGAAAACACCACCAAAACATCTCTACAAAGGCTACGGACGCTATTACGCTATGCTTTCGGCTGTATCAAAATCAGAATGCGAAAATACCGTTGCACAAACAATCCAACTTATTGACTATAAACCAACTATATCAATAACCGACAAATCACCGGAAGTTGTTTTCGACATTGACAATTATGGGAAATACATAGAACAAGATTCGCTAAGCACCTGTCCGTGCAAACAAGCACATGGAGGCAAGGAAATCGACTACAAAATAATCACTGCCAGCAACAAGGCTTGTATTGGTCCTATCACATTCACCGATTCCACTCCGTCGAACGACAATATAAAATGGGAATGGACATTGGAGAAAAAGGACGAAGCTACCAATAAAAAAACTGTTATCGCCACATCAACTGACAGGTCGTTCACCGAAGACATTACCGAGGGGGGAATGTATATCATTACTATGAAAACCGACAATGGGGTTTGCACTGACGAAACATCCAGAATATTCTATGTGGAGCCTCCGTTAGAAATCACCATAGAACCAGAAACCGGCTTTTATTGCGAAAATCCAGCCCTTGTTGAATATAAAGCAAACAGCAACATTCCTGGCACAAACTTTTTATGGCTGTTTGGCGGGAGCAATATGCTGTATCTCGGTGACAGCTACACTGCAACATACAAGAACAATGGTCTGTACCAAAACAAAGTTTACGCTATCTCACCGAACTCGTGCAGATATTCTGAAGTGACATCGAAAAACATTGAAATAACACGTCCTGTGCTGAATGCAAGCCGATACATTTCCGAAACTCAACCTTTATCAACAACATTCAACGACAAACCTGTTAGCGGTTGCAAGCCACTTGATGTTGACTTTGATGTATATTATTGGTACCATACCGACCAAGATTCCATAAAATCAATCACGTGGAATTTCGACGACAAAGGGAAAAGCACCTCGGTGACCACTCTCGACAAAAAAGAAAAAGATGGGCACAACGTCACACAATTCACCTACGTCGATACAGGCGTGTATCGTCCACGGGTTGCATTGGAAACATACAAGGGATGTAACATAGAAATATCGGCACTTTCTCATCAGATGATTAAAGTTGGCGAAGTTCCCGATGTTTCAATTTCGTATGACAAGACAGAAATGTGCGCCAACGATGAACTCACCATTTCTCTCACATTCAACGATGGTGCCAAACGTTACACCTCCATTTACGACACAGTAGAGGTAACATTCGTTTCGGAAAAACAGCGGGAAATGTCAGTGCCCAGAATCCCTATGGAAGAATCGTTTACTGCGGTTTTCCGCGACACTCTTGGTGTACAAACTTCGAGATACTTAATTTCCGACAACGGTTGCCGAGTTGAAGTGGAAGACAACCATCAACTGATGCTTAACGGACCGCTCATTACCATTGGATTGTCGGAAACCGACTGTGACAATCCGTATAACTACAAAGCTTATTTTTCAAAGAAAATGGGCGTAACCTCGTGGGAATGGTATATAAAACGAGATAAGACTGTTTTTCCTATTCAAGAACAGGAAGACACCATATATATAGACTTCCACGACTATGGCGGACGTGGTGAATACAAAATTTATGTTGACGCACACAACAGCGAAACAGGCTGTGATATGTCGGACACTGTTTTTATACAAGTCACTGATATTAAGGGCGACTTCGAAATGAAGCACAACATTTATTGCCTCAATTCCTCCGTTGATTTCATAGTAGGTCATGAAATGGGACAAGATATTTCGCAATGGAAATGGTTCTATAATTGGAACGATTCAACGGCTTCGACAGTGTTTGCAATTTTTCAAAAAGCAAATGGCATCACCCGTTTTGACCAACCGTACACCACTACCGAAATCGATGATTGCGGCAATATCAGCTACATTGAACATCTGCCAGATCCAAGTATGCTCTTCACAATCGACACAAACAATATTGAATATGTCACAGTTGTGGCAAGCGACATTCATGGCTGTACCGACACGGTTTCAAAACCAATACAAATTGTAGCTCCTAAAGCTGTTTTCGATTGTGACGTGACAGAGGACTGTCTGCCATATACTGCCACACTCACCGACACATCAACCAGCGTATCTATTATAAAACAAAGAGAATGGTACATTGACGGGGTTCTTATCAATAGAGAAAACAAGAAGTCGGTTTCGTCAACCATTGAAACGCCTGGATTCAAAGATGTTACGCTTATTGTGACTGACGATTTTGGTTGCACCGACACAACCACAAAAACCAACTACATTAAGCCCACCGTGCCGAACACGTTCTTCTACGTTGACCATCCGAAACTTTGTTTGGGAGTTGATGCTTCGTTTACCAGAAACCTCAATGTTTTTGGTTATAAAGACGAATTGACGCACTACAAATGGGAATATGGCGACGGCACCGTGGAGGAAAAAGATGGAAATCTTGCACAGAAAACACCCTATTCGTACCCAAAAGCGTCGAAAAACACGTTTGATGTGAAACTTGTAGGCTACACTCAAAGCCCTGAAGGACACGAATGCGTTGACAGCACTACACAAATTATTGATGTGAAAAGCGTAAGTTCAACCATAAAAATTAAAAGCTCGGATTTGTGCAAGGAACCTGGACAAAAATTCATCATTTATCTTGATAACAGCATCTATAACAGCAATATAAAGCAGTTCGACTGGTGGAAAGTTGATGCCGGCGATTCCATTTACATATCGAAAAAAAGGACACTGCAAGCAGTAACATTCGACAACTATGGTGACCAAATGCTGTGCCTCCGCACCAAGAGCGATTATTACGGTTGCGAGGACACAACCACAAAATTACCAGTTCACGTACCTGGCTACGATGCCACATTAATAATAGACAAAGATTCCGCCTGCATTCGTGAAAATATCCACCTAACCTTGCTCGACACCCTCAATCTATACCGATACAACAGCTATTGGGAATTTGGCGATGGAAATTCACGAACACTAACGGGCAACACCGAAGACTACGGCTATACATCGCTTGCTGTGACCGAAGACAACACCTATAAAATACAATTTATTGTGAACGCTGAAGGCTGTAAACCACGCGACATATCCGCAAACGTTACTATTTTCCCTGTGATAGCCGATTTCACCCGAGGCATTACCGATATGGACACGGCGGGTTGTTCACCATATACAGTTACGCTTTACAATAAATCGGTGGCAAACGAAAGTGCAAGTTATTTATGGGAAATTGGCAACGAAACAACGACAACCGAAAATCCTATACTTACAATTCCAAATTTAAACACGGTAATACCTGTTACACTTACAGTTACATCGAATATTTGTAACGATAAAATCACCAAAAACGTGTCAACTTACCCAGCGGCGAATATCTCCGTTGATATGGATTCCATAATCTGTTTTGGTGAAAAAATCCACGCCAAAGCTACGGGAGATTTTACGTCAATTCAATGGGAACCGCGTGATTTGTTCACAAATTCAAAAAATGCCGTCACCGACATTTCCGTGAAAGAATCACAATACATTTATATGAACACGCTGAGCGGACATAACTGTAAAAACACCGACAGTATCTTCGTGTATGTACAACAAAAGCCATACTACTTGGGCGCACCGAACAAAACACTTTTGTTCTACGACAGCAACGACAGCCTCATTCCTGCTTCGCGAAAAACGAACAACCTGATTGCTGGTCAAATATACAATCTCAATGTGGAAGCCATTCCAGGCGTAAACTATGCTTGGAGTCCGAGCGATTTTCTGTCGTGTATCGACTGCACAAGTCCTGACATAACTCTTCTGTGTGGCGACGATTCCGGCACTGATTGTTTGGGACTACCCGACCATCTCGACTACAAGGTAACGATGAGCGACACACTTGGCTGTTTTGCAAACGACACTACCCTGCATTTCAACATTGTGTTCGATACAAAAATAGCGCTGCCTGAAGCGTTCTCACCAAACGAAGACGGGAAAAACGATATTGCCTACGTGAGAGGCTGGGGAATCCGCGAATTTGTAGAGGTGAAAATCTTCAATCGATGGGGACAAGTTGTATTTGAGTCAAATGATATGGCAAAAGGCTGGGACGGCACATTCCACGGCAAACCTCAGAGCATCGACACATACGCATACACCATAAAGGCAATTGACATGGAAGGGAAAGACATTTTTGTAAAAGGCTACATCACATTGCTTCGATAGAACAAAAAAGAAAAAGTTTTACGTACATTTGCAACGCAAAAAAAATCATTATGCAATTAGGTAAGAAAAACATTCTCAAGGTCCTACGAAAGGTTGACTTCGGATACTATCTTGATGCCGAGGAATACGACAGCGTGTTGCTTCCTATGCGATATGCGCCTGAAAATCTACAAGAAAACGATGAAATTGAGGTGTTTATATACCTTGATTCCGAAGATAGGATTATTGCCACCACCGAAACACCACTTGCCGAGGTGGGACAATGCGCCTACCTTACCGCCAAAGAAGTAAACAAGTACGGTGCATATTTGGACTGGGGATTGCCGAAAGACCTGTTCGTTCCATATCGGGAACAAAAAATGCGAATGACCGCCAGCAAAAAATATTGGGTGTTCCTTTACATTGACGAAGACACTGACAGAATTGCCGCATCCGCAAAAATAGACAAGTTTCTCGACCGCTACAATCCGCCCTACAACGAAGGTGACGAAGTTTCTATCCAAATTCATTCAAAAACAGATTTGGGTACAAAAGTGATTGTTGACAATCTGTATTGGGGAATCATCTACGAGAACGAGATATTTACAAATCTTACAATTGGAGAAACACGAATTGCCTATATTAAAAAGATTCGAGATGACTTAAAATTAGATATAAGTCTCTCTAAATCAGGTTATCAGAACAAGATATCCGATATTGAGTCTACTATTCTCAGTGCACTTGGAGCAAACAATGGTTTTCTGCCACTCCACGATAAAAGTTCGTCCGACGAAATACGCGATGCGCTTTCAATGAGCAAAAAATCGTTCAAAATGGCCATTGGCGGATTATACAAAGCTGGCAAAATTTCAATTGAAGCAAACGGAATCAGATTGAAATGAGAATTGGCACTATAGAATTCGGGGAATATCCTGTGTTCGCCGCCCCTATGGAAGATGTGAGCGAACCCTCGTTCCGCTATATGTGCAAAAAATACGGCGCCGACCTCCTCTATTCGGAATTCGCCGCCTGCGACGCAATTGTGCGTTCCATCAACCAAACTATGCGGAAAATCAAAAGTTATGAATACGAACGTCCATTTGTGGTGCAGATCTTTGGTAAAGTGCCAGAAACTATGGCGGAAGCCGCAAAAATTGTTGAATCCGAATTCAAACCTGATATAATTGACATCAATTTTGGTTGTCCCGTGAAAAAAATTGCCTGCAAAGGTGCTGGTTCTGGACTTTTACGAAACATACCATTAATGATTGACATAGCAAAATCCGTTGTTAACGCAGTATCCACACCTGTGACGGCGAAAACCCGTCTTGGCTGGGACGCAAACGATATGCCCATTGTAAGCGTCGCCGAACAACTTCAGGACGTGGGCATACAAGCACTTACAATCCACGGAAGAACCAGAGCACAAATGTACACTGGCGAAGCCGATTGGACGCTCATTGGCGAAGTAAAACGTAATCCTCGCATGCACATTCCCATTATTGGCAATGGCGACATTGATTCTCCGCAAAAAGCAAAAGAAGCATTCGACAAATTTGGCGTTGACGCAATAATGATTGGACGAGCGAGCATTGGCGCACCATGGATTTTCCAACATGTGAAGCATTATCTCGCCACAGGCGAACTTTTACCAGAACCCACAATTCGCGAGCAAGTGGAAGTAATCAAAGAATCTATGCTGAAATCAGTTGAATTTATGGGACTTCCTGGCGGAGTTATCCACATGCGCCGTCAATTTGCACGCACATTTAAAGGATTGGAAAACTTTAGGGAAACAAGAATAAAGCTACTCAACCTCAGCGATTTACAAGAAACGCTATCCTTATTAGACGAAATTGCCGAAAAATGGGGGTGAGAAATGGGGTTATTCCTCCACGTCCGTTCTCCATTTAAACACATCTTGTGCGTCAACGGGACGGATTGCATCGTGCCATTTAAAATTGTCAATACGGGAAAGTTTTTGGGGAAATTGCTCCACGGGACTGAACGTGCCTTCAGGCTGGTTTTTGAATACAATTTGGTTAATTTTCCCATTTTTTAAATATGCGGAAATGTCGTTACACACCGCTCGATTCACGCCCACAATCTCATCCTCGTCTTTGAGGTAATAGAGCGTTTCTCCATTTTGGAACATATCAACACGAACAAGTTCGTTATTTTTAATATAGCCAATCAGTGATTTACCTTTCATCTGATTAAATTTATCGTCATCGCATTGTGCAACCACAAAGGCATCGGACTGTATAATTATTTGTTCAAGTTTGGTATTGTTGTCACTCAATTTCAATCGAATATCAAAGCCCGTCATCTGATTTTCGTCGGACCACAGCACAGGATTTTTACAGAGATACACCATGGAATCCAACGCATTGTACACCACCGAATCACATACGCCCTGCAAATCACTTTTGTAGAACCGTACCTTATGGTATGCTTTAATTTCCTCATAGGTTACAGAGTCGGTTTGAGTGGAATCCATTGGTGGAATTTTGTATTGCGAGAAAAACAAACTATCGGAATGCATATACAAGGAATCTCCTTCTATTGCTTTGACAATCAGCACACTATCGGTCATAAATACGTGCTGGCGTTTCCCTTCATAAAAACAATATTGGGCAAACAATGTTAGTTCCTGCGTAGTATCTTTTATCACTGCGTTTTTGCGAATCGTTCCTTCGTCTTTCTTACGATCGTAAAACATATCGTCGCCATACACATACTGCGACCCGCTGTGCAAGTATGACTCTTGATACATCTGCGCCTGGTCGGTTTTCGTGTTATACCAACCATTTACCGTATAAAGCAGATTCTCATCGCTCGTTACCGTTGTCGGTCCCACAAAATATGCGATGTTCGTGCTCGTTTTGTATTTCATAGTGTCGGTATTCATCACATAATTAGGATTTTGCAACACCACATCCTTTTTAAAAAACAACATTCTGTCGTTCACAAAATACTGACCGATGGCACTTGTAAGCACATTGGTTGGGTCCACAATTTTACCTCCATTACGGTAAAAGCCCATATTTTGTTGTAAATCGTAGTCCAAATAATGCGTGGTGAGCGTCATCTGGTCATGAATCATACGAATGTCGCCACGAAGACACGCAAGATTTTCCGCACTCGAAAAATATAATGTATCGCCATAGATTGTAACATCCTTATTTACAATACGAACCCGTCCGTAAGCCTCAAAACGGTTGTCTTTGGCATACGACAATGCGCTGTCGCAGTACATATATGCATCGGCATGCTTGAAAATCACATTGCCATACAATCGACGCACTTCCCTATCGCCTTTCATTAAGTCGGTGTGCTTAATTTCCACTTTCGTTTTTTGGGAAAAAGCTGAAAGTGCAACAATCGTAGCTAATATGGACAGAACTAACCGTTTCACTATTCCATTAATTTTGTGATTATATCATCAACAGTAATGCCCTCCGCCTCTGCTTTGTAATTTTTCACAATTCTATGACGGAGAATCGGCAATGCCACACGTTGAACATCCTCAATATCAGGAGAATATTTGCCGTGAATAGCAGCGTGGGTTTTTGCGCCCACAATCAGATTCTGCGAAGCACGCGGACCCGCCCCCCATGATAGGTATTCTTTCGCTAACGGATTCTGTGTGTGGTCTTTTCGAGTTTTTGCGACCAATTCCACCGCATAGCGAATCACGCTTTCGTTTACTGGCATTTTCCGTATAACATTTTGGTAGCCAATAATTTGATTATCATCCAATAGAGATTGTAATTCTTGTTGAGAATCACCAGTGGTTGCTTTCACAATGTCAATTTCCTCGTCAATTGACGGATAATCCAACCATATATTGAACATAAAACGGTCTAACTGCGCTTCGGGCAACGGATACGTACCTTCCTGTTCTATAGGGTTTTGCGTTGCTAGAACGAAAAACGGTTCCGCCAACTGATAGCGATGTCCCGCAACCGTAACGGCATGCTCCTGCATGGCCTCAAGCAAAGCAGCCTGCGTTTTTGGCGGAGTACGGTTAATTTCGTCGGCAAGCAAAAAATTGGTGAACAGCGGTCCTTTCACAAATTGGAACTGACGATCTCCGTTAAGTATCTCACTTCCAGTAATATCGCTTGGCATAAGGTCGGGAGTGAACTGAATGCGGTTGTTGCGAAGTCCCAACACTTGCGCCATCGAAGTGACAAGCAAGGTTTTCGCCAACCCAGGCACGCCCACCAACAAACAATGCCCTTTACTAAAGATGGAAATCAGCACATCTTCAATAATCGAATCCTGACCAACTATTTTCTTATGTATTTCCTGTTTGAGCGCGCTATATGTCGCTTTCAAGGAATCAATCGCCTCTACGTCGTCTTTAAAATCCATACCATTCATTAGAATTCAAGCAAATGTAATGAGAAATTCTCAATTTCTAAAAATATCTCATATATTCAAGTCCGTTGGGAACATAATTTTTGTCGTACGTTGTTGGATTTCCATCGGCAGGGAAAATCCGCCCCGTGTTGTGATAATGGAACGCATCGCGGTAACGCCCTTTTTTCAACAAATGTCCATATTCGTCCTTTATCCATTTTATGCCCCAATACACGGCATCATTGCCACGCAAATCCGCCACATTTATGTTCAGATGCAGGCATTTGTAGCCCATTATTTGAAATGGTCCCCACGAGGTAGCAAGATTTTTTAATGCCTCATCCGACGCGTCACGAATCATTGCGGTTGTAACGCCCTCATATTCAGGTTTATCACCCGAACGAACTTTTTTCAAACGGCGGTAAATATGTTTTTCAAATCGTTTTGGCACATCAGTTCTACCAGAGCACTCCAAACACGCCAGCGACTTCAAGTATTGTGGCGGCATTCCCAACAATTTCGCACACGAGTCGATTTCAGCGCCGTAGTTTTCATTCACACGTTCGCACACAAGGGGGACTTCATTTTCGCCAAGCTCCGACAAATCCTCCGCCGATGACGAATAAATCCGATAACCGCCAAAAACAATTCCAAAAACAACAAGCGTAGCAGCACCAATCAAAAAGCCACGATTCAACGTCTTACGTATCTTCTTGGTCGTTTTTTTCAACGATTTCTTCGACGCGGAAGACGATTTCCCCGTTTTTGCAGAAGTTTTCTTTGCCGTTTTCTTAGTTGCCATAGCAATTTTGTTTATCGCAAAAATAAAGTTTTTTCTCGAAAATTGATTTCTCTTATGTATTTTGATTTTTCAAATTCAATTAAGATTTTTCAATAATAATACTACCCCCAAAACACCGCCATTTGTACGACGTACGGAAAGTTCCTCTTACCTTAGTGTAAAAAAAACACTAAGTCCCTATTGTGAAATCAAAAAATATTCCGTTTCTTTGAACTATCATTTATATAATGAACAATTCAAAAGGAAATAAATGAAGAAATTTTTACAAGTATTCTGTATTTCATTATTCCCGCTTTTTGTGTATGCGGCTCCTACCGATGGCGATGGGGGCTATCGTGACACGTCGGTGGTACACAGGCAGCACAAAAATTATCTCGGAAAATATAAAGGGAAAAAAGGAATTACAAACTTCGGCGTCACGGGAAATTACCGTGGAATGTTGTACTACCGCAATATGAGCGATTTGTTCGACGGTACGTATTCCGAAGAAAAAATGTTACTCTCGACCAACGATGGTGGCCGTCAGTCGCAGTTGGAACTTGATGTGGTGGCTCGACCAACGTCAACTACGTCGTTCCGTACGGATTTTTATCTGTATTCGCCTATGCGTGGTGCGGGCTACAATGAAAATGAGACTGGTTTGCAGTTGGGTGTGAACTTGGACGGTCAAATGAATTATGAACACGCAAAAATCAGTTTCCGTCTTGGTGGCTTGCAATACACCCGTTTGTCGAAGTTGACATTTGGGGCAACAGAAAACGAGGGCGAAAGCTTGTTTGAACGAAATACGTGGGACAATTTCCAGATGGCGGGTCAGAATTATGAATCGTACTATGCTCAAGGTACAATTCTTCGCGATTTTCGTTGGGGAAATCAGTTCTGTCAAGGTTTGGTGGCTTCCATCTACGATTTGCCGTGGGGCTTGGAAACTCGCATTTTATATGCCAAAACGCCTAACAATGGCGGTCAGTCGTCGTATTTGGACACAATTCCAAACATTTCGTATGGTGGATTTATCCATAAGAAATTCGGACAGAATTATGTTGGTGTAAACACATTTAATTCAGTAACTTACGATACTACAATCAATGGTAATGCGATTGGCTATAATATTGCCACGGTTGATTTCAGTCTTGATTTTTACAGAGATTTCAATATCACGGGTGAATTTGGCTGTGGACGATATGTTGAGGACGAAACGTTGAACACGTCGTACGGCGAGGCGATGGACGTGGTGCTGCTTTCTCGTCAGAAGTTGATTGGCTCTCCGTTGAAGTTGCATTTATATCGTTTGTCGCCGTCGTTTGTCAATCTTGACGGCGGTTTCAGCACATATTTGAAATCTACGGCCGGCTACAATGGCGAAGGTGGAAGTTCGTACCCCGTTGGTGCCAATATGTCGGATGTGGATTTTATAAATGGTAACCGTCAAGGTTTGGATGTGCGTGCCGAGTTTAATTTGGCGGGCTTGAAAGTGAATTTGGCAACAGGTTTTTCCGAAGAAGTTGACCACCAGTCAACGTCGGTTTCGTTCGGTCACAGAATCAACGGCATTATGTTCTCGCGCGTGTTCGCGTACCAAAATTATATGGGACCCTACAGCGCTTTGACGACGAACTATCGCAGTTACTATGAAAATAATCCGTTGAATACCGACGTGATTGATTCAAAGATTCGTTTCGCCGTTACGGAATGGAATATGAAATATAAGTTTAACATTGGCAACCGTCCGTTCTATATGTTCTATCTTGGCTCGTATGCGTCGTGTCAGGACCAATTGTCGATTTTGCCTGTGTTACGGATGGAAAAATCGTATATGCGCGTTCAGTACCACGAATTTGAGGCATATTATAAAGTAAATAACAAATTGGCATTGGATAGTTATTTCGGATTGGAAAATATGAAAGGGTCGTATGGCTATACCAAGGCGCAAAACGGAGCCGCTCCGGTTCTTGAATTTGGAAAGGCAATCGGTTTGGGTGCCGATTTCGTGCTGGCACAGTTGACAAACTTGTATGTCCGTGCTCGCTGGTTCGATTTCAACGACAAGCATAACGAAAACAGCCACTATCGTGGTTTTGAAGGTTCTATTGAGTTAAAGGCAAATTTCTAATTAGATTATAATGAATTACTATATGAAAAAGATTTTCTTGTGTATCGGTCTTGCAATTTCAGGTTTGTTGGTACAAGCCCAGACTGCAAATCCTAAAATACAGTTTAACGGCATGGCTCGTGGCGATATGTCGCACAATTGGCTTTCGTCGGACGACACGACCAATGTTGACCAAAGTCTTGGCGGCGCTGCTCTGATTGACTTGCATTTGGATATTCGTCCAAGCGATGCTGTCCGCATTAGTTCTACTTTGCGTGTGAAAAATGCCATAGGCGGTTTCTGGGGACAGGGAGCTACATTGGAATTGCGCGAAATTTCCATCAAAGGTGTTGCGGCAAAACGCATAAAATATCGTTTCGGCGACATTGATTCCCGTATGACGCCATACACTCTGTGGAACTACGACGGCGAATGTGCCAACAACGAAGCCGACGTGTTCCGTTTTATCCGCGAAATCCGTCATCAGGAAAATTTCAATTACGGCAGTTACTGGCGTAATCAAGGTGGCGATTTGTCGTGGCGACTTGGTTTCGACAAAGGTGTGGAATCAATTGATTTTACTACGTTTGCAATGAGAAACCGCAGTCTCGACGATGGGAAAACACCCGACAGATTGCAAGCCGGCGGAAAAATGTTGTTCCATTTCACCGATAATGCGCAGATTGGTTTTAACTATATCAATTTGTTTGATTTGCCTAAAACTGTTTCAAAAACGTACTATGAAAAATATTCCAACGGCGTGGGAACGAGCGATTTCAGTTTTGTTTTTGGCAAAATTCGTGCATTTGGTGAACTCGGATTTTCAACCATCAATTATGTAGATACTTCCGATACAAAAACAATCGACACAAAGGGAAATTTCTTTGAAGTAGGACTTGGAGCTGATTTGATGGAATCGCAGTTGAACGTGCAGGCATCGTTCCGTCGTGTCAACCAGAATTTCTTCAGTGCGGGTGCGCAGTCAAAACGCATAAATTATACGTCCGACGTGAATGTGTTGCCTGTTGTCGGCACAAATTCCTACAACAGAACAATCGCCTTGCTTGATTTGCTTACCGACGACGCAATTTACAATCAGGCAATTTCGTATGGCTTGATGGATTACGAGATGATTTTCAACAACGTGACTCCATACGGAAAAGCCACTCCGAACCGTCAGGGTTTTGATGTTGCGGTGGCGTACAATGCTGAAGACAGTACATTTGAGACAAGTCTTGAAATTCAGGCATTGCAAGACGTTGCGGGACAAGGTTCCGAGAAAAAGAAAAATTATTTGTTGGCACAATGGAACGGCAATGTGCATTTCGACAAAATCTTTGGTTGGAACAAGTCAGTCAACGTAACAGCCGGCTACCAGTTCGCATCGGCTTCGCGTGACGAAGACAGAGTGTATAAAATGTCGAAAGAATTGGTGAAACCTGTTGATTTACATTCTCATACGATTGACTTGGGAGCAAGTGTAGAAGTGCTTAATCGTGTTGACGTGTTGGTGGGAACAAAAATGTTGTTCTACAAGGGAACCGACTACAAGGCAATTTTGAACGGATTCAACGAAACGGTGAAATATCAGTGTGAAACTTACGACGGCTCGCAGATGTTGACGGCGGCAGGTTTGCGCTATCGTTTCAACGACAATATTTCTTTGACGTTGCAATACGACAGATTCAATCTCAAAGACAAAAATGATGACGGAAATTCTTACAAAATAAACCAGGCATTCTTGCTATTTAACATTCTATTCTAAAATGGATAAATCAATGAAACGATTGAAATTTATAGGATTGGCGGTGAGTTTGCTCGGAATGTGGAGCTGCAACGAGGAAATGGTCGGTCCGAGCATCGACGGAATTGCAATCGACACGTTTAATATTGTGCCGACAGGGACTTCCAAGACCATCGATGCCGATTTTGCCCAAGGCGACTCCATTCATTTTATGGGTGCGTGGGAATTCGAAACAAAATGGATTATTACCGTAAAAGGGCAACAGTCGGGAGCAACAAAGACGCTGAAAGGAACAGGCAAGTCGGTTGACGAAACGGTGGCGTGGGACGGCTCGTCGGATTTGATTTTCTTTAGGGATGGCGAAACATGCGAGGCGACACTTTCATTTGAATACTACAATGACAGTTTGGTTGCAGATAATTTCGTTCACGTGGTTTCCACAAAACCAATTGAAGGCATTGTGCTTGGCGATTACGACGAAATTGACGCCGAGGGCTGGGGAAGCACGTCGCGTGTGGTGGAAGACGGTGTGGAACTGCCTGCCACACAAAAACGTACATTCGCCGACGAGGGCATTCTTGTTCCGCAAGGCGATAACTATCTGCAAATCAGTGGTTTCGAAGATGGTGGAAAGTATTATTTGTCGGGAAATATCCTGACGATTTCCGAAGCTCCGTTGAAAATCGACACAAAAAATATTGGTAGTAACTACATAAATTTCTTTTTGTACGGTTATCCTGAATATTATTCAAATTCAACGATTTACCTAATGTTCAGCGATAAAAACGGCAATAAGATTGGTTTCAACGATAGAATAAAAATAACCGAACCGGGCTGGCACGGCATTTCGCTTTCGTTTTCAAAGTTGAAAGAGACAGAAAACGAAACGGGGATTCCGTTTGATTATTCAAACATAACCGAAGCGGGATATTCCTTGTTCTCAGTTGATGGAACGGAATGTGCGGCAAAGGCGGCGGTAGATTATTTCATTGTCACTACAGGAAAACCATTGTTCAATGTTTATAATTAGGATGATGAAGAAGTTTTTTATACAATATGTACTGATTGCGGCGATTGCAGGATGTTTCGTTTCCTGCGATGAAGGCGACGATATTTGGTCGTCGGCGGCAAAGTTGGAAATGATAGAAGGGTTCGACTTGGTTTCGGACGGTGCCGACACGATTTCGCTGGATTTTGCCAACGGCGACGTGCTTACGTTTAAGGGCGAATGGAATGTGGAGACCTCGTGGGAAATTGAAATAAAAGGAAATGTGTCGCAAAAGACAGAAAAAATAACGGGAACCTCAAAATCATTGAAGGACGTTGTCTGGGCAGGAAACAGCAGCGAGACGGGTGAAAAATATTTCCCGTCGGATGTGTTAAAGAAAAAATTCAACATTGACTTGTTCGGTAAATCCGAAGAATCTTCGGGCGAAGATTCTTTCAAGGACGGTGAAAGTTGTACTATAACATTGACGTTCACCGATTTCGAAGGTGTTGACACGAGCAAGGCGACGCTGAAAATTGCCGCAGCCGTTGACGAGACGTTTACTTCAAAAGATTTCTGTATGGTGGCGAATTGGGACAATGTGGAGCAACTCTATACGAACAACAGTCCTTCGAAGATTGTAACTTCGTCAACCAATATGGATGTTGTTCCCGAAGGCAAGAAATACTGCATTCTCGAAGGAACCGACACGGGCGGAAAGTGGTATGTTGACGGAATGGGATTCACCTTCCAACAGGTAAACAACTGGGCAGCAGGATTTTATCCAATCACGTTGGCCGACACGGCAACAACGTACATCAACTTGTTTATGTACGGTTATCCTGAATACTGCGAACGTACAAGTCTGTTTATCGCGTTGGTGAATAGCAGCAACGAGTTGGAGTGTGAGTTGGGTGGCGATAGAATTTCGGTAAGCGAGGGTTGGCACGGCATTTCAATTCCTATGTCGAAATTCGTTCCGAAAAACAAGAGTTTTGATTTCAACGCCGTTGACAAAATTACAATCATGGTATTCTCTAACGGAGAGGCCTGCGATGTGAAAACGGCGATAGATTATGTGGTAATAACGAAAAAAAGACCGTTGTTCGGGGTGTATAAGAATTAAAAATTAAGAATTGATGTAGAGACGCGATTTATCGCGTCTCATAAAAATAAAAAAATAGAACTATGAAGAAAATAGCATTTATTTCCAGTTTGATTGCAGGTTTGTATATGATGACCAGCTGTGGCGTTCAAATGCTTCCTATGGCGTTGGATACGGCCGAGGACAACGATCCGTATTACAAAATAAACGATACGAAAAATTCCGACTACGTGGAATTGTTCACGGCTTCGTCCATATTCTTGGACGACCTTCCCGGCTGTTGGGGCTTTGAGAAAGACGCGTGCCGTGATTTTATGGTCGATTCCAAGATTGTGTACAAAGGAATGGGCAGTCTGCATCTGAAATGGGACAAGTCGAAGAAAGGATGCGACTGGATAGGCGTTGGTTTTATGTGGAACAACTGGCAGACGGTTGATATGTCCGACATTATTGACACGTGGGCGCTGGAGTTCTGGGTTCGTACCGCCGATGGTGATGAAATTGGTTCAGTGCCAATCAATTTTGCATTTTTGGACAACAACAATAAAACCACATCTACAATTGCCTGCGGAAGCAAATTCTACGAAGGTTTCGGCGTAAATCCGACGTGGAAACGCGTGCAAATTCCGCTTTCATATTTCCGTTTTGTTGATTCAGGCGTAAATCCTGTGGAAGTCAATCAATTAATTATGTCGTTTGAAGGAACTGCGGAAATATACCTTGACGAGATGAAATTGGTTGAATTGCAGCCGAAGGAAGAGTAACCTTCATTTGATTCCATAGCAGTTTTTTTATATTTGCCAAACAAGCCAAAAACAAGGAAAGATAGGGGTTCTCCCCCTTGTTGCGTCAAGGTCTTATGGTTACTTTTTTCACCGTTACCTTGCCGTCTTTGATTACGATAAGAATTTCAGCTTCCATATCAATCAATTTTGGCTTGTTTTGTTTTTAACTTATAGGAAATTACAGAACTCTAAAACAACTATTGACAATTTATTTGTAAATTATGTAGTTTTGTGAATTATGGAATACGAATTTTACAAGGAAAACGAATCGGACTCAATATTTTGGGTTGACAATACAGATATTGTAGGAGAACTTTTATTCTCTTTTGACAAAAAGAGAGTTTTTAATCTTTTTGAGGACTATCCTTATAAACTTACTAAAGAACAAAAGAGAGTTTTTGATAGCGAAAATCCATTTTGGGCATCATTTTTTTCAGATAGGACTACTTAATAGAACCTTTAATTCCTTTTGTTTTTAACATATAGGAAAATATAGAACTCTAAAACTTTTGGAAAAAATAGTATCTTTGTGGAAAAATTACGACTATGGCAACTATAATTTTTGAATACGACGCAAGAAAAATCGGTTTTCAAAAACTGATTGACGCATTTGTTGCTTTCGGTGCAAAAATAAAGGACAATGACGAATATCTTACAATGAAGTCGATAAAAGAACTACGTTCGGGTAAGGTGACACGTTGCAAGGATTATAACGACTACCTTAGAAAAGTCAAGAATATATGAGAGCAATCGTATTCACCAATCAATATAAAAAAGACCTGAAACATGCGAGGAAACGTAATCTTCCAGAATCCGAGCTAAACGATGTTATCCAAAATCTGGCAAAATTTCTCACTTCGCTATGCTTCGTTCGATGACGCGTTACATTTAATAGCCGAGCATAGCGAGACAAGGAATCTCTTCAATCTAATTAATTGCTACAAATAAAATTCGGCGGAACTGACCAGCACCGCCATTGAATTTTTATGTTTCAGAAATTTGTAACAGTATCGGGATTCGTTTGCTGATGAAACAATGGTATTAATTATTCTTGTACTGTCGCAAGTGAATGCCGTTTTTTTTATTTTTGCGAAGTATAAAACGACAAAGTATGTTTGTAGAAGACGAATGGAATGTGATTGAGGACGGCTTCGATGCCGACCGTCATTTGATAGCGGAAAGTGTGTTTAGCATTGGCAACGGACACATGGGGCAACGGGCGAATTTCGAGGAAATGTATTCTGGAAAAACAATGCGGGGAAACTACATCGGCGGCGTGTTCTTTCCCGACAAAACCCGCGTGGGTTGGTGGAAAAACGGCTATCCCGACTATTTTGCAAAAGTGATAAACGCACCAGCATGGATTGGTCTCCATACGTCTGTCAATGGAAAGCTGCTCGACTTGGCGAAGGTGAATATCAATTCATTCCGTCGAACACTGAATATGAAAGAAGGGACATTGTCGAAAACGTGCATGGTTGAAATGCCCGACAAAACCCGTCTGCGCATAGAAAGCACACGGTTCGTCAGTATGGTTTCGGTGGAAATCGGAACAATTTCATACTCCATCACCGCCGAAAACAAAGCCTGCTCACTGTCGGTTCTTTCGTTCATTGAATCACATATTTTGAACCAGGACTCCAATTATGACGAGTGTTTTTGGGAATCAATTTCGCAGAAACACGAAAAAAATGTTTCCCTTGCGGTTGACAAAACAAAACAAAACCCATTCGGTGTACCGCAATTCACTGTGGCAACGGCAATTAGCACAGAAATTTCAGTTTCTGCGACAAAGAAAAAATATCACAAAAGTCTCCAAATCGGCGAAACAATTGATTTTGAGTTGAAAAAAGGCGAAACGGCTGTCATTACTAAATATGCGGCACAAGTTTCAACAATGAATTACACTGCCGATGAATTACCCAAAATCGCTGTTGAACGGGTGAAAACGGCTGCGAAAACTGGTTTTCAGAAATTGTATTCCGCACACAAAAAAGCATGGTCGGAAAAATGGAAACGGAGCGACATTGTAATTAAAGGCGACGTGCGTGCGCAACAAGGAATCCGTTTCAATATTTTCCATCTCCAACAAACCTACACCGGCGACGACAGCCGTCTGAACATTGGTCCAAAAGGATTTACAGGAGAAAAATATGGCGGTGTAACATATTGGGACACAGAGGCTTTTTGTTTTCCATTCTATCTTTCGACCTCGCCAGAATCGGTTTCAAGAAATTTGTTGCTCTACCGTTACAAACAATTGCCACAGGCAATAAAAAATGGTGAGAAATTAGGTTTCACCAACGGTGCGGCGTTGTACCCGATGGTAACAATGACTGGCGACGAATGCCACAACGAATGGGAAATCACGTTTGAGGAAATCCACCGCAATGGCGCTATAGCCCACGCAATCTACGATTACGTCACCTACACCGGCGACCGTGCGTATTTGGTGGACTATGGTTTGGAAGTACTTATCGGAATTGCACGTTTTTGGGCGCAACGAGTGATTTTGTCGCCAATCAAACGGAAATATATGATTTTGGGCGTGACTGGTCCAAACGAATACGAAAACAACGTTTCAAATAACTGGTACACAAACTATTTTGCAAGTTGGTGCCTTCGTTACACAATGGAGTCAATCAGTTGGATAAAACGTGTGGCTAACGAAAAATATATTGAATTGGCACAAAAAATCTCGTTTGAGGAACGTGAAATTATGCGTTGGTCCGACATTGTGAATAATATGTACTTGCCTACCGATGAAAAATTCGGCATCATTCTTCAAAACGACGGCTATTTGGACAAGGAACCGCTCACCGTTGCCGACCTGCCAGCCGACCAACGTCCAATAAACCAACACTGGTCGTGGGACAGAATTCTTCGCTCCCCATTCATCAAACAAGCCGATGTTGTACAAGGTTTGTATTTCTTTGAAAATGAGCTAAATGAAGAAACAATCCAACGGAATTTTGAATTTTACGAAGCTCGTTGCGTACACGAATCTTCGTTGTCGCCGTGCATCCACTCGGTTGTGGCCTCGAAAATCGGTGACGAGGAAAAAGCCTACGCACTCTATCTCCGTACCGCGCGCCTCGATTTGGACGACTACAACAAAGAGGCAAAAGAAGGTTTGCACATTACAAGCATGTCGGGCTCGTGGCTCGCAATTGTCAAGGGATTTGCAGGCATGCGCGTTGCCCAAAATGAGCTCTCTTTTAATCCATATATTCCAAAAAGTTGGAAATCATATTCATTTTCAATTACATACAGAAATGCAACTCTAACCGTGAAGGTTTCCAAATCAAAAGTTGAACTAAATGTCACAAACGGCTATATTCCTAATTTACAGGTATATGGAGAAGCATATCAATTGAAAAAAGACGAACATATAACCATCGAGACAAAGAAAAAATAAATCGTATGAAAAAAATTCTCTTAATCGTAGCAATTTCCATCGCCGTAATCATTGCAATCGTGGCGTTTGCAGTTTCACCTATTGCGAAACATTTTCTCATCAACAACTCTAAAGAATTGATTGGCAGGAAAATAGATATGGAAAATCTGTCGGTGAACATTTTCACCGGACGATTGCAAGTTGAGAATTTTACGCTATACGAAGCCGATGATTCCACATCGTTTGTTGCCTTCGATTTGTTTGATGTAAACGTGAATCTGCACAAACTTCTTTCGAAAACGGCGGAAATCGAAAGTGTGGAACTGTCAGGTGCTGACATACGTGTGATTCAAAATGGTAACATATTCAATTTCACCGATATAATAGAATTCTTCTATTCTGATTCAACTGCAACCGACACGGTGGAAGAACCGAGCGAATGGAATGTAGTGATAAATGATATTCACCTCAACCACAGTTATTTATACTATCAAGACCAAGAAATTGGCAGCGAATGGAAATTGAAGGACATTTCGCTTGTGATTCCTGGCATAGACCTCTCGGATTTAAGCACCGACATGGGACTTCAACTTGATTTCACAAACGGAGGAAAACTCGAAACCACAATGAAATACAATACCGAAAAGGCTTTGTATGATTTGCAGGTGAAAATTCAAAATTTTCATTTGTCGCCTGTCCTGCCCTATTTGCAGCAATCGCTCAACATTGAAAATCTTGACGGAAAATTTTCCGCAGACCTTGCCATACATGGCTCAAGCGAGCATATTCTCAATTTCGACGTGACCGGGCTTGTGTCACTTTCCGAATTCAATATGCTCGACACGCTTCAAAAGTCAGCAGCATCGTTCGACAGCGTGGCAACTACTATTAAACAGATTGATTTAATCAACAACAAAATAGAACTTAGTTCTCTGTACATCAACGGATTACATTCATATTACGAGATTTTCCAAGACAAAAACGACAATTTCTCGATGCTCATAAAAGCTGACACAACACAAACACAGGATTCTCTTGCTGTTGCATACGCCGACACAACCGAAGAAAAACCGTTCGTTCTCATTATTAACGACTTGCAAATAGCAAACACAAATTTTGATTTTATTGACAATTCCCTGCCACAACCGTTCAACTACACTATCAGCGACATTTGTGTGTCGTCAACTAATTTCAATATTACAAAACAAAACACAATTGAAGCGAACGCAGTGCTCCAAAATTCGGGAAAACTTAAACTGAAATGGATTGGCAGCATTGAAGACATTTCAAACCAAAACATCAGTGTATTCTTAAATAATATTGATTTACAATCGTTTACGCCCTATTCATTGGCAATGTTCGGGAACCCTATTACCAACGGACATATTTCAATTCAAAGCCAAAATGTGATTATCAACAATCGCCTGAGAGGCACGAACAAGGTGAGTATTTTTCAACCGCAAATCGGCGACAAGGATAAATCAGTCAAAGCCGAGTACAATGTTCCATTGAAAATGGGATTGTACATCCTGACCGATAAAAATGGCAAAGTCGATCTTGATTTACCAATTTCAGGAAACATTGATTCGCCAGATTTCTCATACGGAAAAATTATCATCAAAACCTTAGGAAACCTACTTGTGAAAGTTGCAGCTTCGCCGTTCAACGTGCTGAAAAACAGCAATGCACAAATTGACCAAGTATGTTTTAACGCAACAGCAACTGAATTCAGCAACGAAGAATATGCTCAATTCGCCCAATTAGGGACCATGTTGCGAGAAAAACCAGAATTGAAATTGCATCTCACACAAAATTTGTTGTATCGCGACGCCGTTACTGAGTACAGTATCAACGAGTTAAAGAAAAATATGGCGATTCAGGATTCAACAAACCATATTACCGAAGATAATGCTAACGAGTTGTTAATCAAGGAGAAATATCTGGCGATTCCAACAAAATCCGAAGAATTACGAATGTTTGCCGACAAAATGTTACGCGAACGCAACATTACTCTGCAAGCAAAACTCACAACGGAACAAAAAGCAGTCTTAATCTACGAAAACACTGTAAAACAATCAATTACGAACGATATGCAATGGAGGAACTCACTCGTACAAAACTATTTGAAAACAAGTTGTTCTGTGCCAGATTCTTCGTTTAAAATTCTATCGAACATAATTGAAAATGACACAGTTAAAACATTCAAAAACAATTATAGCGTAGAATGGTCGCTGTAAGAATCAATTAAAATCAATATATTTGCCGTGTGAAAAATTCCATAGTCAAAGGAATATCAACATTAAAACAATGATAATCAATGGAAACATACATAAATCCTGACAAAAAAGACTGGGCAACAATTTTAAAACGTCCTTTGCTCGAAAATGCAGAACTTGAGCCTATTGTGGCTGGAATTTTGGCTAATGTGAAAGAAAATGGCGACAAAGCCGTATTTGAATATTGCCGTAAATTCGACAATCCTGATATTCAAAATCTTACGGTTTCACAACAAGAAATTTGCGTTGCCGAATCGCTTGTTTCCGACAAACTGAAGGCGGCAATAAAAGTTGCCATTGCCAACATCACAAAATTCCACGAACGTCAGGAGGAAATTCCATCGGTTACTGAAACTATGTTCGGTGTAAAATGCTGGCGGAAAAGCGTTGGCATTGAAAAGGTCGGATTATACATTCCAGGCGGTTCCGCACCGTTATTTTCAACAATTTTGATGCTTGCCATTCCTGCTAAAATTGCAGGTTGTAAGGAAATAATCCTTTGTACGCCCGAAGGAAAGACTGGTTCAATCCACCCTGCAATTTTGTATGCTGCAAAACAGGCTGGCGTGACAAAAATCTTCAAAGTTGGTGGAGCTCAAGCAATTGCAGCTATGGCATACGGAACAGAAACTATTCCGCAAGTGTATAAAATTTTCGGACCAGGCAACCAATTCGTGATGAAAGCGAAAATGATGGTGAGCATGCAAGGCGTTGCAATTGACATGCCAGCTGGACCGTCGGAAGTGATGATTGTTGCTGATGAAACAGCGAATCCAGATTTCATTGCTTCGGATTTTCTTTCGCAGTGCGAACACGGGAAAGACAGTCAGGCAATTTTACTTACAACATCGAAACAAATTGCCGAAGCAACAAAGACAGCAATTGAACAGCAAAAAGCACAACTGAAACGTAATGAAATTGTGGAGATTTCGGTTGCAAACAGCAAAATAATTGTATTCGATTCGCAAGATGAACTTGTGGAAATGATGAACGAATATGCCCCTGAACATTTGATTCTCTCTGTAGATAAGGCATTTGAGTTCAGCAAAAAAGTTGTGAACGCAGGTTCTGTTTTCTTGGGGAATTACTCACCTGAAAGCGCTGGCGACTATGCGTCGGGAACAAACCACACGTTGCCGACAAACGGCTACGCAAAGGCTTATAGTGGCGTTTCGCTTGATAGTTTTGTCCGTAAAATCACATTCCAAGAAATTATACCTCAAGGACTTACAACACTCGGTCCAACAATAGAGACTATGGCTGAAGCCGAAATGCTCGATGCACATAAGAATGCTGTTTCGGTACGGTTGAATAGTTTACAGGAAAAATAACAAGTTAAAGGATTTCATCCATTCACGACAAAGAAAGCGTATCAATAATGATACGCTTTTTATTATTTCATAAGTTCCTCAAATTTATCTACCACATTCGATATATGATAGTCTTGCAGATTTTCAATCTTTATTGTATTTGAATAATCTCCCTGCAGAAACGAATCAATTTGTTGAATATTGGGGAATTGTGGATCAACATCAAGAATAGGACGTCCTGCAATGCCGTAGTCAATCAATTTACTTGGCAATTGATTGGGACTATTGGCATTTTTAATATTCACAAGAAAATCCATTGACCTCAAAATCTCAATCAGCTCACTACGTGGAATAAGACTTTTCACTATTAGTTTACCTTGCATTTTTTCCACATAATCTGACAACAAAGCATCAAAACGAGTATAGACATAAAAACGGAAGTCCTGTTTTACCGTACTCAGATAATCAAGCAGTTTGCGAGGATTCCGAATGTCAGCATAAAACATTCCTGCAAACGCAAAAGTTGGAACGGTATTGTTTACAGATTTCGTTCCGACTGCATTCAAGTCAAAGTTAAAACCTTGTGGAATGACACGAATTTTTTTTCTAAACTCAGGATAATATGCATATTTTGCATTTTCAATCGGTACAGTAATGTAATCACATTCATTACAGAACATTTTTTCGTATCGTGCAAAAAACTGCAAATGCTCCTTTGTATTACCATTCTTCATAAATGGGTCGCCACAATCCGCAATCCACTTTTGGGGAAATCTATCGGGATATTTTAACTTTGCTCGTGCACAGCCCCAGTGAATGTGATGAGGGTCTGCTATCGATATTAAAACATCGTTTAAATCTTCTTTTTTTATTATTTCAGCAATGCGAAAGTAAAACTCAAGCAGTGGAAATTCTAATTTTCGAAACAATCGTCCTAAGACCTTATCAATAAGCGTACGATGACTGCCACCATCACTATTATTTGGGAACAATTCCCATTGAATAGGAATTGGTTTTATCACAATGCCCGTTTTAAGTTGGAAATCAGAATAATCGTAGTTTCCCAACACCGCATAAACGGTAACCGAATGACCACGCCGAGCCAATTCCTTTATCAGCTCAGTACTCCGAATCGCACGAGGCGATTGCATCGGAAAAATATGCTGTGTTATCAACAGTATTTTCATAAAAAATTATTCTTTTCTATAATCCTTCTTCCCCATCAACTTACGATAAACATAATATATAAATGCCAATTTCTTCTCATCATTTGGATAATCCCAGTAATACATTGGAGGTTCTTTCATAATTGAATTAAATTCATCAACTGACAATTCCAATTTTTCACAAATTTCCTTTATTTCAGATTGAATTATATTTTCATCGTATGCTGGTTTTGACAATTCTTCAAGAGCCTGATCGCGTGTCATTGTTCCTGCACAAATCTGCGTAGAAAATGTTGCTCGACGATAGTCTATATTGAACTTTTTAGGCAAAATGTATGCTTGTTCAAATCCAGTGTATTTTGATTCATAGTGTTTTCCTCCATAATATTTCCAATTAAGGTTTTCTTCCAAAATCTTTACAGCCGAATCCTTAGAATATGGCACATAATTCAAGAAATACACCATTTTGATTCCGCGAACCATTTTACACCAAAATTCTTCCTTCCAACCAAAAAAAGGGAACTTTTTTATTTTTATAGGACAATATTGTTTCAATATCGCCTTCATATAACGGGTATCTTTTGCATTATAAAACCAAGAGTTTGGTAAAATACCTTCCGTTGCAAAATTACCTCCTGACACAATATATTTTACATTATATTTTTTTGCAAAATAATGAAGTGCGGCAGGAATTGCCATATCTGTCGGAGCCTCAATATCGGGAACCGAAGCACGCAAGAAAGCAATCTGCATCTGTCTAAACTCATTCCAATCTAATTTATACGTTTCAAAATCAAAACCTAATAGCTTAACAATATTCTTAACATTCTCTTCGCCAACCGGATTATTCCAACCATTATCGAGATGTACTAGAAGGACACGCAAGCCACGTTCTTTTGCCAAATATGCAACATATGTACTATCAACACCTCCACTAATTCCAATCACACAATCGTACTTACTATTTCGACCTTTTTTCTTCATCGTTTCTATCAAAGCATCAAATTCCTTGTCAGACTTTTCGCCCTGATACGCCATGCCAGCAACACGATTGAAATAATTATTACAGTGATTGCAGTTTCCATTCTCATCAAAAGTTATCTCACAATCCGATGTATCCATAACACATCTATTGCATATCTTGTACTCTTTCATAAGTCATTCTTTTTTAAGAGATTAGCGTCTAATATTTCACATCTTTTCCTTCAAATATTTTGCGGTATAAGAATTCTCGCACGAAAGCAAATCCTCGGGTTTACCCGCAAACACCACATTTCCACCTGCCTCACCTCCTTCAGGTCCCATATCAATAATCCAATCCGCACATTTTATCACATCAAGGTTGTGTTCTATCACCACCACGGAATGCCCTTGAGCCAATAGGCGGTTAAATGAATCCATCAGTTTTTTAATATCATGGAAATGCAGACCTGTCGTGGGTTCATCGAAAATAAACATACATTTTTCCACCCCACCATTGCCGAGGAATGTCGCCAATTTTATACGTTGCAACTCACCTCCCGAAAATGTACTCGACGACTGTCCCAAAGCCACGTAGCCCAATCCAACATCTTGCAATGGTTGCAAACTCTTGGCTATTTTTTGCGTCACGGTCGAAGAATCTTCTTTAAAAAAAGCGATTGCTTCATCTACTGTCATTTCCAAAACATCCGCTATTGACTTTCCGCGATAAAGTATTTCCAAAACATCGCTTTTATATCGTTTTCCCTGACATTCCTCACACACCAATTCCACATCAGCCATAAACTGCATTTCAACTTTTATAACGCCCTCACCCTTACACTCTTCACATCGTCCTCCATCTGTGTTGAATGAAAAATGAGCTGGCCTGAATCCCTGCAACTGAGCAGATTTCTGCGTGGCAAACAACGTGCGTATATCATCAAACGCCTTTGTATATGTAACTGGATTAGAACGAGTTGATTTTCCAATGGGATTTTGGTCAACAAATTCAACACAACTCAACGAGGCATATCCATCTATGCCGTCGCATTCTCCCATAGAAACACCCGACTCGCCTAACACTTGCTGTAATCCAGGATATAAAATCTTGTCAATCAGCGAAGATTTTCCAGAGCCAGAAACACCCGTAACAACCGTCAAAACACCCAATGGAATCTTCACGGTGATATCCTTCAAATTATTTTCGCGCGCCCCAGAAATTGTGATGCAGTTTTTCCACGCACGACGAATCTGTGGCATTTCAATCTTTTTCCGTCCCGTCAGATAATCCGCAGTCAACGTATCGCCTTTTTTTAGCATTTCCTGCAAGGTTCCTTGGAACACAACATTTCCACCTTGAACGCCAGCATTCGGTCCGATGTCAATTATATCATCAGCGGCACGCATCATTTCCTCGTCATGTTCCACCACAATCACCGTATTGCCAATACGTTGCAATTGCTTTAAAACACGAATAAGTTTCTGTGTATCACGAGGATGCAAACCTATACTTGGTTCATCGAGAATATACAACGAACCTACCAAACTGCTACTCAATGATGTGGCAAGATTAATACGTTGTGATTCGCCACCCGAAAGTGTATTCGACAGACGATTCAGAGTAAGATAGCCCAACCCAACATCAACAAGCGTACGAAGACGCACAACGATTTCCGTCAAAATGCGTTCAGCAATGTTTCTATCGTATTCGTCAAGTTGAATCGTTTCAAAAAATGGTAACAGCCACGAAATAGGTTGTTCCACCAAATCAAATATCGTTTTTCCCGCAACATGCACATATCCAGCCTCTTTCTTCAAACGAGAACCATGACATTCGGTACAAATTGTTTTTCCACGGTAGCGCGACATCAATACCCGATATTGGATTTTGTACATATTACGCTCCACCATGTCAAAAAAATCATTGATGCCCTCAAAATATTTTGTACCCTTCCACAGCATCTCCTTCTGCTGTTCTGTCAAATTGTTATAGGGTTTATGAATTGGAAAATCACATTTTGCGGCATTCATCACCACTTGGTCTTTCCACTCGCTCATTTTGTCGCTGCGCCAACACACAACGGCATTCTCCCAAACAGAAAGTTTCTTATCAGGTATTACCTTATTGGGGTCAATGCCGACAATTTTTCCGAAGCCTTCGCATTTCGGACAAGCCCCCAGAGGGCTGTTGAAATTAAACATAAACACTGAGGGCTCTTCAAACGTGATTCCATCAGCCTCGAACCGAGTGGAAAAATCGTGTCGCTCAAACCCATTGTCCGATTCAACCCAAACAGAACACGCCTCATCACCTTCCTGAAATGCAGTCAAAACCGAATCGGCAACACGTCCAGCCACAGAATTATTTGCGACAAACCTATCAATCAAAATCGACGTTTGTTTCGACAACATAGATTCCTTACATTCGGAAATGCGGACAATCTCACCATCAACAAACAAACGATTAAATCCTTCTTTTTCAAGAAATTCCATCTTTTGCTTAAACGAAAGCGTTCCCAAAATCAGCGGAGCTGTGAGATAACATCGTTTGCCCTCCTCACTCAACACAAAGTCAACAACATCCTGCACTGAATGCCGTTTGACAACCGTTCCCGAAATCGGAGAGATTGTTTTTCCAATTCGTGCGAACAACAATTTTATGTAATCATATATTTCCGTTGATGTGCCAACTGTCGAACGAGGATTCACCGCGTTCACCTTCTGCTCAATGGCAATTGCTGGCGGAATGCCCGTAATTGATTCAACTTCAGGTTTTTGTATTTTTCCCAAAAACTGACGGGCATACGACGACAAGCTCTCCACGTATCGACGCTGTCCCTCGGCATAAATAGTGTCGAACGCCAACGAGGATTTACCAGAACCAGAAACACCCGTAACCACCACGAAATCGCCGCGGCGCACCGTCACATCAATTTTCTTTAGATTATGGACCGAAGCCCCTTTTACCTCTATATTTTGAGTTTCCATACTCTTGAAATTCGACTACAAAATTAATTTATTATTTGTTTATTCTTGTTTTACAAAGTAATTTTATATATTTGTATTCGAAAACATTAAAATTTTTGCCTATAGGAAACATTTACTTTTCAAAAATAACTGTGTATCATTAAAATACTATGTGTTATGAAAAGTATGTTTTCCGATCAGGAGTTACTTGCCGCCTTCAGTAATGGCGACAATTCAGCAATGGACATTTTGATTACCCGTTATCACAGCAAAGTGCTGGGGTATCTCCGCCATTTGGTACGCAACAGGGAACTTGCAGAAGATTTATGCCAAGAAACATTTATGAAAGTGATTCGTTCGCTCAAACAAGATGCTTACCACGACGACGGCCATTTTTCAGCTTGGTTGTTCAGAATCGCGCATAATCTTATGATTGACTATTTCAGAAAAGAAAACAAATTACCGACCGTTTCGAACGACAATGGTGAAATAGATTTATTCAACAACGCAAAATTTTCTGATGCGACAATCGAAATGCAATCCATTAAATCACAGATTAACAGCGACTTAAAAGATTTAATCCGTGAGTTGCCAGAAGAACAACGCAACACGGTGCTTATGCGCGTCAATCTTGATATGAGTTTCAAGGAAATTGCAGAAAGCCAAGGAATTAGCATAAACACAGCGTTAGGACGTATGCGCTATGCAATTATAAACCTACGAAAAATGATAGAGGAACGGAACCTCACCATGACTTACATTTCGTAACGATACCAATAGGGCTGTCACGATGTGACAGCCCTACCAAAACCACAATTATTTTGTTGATGTTTCGTTTAGCAACGCATACGAAATAACTTCGGAAATTTCGTTCACATATTTGAACGACACTCCTTTCAGATATTTTTCGCCAATTTCATCAATATCCTTCTCGTTTTGAGAAGACAGGATAATTTCCTGAATACCAGCTCGTTTTGCCGCCAATATTTTTTCTTTGATTCCTCCTACAGGCAACACTTTTCCACGCAAAGTAATTTCGCCCGTCATAGCAATACGATTCCTGACTTTACGGCGGGTCAGTGCGCTCACTATCGATGTGGCCATAGTTATACCAGCCGATGGACCATCTTTTGGTATTGCGCCTTCGGGCACATGCAAATGGATGTTTGTATTGTCGAAATCGAACGACTCCAATCCAAATTGCACTGCGTGCGATTTAACATATTCCAAGGCAATTGTTGCTGATTCCTTCATCACATTTCCAAGATTTCCCGTCAATGTTAAAGCCCCCTTGCCTTTGCTATAGCTGGTTTCAATATACAAAATCTCGCCACCGACAGCAGTCCACGCCAAACCAGTAACCACACCTGCGAAATCATTTCCCTCGTAGATTTCGGAATAATAATCAGGTTTGCCCAAAATTTTCTTCACATCGTCGATTGAAACTTTTGGTGAGAATTCCTCGCCACGAACGATTTTCTGGGCATAGCCGCGAATAATCTCCGCAATCTTTTTATCAAGTCCACGGACGCCCGACTCTCGGGTGTGGTTTATAATTATATATTCGATTGTTTTACTTGAAAAAGACAACGCATGTTCCTCCAATCCATTGTTTTTCAGTTGGTTTGGAATCAAATGCCGTTTTGCAATCTCAATTTTTTCTTCCGCAATATAGCCAGAAATATCAATCATTTCCATTCTGTCGCGAAGTGCTGGACTTATCGTGTCAATATTGTTTGCCGTAGCAATAAACATCACTTTTGACAAATCGAAATCCAACTCCAGATAGTTGTCATAAAACGTGCTATTTTGTTCTGGGTCAAGAACTTCGAGCAACGCTGATTCTGGGTCGCCATGCACATCACGCCCAACTTTATCAATTTCGTCAAGCACGAACACTGGATTTGACGTTTTTACCTTTTTCAAGTTTTGGATAATACGTCCCGGCATTGCGCCAATGTATGTTTTTCGGTGTCCACGAATCTCCGATTCGTCGTGCAGACCGCCCAACGACATACGGCAATATTTTCGGTTCAACGCTGCCGCAATCGACTTTCCCAACGAAGTTTTTCCAACACCCGGAGGACCATATAGGCACAAAATGGGTGATTTCATATCGTTTTTCAACTTCAAAACCGCCAAATGTTCCAATATACGTTTTTTAACCTTGTCGAGTCCATAATGGTCTCGGTTCAGAACCTTTTCGGCGTGCTTTAAATCAAAATTATCCTCGGAATATTCGTTCCAAGGCAAATCGAGCATTGTTTGCACATACGAATATTGCACAGGATAATCGGGAGAATGCACCCCAATTCTGTTCAATTTTGCAAGTTCCTTTTCAAAACGTTCCGCAATTTCAGCCGACCATTTCTTGCTTTTTGCCCGTTCGCGAAGTTTTTCAATTTCTTCGTCGATAGACTCTTCGCCCAATTCGCTCTGAATCTGTTTCATCTGCTGGTGCAGGAAGTAGTCACGTTGTTGCTGGTCAATATCCTGACGGGTTTTGTTTAAAATTTCATTCTTAATTTCAAGAATTTGCAGCTGTTGCGACAACAATTTCATCAACAACACCGCACGCGATTTTAAATCATCACTATCAAGTAACGCAATTTTCTTATCGACTGGCGCATCAACGTTCGACGACATAAAGTTCACGATAAACGTGGCGTTTGATATGTTTTTTATGGCAAACAGCGATTCCTTCGGCACTTGCGACGACATTTTCACAACTTTCAGCGACATTTCCTTTATATTTGAGATTATCGCCTCGAATTCCTTGTCACGTACGGGCTTGGTTTCCATCCGCCGTACCACACTACACATCATATATGGTTCAGTTTGAACCTGTTCCACTATTGCGATACGCGAAATTCCCTGTAAAATCACCATTGTGTTCCCATCAGGCATTTCAAGAATTTTAAGAATCTGCGCCACCGTTCCCACGTTGAACAAATCAGCCAATTCCGGAAACTCCACCTGTGGATTACGTTGAGTGGCAGTACCAATTATACGGTTATTCTTATTGTTGTCGCGAATCAAGCGAATGGATTTTTCTCTACCAACGGTAATTGGCATAACAACCCCTGGGAACAATATGGCATTTTTCAACGGGAGAATTGGCAACACATCGGGCACATCTATATCACGTGGCGGTTGCATATCTCCATCGGTCACTATAGGGATAATTTCAGCGTTCTTTTCTATTGAGTCAAATAAAAAATCAGCAATCTCTTTATTATTTGAATTTGCCATATAAAATCAGTCAATTTGTCAGTAATACTATCTTTTTTTGTCGGGGATGCTATAAGTCAAACTATATGCCATCGTTTAAAAAACACGATTTGGGCGTGTCTCTTCAAAAATTTTAGTCAAAATGGCAGTTTCAACCTCATCAAACACTTTATGACGGCGTGCATACACACGAGCCGCTGTTTCGCAGGCTTTTTCCAACCGATATTCCTCAATACCCTGCGAGCCGCCACGCGAAAACGACGGGATAAAATTCCGAGGAAATCCAGCGCCATAAATTGTGGCACATACACCCACCACGGTTGCCGTGTTGAACATTGTGTTTATTGCCGACTTGGAATGGTCGCCCATCATTAAACCGCAGAATTGCAGGCCAGAACGTTCAAATTTTCCAACCGCATAATTCCAAATTTTTATTTCAGAATAGTCGTTTTTCAAATTAGAGTTATTGGTGTCGGCTCCAAGATTGCACCATTCGCCAAGCACGGAATTTCCAAGATACCCATCGTGCCCTTTGTTTGAATAACCAATGATAACAGAATTTTGAACCTCACCGCCAACCTTCGAATACGGACCAATGGTAGTTCCTTCGTATATTTTCGCCGACATTTTCACAATCGCATGCTCGTTCATTGCGAACGGTGCACGAATCGTGGCATTTTCCCAAATTTCGGCATCCTTACCGATATACACCTTGCCTTCGGAGGCATTGATTATTGCAAAATTCACCTTTGCACCTTCTTCAACAAACACATTTTCAGGACAAAGCACCCGATTGGTTTCGTTCAGTTTCTGTGAAGTTCTTCCCGCTGTAACCAATTCAAAATCAGCATTTATTTCATCTGGATTGAATTGAAAGATATTCCAAATGTGTTCCAAATGCTTGCATTCGCCCGAAAACGGGATTTTCGTCATTTGTTCCAATTCATTTTCGTTTTCCAAATGTGCGGCACGAGCAGCAATCCACGTTGTATTTGATTGCAGTACAGCGTTTTGCGGTAAATTTTCAACTGCGGAAACCATTTCTTCGGTTGGAAATACCGAACTGTTGATATAAATATTGTCTTCAGTTTTATGCAATGGATATTTAACTTGCAGATAATCAGCAGTTTTAAACGAACAATTTGTATGCAAACGGAGATTCCATTTTTCCGTTATTGTAACAATTCCGCATCGGATTTCGGAAACAGGCCGCGTGAACGTGAACGGCTTCAAGGCCTCGCGAACAATAGTATCAAAAAGAATATAGTTTTTCATTGTGCTTCAATTTGAGTGTCAAAAATACATAATTTTACATAGTTACGCGTTAAAAAGCAGAGATTTCATCATTCTTACCACAATAATATCTTTTATTCCTATTTTTTAAATCCCATTTCTCAATTCGTATTGCTTATTTTCTATCTTTGCCGAAAACAAGTGGAATTATGAATAAAACGGTTCACACTCTTGACTTCGAAAAAATTCTTCGCATTCTTAAAGAAACCGAAGATAAATATGTGTTTGAAAAAGTCAATCTGATTCCGAAGGAGGATGATTTGCTTGACAAACTGCAACGCTACGTAAACTACGGACAAGTCAACCGCAAAGCCGTTTTGGGAATCGACATCTACAAATATTCTTCGTACGAGGAATTTGCCCAAACGCTGGTTCCGTGCATGTTCAAACTATTGTTCCGCGAAACAATAGACATGTGTTTCAAAAACCACGCATTTTTATTTCAGAAATACACCAAGGCGGAATTCGAGGAAAATTTCATCAGTACCGGCGACGGCGGATATGTAATGTTCGACAATCCGTTGCACGCCCTCTTGTTTGCATGCAACTTCGCCATCGTGCTACGTACGTACAACTCGTTCCACTTATATCCGAAACTGCGAAAAATTGTGGGCGGAGCAAGCATCCGTTACGCAATCACATACGATAAACTATATTATTTCGACAAAAGTCACTACGGACGGGCAATTATCAACAATGCCCGCATTTTAAGCAAAGACACGCTTAACCGTTGCATTATCGACCAAAACGTGTACGATTGGTTCACGCTGAATATCGACGGTATGGAAAATCTTCAGCTTATCACCATCGACGACATTGCAAACATCTACGAAATTCAAGGTAGTTACGACACTCAAGTTCTTGACGAACACGAGGATGCGATTTTCGGACACAACGTTTCGCGAACCACGGGAATCATTAATTCCGATGTGCTGAAAATTGGCGAAATCCATTCAAAGGAAACCAGCCTCAGCGTGTATAACATCCACCTCCAAATTGTGAGCCGATGGAAACGAAGCGACACGGAACGAACGATTACCGTAAGTCTTGGAAATTTGAACACATCATCTTTAGTATAATATATGGAAACAGTTTTAAGCGGCATTCGCCCGACAGGAAATCTACATTTAGGAAATTATTTTGGTGCGCTGAAGAATTTCATCACCATGCAGAACGAATACAATTGCTACTTCTTTATAGCTGATTTACATTCACTTACAACACATCCTACGCCAGAAAACCTTCAAGGAAACGTGCGTCAGATTCTTGCTGAATATTTAGCGGCAGGACTTGACCCCGAAAAGGCTACTATCTACGTTCAAAGCGATGTAAAAGAAGTAATTGAGCTGTATTTATATTTGAATATGAACGCCTACCTCGGCGAATTGGAACGATGCACATCATTTAAGGACAAAATCCGCCAACAGCCACAAAACGTGAACGCAGGGTTATTGACGTACCCAACATTGATGGCTGCCGACATTCTTATTCACCGTGCCGCGAAAGTTCCCGTAGGGAAAGACCAAGAACAACATTTGGAAATGACGAGAACATTTGCCCTGCGATTCAACAGAATGTATAAAGTTGATTATTTCCCTGAACCACAAGCATTTAATTTCGGTAAAAATTTGGTAAAAATTCCGGGACTGAACGGAAACGGAAAAATGGGAAAATCCGAAGGCGAAGGAAACGCTATTTATTTGGCTGATTCGCCAGAAGCAATCCGCAAAAAAGTAATGAAGGCAAAAACCGATTCGGGACCAACCGAACCAAACCAAAAGAAGCCTGAAGAAATCGAGAACTTATTCCACTTGATGCGCGCCGTGTCAAAACCCGAAACAGTGCAATATTTCGACGATTTGTATAATTCTTGCCAAATTCGCTACGGCGACATGAAAAAGCAATTGGCTGAAGATATGATTCAGTTCGTGGCTCCGTTCAGCGAAAAAATAAAAGCTTATGTTTCCGACAAGGATTATTTGGACAAGGTTGCGAAACTTGGCGCCGACAAAGCCCGCGAAAGTGCACAAAAAACCATCCGCGATGTTCGCGAAATAATTGGTTTTAAGAGATTTTAATTTTGAATATAGGCTTTTACTATTTCAATTTCTCTTCAAGAAACTGAAACATGTTTCGCATTAAATATATCCGCGAACGATGTCCAGCCAAATTGTGGGTGTCGTCGGGAAAGACAAACGTGCGTATATCTTTCTCATTATCAATGCAATTTCTGATTATCGCCATTGAATTTTGTATGCGTACGTTGTCGTCGGCTGTGCCGTACGCTAAAAATATGCTCGCCTGAATATCGGGAAGATATTTCAACACACTCGTGTTATCGTAGCCCTCAGAATTTTCTGAGGGTAATCCCATATATTTTTCGGAATAGATATTGTCGTACAAACGCCAGTCGGCAACGGGTGCAATGGAAACCACCGCCTTGTAGTCGTCGGGATATTTCGAAGCGGTGAGCAACGAAAGATAGCCACCAAAACTCCAGCCCTCAATCGCCATTCGCGAGCCGTCAACAAACGGTTGCTTTTTCAAATATTCGGCAACGGCATGCATATCGTAACTTTCCGACTCGCCCATGTTACCATACGTCCATTTATAAAGCCCTAACCCATCGGAACTGCGGGTATCGACCACAACAACCACATAACCCTGTTGCACAAGATACTGATACCAAAACGTTTCATAATTATAGGCATCAACCGCCAATTGTCCAGTTGGACCGCCGTATGTAGTAACATACACTGGATATTTCTTCTTTTTCTTTACTTGTGGTTTTAGTATATAGGCATTCAAAGAATCTTTTCCCGAGGGAATTGTAATCCACTCAATGGGAGCAAGTTTCATATCGTCATAGTAAACGTAGCCCAACGTGTGTTTTTCGTATTTTATCCATTGAGGAATCAATTTCTCGAAGCCTGCGATTTCTTCGTCCTCGTAGTGTTTGATGTCGTGATTCCGCAATTCCACCGATATGGTATATTCCGAATTTCTCGCAACATTTATTTCGCTGTGATGCAACAACATATACTTTCCGTCTTCGGAAAATTTCGCCTCATTCCAACCAGTATCTTCCGATAATTTAAAAACTTGTTCTGTATAGATATTCTTGGCAAGTACTTGACGGTCGCGGGGTGTTTTCCCAAATTTCTGATAACGGACTGTGGAATCAGACGGGAAATAGCCGTAACATTCTGTTACAAAGTCGTCTAAATAAACAGTTGCTTCTGGAGCATCGTCGCAGTATATCAGAACAGAGTCTGATTTAGGGCAACCATTGTCAAATTTAGGGCGAAACATCACTAACATCCGTCTTCCATCGTACTCCCACAAGGCAATCAAATTATTGGAAGAATCGGGAATGGAAAATAATTTCGACGCATTTACAAACTGTCCGTCAGAAGTTTCTTGAATAAAATATGCCTTGCCAGGTTTTTTCCCTACAAGAGGTACGCCAATTATGTTTTCATGATCTTGTGCCCTATTGATTTTTGAAATAGCTAATTCATTGTCATTCAACCACGTAACAGCAGGAATATAATACTCGTCATTTCCCCCTTCTGAAAATGATGCGACAGACACAATTTCTTTATCAAGCGATTCCAAATTGTCAGTTTCAAGAAAATACACCCAACAACTCGGCGTACAATTTGCCTGTCCGGCAAAACTGTATTTTTCAATCGAGGAATATGCCGACGCCTTTTCGGGCTGATAGCTTGTTATGGTGTCACCTTCAAAAACTTCTTTCTCAAACCAACTTTCCGAATCCGTTGGAATGCTGTCGTAATGCTGAATTGGCTGATTTTTGATTGACGATTCGTCAAAGCTCAGGAAGCAAATTTTCTTTGAGTCGGGCGACCACCAATACGCCGCCGACATATCAAATTCCTCTTCATAGACCAAATTTGGCGAACCATTCCTGACTTTCCCCTCTTCGCCATCTTTGGTTATTTTCTGGAACGTTCCGTCAAATGTGGTGATACACAAGTCGTTATTATAAACAAAACAGAGTTTCTCTCCATCGGGCGAAAACATAGGATTGAGAATCTGAATGTTTTCGTCGGGGAACAACGGCTTAGGCATTGTGGAATCAGCATTTTCCGACATTTCGTAGTACATATACGAACCGATGGTGGAGTTTCGGCGAAACGATTTTTTATCTTCGCTGTACAACAATTTTGTCCCCTGCTTGTTTGCAAGAATGTCGCTGTTTTTGGGGATTTTTGGAATCGCCTTCACCGTCGAAACAGGAAATTGCAATTCCTCCGACTCAAACGGAATTGTGTATTCTCCGCAATAGATAGTGTTTCCGTAGATTTGGCATGCGTCGAAAAACGGATAGTGGTAGTACGTGTAATTTTTGTAAATGTCGTCCAACGTGAATTGCTGTGCCATTGCCGAAACAGCCGCAAGCATCGTCAAAAACGCTATGTAAAAAAATCGTTTCATATAGAATACAAAGTTAGCAAATTTTAGATTTGCTTTGCATGTACTTGAATAAAATAAAGAGCAACAATCACGACCGCAGGGGAAAAAATTTCTTTACTCCATCATCAATTTATCTTACCGCTCACAGCAAGAAGGATTCTCCTCAATTTATTCTGAAAATTCTTATATCTTTGCCTCAATTTAATTGCCATGTACGACGTATTAAACGACAGTGTCTTGCAGAAAATATCGGAAATAGCCGATTCCGAAGGCGTTCAAGCCTTTGTGATTGGTGGCTTCGTGCGTGATATTTTTCTTCGTCGCCCCAATAACGACATCGACATTGTGACGCTTGGCAACGGCATTGATTTGGCAGAAAAGACAGCCCACGCGATTTCACCCAAATTGAATGTTTCGGTTTTCAAAAATTTTGGCACGGCCATGTTCCGCTACAACGGAGTGGAATATGAATTTGTTGGTGCGCGGAAAGAATCGTATTCACACGATTCGCGAAAACCGCACGTTGAAGCTGGCACCTTGCAGGAAGACCAGAACCGACGGGATTTTACAATCAATGCGTTGGCGTTATCGTTGAACAAAGAGAACTTTGCCGAACTGCTCGACCCATTCAACGGTTTGCAGGATATGAACGATAAAATTATCCGCACGCCGCTTGACCCCGATGTGACATTTTCCGACGACCCGCTCCGAATGATGCGTGCCGTAAGATTTGCCACGCAGCTGGATTTTAGTATTGAAGAACGCACATTCGAAGGCATTCAACGGATGCGTGAACGAATTTCCATTGTTTCTATGGAGCGGATAATGGACGAATTCAATAAAATAATGCTGACGGAAACGCCGTCGAAAGGAATTTTATTGCTTGACAAGACTGGTCTGCTCGAATTGATAATTCCTGAACTAATGCGTCTGAAAGGCGTGGAAATAGTGAACGGCATTGGTCACAAGGACAATTTTTTCCACACATTGGAAGTTCTCGACAATGTCGCCCATCGTTCCGACAATCTATGGCTTCGTTGGACAGCGTTGCTCCACGACATTGCCAAACCACGCACGAAAAAATTCGTGGAGGGCATTGGATGGACGTTCTACAGTCACGACATTGTGGGCGGAAGAATGGTGGTTGATATGTTTCGGAAGTTGAAATTGCCGATGAACGAGAAAATGAAGTATGTGCAAAAACTCGTTTCTCTGCATCTTCGTCCTATTGCATTGGTTGACGATGTTGTGAGCGATTCGGCAATTCGCCGTCTGTTGTTCGATGCCGGCGATGACATTGACGATTTAATGCTGCTGTGCGAAGCCGACATTACCTCGAAAAACGAAGTCAAAGTCAAAAAATACCTTGACAATTTCCAACTTGTTCGCGAAAAATTGAAACAAGTTGAAGAGAAAGATGCGCTCCGTAATTGGCAGCCGCCAATCACGGGTGAAGAAATAATTGAAACATTCCATATTCAACCTTCAAAAGAAGTGGGAATCATTAAGTTGGCAATCCGCGAAGCAATTCTCGACGGCGTGATTGGCAACAACCATGACGAGGCCTGTGCTTTTATGCTTGAAAAAGGTAAAGAATTAGGTTTGGTGAAATAAACAAACCGCCGTACAGGCATTCCCATACGGCGGTTCTTCTGAAAAAAGTTTTATTATTTGTTTTCCAACAATTTTAACGCTTTGTCTATCTTTTCCTTTGTAATTTCAATGTAGCCAACAGGTTCGTTCTGTTTCTGACCATCAGTCAACACATATTTGAGGAATGCAATTACGACTGGGTCGGTTGGGACGCCTTTGGTTACAAGATACAAGTCGCGTGCTGGAGGCGAAGGATATTTGCCTTCGGCGATAGCTTTTGTCACGTTGTCCTTCAAATCGTAGAATCGTTCATCGTCAGAAATTGAACCGTTTCCGTCAACATCGACAGGGAAAATCTGCAAATCAGCGTTCAATTTATGACTATCGTTATCGTAAGCGTAACCAATGTTGTTGAAACCGATTCCGTAAATATCTTTCTGAATAGCTGCGGCAAGTCCCGGGTCGCCAAACACGGCTGTTCCACCCAAATCTTCCTGTTTTGCGCCGAACCAGTTCGCAAATGTTTCGGCAGCGCCACACGCATCGGAACGAGTGTAAATGTGAATTGGCGTTTGGTCGTTAGTTCCAAGCACATCGCCCCACGTTTTCACATTGCCGTCAATCCAAATTTTATGGGCAATTTCCTTAGTGATTCCGTGAGCAAGAATTTTGTCAAGAATCGGGTTATTCGCGTTGATTGTAGGCACAACGGCATCTTTGGCAGACGGAAATCCTACCGCACCTTTTTCTTGTTCCTGTGGATACACCTCGCGCGAAACCATACCGAAATCAACCACGCCAGCAAGCACGTCGGTCATACCTTTTCCCGCACCACCAGCCGAAACATCGATTTTCACATCGGGGTTCAATTTTTGGAACTCTTCAGCCCAAACCACTGCCAACGGATAGAGCGCGAACGCACCCGAAAGCGACAATTCGCCTTTCAACTTTCCGTCATTCTCAACTTTGTTGTTCGACGAACTTCCGCCGCACGAAACCAATGTTGCAGCTGCTACAGCCACCAACACTATACTATTCATTACCTTTTTCATATTCTTCATTATTAATTATTAATTTTTAATTCATTAGTATTTAACCGTCGCCATCAAATACAAACCGTTCAAATCAGTCTTACTATTGTAATTATGATGCGTATAGTTCAGTTTGAAGTTAAGCGACTTCAGCGGGGTGTAGTTCAAACCAACGGTATAATCTTGTTCAACATTGTAGTCTTTGTCGTCGGTATTGTCGCTGAAGTAGTCGTAACGGGCAGTCAACATAAAATGTTTAACAAATTCATAGCCACCGGCAACGTAGAAACCGCCTGCATTTATGTCGCCCGTTTTTCCGGCAATATATTCAGCACGTGCGAATGCCTTGTCGGCCTTATAGGCAATTCCGCCGCCGTAGCGTTGCAAAGGCACGTAGAAATCGGTTGTTTGAGCCACATATTTGTGAAGTGAGTCAACATATTCAGGCAAATTTCCTTCGCCCCATTGATAGTAGCCGGCAAATGACAATTCCTTGGTTGCATTCACTATCAAACGGCCTACAATGTCTTTTGACTGGTTGTCGTCGTTCGTATTCAGTTTGTAGCCATTGAAAATGGCAAGTTCGTAGTTCAACAACGAATATCCGTCTTGTTTGAACGCACTTCCGACAAAATCCAAACCGATGTCACGACCATTTTCGTTGTAGCCAGACAAATCGCTCTTACTCATACGCGCAAGACGTTGAACTACAAGCGAGTAGTTGATAAATTCCAATCTTGCGGGATTGTATTCCGAGTTTTCAATTGAAAGCGGAGACTTATATTGTCCCAACTTGATGCCAAACTCGTCGATTGGACGATAACGCAATTGCAGGTCAAGAATTTTCGGAGTACCCGTAACTTCAAGCTGCAACTTGTAGTCAAACTTGCCTGCTTTGCCTTTGTAAAGGTCGCCTTGCAACACAATTCTCGCACGACGAAGCAAAAATGTCGATGTATTTGCATCGGTGTACGTGTAGCCCGCCTGCAAAAATCCCGAAGGTGTCACCAACTTCTTTTCTTGTTCAACAGCCGGTTTGTCGGCTGCTGGTTGTTCCGCTTGCTGGGCAAAAGCCCCTGCTCCTGCAAGCAACAATGCTGAAATAATTAGTTTTGTTCTTTTCATATTTATTTGTTTTAGTTATTAACCTACCATTTTGATAGGTTATTCGAGTACAAACATACAGGAAATTTTAACATAACCTACCAATTGGATAGGTTATTTTCAAAAATTACGATTTTGAACTAATGGGAATACGTTTTTGTGCGTAATATCATTTTTTTAGCATAAACAACATATACAACCTGCATTACTCACCACAACCTTTTTCACTTGCGTTCCATAATGCACAAAATACGTACCCGATGGCAAAGAAGCGTTATTTTGCACCTTTTGCCCTGTCATGTATTTGTACTTCCTCAACGACATTTTCTGATTCTTTTTGCCATTCCCAAACTTTTTTAATACTTTTGAAACCAAATAATACAAAACAAAAAGTATGAAATAGAAAAAAAATAAAGATTAACATATAAATAATAGCATTGACTATCGTTCCATGTTCACCGAAGAGCCTAGGAAACTTAATTTGGAATAGAACACATCAAACGATATTGCAGAGACAATTTTAGGAATGTACTCTTGCTTCTCTTTATGATAGAAATGCTCACGTTCGTTACGTGAGTTTTTTGAGAGAAGCAAGGTTCCAATTCCTAGGTCGCCTTGGTGAATGTGCAAGAAACTCGCGTTTTTTTGTACATTCAAGTGATTGATAGTAAATGCATAAACTAACTATCAATCACTATGGCAGGGAATAAAAGTTTACATGCCGCAAGTAAGGCAAAAGAAGATGAATTTTACACAGAACTTTCTGATATTGAGAATGAGTTAAAACATTATAGACCACATTTTAAGGATAAGGTTGTTTTGTGTAATTGTGACGACCCACGTATCTCTAACTTTTTTCATTATTTCAGTTACAATTTTGAGCAACTTGGATTGAAAAAGTTGATTACCACATGCTACAAAAATCAGGAACGTGACTTGTTCAGTCAAAACAATTCCGAGCGTGCCATCTGGCTTGAATACTATGGAGACCGTAACAACAACCGTGTTCCCGACCCTGATGAAATCGGCATCCATTATTTTAGGGGTGACGGTGATTTTCGTTCCGAAGAATGCATAGAATTGCTCAAACAAGCTGATATTGTGGTTACCAATCCTCCATTTTCACTCTTTCGTGAATATATGGCTCAGCTGATGAAATACGAAAAAAAGTTTGTGATTTTAGGAAATCAAAATGCTATAACATACAAGGAAATATTTCCTTATATAAGAGAAAATAAAATGTGGTTAGGAAGTACTCTTTCTTTTGCAAAATTCAGAGTACCCAATTATTACCAACCAAAAGAAACACGTTTTTGGATTGACGAAACTGGACAAAAATGGCGCAGTATGGGTAATATTTGCTGGTTTACAAATCTTGATATTGCCAAACGTCACGAGGAAATCATTTTATATAAAACATATAATGAAGAAGAATATCCTAATTATGATAATTACAATGCAATAAATGTTAATAAAGTAGCTGAAATACCTATGAATTACAATGGTGTTATGGGCGTGCCAATCACTTTCTTGGACAAATACAATCCTGAACAATTTGAAATCTTAAATTGTAATGATTTTAGGAGATATCCCAGTGTGGCATACAAAGAACATGGGTTAATAAAAGATAAGGATGGTGCTATTAACGGCAAACCGACTTATGCTCGCATTCTCATTCGTCACCGTCAGAAAAATAAAGAATACGAATTTCCCGAAACGAAATCATCTGTTGCAGCAGACGAAGCATCAACAGAATATGGAAAAGATAAAAATGTATAATCAAGAAGTTAACGAATATGGAAATAGATTTGCATAAAATTACAGTTCGAGAATTATCCAATGGATATGTTGACAACGCAGAAAATGGAGTAAAAGCTTTTGGAGGGAAACTTGATGTGCGTCCGCCTTATCAACGTGAATTTGTTTACGAAGAAAAAGAACGAAATGCGGTAATAGACACACTTACACAAGGATTTCCCCTCAATGTAATGTATTGGGCTGTTCGCGAGGATGGCACGTATGAAATTATTGACGGACAGCAACGAACAATAAGCATTTGCCAATATGTCAACGGGGATTTTGCCTTTATGTTCAAATATTTTCATAATCTACAACCCGATGAACAACAGCAAATTCTTGATTATGAATTGCAAGTTTACATTTGTAGCGGAAGCGACAGTGAAAAACTTAAATGGTTCAAAACCATTAATATAGCAGGAAAAGCTCTTTCAGAACAAGAATTAAGAAATGCGGTGTATTCAGGAACATGGGTAAGCGATGCAAAAAGATATTTTAGTAAGACAGGCTGTGCCGCTTATGGATTGGGAAATAAATACCTATCGGGAGAGTGGAAACGGCAGGAATATCTAGAAACTGCTATTCGTTGGATTTCCAACAATAATATAGAGGTTTATATGGGAAACCATCAACATGACCATAATGCTGTTGAGTTATGGAACTATTTCAGCAACGTAATCAACTGGGTTAAAGCAACTTTCATAATGTATAGAAAAGAAATGAAAAGTGTTGACTGGGGAATCCTCTATGCTAAATTTCATGAACAGAAATTGAATCCTATTGAATTGGAAAACAGGATAAAACAATTAATGTTAGATTCTGATGTGCAAAAGAAATCAGGCATTTACGCCTATGTTCTCGATGACGATGAACGGCACTTAAATATCCGTTCATTCGACGACAATATGAAGCGTGAGGTTTATGAAAAACAAAACGGCATTTGCAAAATCTGCGGCAAGCACTTTGAAATAGAACAAATGGAAGCCGACCACATTACGCCATGGCACGAGGGCGGTCGCACCGTTGCCGACAACTGTCAAATGCTCTGCAAAGAATGTAACAGACGAAAATCGGGGAAATAAAATATTTCTTTGGCTGCTATCTTCTATGCAACCCGCACTCGCGGTGTTCGGGATTTTCCCACCACCAGCGGCCGGAGCGGATGTCCTCGCCTGGTTCAACGGCACGGGTGCATGGCTGGCAGCCGATTGACGGAAATCCTTTGTCGTGCAACTTGTTATACGGCACGCTGTGCTGTTTCACATACGCTTTCACTTCGTCTTCGGTCCAGTGAATAAGCGGATTAAGCTTCACAAGGTTGTTGTTGGCATCCCACTCCACAAGCTGCATATCCTTGCGCGTAATGCTCTGCTCACGGCGAAGACCGCAAATCCATACTTTCAGGCCTTTCAAGGCACGTTGCAACGGCTCAATCTTACGCACATTACAACATAAATGACGCAATTCCACACTGCCGTAAAACAAATTTACGCCGTGTTCGGCAACCATTTTTTGAACATTCTGATAATCAGGAAAAAAGACTTCCAACTTTATACCATATCGTTCGTTGGTGCGTTCAATGAGCGAATACGTCTCGGGAAAACAACGACCCGTGTCGAGCGTGAAAATCCGCGTTGAGTTGTCAATTCCACAAATCATATCGGTCAAAACTTGATCCTCGTAACTCAAACTTGACGAAAGAGCAATTTCACCCTGAAATTCCTTCAGAAAATACGTCAAGACCTCTTCTGCCGAAGAATTTTCAAACTGTTTGTTAAGTGCCTCAATATCCATAATTATCAATTGTCAATTTTCAATTCTCAATTACTCAATCATTCCCGCTCCCAACGTGTCGTTCGTGTCGGGGTCAACAACTATCACGCTGCCCATAACCTTATTGGTGTGATATGGTTCGAAAACCAGCGGGCTGGCTGTTTTCAGTTGCACGTATGCTATATCATTCATTGTCAACTGATTGACGCCAGTTATCTTATCTTGTGAATTAATATCGATTTTGTAGTCGATTGCCTTAAACATTCCAACCACTTCCTGTGTCGCATGACGGATGATGTAGCGTTTGCCCAATTGCAACGGTGTTTCGCGGAACCAGCAAATGTTCATCGACACTGCCTGTCCGACTTCGGGAACTTGTCCATTGTCGGTACAAAGCACATCGCCACGGCTGATGTCAATGTCGTCTTTCAAACAAATGGTAACGGAATCGCCAGCCGACGCTTCGGTCAACTCCTTGTCGGCTAACCATAAGGAAGCGACTTCGGATTTCTGTCCCGACGGCAAAACAGCAATCTTTTCTCCCACAGTGATTTTTCCACTCGCGACACGACCTGCGTATCCTCTAAAATCAGCAAATTTGTCCGATATTGGTCGAATGACATATTGCACCGCCATTCTAAATTTATTTTCCGTATCAAGTTGAAGGTCAACTGTTTCCAAAAATTCAAGAAGCGGTTTTCCCTTATACCACGACATATTTTCCGACTGATTCACCACGTTGTCGCCCATTTTTGCAGAAATCGGAATAAAATCGACCTTGCCAATGGGTAAATGAGCCGACATCTGCTTGTAGTCGTCCACAATCTTATCAAAAACTTCTTGCGAAAAATCAACTAAATCCATTTTGTTCACGCACACCACTATCTGTTTGATAGCCAGCAACGCAGCCACATACGAGTGACGGATAGTCTGCTCCATAATGCCGTGGCGGGCATCGACCAGAATCACCGCCAAATCGGCCGTGGATGCTCCGGTAACCATATTTCTGGTATATTCAATATGTCCCGGCGTGTCGGCAATGATGAATTTACGCTTCGGCGTGGCAAAATAGCGGTACGCCACATCGATGGTGATTCCCTGCTCACGTTCGGCACGGAGTCCGTCGGTGAGCAAAGCAAGGTTAACTTCCTCGTTTCCACGACTTTTCGAGGCAGTTTCAACCGCTTCCATCTGGTCCTCGAAAATCGACTTGCTGTCGTAGAGCAAACGCCCAATCAACGTGCTTTTACCATCGTCAACACTGCCAGCCGTTGTAAAACGGAGCAGCTGCATATCCAAATATCCGTTGTTCATTTTTCGTAATTTTTTGAAGTATATATTTTGCTTTGAATAACTATACAAATGTACAAACAAAAAACCTATCTTCCTACTATTTTAATAGATTTATTTTGTAATCAACTGATTTTTCAATGAAATTTGTTTACACATGAGTAAATTGTTTTATAGCAAAGTTTTTCTTATATTACAACCAATCAAAATTGTCTGAAATGAGCAATTCCTCTTTTGTGACAAGATGTGTAGTTTGCATTGGAATGGTTTTATATTGTAAGTTAAAACTTTCAGCCAAGCCTCGAACCTCGTTCGTATTATCGTATGTCAATAAAAAATGACCCTGCATTTGACTTGCAAATTCAAAAATACGATAATGGTCAACATCAAAGTGATTATACAAGCGTTTACCCGCAACAGTGTACGGTGGATCTATGAAAAAAAAAGATTTTTCATCACTCAAATACTGCTCCATTATACAAAAAGCATCACCATGTACAAACGATATTTTCTTACGTAAAGCATTTGCCTCATCAATACGTTTAGCTATGGTGGCAGGATACCATCGAGAAGCCAAGCCTCTACCTGCTTCACCAGATTTGATTAAACCAGAACCTTTTGCAAGTATTCCCCCATGATTTGTGCGATTGCGTACGATAGTCGCAAAACCTCTTTCTTTTTTCCCTTTCTCAGCAAGGTGTATTGATTGGTTTATGTCATCTGCCGTAACGACAAATGTTTTTACACGTTCAACAAGCCAGTCACAATCTTCTTCTGAAAAAATTGTTTCCCAAGCAGCGGCCATATCATCATCAAGTTCCACCATTGTTGCATGGTTAAAAAAAGATTCGGCAATAGCCGTTAAACTTATAATTCCCCCACCTGCAAAAGGCTCAATCAATACAGAATCCTTTTGTGCTTGCTTAAACCATTTCCGTGCCACAGGAACCAACCACGTTTTGCCCCCAGGATATCGGAAAGGACTTCGTTGTGGGACCGACGATACATTGACTACATGTTGTTTTGATGCAACAACAGACATCGGCATATCAGGAAATAGAGTTAATTGTGTAGGAGTTGTTATGTTCATAATAGTTCGAATACAGAATGTGTGTCAGGCGTGTATGTCAATCTTTCATCAAGTTTTCCTTGCAACACTGAAATAAAATCCTCCACATTGCCAGGTTTGGTAAAAATGACTTTTTGTAGCGCTTTTTGAAACTCGGTATATACAATGTCTACAAGAACAAGATGATATTGATTATCAGTTTCGCTATAGGACAAGTCATACAAGAACCATGCTATATCAGACTTGTCCTTTGTGGTCCGTGGCAAATCTGGTAAAGTTTCGAAAAATGATTTTTGGATTGCCACACACTGCTTTTTATTCCACGCTTTGAAAATTCCTCCTTTGTAGAGCATTTGAGGAATCAACCTCTTTCTTGACGATGAAAGATAATCGGGATGAGGATAGTTGCGACCATTCCAATGAAAATTCGTATCCGGCGACTCCATGTATTTTTGAAATGGATTACGTAGATTACCACTAATATATACCCCCTGCACCTCGAGCGATGCAAAGTCAACAATACGTCCCTTACCATCATACTGAGCTATAACATAATCAATATTCCCAGCAGACAGTCCATTTGCATCATTCAGTTTAATTTCTGGCAAGGCCGTCCATTTTGTCCCCTTTTGCCAAACATAGTCAGCTGCGTTTTTCAAAATCATCCAATCTTCACGAAATCGCGATGGACATGTTATGATTTTGTCATCACCATGATTTATGCTACACACACCAAGAGGATCATCAGCCTTATCTTTGGTACAATTTGGATAACGGTTATGGAATGGACATAGCCTATTGTCCCTATAATGCTTTGCTTTTGGGGATATATTATCTGTCGGGTAACCGAATACTTCGGCCATTGGATTATTTTCGTTTACTGCCATTATGATATGATTTTGTGCATTTTTCCGCCACGAATCTATATTGCAAAAATACAACTTATTATTAAACAAACATATTTAGCAGAAAACGAATTTAGAAATATCCTAATTTTTTTCTGTCTTCCATTGCCGTTTCGCTCCGTTTATCGTCGGCACGACCACCACGTTCGGTAACACGCGTTGCGGCAATTTCGGCAACAATATCTTCGAGAGAATGAGCCGTGGAAAGCGTCAAGCCAGTACACGTGATATCGCCAATCGTGCGGCAACGGACTTCTTTTTCAACCACAACCTCGTCGCGTTTCCGTTTGATGCAGTCTTCGGCTGCGAGCCACTGTCCGTCACGTTGGAAAACCTTTCGTTTGTGCGTATAGTACAACGACGGCAATTCTATCTTTTCCTGTAAAATATACTGCCAAACGTCCATTTCGGTCCAATTGCTGATGGGAAACACGCGGAAATGCTCGCCCATATTTTTGCGCCCGTTGAATATGTTCCACAATTCTGGACGCTGATTTTTCGGATTCCATTGTCCAAAATCGTCACGGTGCGAGAAAATACGTTCCTTGGCACGGGCTTTTTCCTCGTCTCGGCGTGCGCCGCCAATGCAGGCATCGAACTTGTATTTTTCTATAGTATCGAGCAATGTGGTGGTTTGCAACGCGTTACGACTCGCATTGTAGCCAGTTTCCTCCTTCACCCTGCCCGTGTCGATTGATTCCTGCACCGAACCTACAATCAGTTCAGCACCAAGTTTTTTGACCAATGCGTCACGATAATCGAGCGTTTCCTGAAAATTATGTCCCGTATCAATATGCACGAGCGGGAACGGCAACTTTGCAGGATAAAATGCCTTGTAAGCCAAATGAGTAACCACAATCGAGTCCTTTCCCCCCGAAAACAAGATTGCAGGGCGTTGGAACTGCGCCGCCACCTCGCGAAGAATGTAAATCGACTCTGCCTCAAGTTCTTGTAAATGCGTTTTCATATTTCCAAAAATTTCTATTGCAAATGTACAGATATTTTGAAAATAACCTACCTAATCGGTGGGTTTATGTAAAAAATACGATTTTAAGCGTAGTGATTTTTCAATCCATTCCGAAGCACTTAATACAAAATTAGGTAATCCAGCCTGCATTTTAAAGTGGTCAAATTCCACCACTTTAAAATTCGGATTATGAGTACGTCCGTTTTCATTTTGAACTGTTGCATTTTTTGCAACAGTTGCCTCTCGTTCTAATTCAGCTTCATTGTAAATTGCCGCTATATGTCTGGATATTACTGATTTATCTCGTCCAAACAATTCCGACATTTGGTTTATGCTAAGCCATACGGTTTCGTTTTCCATTCGCACTTCCAACGACACCGTTTCATTGGGTTGATACAAGATTATTTCGCTCTTTGGGCTTGAATCCATTTCATTTTTCATAGATTATTACTCTTTATAAATTGGTTGCCCAAAGATAGTATTTATTCCGTATTCCGCAAGATTCCTGATTTTTTGAATTAGTTCCACAGATGTTTCACCTTAGCATAAACCAAAATGAATTAATATGCCGCAATTCATGTTTTCTGAATTGGGCAATGCCGTGAACTTGCGTGACCCCCTCTTTTGTTGGCTATCCGCTCAAATCTTTTCCAACCTGAGCATTTCGTCAATACTACGTCTGGCATTGCAAAGCGTATCGGCATCGAGCGTGATTTCTTCGCCACCGATACCTCGTACACATTCATACAGATCGCCTAACGTGGTCATTTTCATATTATGGCAGACGCAATTTTTCGACAAAGCAAAAAAACGTTTTTCGGGACAATCAATCTGCAAATGCTGCACAATGCTGTTTTCCGTACCTATGATAAATTCCGTTGCCTGACTTTGTTTTGCAAAATCCATTATTTGTGTGGTACTACCCACATAATCAGCAAGTTCCACAACTTTTTCGGAACATTCGGGATGAACAAGCACCAATGCGTTTGGGTGCTTCTGGCGTGCCTGTTCAACATTTTTCGGCGTAATCAGCAAATGGGTGGGACAACCGCCGGGAACAAACTGGAATTGTTTTTCGGGTATTTGTTTTTGTACCCAATTGCCTAAGTTACAATCTGGTATGAACAGAATCTTGTCGTTTTGTACGTTTTTCACAATCTTCACTGCCGACGACGAAGTGACGCACACGTCGGTCAATGTTTTTAATTGTGCCGTTGTATTGATGTACGAAACCACCGTATGGTCGGGGTATTTTTCTTTTAAACTCCGCAACAAATCCACCGAAATTTGTTCCGCCATAGGGCAGCCCGCCTCGCCATTCGCCAAAATCACGCGTTTTTGCGGCGATAAAATTTTCACCGTTTCAGCCATAAACCGCACGCCGCACATTAAAACCGTATCAGCATCGGATTCAGCCGCCTTTTGACTCAACCCGAACGAATCGCCCACATAATCGGCCACTTCCCAGATGTCGTGACTCTGATATGCGTGTGCCAAAATGCAAATACCCTTTTCACGCTTGAGCCGTCGTATTTCCGCTTGAATTTCGTGTATCAACATATTTTTCAGTAATTTCAGTTTTCCACCTTTGCAATCACACCTCCGCCCACAATCACGTCGCCGTCGTATATCACCGCCGACTGTCCGGGGGTGACGGCCGTTTGCGGCTCGTCGAACGTGATTCTCCACGATTTGGCATTGTCTGGTTGTGAAGATTTGGTTTCTTCGACTTTCGCGTTATGCAAACCTCCCGCAAGCCGAATTTTTACACGGGCTTCGAAAGCCGACTGCGGTTCCACTCCGCCTGCCCACATGCAGTCGTCGATTATAAAACTTGACGAACGCAACGCCTCAATCGGAGCCAAAACCACCCTATTCCGTTCAGCGTCAATGGAATGCACATACACAGGATATGAAAGTGCCACGCCAAGTCCTTTGCGTTGCCCGATAGTGTAATGCTCAATTCCTTTATGACGGCCCCAAATTTTCCCGTGCAAATCAACAATGTCGCCTTCGGCAAACGGCTTGTCGGCAAACAGAATGTCAAAATATTGCGGATCTATAAAATCTTGACTTTCAACGTATTTCTCCGAAAACAAGTTGTTCTTTTTCGCAAATTCAAATACTTCTTTCTTGGAAATATCCGCCAACGGAAAACGCACTTTTTCCAGCACAGAACCAGGTATGCGATACAAAAAATACGACTGGTCTTTCGAAGCGTCCGACGCGCTTGCGACCATATACGGACGGTTTTCGGTACCGAACAAACCTTCGGTCGGCTTTACAATTTTCGCATAATGTCCCGTACAAAAATAATCGTAGTCAACACCCAATTTTTCCACGCTCGACAGCATTGTGCCGAATTTCATAGTGGAATTACAACGAATACACGGATTCGGCGTCCGTCCCGCCCGATATTCCGCCTTGAAGTACTCCAACACGTTTTTTCGGTACTCCTCGTGCAAGTCAACTACATGATACTCAATATCATACTTTTTGCAAAACGCACGACAGTCGTCTATGCTCATCGACTCATTTGCATCGAAACAATATTCTTTTTTGCTGTCGATTTTCGGGAAACGGCTGTCCCACAACGACATAGTAACGCCTATGACCTTGCAACCAGCTTCTTTCAGCATCACGGCTGTCAGCGTGGAATCTATGCCGCCCGACAAACCCACCAAAACCACATCGCCCTGTCGGGGCAAACTTTGTATATCGTAAATCATTGTTTTACAGCGAATTCATAGATTTCTTTTGCATGAACCAGAGCCGTATCAATCACAGGGATAGTCAAATCGGCTGGTTTTATGATGAGCGGAAGTTCCGTGCAGGCAAGTAAAACCGCGTCAACTGATTGATACGCAACGTATTTCTCAACTAAAGCAAGCATTTCCAAACGTTCGTCGGGGTCAACAATGCCGTTTTCAAGATTTGGGAAAATAATGTCGGCAATGGTTTGTTGGTCTTCCACGCTTGGCATAACCGACGAAATGCCATTTTCCGCAAGAACTGACTGATACATACCACTTTGCATTGTAGCAAGCGTACCTAATACCAACACGTTTTTGTAGCCGCCGTTTTTCACTGCCTGCACATTTGCATCAACAATGCTCACAATTGGCAACGGCAACTCATCAACTATTTGACTTAGAACAATATGCGGCGTATTTGAACAAATTGCCACGAAATCCGCCCCCGCATTCCGCAATATGGCGGCACTCGACGTAAGTATCTCACAAACAACATTATAGCGTTCATCGGCAAGAGCCGTAGTTACCTTGTTCAAACTCAGACTGTCAATCACAATTTCGGGGTATTCATTCACACCGAAATCATTGTGATACAACCGATTGAGTTCCAAGTAATAATTTACCGTGGAAACAGGTCCTACACCACCGATTAACCCTATCTTCTTCATCAACACAACATTGTTTTCTTGTGCAAAGATAAACTATTTTTGAAATAACCTATTAAATCAGTAGGTATAATATAAATTAAGCAGATTTGCATAAAAAATGTAGGGCTGCCACAATGTGACAGCCCATGAAATTATATCGAAATGATTAACAATTGTACATTATTTCCTATCTTTGCTGCATTATGGATGAAAAAGCAACAATACCGTACCCAGAGCGTACGGAAGATATAATTCTACTCGTGTGCGAACCCGCCATCGAGTATGGAAAACCTATTGTATATCAAGGAACTACGATTACCAATGCCTTGAAAGACTATTATTCGTTTACCACCAATCATGAGAAAGTTGATGTGTTGAAATGGATAGTTGCTCAACCTGCTTTTACCGAGTTGAAGCGATTGTCTATGGCAGAAAACAAGATTTTTACCTTATATACAAACCAATATGACGAAATATTAAAAACTGGCGAAATGCCTAATAATCTGCAGATTGCACAAAAGTTTGTGGCTAACAAATTTGATGTGTATCTGCTTGCAAATCCACGAACGACCAAGAGTGCCGATTTTATTATTAAACAACGAAATATTCTTTATTACGTAGAGGGGAAAACATCAAAAGGCGGGAGTGCATTGGCGGAACGGCTGCAAGAAGGTGCAAAACAAGCCGATAGAATAGCAATAAATTTCATTGGTAACGCTATAAACAAAATATTTTCTACGGAAATTAAAAACACATTTGAAAATAACGAAAACTTAAAGTATGTTTATGTTTTTAAGGGTTCTAAATTGATTTTTGTAAAAAGAAATGAAGCACTATCAAAAACGTTCTCCCATAAGTTTATGAAACTGTGGACTGCAAAAAAATAAAAAAGAGAATCTTTGATTCTCTTTTTTAAGGAATTTCGCGCCGTAGCCGAAACTCCGCACGAACTTAATCGGCTTCTGTCCGGGTGTTTCGGGACGAACCCTCATTTTTCACGTCCGACGATGCAAATATACAACATTCTACATCGGTTGTCAATATCTTAAGCTTTTTTCATTTTATCGTACCACAACCTTTTTCACTTGCGTTCCACAATGCACAAAAAAAAGGCCACCTTGCGGCAGCCTTTGAATTATGCAAATCACGGAGATATATGCATTTTTATTTCACATCCTGCACAAGACGAACGGAACAACCCTCACGGCGATTATACGTTGACCAGATAGTAGTTCCACACCATCCACTGGCACCTTCAGGAATTTTTTCTTCAATATAAGAAGACGCAGACCCAAAAACAAGAACGCGGCGCGCCACGTCCCTACAGAAATCAATTGTCAATTCTCAATTCTAACTTATCGCTCCCGACAGATATTTCTGCGTGAGTTCGTGCTGTGGATTTTTGAAAACTTGTTGTGCGTCGCCAACTTCAATCACCTCGCCCATATAGATGAAAATCACATAATCGGCTATTCGCAACGCCTGACGGAGCGTGTGCGTCACCATTACTATGGAATACTGCTCTTTCAGTTTCACAAACAAATCTTCCACAATCTTGCTCGAAACGGGGTCGAGAGCCGAAGTGGCCTCGTCGGCAAGAATAAACTCCGGCTCTACGGCAAGACTGCGTGCAAGACACAGACGCTGCTGCTGACCAATGGAGAGCTTCACCGCAGGACTATGCAGACGGTCTTTCACCTCGTCCCACAAACCCACAACTTTCAAATAATGACGGACAATCCGTCGTAACTGCCGTCGTCCACCCACGCCGTGAATCTTGCATCCATAGGCAATGTTGCCGAAAATAGACATTGGAAGCGGCGTAGGTCGTTGCGGAACAAGCCCAATACGACGGCGCAATTCCACCAAATCCGACTCGGAGCAGTTCACAATGCTGGTATCGCCAAGACGTATGTCGCCCGAAGTTTTTACGCCCTCAATCGAATCCGACAATCGGTTCAAACTTTTGAGCAAGGTCGATTTTCCACAGCCAGACGGTCCAATAATACACGTGATTTTATTCGCAGGAATCGTCACCGACACGTCTTTCAATATCGGCGAGCCATCAATCGAAAGATTGAAATGGTCAACCACAAGCTCCGAAGCGACTTCGGGATGCTGAAATTTCTCATTCGGAACAAACGGTTCGTTGCTGTCGTTCGCCAAAAATCTGCGTAAAAGAAAACGTTTCATCGTAAGTTATGTTTTGAAAAACGGTTTGTAATAAATCTTCCTAAAAGACTGATAATAAGAACTATAATCGTAAGCACCAATGCCGCCGCGTATGCTCGGTTCTGCACTTCAATCTGCGGTGCGCTCAGTTGGAAAAAGATTGACAACGGCAATGTGGCAACCTGCTGCGAGAGCGATGTAGGAATCGTGTCGGAAAAACCTGCGGTGAACATTACACCCGCCGCGTCGCCAATGGAACGACCGACCGACAACAATGTGGCCGTGGCGATTCCGGGCGCTATCTGTCTCATTACCACGCCCATAGTTTCCCAACGAGTTGCCCCCAAAGAATACGATGCCTCGAGCAATTCGCGAGGAAAATTCTTCGCCACCTCGTCCATAGAACGGATGAGAATAGGAATTATCAGCAAAGTTTCCACCAAAATACCACCCAAGAGCGACGTGCGGAGCCCGAAATATATCATCAGCGTAAAGGCAAACGCTCCGTAAACAATTGACGGAATGCCAAATAGCACGTCGAACGCCAACCTTGCCACGTATGCCAACTTTGACTTTGTTTTAAGATACACATTTAAAAAGAAGACTACAGGAACACTGATTATCAGCCCGATAGCCGTAGATGCAAGCACAATGTAGAGAGAACCGACAATGGCGTTCAAAAATCCCCCTTCTTTTCCAATGTAAAATCCGCCGCCAGGCAACGATGTAACCATTTCCCACGTAAGACATTTCGCCCCACGACTGAAAATCGTCCAAATAATGCTCGCAACCAAAATCAATACGATGACTATCGAAAGATACATCAACAAACGTGCAAACTGCTCTTTTACAATACTTTTCTTCATATTTTTTGACTTCAAACGTGGCTTCGACAAGCTCAGCCACCAACTCCTAACTCCTAATTCCTAACTCCTAACTTTCTTCTATTTTCCGCAAAATGATTCGCGAAACGAGATTGAACAACAAAACCACCACAAAAAGCAACAATGCGGCAAACATCAGTGCCGACTCGTACATCGGCAGCGACAGCATTTCGCCGTAGTTGTTGGCAATGAGTGCCGGCAACGGATAACAGGCATCGAACACCGACTGCGGTACTTGCGGCAAGTTTCCACAAACCATCAGCACGGCAATAGTTTCACCCAACGCACGCGAAACGGCAAGCACCACCGAAGCGAAAATGCCAGGCAACGACTTCCGCATCACCACTTTTTTTGCCGTCTGCCAACGAGTTGAACCAAGAGCGTATGCCGTGTCACGCAAATCAGCAGACACGCTCGAAAACAGTTCCACGAACAAACTCACAAGCAACGGCAAAACCATAATACTCAGCACTATACCAGCCGCCAATGTGGTGTAACCAGCCGAAAAATCGACGAAATGCGGTGCAAGTTTGTCCGAAATCCACGGCACAATCACCAATGTGCCCCACACACCATAGATGACCGACGGCAGCGAAGCCAAAATGTCGAGTGCAGGATACACAATTTTCTTTACGCACCGACGCGAGTATTCCGTGAGGAAAACCGCCGTGAAAAGCGACAACGGCAACGAAATTACAATGGCAATGATTGTCACCCAAATGGTTCCCATCACAAACGGAAGAAAACCGAATTGGTTTTTGAACGGCTGCCATGTGGAGTCGGTCAGTAAATTCCAGAGTGGAATTTCGCCTAATATCGGAGCTGACTTCTGATAGAGCCCCCAGCCCATCACCAGCACAAAAAGCAGTGCCACGACGGTGACCGTCCGCATAGCCGCATTTGCCGTTTTATCTTTGATTATCCGTAAGTTATTCATATTCTAATTCTACCTATCGTTTTAATAGGTAATGCAAACATACGGATTAAAATTTTATTAACCTATTAAATTAGTGGGGTATTTATAAAAATAGGTTTTTGTACGTAGAATGCTGTGAAATAAAAAACCGCCACAAAGGATGACCTCTGTGGCGGTATTAATAGTTTATCATCTATCTAAAATCCCAAAAATTTCACGGCATTATTGTAAAAAATATTTTCAAGACCTTTGTCATCGACACCGCAAGCCTGGACTTTCTGAATTTCAACAGTTGGATGATGGAACGGCGAGTCGATGCCGAACATCACACGGTCGTGTCCGACAGTTTCATAGGCATTTTTGATTTGACAGCTCATTGACGTTCCCGATGTTTCGAGCCAAAGGTTGTCATAACGTTTCGCCATAGTGATTGCCGCATCGACATACACACCATGGGCATGTCCCATGTGAATCATCACGATTGGCAAGTGCGGATGGCGTTCCGCCAAGAGTCCGATTTGCCACGGAAGCGAAAATGGTGGATGTCCAGAATGCACAAACAGCGGCTTACCATATTTTTCGCAGATTTCCGCAACAGGGTCAACGCAGGGAGCATCGGCGGTGTAGCCGTCGAACAGCGATTGCAGTTTTGCTCCGGCAAAATGCTCGTCGCGAATATAATGTTCCAACAAATCGTAGGCTGGCTGACCTTGTGCGCAGTTCACCCACATAAGCGGCACAATCTTATCGGGATGCGCCTTAAACGCCGCAAGCGTGTCGTCGTTTGAGTAAGCACTCGCCGCACAAAGCACCGTTTTTTCAATATTGTATTCCTTCATTTGCTCAAGCAGACGTTCAACGTTAAAATCAATGTTGAACGGACTGCCAAACGCCCCGATATGCGTGTGGGCGTCTATTTTTTTGAATGTACTGAATTCGCTCATGTTCTTTTTTTTACAAAACTATAGAAAAATAAAATTTCCAATTGGTATAATTGCAAAATTCATCAAAAAAAATAGACGAAATACGATTTAGTCAAGTCTAACATTTATACACTATTTAACTCAAAACAATATAAATTACCCCCAAAATATCTTGAATATGCAAGTTTCACATTAGAAAACTTCTGAAATCCAATTTTTAACCGAAACAATAGTTTTAAAAACATTGTTTCGTATTTTTGTAAAAAAGAACAGGAATGGGAAAAATTCTCTTACAATCAGTTTTCCACAACAATGCGGAATGCGACATTCTTATTAGTGACACAACGTTTTCGTCTGTTGGCAAACATCTTTCGCCACAGGACCGCGAAGGCGCGGAAATCATTGACTGCAAGGGAATGGCAATTTTCCCGGCGTTCTACAACGCACACACGCATGCGGCAATGACGCTGATGCGTGGCTACGCCGACGACAAACCGCTGTTTGAATGGCTCAACAACTATGTGTGGCCCCTCGAAGCGAAACTGAACGCCGACGACATTGAAATCGGAAGCCGCCTTGCCGTGCTCGAAATGATACGAACGGGAACGGTTTTCTTTGCCGACATGTATTGGCACCGTGAACGAACTATGAAAGTGGTTGAGGAAATGGGCATCCGTGCCGCAATCGGAGTTACAATTTCCGATAAACTCACATCACCCGAAGGTTTGGAGGAAAATTTCAAATTTTTGAAACAGCACACGGGAGAATCCGAACGGATTCAGTTGGTGGTTATGCCCCACTCTATCTATACGGTTTCAGAAAATTGCTTCAAACGAAGCGTGGAAATCGCGCAGAAAGAAAACTATTTGCTCCACACGCATTTGTCGGAAACACAACAGGAAGTTGCTGATTGTGAGAAAGATTACGGGTGTTCGCCCGTGGAATTAATGCAACGGTTTGAAACGTTAAATTCCCATTTTATTGCAGCACATTGCGTTCATTTGAACGAAAACGAAAAGAAACTGTTTGCAAAATCAGGAGCCTCAATCGTGGTAAATCCCTGTTCAAACTTAAAATTAGGCAGCGGCCTCCCCGACATAGCGGGATTCCACACTCATGGCATTTCTGTGGCACTTGGCACCGATGGAGCTTCGTCGAACAACAACCTTGATATGCACGAGGAAATGAAAACCGCCGCATTAATCGGTCAATTGCAAGCCCACAACAACGGAAACGTTTTTCCAAAGGAAACCGTTCTTTCGTTGGCAACAGAAGCTGGCGCAAAAGCCTATGGCATCCACGCAGGAAAAATTGCCGAAGGCTATCTTGCCGACTGCATATTAGTAAACAAAAACGATGTGCAATTCACTCCATGCCACGACATAGTAAGCAACTGGATTTACAGCGCAAACACAAATACCATTGACTCAGTGATTTGTAACGGTAAATTTGTTATGAAAAACCGTCATATTGATGGTGAAGATGACATACTGGAAGCAGCACAACAACGTGTAAAACAAATACTTACACGATAAAAAAAGGAAGTCTGAATCAGACTTCCTTTACTTAAATAATTACAGCATTTGATTACTGTATTTCAATTTGCCGTGTTACAGGCGCTTTGTCGGTAACTTCTTTTTTCGGCAAATCAATGTTCAACACACCATTTTCGATTTTTGCCGAGATTTTCGTTTCATCAACATCTTCGGGTATTGCAAAACTCTGGGAATAAGATGTGTACGAAAATTCACGCCGCAACCACGATTCTTTTTCCTTGCCTTTATCCTCTTTTTCATCTTTTTTCTCAAGATAAATGGCCAATTCATTGTATTCGTTGATGTTGATTTTGAAGTCGTTTTTTGTCATACCCGGAGCGGCAATTTGGATAGTGTAGTCCTTGTTGCTTTCCTTAATGTTTACGGCAGGTGTCGCAAACTGTTTGCTGATTGAAGCACCCCAAAAATCATCATTGAACACGTCTTCGAAGAATGACGGAACCCATGCGTTCGCGTTCTGGTTTCTTCTTGAATTTCTAATTAATGGTAACATAACAACCTCCGATTTTAAAATTAAACATTTTTGTTCCCGCTTTCGCGGGTTCATGGTGCATATATCAAAAGATAGACCAAGTGCAAAATACTGACAATCAGTCTATTAAATAGACAAATTGACATTTTTCATTAGAAAAAAGTGGACAAAATGACAGACGAACGTTATGTTCAAAAACTAATACTTCCGAACCAACAATTCCTTCATAAATGTATTTAGCTCTACCTTCTGAGTATCAGCAAGTTGAATACTATCAAGAATGCTTTGTGCTTGTTGGAAATAATGAGAAATCCGTGCGATTGTTTTTTCTTTCACATCGGCGGAATTATACAAGGCAACAACAGCATTGAATTTTTCTGTTTCATTGTTTGTTTTTGCCGACAACAAATCAATCAATTTCTGTCGTTCCGCACCTTTCAGCGTTTGGAGCGCCTGTATCAGCAAAAATGTTTTCTTATTCACACGAATATCGCCACCGATTTTTTTACCAAACGTCTGCACGTTGCCATACGTATCAAGCACATCGTCCTGAAGTTGGAAAGCAATACCAATCAACCGACCGATTTCATACATTTTTTCAGCATCGTCGGCAGAAGCGCCACCCACAATTGCGCCAGCCTTCAAACATGCAGCCAACAACACCGACGTTTTTAACTCAATCATTTTCAAATACATACTTTCCGAAACAATGGTATCGGACAAGCCAGCATTTTCCAAATCGACATCGTATTGCTGACCTTCGCACACTTCCAAAGCAGTCTTATTCAGCAACTTAAACAATTGTGGCACGAAAATTCCGGACTCTTCAAAAAAGCGGTAGGCAATAATCATTACGGCGTCACCCGAAAGAATTGCTGTATTTTCGTCCCATTTCGTGTGCACCGTCGGTTTACCACGACGCAAATCGGCTTTGTCCATAATGTCGTCATGAATCAACGTAAAATTATGGAAGGTTTCAAAAGCCAACGCCACAGGCATTGCTTGTTTGTATTCGCCGGAGAACATTTTCGAAGCCAACAACACCAACGAAGCCCGCACACGTTTTCCGCCGTTTTGCAAAATATACTTACATGGTTCATACAAACCCGATGGTTCAGCAAATTCACTGCTTTGCATACGCGAAACCAACGCTTCGTTTATTGACGACTGATACGCTTCTAAACTTTTCATATTGTTATCTTTTCATATCAAACAAACCTTCCGCCAACATTTTATCAATGCCTTCTTCCAAGGTAGTAAGCGGGCGGCCAAGCAGTTTTGTTTTCATAAAATCATTATCGGGGCAACGACGCTTCATATCGCCATCCTTCAGCGGCGGAACATTAATGATTTTCGACGAAGAATTTGTTTTCTTCACAATAATATCCGCCAAATCCTTAATCATAATTTCCTTATCGCCACCGATATTGGCCACACCGTTAATCAGCAGATTATTTTCAAACGCGTTCACACACGCCTCAACATTATCGTCAATATAGCAGAACGTGCGCGTTTGTGTGCCATCGCCATAAATGGTTATATCTTCATTTTTCATAGCCTTGATAATGAACTTACTCATCACAAAATCAAGACTTTGGCGAGGTCCATACGTATTGAAGAATCGGAATATGGAATATTCCAATCCATATTCTTGATAATACGAACGTAAAAACGATTCGCCAACATTTTTCACCACCGCATACGGCACGCGCGAGTTAAGCGGCGTTGTATCAACACGTTGCGGAATTTCAAACGGTTCGCCATACACTTCCGACGACGACGAGAAAAACAATCGTTTTACGCCAGTCACGCGCGAGAGCTTACATATATTACTTATACCAGTAATATCCTCCAAAACCTGCAACGGATGTTGTTGTGTGCGTTGCACGCCAACCATTGCCGCATAGTGGAACACATAATCAAAGCGATAGGCCTGCATAACCGACGCAATACTTTGATAATCATTCACATCGCAGTTAATAAACTTAAACTGCGGTGTTGACGAAGGTGGCATTTTTTCGCGCACGCCAGTAGAAAGATTGTCTGCCACAACCACATAATAGTTCTCATTTTTCAACAACCGTTCCACCAAGTAACTGCCAATAAAGCCAGCACCGCCCGTAACTAAAATGTATGTTTTCATAGGCTAATCCTCTATTTGTAAATTTTCCAACTCAATATCCTCCTCCTCGTTGTAAATATCAAGCAATGGTTCTTGGAAATGCTTTGTCGTAATCCGTTTGTCGAGCGTTAAAAGCATACTCGGCAGCAACAAATTGTTAAACAACATCGCAAACAACAATGTGAGCGACACCAATATACCCATAGCCTGCGTTCCGCCAAATTCCGAGAACGAGAACACCATAAATCCAAAGAATAATATAATTGATGTGGAAATCAAACTTGGCGAAGTTTCCTGTACTGCCGACAATACAGAATTGCGGATTTCACCGTTTGTCGCCTTTAATTGCTGACGATAGCGCGACAACAAGTGTATGGTGTCGTCAACCGAAATACCAAATGCCACACTGAACACAAAAATCGTCGTCATTTTTATAGGTATGCCAATAAAACCCATCAATGCTGCGGTGAAAAACAACGGTAAAATGTTTGGTATCAACGATACGAGCACCATCCGTTTTGAACGGAACAGCAACGCCATGAAGAATGCGATTATCACAATAGCAAGCATAAGGCTCACATACAAGTTTTTCAACAAATACTGCGTACCTTTGAAATAAATCGCACTTGTTCCTGTAATCAATGTTTTATAACGGTCAGGCGGAAAAATCGCATCCAAATCCTTGCGGAGCGACTGTTCGAGATTCGCCATATTGTTGGTTCCAATATCTTGCGCGCTGCAACGGACACGGATTTTCCGTCCAGTTGAATCTACCAGCGAATATTGCAACGAACCCAAGCCTTCGCTGGTACCTTTCACAATTTTCTTCATTTTATTTTTAAAGAAAATATCGCTGGAATTGGGCAATGTGTAATACTTTGAATCTCCACCATTGTGCGCCTGCCAAGCAAATTTCACAAAATCAATAATCGACAGCGGTTTTGCCACTTCGGGATATTTGCCAAGACTGTCGGTTAACTGCTGCACCTTTTTCATGAACGCCCTATCGGACATAAGGTTAATTTTTGCAGTATCTTCTATTTGAATTTCGAGCGGCAACACGCCCTTGAATTTTTCCTCAGCATACTTCAAATCGCGCATAATTGCGTCATCCTGCGGCAAATCATCGACCACATATCCCGTTGACTGTATTTTGGATGCTCCTACCAACGCAACAACCAGCAACACTCCAGTGACAGCATACACAATATGACGGTATTTGCTCGTCACCAACAAAATAAAACCAACAACTTTCGTAAACATTTTACTATCAAGATGTTTCAGCATTTGCGCCGACGGTGCCGCAAGGAAACTAAACACAGTTGACAATATCAACATTGAGAACACAAACACGCCCATAATGCCCAACGAGGCAATAATTCCAAATTCTTTCAACATCGGGCTGCTTGTGAAAATAAAAGTAAAAAATCCTATCGACGTGGTCAGGTTCGACAAAAATACCGCATTTCCTACTTTATATATTGTACGTTGCAGAGCCTTGATTTTATTTCCATGCACAGCAAATTCCTGATGATACTTATTCAGGAAGAACACGCAGTTCGGCACGCTGATGACAATAATCAGCGGCGGCAACATTGAACTCATCGCCGAAATCTCGTAATGGAACAATCCCATCCAGCCCAACACCCAAATCACGGAAACCGCCACCACCAGCATCGAAAACATCATATTCTTAAACGACTTGAATATGAACAACAATATGATTGCGCACACCAAGACCGCCAACACAATGAACATTATCAATTCATTCTGCAATTTAAGCGAAGTCTGCGTACGTATGAACGGCATTCCTGTGAAAAACACCTCGACAGACGTTTCCGCCGAAAAATTCTCCACAATATCCTGAATTGTGCCTATCAACTGTTCACGAGCCGGACTGTCGAGAATCGACTGCCGCATTGTAAGCAAAAGCACATAGGTTGATGTATCATCGCTGAACAACATTCCCCTATATAACGGTTGATTGAGAATGAGCGCGGAAATGGAATCAAGTTCGTCCTGCGTCTGCGGTCGTTCCTTAAAATATTTTGTAACCGAAGAACCCTCAATTTGCATAGCATGTCCAACCGACATCACATTATCCACACCATCGAACGAATGGATGGTGTCGCACATATCCATAAATTTATTGAATGTGTTCAGTTCAAACAATTGTTTGGTCTTCATTCCGATAATCATCCCATTTGCATCGGAGCCAAAATCTTTCTTGAATTGAACAAATTGCTTGTATGACGAATCCGTCTGCGGCAACATCGACACATATTCATACGACAACTTTACTTTTGTCGCCTCGTATCCCATAAACAGCGTAAGAACAGACAGTACAATTAATATTGCAGTTCTATTTTTAAGTATAATCCGTGCTAACTTAACCCACATGAATCATTTGAAAAAAACACGGCTAATATAGTAAATTTGCGAAACGTGAGCAAAAAAGAACGAGGTTTCTATATTTTCAGCGAACATTTTTTTCTGATTTGACAGAAAAGGCTACCTTTGAGCAAACAAAAGTAACTATGATTGTTGGCTTTATAGCGATTTTTCTTGCCTATTGCTACTCTTTGCTTGTGTTATTCGCGGTACGAGGGTGGAAACTACACAAAAAAACTGTGGAATCCGACCACTCCTACCCTTTTTGCTCTGTTGTTATTGCCGCACGAAACGAGGCAGAATCAATTCAAACAACAATACAATCGTTGCTGGCGCAGAATTATCCCATAGATTGCTATGAAATTCTTGTTATCGACGACCATTCCACCGACGCTACAAAACAAATTCTTGACGGGATTGCAGCAACGAGCAGCAATCTTCGTGCTTTTTCGGCACCCGACGGCGTTGTCGGGAAAAAACAAGCATTGAAACACGTTCTCCAACACGCATCGGGCGACTTCCTGCTTTTTACTGATGCCGACTGTACACTTGGAGAAAATTGGATAGAAACGTACATCGCATACGCATCCACGCACAAAGGGAATTTATATTTCGGAAACATTTGTCCAAACATCACTTCAAAATCATCGTTCGTTGAAAAATGCGCCGCGCTTGATTTTATTGGTATTTTAGGGGTACAAAACGGGTTGGCGGAAATCGGGCTGCCTTTTAGTTGTAACGGTGCAAATATGTGCATTACAAAAGACTTTTACACAACAAGTTACAAGACAAACGAAACATTTTCGTCGGGCGACGATGTATTTCTACTCCACACAGCGAAACAAATCGACACAAACAGCATACATTTCATACAAAATAAACAAGCAACCGTTGGCACAAACGTTCCCCGAACCATATCGTCATTTTTCAACCAACGATGCCGCTGGGCTTCAAAAGCAGGCGGTTACAAAGACAAAGTTTCCATTTTAGTCGCGCTCATTGTATATTTATATTGTTTTGCGCTAACAACTGCATGCGGATTTGCGTGTTTCGGCAACAAATTGGCTTTTGTATGCTTTATATTCTTGTTCTTGGTAAAACTTTGCATTGACTCTATACTTTTCTTTACAACACGATCTCATTTCAACTCGGCATCTTACATTTGGCTTGCCGTTCCGTTTGAATGCGTTTATTTTTTTTACATCACCATAGTTCCAATTGCATCAATTTTCCATACAACAAAATGGAAAGAGAGGACGATAAATTGATTGTAATTCATTGAAGTTTTGTATTTTTGCGCACACAAAGTTACGTGCAATGGCATTAAATTACATTTGGATAGCATTTTTTCTCATTGGTTTCGTGGTGGCCGTCATCCGACTGATTTTCTTCGGTGACACGGAAATTTTCTCGCAAATTATGCAGGGCGTGTTTTCCGACGCCAAAAACGGTTTTGAGATTTCGCTTGGCTTAACAGGCGTTTTAGCTTTGTGGCTCGGATTTATGAAAATTGGAGAACGAGGCGGAGTAATCAATGTTCTTGCAAAATTAATCGCACCATTTTTCAGAAAAATATTCCCAGAAATTCCTAAAGACCACCCAGTATATGGCACAATTATGCTCAACATTGCGGCAAATATGTTGGGACTCGACAATGCAGCCACGCCAATGGGATTGAAGGCTATGGACGAAATGCAGGAATTTAATTCAAAAAAAGACACTGCATCGAACGCACAAATTATGTTTCTGGTGCTGAACACATCGGGATTGACGCTCATTCCCACTACTATTATGGTGTATCGTGCACAAGCCGGAGCAGCCGACCCGACCGACATTTTTCTGCCAATCCTATTCGCCACATTCTTTTCCACGTTAATTGGATTTATTGCTGTTGCTATTGTACAGAAAATCAATCTGTTGAACAAAACAATTCTATTATATCTTGGTTCAATCACCGCCATAATTGTTGGTTTGCTAATTTACTTGAAATCATTGTCTCCAGAAACACTGGGAGTGGTTTCGAGTGTGCTGAGCAATCTCATATTGTTTTCCATAATTATTTCGTTTATTCTTGCAGGAATCCTACATAAAGTCAATGTGTTTGAGGCATTTATCGACGGTGCGAAAGAAGGTTTTGGCGTAGCAATCAAAATTATTCCAAATCTTATCGCCATTTTGGTCGGAATCGGCATATTTAGGACTGTCGGCGGACTCGACCTGATTTGCGACGGACTTGCCGCTGGTTTCAACGCCATCGGCATCGACACCGAATTTGTACCAGCTTTGCCAACCGCAATGATGAAACCATTAAGCGGCTCAGGCGCACGCGGAATGATGATTGACGCAATGAACACCTACGGAGCGGATTCATTTGCAGGAAAACTCGCCTGCATTTTCCAAGGCTCCACCGACACCACATTCTATGTAATCGCCGTTTATTTCGGTTCGGTAGGCATCAAAAACACCCGTCACGCCGTTTGCTGTGGGCTTATGGCCGATTTTGCGGGTATAGTTGCGGCAATACTAATTGCATACTTATTATAAATTTTTCTAAAAAAAAGCCCCAATGTATGCCACAAATCAAGATTTTTACTACCTTCGTTGAAATTTTATATCAATGAAGCTGAAAAGAATCATACCGAATTCGGTACTTCTCATAACTTGCCTTTTATTAGGTTCATTTTTCGTACACGAAAACAACGAACCAAAAGAGAAACTTATAATGGTTTCCACTTACGAAATCCTAAAATCATTCCACTATAGTCCTCAAAATCTTGATGACACATATTCCTCTCGGGTTTTTGATTTGTATCTAAAAAGTTTGGATTACAACAAAGTGTATTTCACCAAAGACCAAATTGATATTCTTTCATCATACAAAACAAAAATTGACGATGAAATAAAAACTAATTCATTGGAGTTCTTTGATTTATCATTAGAATTAATCAACGGTCAGCTCAAGAAAATTCAAGATTTATATCCAAAATTATTACAAAATCCTATTGATTTTTCTGTAAAAGAAGACATAAACATCAACTCTGAAAAACGAGATTTTTGCAATTCACAGGCAGAATTAGAGGAATATTGGCGTAAATACATTAAATATCAAGTTCTTACGGAAATTATCTCATTGGAAAACGAAGAAAAAAAGAAAACTGAAAACAAAGAAAATTTCACTTCCAAAACTCCCGTGCAACTTGAAGACACTGCCCGTCAAATCATCAAAAAACGATACGACACCCGTTTTAAACGTATTGCGAAAATTTCGCGAAATGACCGTTTTTCTTCGTATGTAAATGCCATTGCGGGCGCATTCGACCCACACACGAACTATTTTCCGCCAACAGAGAAGGAAGATTTTGACATATCTATGTCGGGCAAATTGGAAGGCATTGGTGCTACACTTTCCGAAAAAGACGGCTACATAAAAGTTGTGGAAATCGTGCCTGGAAGTCCGTCATGGAAGCAAGGAGAACTGAAAGCGGAAGATATTATTTTGAAAGTTGCGCAAGGCGACAACGAACCTGTTGACATTATAGACATGCGTCTTGACGAAGCGGTTCGTCTAATTCGTGGTCCAAAGGGTACGAAAGTAGTTTTGACCGTGAAAAAAATCGACGGTTCAATTGTTACAATTCCAATTATCCGCGATGTGATTGTGTTAGAAGAAAAATATGCCAAATCAACAATAATTACAACCAACGATAAAAAAGCATATAAAATCGGATACATCTATCTGCCTCAATTCTATACCGACATGAACGACATCCATGGACGGAAATGTTCAAAAGATATAGAAAAAGAGGTGACAAAACTGAAAAACGCCAACGTTGATGGCATCTTGATTGACTTACGAAACAACGGCGGTGGCTCATTGAATGATGTAGTGGAAATTGGCGGACTATTCATAGACAAAGGTCCAATTGTACAAGTAAAATCAATGGAATCACCAGCACGGCAATATAACGACAACGATGGAAAAACACTTTACGACGGACCACTTGCAATTATGGTGAACACATTCAGCGCGTCGGCATCGGAAATTTTGGCTGCCGCTATGCAAGACTACAAACGCGCCATCATCATTGGTACAGAGTCAACATACGGGAAAGGCACAGTGCAACGGATTGTTGACATTGACAGGCTTGTTTCACACGAATACCAGTCGCAAAAGCCACTGGGCGCAATCAAAGTCACAATTCAGAAATTCTACAGAATCAATGGTGGCACAACGCAGTTCCAAGGCGTGAAACCCGATATTATCCTGCCTGATTTATATGACAAAATCGACATCGGAGAAAAAGAGCTTGACTATCCGCTTCCGTGGTCAGAAATTAAATCGGTGCCATACACCACGTGGAAATCCGCGCCAAACATAAAAGATTTGGCAAAGAAAAGCGCGAACCGTACACAAAAAGATACAGCCTTCACGTTGATTAAGACCGCATCGAAATGGCTTGCCGACACGAAAGACCAAGAATCAATTCCTCTGGAAATTTCCACATTCAGAAACAAAGACGAGAAAGATTTGGAATTGTCGAAGAAATACAAAAATGCAGGAAAATCAACTGTCCCGTTTGAAATAATCAACTGGAAACCAGTATCAAAGGACAATGCCACATTGGATTCGGTTGAAAACAAACGCATTGAAGATTGGAACAAATCAATCAAGGAAGATGTGATACTTTACGAATCGTACCAGATTTTGTCGGATCACATAAAAAATCTTCAGAAATAATTCCAAAATCGACGATCATTTGAGTGATTTATTTCCTTCATTATTTTTTCTTTACAAAAAGAATTACTACCTTTATCGTGATAATTTTGGAGATGAAAAAATTAGGTATATTCATACTACTTGGGGTCTCGGTCTTGCTTCCAGTTGCATGCAACAACAAGGCTGACGACGAGTCCACCACAAACGAGGAGGAAGTTGCACAAAATGAAAATCTAAACAAGAACCTCGTGGGAATGATTAACGGCACAATTTATTGTGTTCCTTCACCTTACGAAATTATGGCGCACGTACAGAATTTGAATCTTCAATACAATCAAACATTACCAAATTCGGTGCTCAACCTCAACTTATACGAATCAAATTTCAAAAAGCTTCTCAATATGGGAATTTACGGGATAGATGTTTCGTATATGTCGCTCTACGACCAAGTTTCCGAAGCGTTGAATTATTTTGCCGCGCTCAAAACATTGGCAAATCAAATAGAACTTTCGTCGGTGTTTGACGCATTCACAATGGAACGCCTTGAGGACAATATGAACAATCAGGATTCCCTACTCCACATTTTGACGAAAAAATTCCAAGAATCCGACCGCCTGCTCAAAGGCGAAAACCAGATTGCAGAAGCGTCGCTCATTATGACAGGATGCTGGATTGAAAGCTTGTATCTGCTCACACAGATTGAAAAAATGAAACCAGACCCACGCACCACGCAGAAAATCGCGGAACATAAATTCGCCGCCGAAACAATCCTCAATATTCTGCGTCCGTACTACGACAAAAATTCCGACTTCAAAAATCTCATCAACGACATTGTGGACATTTGCTATGAGTTCGACGGCATAGAATACAATTATTCCTACGTGCCGCCCACAACATATCCAAACAAGCACCTCACGGTAATCAACAGCGAATCGACGTTGGAAATCCTACCTGAACACGTGGAACTTATCACACAAAAAATTGAAACACTTAGAAACAAGATAATTCAATAATGAAAAAATTTCTCACATTACTCGCATTATTCTCGCTATACATCGGCTCGGCTGCTTTTGCCCAAGAATCATGCGCCAGCCTGCTTACCGACGACTACGTGTCGAATGGGCAACATTACGCCACAAAAATTAATTTCGACGAGACAAAAGAATGCGAAATCACATTTATTGAGGGCAACGAATACCGCCTAATTGTCTGTTCAAAAGAAGCTCAGAAAGTACAAATGCAAATCATTGATAAACAGAACAATGTATTGTTTGATAATAAAAAATTCGACTATACAAATTATTGGAATTTTAAGATAAAAAAGACCATCAACTGCACCGTTCTGTTAACATTAGTTGATAACGATGTGAAAACCGATGAAATAATTCTGTTAGTTGGTTTCAAAAAATAGTATTTTTGCACACAAATTTTTACACATTATGAGTGAACGTATAATTGAAGCATTATTGAAATTATTTGCCGTGTTTGCAAAGGCAGATGGCAACAAGAGCGACAAAATTAAAATCGTTGAGTTATTTTTGGCAGCCCAGCTGAACAAAGATCTGGCAAAAAAATATCTGCCAACATTTGAGCAAGAATACGACGAAGTGATGGCCGACATCAACCGTATTACAGAAAAAGCAAGCGCAAAAGGCGATGTTGACACCGAAAAACTCAAATTCAAAATTGAGGCAAAACTGTCTGCCCGTATCCACAAAATCGGCAACAGTATCAACCAAGAGTTGACACAACGTCAGAAATTGTATGTTGTAATTAGTTTGCTGGAATTCGTTTCGACCGACAACAGCATCAGCGATTCCGATAAAGAATTCCTGAACGCATTGGTTGAAGACTTAAATATTGACAGTGAGGAATATACACAACTTTGTGACTTTATCCTCCACTCATTCCAAGAAATTCCTGATTCAGAGAACTTGTTGATTATCAACAACAAACAGGAGACTGGCGAAGAATTGGCAAAGCACATCAACTCGCCACACCTTACAGGTACAATTAAGGTATTCTACCTACGAGCTTCCAACTTGTTGATTTTCCGTTCGTTCGAAGTCGGTGAAATTTCTTTGAACAGCCAGCCAATCTACGAGGACAAAGTTACCATCCTCAACATTGGTACCGCTATCAGAAGTATGCAAATCACACCAATCTACTATAGTCAGATTTTGAACGCATTCAATTCTGGCAATACGCAGGAAGGTGTTGTATTTAAAGTTGATGACATTACCTACAAATTCCGAGGCGGAAATATTGGCTTGCACGAATTTTCAATGGAAGAATCGTCGGGAAGCCTTGTCGGCATTATGGGTGCGTCGGGTGCTGGTAAATCAACCTTGCTCAACGTGTTGAACGGAAACTACATTCCAACTACGGGTAAAGTTACCATCAACGGCATTGACCTTCACAACGATGTGGAAAACAAACTGAATGGTCTTATCGGTTTCGTGCCGCAAGATGACCTTTTGATAAAGGAATTGACGGTTTACGAAAACTTGTTCTACAGCGCAAAACTCTGTTTTGACAACCTCACGGATGAGGCAATTGCCGAAAAAGCAGAGAAAGTGCTACAAAGTTTAGGCTTGTACGAACGTAAGGATAATGTGGTTGGCGACGAATTGAAAAAAGAAATCTCGGGCGGTCAACGTAAACGTTTGAACATCGCATTGGAGTTGATTCGCGAACCCGCAATCCTGTTCCTCGACGAGCCAACGTCGGGACTTTCATCGAAAGACTCCGAAAATATCATGGACCTTTTGAAGGAACTTGCTTTGAAGGGTAAATTGGTGTTTGTGGTTATCCACCAACCATCATCTGATATTTTCAAAACATTCGACCGTTTGGTGATTTTGGATACTGGTGGTTATCAAATTTATTACGGTGCGCCAGTTGATTCCATTATGTATTTCAAGGAACGCACCCGCCAAGCAGACTGGTTTGTGAGCGAATGTCCAACTTGTGGTAACGTGAACCCAGAACAGATATTCAACATTACCGAAGCAAAAATCTTGAATGAAGACGGTACCCCAATGTTGAACGAGAAACGACAGGAAATCAGAAAGCTGTCGCCAACAGATTGGTTCGAAATCTATCAGCAACATAAGAAAGAACCTGAACACAAGCCAATTCCGAAGGAATTGCCAGAAATCACGTTCAAAATTCCGAACTGGATTCGTCAGTTGAAAGTATTTATTGTGCGCGACTTGTTGTCGAAAGTATCAAATATGCAGTATATGCTTATCAACGCGTTGGAATCGCCAATCATCGCAGTGTTCCTTGCATTCATTATTAAATACTGGAATGTGGACGAAAGCGGTAGCGTTGGTTACAATTTGATGAACAACGTGAACATTCCTGTATATATTTTCATGCTTGTGATTTGTGGTTTCTTCATCGGACTTTCAGCCAGTGCCGAGGAAATTTTCCGAGACCAGAAAATCCGTAGCCGTGAATCGTTCCTACACCTGAGTTGGTCAAGTTATTTGGTTTCAAAAATCATTATTTTGCTTACTATCTCGGCTATCCAGGCATTTTTGTTCGTGATTTTAGGCAACTGGATTCTCGAAATTAAAGGAATGTTGTTCAAATATTGGTTTATGGCGTTCAGCGTGTGGAGTTTCGCCAACATCATTGGTTTAATCATCTCCGACTCTTTCAACGACATCAAAACAATATACATCTTGATTCCGTTCCTTGTGATTCCACAAATTATTTTGAGTGGTATCATCGTAAGTTTCGACAAATTGAACCCAACAATTTCCAATCCACAGGATATTCCTTGGTACGGTGAGATTATCACATCACGTTGGGCTTATGAAGGTTTGGCTGTTGACCAATACTCGAACAACGCTTATGAAGCACCATTCTTCGAATTGGATATGCGAATCAGCGAATGCAGTTACCGCAAAGGTGAGTGGTCTAACCAGTTGAATAACAAGCTGAACGACTGCATCAGATTCCAAGAATACAACGAAAACAAAGCCCAATTCGACAAGAATGTGGTTCTTGTTGCCAACGAAATCAGAAAAGAACTTCGGAACACTGGCAAAATTATGCCGATTTCGGAAAATGTTCTTGAAAATTTGACTTCGGAAAATGTTACCAAAGAATCATTGTTGGCTGCCCGCGAGTACGTTTCGCAAATCAAACAATACTACATCAAGCAAAACAACAAGTATCGTTCGCAAAAGGATAAATTGACACACTCAATTATACTGAAACTTGGAAACGAGGCATGCGAAGAATTGAACATTCCAAGCATCGAACGTACACCGCATATTATTGACAGTCTTGGTAATGCGGCATTCTTGAACATAAAGAAAACATACTACAACGAAAGTTTGGAAGAATTCTGTAAAAACGAAAACGATCTGACTGTGTTGATTGAATACAAAGGTAACTTGGTACAAAAAACCGACCCCGTGTTCATAACACCGACCTCGAAAGTGCTCCGTGCCCACTTCTATGCTCCAAAGAAACCATTCTTTGGTTCGTACCTCAGCACGTATTGGGCAAATGCTATTATTATTTGGATAATGTCGTTAATATGCTATTTTGCATTGTATTTCAGATTGTTACGTAAAGGTGTAGAATGGCTGGGAAATCTAAATTTTTCTAAATAATGGAATCAACACGACAAAACAAAGTTGCCCGATTACTGCAAAAGGAATTGGGCGACATTTTTCAAAAAGAATCGATGAATATGTTCCGTGGAGCATTGATTTCGGTGACCGTGGTACGCGTTGCTCCTGATTTATCGTTCGCCAAAGTGTATGTAAGCATTTTCGCACCAAGCAAAGACGAAAAAACGTTATTTGAAAGCATTCAGGATAAAACAAAAACTATTCGCCAAATGCTTGCGCAAAAAGTGGCAAAACAATTACGAATTATTCCGGAACTTGCCTTCTACATTGACGATTCCATTGAATACCAAGAGAATATAGAAAGACTATTACATTCCAGCAATTCAAAAGAACAAGAGAAATGAACTACGACCCAATCAAACGCTCATTAGGCTCCGTTTTTAATTCCAGCACATTCCTGCGAAAAGTGTTCTACACGCTTCTTGACATTTTGCTACTGCGCACCTGGCACATAAAGAAAGCATTCGTTCAATGGAAAAAAACGCTAACAACTGACTCTATTTCAATAATTGACGCAGGGTCGGGATTTGGGCAATATTCATATAATCTTGCATCTCAAAATCCCCGATGGACGATTCTTGGTATTGACGTAAAGCAGGAACAAATTGAGGATTGCAATCAATTTTCCGAAAAAATCGGTTTCGCCGACAGAATGAAATTCCTTGAAGGCGACATCACTAAATACGTATCACCAACCCCCGTCGATATGATTTTGTCGGTTGACGTGATGGAACACATTCTTGAAGACGAACAGGTATTCAAAAATTTCCATTCTTCACTGAAAGACAATGGTTTTCTGCTTATTTCCACACCATCAAACCTTGGAGGCTCCGATGTTCACGATGAATCCGACGAATCATTTATTGGCGAACACGTGCGTGATGGCTACAGCGTGGAAGACATTACAGCAAAACTGACGCGGGCGGGTTTCAGAACAATTCAAACAAGTTATTCCTACGGAACACCCGGACATATTTCATGGATTTTATCGATGAAAATTCCAATTTCACTGCTCAACATTACAAAGTTGTTTTTCATTGTATTACCATTCTATTATCTTGCCATATATTGGATTTGCCTGATACTCAATATTTTTGATGTAACTTTTGAGCAAAAAACAGGCACAGGATTGATTGTTAAAGCGTATAAATAGAAATGTCGGTATCGTTTTTTTTTGCCAAAAGATATCTGTTTTCTAAAAAAAGTAAAAACGCCATCAATTACATAACGATGGTGTCGGTTGCACTCATTACGCTTGTCAGCATTGCATTGGTAATAATAATGTCGGTGTTCAACGGACTTTCGTCGGTTATTTCATCAATGTACAATGTGTTCGACCCCGACATAAAAATCACCGCAAAAACAGGCAGGGTATTTTCTCTTGATTCCGTCGAAGAAAAGCTATCACAAAATACTGAAATTTACGCATTTACACCAATTCTTGAGGACGATGTGCTCTACACCTACGGCGACCGTCAAATGATTGGAAAACTCAAAGGAGTTGGTTCTGCGTTCACAAAAACATGCACCATTGATTCAATTCTTGTAGCTGGCGAATTTGTGCTGGAGCAAGATGGAATTCAATATGCATCTGTAGGTCAAGGTGTTGCCCATAAGCTAAGCGTGGGGCTTATGTTCCGCGACGTATTGTACATATATGTACCAGAACGAGGAAAGAAAAACGCCATTGTCCCCACCGACGAATACAACAAGACGCACGCCTACGCCCGAAGCGTGTTTTCGGTTCAAATGGATATTGACAATGAATACGTCATCACTTCGCTCAACCTTGCACAAAGTTTGTGGAAATATACCCACAACGAAATTTCATCAATAGAAATAAAAGTAAACGACAACGCTGATATTCAATCAGTTGTAAAACAACTACAAACAGATTTGGGCAAAGATTTTTCCATTTGCGACAGAGATTCACAACACGAATTTATGTACAAAATCACCCAAGGAGAAAAACTTATCACGTTTCTCATCATCTCACTCATTCTTGTCATCGCTTCGTTTAGCATAGTTGGCTCAATGACAATGCTCATAATAGACAAACAACGCGACATTGCAATATTGAAAAGCATGGGAGCTGATTCCACGCGCATCAAACGGATTTTCGTGCTTGAAGGATGGCTCATCTCCATAATCGGAGCGATTTTGGGCATTGCTATAGGAATTGCAATTTGTATGCTTCAAGAAAAATTTGGCATAGTAAAACTTCCCGGCGCATCCGACAATTTTATTGTGCAAGCCTATCCCGTACGGGTTATCTTCAGCGATATTCTTGCCATTGCAAGCGTGGTGCTGTTCATAGGCTTTTTAACAGCATATTTACCAGTTAGAAAAATTTCAAAAACACATAAACAATGAATTTCTTAGATATTATCGTCATTATTCCAGTGCTTTGGGGTGCATTCAAAGGATTCAAAAACGGCTTGATTTCCGAAGGAGGAACCATAGTTGCTCTGATATTAGGCATTTGGGCTTCAGTTTCATTTTCCAGCACTCTGGCACAATACATTCAGGAATACACCTCTGTATCTCCTGAATATCAACAAATTGCAGCTTTTGCGGTAACCTTTATCCTCGTTTTGATTGCGTGTTTCATCATCACAAAAATCATTTTACGATTCTGTAAAGCAATCAATATCTTATGGTTAGATAAATTATTAGGTATCATTTTTGGTATGTCGAAATATCTCATCATTTTGGCGTTCCTATTTTATCTTGCCAACACACTCATAAAAACGTACGCCCGCAAACCTATTGAAGTTGTGGAAACTTCGGTACTTTTCAAGCCATTGGCTGAAACAGCCGAATCAGTTATTTCGGGCAAAATAACAGTACCACAAGTACATAATCCATCATTCTTTGAACCTTTTAACCAAATGAACAATGAAGATTAACAAAACAAATGCGGCACGATTTCTCGACAATCTAAAAATTCAATACGAACTGATTCCCTATGTTGTTGACGAAAATGATTTAGGCGCGGAACACATTGCTTCGCAACTCAACGAGCCTATTGAACAGGTATTCAAGACATTAGTGCTTCGTGGCGACAAAATCGGTCCGTTTGTGTGCGTTATCCCTGGAAATTTGGAAGTTGATTTAAAACTTGCCGCAAAATTGTCGGGAAACAAAAACTGCGATATGATTCATCTCAAAGAACTTCAGCCACTTACGGGATATATTCGTGGCGGATGTTCACCGCTTGCCATGAAGAAAAAATTTCCTACTTTTATACATCAATCCGCATTGGAACAAGAGTATATTTATGTAAGCGCAGGAATCCGCGGATTGCAAATAAAAATAAAACCAACAGAACTTATTGCCGCGGCACAAGCGACGGTAGGCGATATTGTCCGATAAAACAATACAACAATGGGATTTTTTTACACATTAGGGAAACCATTCAGAGCGTTGAATAACAAAATTCATTCGTTTTTCCACAACAACTACTTGAAGGAAAAGCTGAACTCAATCATTTTTGGTTCTGACACTCCAATCGGGAAGACATTCGATGTGATTTTGTTTGCGACAATACTTTTAAGTGTCGCCATAATCATGTTGGAAAGTATGAATTTCTTTCCTCCGTCGATGCGCACCGTTCTCCGCGTGCTGGAATGGATTTTCACGGCAATTTTCACCTTTGAATATCTTGCCAGAATCTATTGCATGGACACGCCACGGACATACATTTTCAGCTTTTGGGGAATTATTGACTTACTTGCAACTCTGCCAAGTTATTTGGGAATTTTCTTTGCTGGCGCTCAAGCATTGCTTGCCATCCGAATTTTCCGATTGCTCCGTATCTTCCGTATTTTCAAGCTTTTTGCATTTCTTAACGAGGGAACTTTGCTCATTCAGTCGTTGAAACAGAGTAGCAAAAAAATCATCATATTCTTCTTGTTTACAGTCATTTTGGTTGTTTCCATTGGCACTGTGATGTACATTGTTGAAAATGGTAGAAATCCAAACGGTTTTGAGGACATTCCCAACAGCATTTATTGGGCTATCGTAACAATGACGACAGTAGGCTACGGCGATATCGCGCCTTGCACAAGCTTGGGAAGATTTTTGTCGGCTATTATTATGTTATTGGGTTACACGGTGTTAGCCGTTCCAACTGGTATTTTTTCGGTATCATTGATTAATGAGGATAAAAAACGACGGACAAAAATCTGTCCGCAATGCCACGAACACACCGTCCACGACGATGCGAAATTTTGTAGCCATTGTGGAAAAAAATTCTACAGTGATAGTTCCGAAGAGTTACATACAGAAAACAATGAATTTAAATAAAATTATGAGAAAAAGACTTTTACTTATAGTATTTGTACTGAGTGCCAACGTATTACAATCATTTAGCCAAGAATTCATTTGGAAAGGCGGCTACGATTTTATTGGTGACAACAGAGAGTTCACCACATACTATGGCTATCCAGAAACGATTTTAGGCTCACGTCTTTCGGCAGTTATCGGCTATCAAATCGATTCAAATCAAGCTATTTTTGGAGGCGGCAGCTATATGGTGGAACACGGCGAAAAAATGTTCGCCCACGAACCAGTGTTGTCATTTTATTATCAATACAAGAATCAATTCCTTGATTTTCAATTAGGTTCGTTTCCAATTGAAAATGCCACATTCCCCAAAGTTCTTTACACGGACTCGTTGCTGTACTACCGACCGAATTACCAAGGCGCACGGGGTATCATTTCACACAAATTAGGACAGCAAACGCTCTTATTCGACTGGCACACACAAGTTAACGCTGGCTATTGCGAAAAATTCATCACGGGTTTGAGCGGCATTACTCACTTTGGAAACTTTTTCCTCACTGATATGTTCTACTACCGCCACCACGCCGAAGGAAATCGCGGTAGTAAGTCTGTTGCCGACAATGGAGGCTGGGGATTGAATCTTGGTTTCGATGTACGAAACACGTGGTTCGATTCGTTATCGGTTTCCACAGGATTTGTCAACACATGGTATAGCAACCACCGTGACACAACGTTCGTCAGCCCGTTACGGTCACTTGCTTCATATTCAACACTTTACATAGAGAAAAAATGTATTGGCATTGATGCGATATACTACCACGGCGAGGGCACGCACCTTCCGTGGGGCGACCCATTGTTCCGCTGCGGCCACTACGGACGAATTGACGCTATTTTGTATGTATTTCGGACTGATGCCGTCACAGCAAGTTTCCGTTGGTGTGAGCACTATGTTGACGGCGTTTTGGACAATTCACAACAAATTTATCTACGCGCAAGAATCGGAGGCACATTCAAAAAATGAGCGGATTGTACGACGACATACAATTTTTACCCGGAGTTGGGCCAAAACGTGCTGATTTGCTCAAAACAGAACTGCACATTTTTACCATCTACGACCTCATCAACTTCATTCCATTCCGCTACATCGACCGAAGTAAATTCTACACAATAACCGAACTTGCACCTGCCCAAGCCGCAGTACAAATACGAGGCAGATTTTTATCAAAACAATCTTCAGGAATTGGCGCAAAAGCCCATCTTAAAGCATTATTCACCGACGGAACAGGCAGAATTGAACTCACGTGGTTCAAAGGCATTAAATGGGTCGATTCATCAATAAAACTTGGCGTTGAATATGTAGTTTTTGGCAAAGTGGCCGACTTTCACGGCATATTGTCAATGACGCACCCTGAAATAGAAGAATTTTCAAAATTCAACAGCCGTCCGCAACAAGATTTCATAGGCGTATATCCTGCAACAGAAAAGACCCGAAAAGCAAATTTGAATGGCAAAATTATGCGCACCATAATGGAAAGCGCATTTGCAAAACTTGGACAAAATGCTATCATCGAAACCTTGCCATTCCACATTTTGAATGAATTTCAACTGCCGAATTTAGAAACAACACTTCGTTCGCTCCACATGCCTGCCGACCTCAATCAGGTTTCCAAAGCACAATTCCGCATAAAATTCGAGGAATTGTTTTGGGTGCAACTTAGCTTGGCTATCCGAAAACAAAACAACAACAGAACTGTCAAAGGGTTCCAGTTTTTTAGAAACAACGACAATATTTTACCCACGTTCTATAAACAAAAACTTCCATTTCCATTGACAAACGCACAAATTCGTGTAATGTCGGATATCCGCAGAGATGTGGAATCAGGGAAACATATGAACCGCTTGATTCAAGGCGATGTGGGGAGCGGAAAAACATTGGTTGCAGTGTTGGCAATGCTTATGGCTATTGACAACGGGTATCAAGCGTGCCTGATGGCTCCCACCGAAATTCTTGCACAACAACATGCGAAATCGCTCCAAGAATTTTTGGACGGACTTCCTGTAAACGTGGCGTTGCTCACAGGTTCTACGACAAAGAAAAATCGTGCGGAAATAGCCGATGGACTACAAAATGGAACAATCAACATCATTGTTGGCACGCATGCCTTGCTGGAAGACACCGTACAATTCCAAAATATTGGCTTATGCGTAATCGACGAGCAACATCGGTTTGGCGTGGCACAGCGGGCAAAATTATGGACAAAAAACTCCACACAACCACACGTGCTTGTAATGACAGCAACCCCTATTCCACGCACATTGGCAATGACCCTCTATGGAGACTTGGACGTTTCAATAATTGATGAACTTCCCCCTGGACGAAAACCTATCAGAACAGCAAAACTTCGCAATTCACAACGACAAAAGATGTATGAGCTTATGCGTGAGCAAATTGCGCAAGGACGACAAGTGTACATTGTATATCCATTAATTCAAGAATCGGAACGGCTTGATTTCAAGAATCTTGAGGAAGGCTATGCCACCATCACACACGCATTTCCTGAGCCAAGATATAAAACCGTGATTGTACACGGAAAAATGAAACCCGCCGAGAAAAACCTCGCTATGCAGAAATTCGCATCAGGCGAAGCACAAATTATGGTTGCCACAACCGTGATTGAAGTCGGCGTAAACGTGCCGAACGCCACCGTGATGGTAATTGAGAGCGCCGAACGGTTTGGGCTTTCGCAGTTACACCAACTGCGTGGACGTGTCGGACGAGGTGCTGATTTATCGTTTTGCATTTTAATGGCAGGCGACAAACTCTCTAAAGACGGAGATGCCCGCCTAAGCGCGATGGTTGAAACCACCGACGGTTTCCAACTTGCCGAAATGGATATGAAACTTCGTGGCCCCGGCGACATTGAAGGCACGCAACAAAGCGGTCTTCCAATATCATTTAAATTAGCAAATCTTGCCCGCGATGGACAAATCCTCACGCTTGCCCGAAATGCGGCATTTTATATTGCAGAAAAAGACCCAACACTTTCGCTTTCGGAAAATGCGATATTGAAAAAAGGATTACAAGAACGTAGCAAACAAAATGTTTCGTGGCGGGAAATCAGTTAAACCGTATCCATAAATGATTTTTCAATTCTGTTGAATAAAATAATACCAAAAAACAACAACAGAATCATAAACACAAAACTATAGACCAACGCACCCCACGAGAATACCCCAATACCAAACGCACCAAACTTAAATGTTTCAATAATAGAAGTAACTGGATTCAATAGAAATATCCATTGTTTATCGGTAGGAATCGAATTCAACGGATATATTATCGGAGTGGCATACATCCATAATTGCACACCAAACTGCAATAAAAAGACCAAATCACGGTACTTTGTTGTCATTGATGAAAATACGATACCAAAACCAAGACTTAATCCCGCACACAACAAAACCAACAACGGCAATAGAGCTACGTACACATTCGGGACAATTGGCACTTCCATTGTAACGTAATAATACACATACAACACCACAAACACTGCAAACTGTATCAAGAATTGTATCAGATTTGAGATTGTGGTTGCCAATGGCACTACGATGCGGGGAAAATATACTTTACCAAACACATTTTGGTTGGCAATAAACACTCCAGATGTTCCTGTCAAACACTGCGAAAAGTAATTCCACAATATCAATCCTGCAAAATAAAACAATGCTCCCGGCACGCCATCGGTTGAAAGTCCTGCAAGATTTCCAAACACAAACATAAACATTATGGTGGTCAAAACAGGCTGCACGACCAACCAAAGCGGGCCCAAAATTGTTTGCTTATACACTGTCACAATATTCCGTTTTACATACATCATCATCAAGTCGCGATAATGCCATATATCCTTCAAGTTTAGTTGCAATAAACTTGACATCGGTTTGATTACAGTATATTCGTTCTGTTCCATATTTCAATGGCAAAGATAGGGATTATTATCAAAAACGACAAACAAAAAGGAGATGCGGCAAAACCACATCTCCTTAGTATCATACGTTTCAATTTGATTAACGAAGCAACATCACACTTCCGTATTTTGTTGTTTTACCGTTACCATTATCGAAACCAGGCCATACCTGTCCATCAAGGAATGTAGCCTCCATTTTCCAGATATACATATCCGACTTCATCATCTTGCCATCGTAGCGTCCATCCCAATAGCCTACGAACATGCCATCTTTCACCTCGTTAGAGAACCACAGCAAGTTACCCCACTTGTCATATACCGAGATTTCGCAAGTCAACAAGTTGAAACCTTTTGGCGCAAATGTTCTAACTGCATGGGCTGGATTCGTCGGAGCAAACGCGTCAGGCACGTACAACGACGAACTAACGTTCACAAAGATGCATTCCGTATAACTTGACTTACAACCAAAGTCGTTGGTAACCTTCAAAATAGGACAGTTATAACCGTACAGATAGCCACCCTCACGAATCGGGAATTTACGTTTATCGTACGGGATCACAGTGTCAACTTGATTTTCAGCACCTTGATGACCATAACACCATTCCAACGTATATGCGATAGGTTCAGCAACTAAATTACCTTCGGCATCTGTTGTCCACAAACTATCTTGTATTGTGCTGTCAACCAACTCAATAACATTCGACGACCCTGGCATTGACCATCCAAATGAAGCGATTGGCTCTGGTGCAATTCGAACAATAATAGTATCGAATCCTTCGCAACCCGCCCATGTTTGTTCATACACAGTCAATGTGTCAATACCAACCTCCAACCAGTCGATGTAGCGAACTGAAGTTGAGGAAGCGTCTTTCGAGTAATTCAAGTGGTTACCTGTTACATTCCAGAAATACTGGCTTGTCTTTTCATATTGAGTATAGTAGCTTTCGCCAATACTACCCATACAAACAGAATCTCTACCGAACAATTTAGTTTTTGCCGCTGGAGCAACCACCATTGAAACTGTATCGCGGAGACTTTCGCAACCCAACAAGTTTTCTTCGTCGTACATATTCATATCATATACAACATAATGGTAGATACCTGTATCCAACGATTGTCCTGGTTGGAATTTATACGATTGACCGTGGTATTCCAAAGGCAATGTTCTTCTGTTTTCGTCGCCAATGCTTATCCACGTAGTGTATGGGCTACCCAAAGAACGAAGTTGCTCAATATTTTCGCCAGCACAAATTGTTGTTGTGAACACAATTGGCTTACGAGCACGTTCTTTAACCGATACATTCATTGAAACCTCATCGCTTGTACAGAAAATATTGTCATATACATATCGGTACGACGCAAATACTTCGTATTCACCAGCGGTGTTGATTTCATCAACAGGAGTAATTGAATGTTCTTCAGAATCTTCTTCTACGAATTTAGAAACTTTTCCATTACGAACCCTCCAAACCACTGACGAACGATCTGTTAATTCTGGTTCAAATGTTTGTACTTGGATAGATTGAATTGTATCATACACACAAATCGTTCTATCTTCGTCGATCGTAATCACAGGATGTTTGATGATAAACAAGGTGTCAATTGCAACCTCACTGAAGCAACCATTTTGCTCGCGGATGACGTAATACAATTTGTTTCCAAATTCGTTCACACCAACTTCTGGTTCATAGGTATAACCTGATGCAATCGGCATTGTCAAATCTTCATCGGCATACCATTTATCCAACAACAAGTCAGTTGACAAAATTGGAACATTCGCAGTATCACCTTGACACATATTACCACCCAATACATTTGGTTTTTCAGGTTGTTTGTTGACCATATACGTTATGTAACCTGCAGGACCTTCACAACCATTAACTGTTTGAGTAGCATAATATTGTTTCTTACCTGCGGTAATGTCAACAGTTTGATAGTCATTGTTTGGCTCGCCTTCATTCAGTTTAGTAACCTTATCTGAAGCATACCAAGTGATGTCGGTACCTTCGGCGTGAAGGATTGGAGCCTCATCATACGTACACAAACGATCTTGTGGTGAAATTCTTGGAGCGAATGGCAGCGGTTTCACTTCGAATGAAATCGGAGTCAATGGACTATTACAGCCATTTACTGTCTGCATTGCGTAGTACAGATATACACCAACTGTTGTATCAGCAGGTTGATATGTATTGCTGTTCACCTTCAATGTTTTCGATTTTCTTGCATCAGAGAACCAAGTAATGCTGTATTCCTCTGTTTCGCTACCAACAGCCTCAATCACACGATTGTCGTTGCTTGCTTCTTGGTAACAAATCTTGTTTGGAATAGAATCCGGAGCAGCAGGATTTGGTTTTACCTCGAATGTCTCGTATGTAAGCGGACTGAAACATCCTCCAATATATTGAGCCGCATATACCTTATTGGTTCCAACAATTGCATTGATTGGCTGGTATGTAGCACCCTTGCCGTAAGCCGACAACGTATCGATTTTGCTACCATCGTTTGGTGTAGCAACTTCGCTGTCGTCAGCATATTCAAACCAATAGATACGTGATGTAGCATCTTCGCTTGCAATTCTAAACTGTGGATTTTCGTCGCCATCGCAAATAGCTGGCGCGGTTACAGCAAGAATCTTTGGAGATGTAGTAGCTTTCATATTTACAGCAACTTTAACTGGCGAGCTTTCGCAACCTTCTGGGTGAGTCAAGTTCGTATAAGGCTCGTCGTTCCATTCCGATACAAAGTAATAGTAGAATCCTGCATGTGAAGGATCGCTGTCTGGAGCAAGATTTGGAGTATATGTTCCATTTCCTGTTTCTGTATTTGTCGTACCATTTACGAATGTAGTGTAATCCTTACCATTTGCACTTTCATAGAAACGGTAGGTTGTTTTTGCAATATTACGAGCATTATCTTTATCCATCCATTCGCCTGGAATTGCCGTCAACGTTGGATTGCCGTTATATACGCAGGAATCAACATTTGCAATTTCAACATGAGGTACTGGACAAATCTTGATTACCACTTCGGCTGGCGTTGGTTCACTATAGCAAACCATAGCGCTGTTGTTTGTTCCAGCCTTGTATTGGCGAGCGTAGTATTTTTTGTTAGCCAACACATTTGGCGAATCATTGGTTTGATACTTATTAGCCGTTGAACCAGCCGTAAATGCCAACTTATCTTCCTCGTCGGTTGATGCTGCATATTCGTACCACGCAATGCCATCGCCATCAGTTTTAACAGCACCTATTTCCACAGGATTTGCTTGTGTTACAATTGCGTAGAAACTTGTGGTTTCAGGAGCTGGCAAGTAAATCACTTCTATGTCGTGAGTTTTCGACGACTGACATGATTTTTCATCAGTATATGTATATGTTACTTTATAGTCACCTGATTTTGTGCCATTTGCTTGAGGATAGAACACAGCCGAATTTGAGTTAGCCTTCAAAGCTGAAGCGTCACCTTCAATAGCCCACTCACCAATACCAGTTCCATTTTCAGAGCTTGCGTTCACCGTAATCAAAACTTCTTCGGTGCTGTAGCAAGCAGTTTCCTTTTCTTCAAGTTCAATTACAGGCAACGGATAAACCGTTACAGTAACTGATGATTTTGGACTCAAACAAGCTTTCTTACTTTGAGATTCAACAGCTTCGTATTGAACTTCGAAATTAGTAACGCCTGCCACATCATTACTTACAATATTTGGAATTGCCAACGACGATGCACTTTCTGTCATTTTCACACCTTCTTTGTACCAAATCCATTTTGTAACACCGTTTTCGGCACGTAATGCAACAGAAGCACCTTCTTCTGCACTCAAATTATCAAGCGGTTTGCCCAAACAAGCAGCAACAGGGTCGATTTTTGGTGCTTCCCAAGGACAGTCAACCAATCGCAACACTACATCAGCAGGAGCACTTTCGCAACCGAATGCATCAACTTGATTAATCCAGAATACTTCGGTAAGCGTAAGCTGACCATTTGCCTGAGCCTGCAAATCATCTTTATTCAACGTAAGAGTAGTACCTTCATTCAATTTTGAGTTCATCAACTCATCAGCATACCACTTCATTGTTTCTCCAGTTGACGATAATTCACCTTTCACATAGTCATTAGGAATATTAGCAATGTCATTAATCAACCACGTATATTCCTGTGAATCTGGGGCTTTCATAAAGTGAGCCACCGTATTTGATTTTTCAGTACTACTACAAGTTACACCATCGGAATATGGTTCTGTAGTATAAGTGTATGTAAATTCAACAGGAAGATTATCCCCGTCATAATCACCAGGAGTCCAAGTTGTTCCATTTAAACTTCCAGAACTTGCCGTCAAGCTACCAACCGCAGGTGCTGTGGCTACTGGCGAAATAGAAACTTGAATAGCCTCATTGCCTATTTTACAAACATTTGGTTCTGAAGTAACCGTTACCACTGGATTTGGAACCACGTGTACAGTAACCTTTGTACCTACCGACCAACAATCTTCGTCGATTGAGTATTCTGCAACATAGTAGTCTTTTGTTTCTTTTGTTGGTTTGTATGGAACAGCGGCTGCACCTGGCGCATTAACCGAAGAACCAGAAATCTCCCATCCCATAGAGCTAACTTGGCTGGCATTCTTACCTACTGGGTTTTCAGTCAACCATGCAATACGATAGTCAGCAGGAGGATTGTCGCCTTCGGTACGTGTACCTTCCAAGAAATTATTTGCGATGTTGCTTTCTGTTTCCGATTCACAGATATATCTATCGGCAAAATTAACCGATGGAGCCATAGCATTACATTTTGACACATTTAATGTAACAATCACACTATCACTGTAACAACCTTTATCAGCAACAGGAATCATCTGACGAACAGCAAATGGATATGAACCAACCAATGCGTCATCATTACCAGTTTTCGCATTTTTCACATCAGCAACAACGAATGATGTTCCTCCATCCTGAAGAACGCTGCCTCCTGTATATGGCATCCATTGCAAACCAGTTCCATCGGTATTTTCGTTTGACGAAGCTGTTAATGTTTCATCACCTTCCAATACGTGTAACGAGTTAACCATTTCGTTTACATCAGCTCCAGCTGTTGGAATCTTAGGTTTCTTAATAGTAATTGTATAATCATCAACATTTTGACATTTATACGCATCAGTATAAGTGTATGTCATTTGGTTTTCGCCTACAGCAAGTCGGCTTGGATCGAACGTTTTCGAAGAAATAGCTCCCGCCCAAACTTCTGTTCCGCCAGTCGCAGGTGTTGAAGTTAATTGACCTTCTTCGTCGGTTGAATATACCGTAGTGGTTAAATCAACAGCAGCGCTATTGTAGCAAATTTCATCCTTAGTAATCGGATTGATCTCAACTGTTGGCAATGCGTGAACCACAAATGAATTTGTTGTAGTTTGCACACAACCTTTTGCGTCTGTATAAGTCAACGTAACCGTATAAACACCTTCGCTTCCTTCAGTTGGAGTAAATGTGCCATTGTCGGCTATTGAACCTTTATCAATAGAATATTCAAACGTACCCGTTGTTGGGTTTGTTTTTGTAACCGTGATTGGGTCGCTGTTATTACCGCTTACGCAGACGCTTGTATTACTCAATGTGAACGAAGGCGTTGGCAATGCATTCACAATCATAATTTGTTCTGCGGTTCTTTCTGTTTTACAACCCTTATCACTTTCAAAATCATACGTTACAGTATAAGAACCTGCTTCATTATCACTTGGAGTGAACGTAGCTGTTGTTTCTCCTGTTTTTACCACATTCGTTGACCACGTTCCAGTACCAGCCATCGAAGGTTCAATGGTTGCTGTGATAACCTGTGCCGTTGTTTCAGTGATACAATGTTCATTATTTGGAGTAGCCAACGTTGCTGTTGGAACCGGATGAACAGTTATTTCACCTTCAACATGTCCCGTACAACCATTCTTATCAGCAACTTTTACCGAGAACGGATATGTTTGACTTGCTGTTACATCAGCACCTGAGAACGTTGGATTGGCAATTTTTGTCGCATTGAAATACTGTGTCGCGTCACCTGTCCATTCAATTGATGTATAGGTATCAGCTTGTCCAAGCGTTAGAGTTGCCGAAGAGTTTTCACAAATCTCTTCATCCGACATAATGAATGAAGGTTGCAATTCAGCATTTACAACAACGGTGATTTTTGTTTTATCACTTTCGCAACCAGCTTTTGTTTGTGTTACAAAATATTCAGTTTCACCAGCTGAAGCAATACTTGGCGTTGGAGCTGTTGCTGACGTACTACCATTTGACAAGTACCACGTTGCAGTTGCGCCATTCGCAATAGTTGCCTCCAATGGTTTCACCGTTGATGGGTCAGCTGTTGTACAGTATGAAATTGTTGGCACAGCAACAGGAGCATCTGGTTTTGGATCGAATGTCAACGTTACCTTATTTGATTCTTCAGAAACGCAACCATCCTCGCTTGTGTAAACTACCGAAACATCTACTGTTTCTGGATTTGGCCATGTAGCATCTTTTGTAAGCGATACCGAGCTGCCATCGCCTGTGGCACCATTCCAAGCATATTCACCACCAGTAGCGGTTGTGTTGCCAACCTTTGCAGTTGCGTCAACCGTCAAATCATTGCCTGCACAAATTTGTGTTACAGGAGCAGCAACCGTTACTGTTGGTTTTGCAAAGATTGTAACGCTCTTTTCAGCGACTTCGCTCACGCAGCTCTTTGTTCCTGCCTGGTTTGTTGCTGTCAACGTATAATTGTAAACTTTTGCGCCACTTGCAGTTTGTGTAGCAGCAGAACCTGAGCCATCACCACCCCACGCTAATGTAGCGGCAGAAATGTCAGAACTACCTGTCAATGTGATTGTGTTTGGTTCGCAGACTGATTCTTCAGAAGCATCGATTGTTGCTGAAGGAATGGCGACGATAGTCACCGTTGAACTTCCTGCATAACCTGAAGCTACCGCTGGACAATATTTATCGCTCAACGAAGCGATTGCATATTCATACGTAGTATATGCGGAATTTGGAGAAACCACATTCTTCGGAGTGATAGTTGCGGAAGTACCATTAGCAGTTGCCGAATTAGCAGTTCCGCCATTTTCGGTGTAACTATATTCAAATGGAGCATTACCCGTAAACGTAAGAGTAATGTCATCAACATTGTCGCCCACGCAATAGTCGGCACCTTTACCCAATTTCACAGTTGGATTGTCGGCTGCATTCAAAGTAACCGTTGCCGTGGTTTTACATTTTGAATTTGGCATCAATGCATCAACAACTTTTACTATATATGTTTCGGCTTCGTCGGCTTCGAACGTAAGTTGGTCTGTTTTTGAAGGACCAGCTACGATATTTGCGTCAGCTTCCGAACCTTTATACCAAGTATAAGTAAAATCTCTTGCATTAGCTTGAGCTGTTGGAGTCAACATTGATTTGTCGCCCGGGCACAAATAGCCGTCAGCATCAGCTGAAGTAATAGTTACCGCCTTTGGCTGCGTACACGGACATTCCTCAGAAATAGGAATCTTTATACGGTCGCAGAAACCTTGTTTCGTTTGGAATTTTATATTAAACGCATGACCACCGCATCCTTGTTGATTTGGATTGTTTCCATTTGCCATTGTAGTATATTGTAGGATATTTCCTGTCGCATCGTCAACAGTATTTGTTGAAATATTCGACGAGCCACGTCCCACCTTAAATCCCATATCCGCACCAGATTTTGCATATTGTGTCATTGTTATAAAATACAGACCTGGGTCAAGAGTTACAGAACCCTCAGCCGTATAAACGTTAAATGCATTCTGGTTTGTTCCCGTTACAGAACATTTAGCTGTCAATGTTCCTTTACGTGCTGATGTATTTGCGATATAACCACCATTATTATATGTAGAACCGTAAATAGTGAAAGTTACAGTACCAATACCTTCGGTTCCAGTATTGTAAACCCATGCATTTACATTGAAATCGCACGCCGTGATTGTTACAGGTTCTTTTACTGTGAAACCTGTTGCATACATATTATTAAATGTACCAGCATTCATATAATCGGCATTCGAAGTCCATTGCATGGTTCTTTGAGGAATGAATGTTCCACTTGACGAAGATGTTTCTTCCACATACACATATCCTTTACCATTATTCAATGTAATAGATGAGAAATCAGCCTCTTTTGTCTCGCTACCAACCGTAGTGGCAATTGGAGTTCTTGCTGATTCCGAAGCATACCAAGAATATACAGCACGATTGTTTGTGGTCGTTACTCCAATTTGAGGAATCTCGCCTTTCTCCGCGCAATAAATGATTTCATCAGGAACAGTAAAGGTTTGTGGATATGCCGCAATTGTCATTTCAGCAATAGCTGGGTCATATTTCACACAACCAGAACCAGTACCACTTTCAACGTGTTCTATCATTACTTTATACGTACCTGGCTCCGTAGCATTATATTTGGTTCCCTTTGCAGAAATCAAACCACTTGCCGAAGTAATAACTTCTCCATCTTTATACCAAGTAATCTTGTAGTGTGAAGCTAATTTAGCATCAATAAGGAATCCCGAATTCAATTCTTGACCATTAAAAGCAGACGCACAAACTGTCATATCACCTGGTGTCAAATCAACAGTTGGGTTCGGTTCACGAGGATTACAGTTTGCAGGAGGATTGATTTTTGTAGCCACATTCTTCGACTGCGTACTACCAATACCCAACTGGCCATAATCGTTGCACCCCCACGCATAAATATCACCATTATCCAATCCATAGAATCCCCATGTATCACCACGGTTGATAAGGACTACATTATTATGAACACCTGTTGAGGAATATTTGATATACTCAGCTCCTGCTTTATCAGCCGATTGTCCGATTTTTGAGCCCGTGGCACCACCGCCACCGTCTCCACAGCCACCGCCTCCCCAGGCAACAGGCTTGTTGTCAGCAGTAATTGCCATACCATAACCTTGTCCACCAGCAACCCATTTCGCCAACAAATAGGTTCCGTCATTACTTGCGCCTGTGGTTAAACCTTTACGAACACGCACCGGAGTTGACATACTTTCATTGCCTTCCCACCAAGTATGGCTCGCATCAAACACACCACTTGCATTGTTCCACGGAGCATTACCCCATGCCCAAATATATCCATCAACATCCAAACCATATCCTTCACCATCACCACAACCTAAGAACGTAATGTTGTCAAGTGGTGAACCATCAGCATGTGCTACTGGACGAGCATAAGGGTCTGTTTTCTTACCTGGAGAACCAGCTCCACCTGTTTGAGCACGTCCCAACTGACCTTCACCATGTTCGTGTCCCCACGAATAAACAGTACCTACACCATCACCATCAGGGTCAACCAAGGCATACGCACAGTTATCACCGGCATAGATTTGAATAACACCTTGCAATGGTTTCTTGTTCGGAGTCTGCACAAACACAGGATATGGCTGATTCACTTGGTTTCCACAACCTAATTGACCGTATGCGTCATCATATCCTTGACCATCAAAACCTTTACTATTTCCACCCCAGCCAACTAAACATCCCTTATACTGACCATCGCCCAAAATAGCAAATGTATTGTTGTTACCTGCATACACCACATCAACATTACACAGATAGCCATCGCAATCATATTCGGTACCAGCCAACTGGCTTGTTCCAAGTTTCACTTGAACCGGAGTTTCCTGAACAACGCCATCGGAATTCGGTATATTACCTGTACCGCATTGTCCCAAACTATTGTTACCCCAGCACCATACCTTGCCACTACAGTCCAACGCAACAAAGTGGGCACCTGAACCACAGTTTACCTGCTGGATATACAATCCCTCTTGGGAGAAGAATGTTACTTCGGTAGGTTTATTCACCGCATTCTTGTGTCCCAAACCAAGCTGTCCCTTGGTATTGATACCCCACACATAGAGCACACTGTTTTCACAAACCATTGCAGAAACAGTGTTACCACCAGAAATGGTTAATTCCTTCTGCGCAAAACTACTCGCTGCGAGCGTTAGCGTACAAGCCAAAAATAAAACTAAACGTTTCATAACTATAGAGATGTTTTGAGTTTCTATACTATTTTTCTATTTTAAGACGCAAAGTAAAGAAAAAAAGTTACACGAAGTGCAACTTTTTTTCACTATTACGTTTTTTTGTATGATTTTTTTTGAAAAATGGTGTTATTCTTTCAAATGAATAACCTTATTCCAAAACACTTGGTCGCCTACAAATGTTTGAATAGCATATACGCCAGCGGATAAACCATTCATTGGTATAGTAAATTTTCCATCTTGCATTGCATGCACCCCACGGGATTCTTCCTCGCCTCGTACATTATATATATGTACTTCAATTGTGGCGCATACTGTTTGTTGCAAATGAATAGAAATATGTGTAGTACAAATTGAGGGGTAAACCACAATTGAGGCTTTGTCGTGAAGTTCCTGCTGCGATGTCCATCGAATGGGATAACGGAAAACTTCGGCAACATTCAATGGAAAATGATATTGACTCTTTGCCACAATAGGCTGAATACCAATATTATATGGTATGCCCACATCCTGATATGACTGCCATGTGCCATTCACACAAAAATAGCCATCAACTGCTGGTTCAGAATCATAATACTGTAATAATGATATATTTGATTGATAATCAGCCGAATCGAAGCACACTCCATACGCAAACGAGGAATCTATATATAATAATGTATCCAAATACACACGATTGAAATGATTCGGAAGCAATTCAGAATTTGAAATTTGTGTATGATGTATTTTTTTTGAAAAATCAGCATTCCACACACACAATTCCGTATGACACAATTTATTAGGTACTTCAGAAACGGCAAGTTTGATGTCGCGCAGGACTATCGGTTCCAACAACGTCATTTGGTTTGCAAAGCAAGTCATTCCCGCTTCGTTTGGACCAGACCAATTAGACAGAAATGAGTTTGAGACTTGCATAAACTGAGTATTGGTGCGAATTCCTCCTATTGAATCAATGCCAAACAATTCGTCAGTACACCGCATGCCAAGCGAATCAACTATAGCATTTGCATAGAAAGGTTTTTCATAACTAAAATTTTGTAACGTATCTGGATTTTCAGTAACGTGCGCCAACACAGCAAGTTGCGCAGGAAAGCCCAACCTATCGGTGGAAACCCAAGATGCAGGATGTTTCACATACAAATCGCCATTGAGAGCAGCTTTCGCTATATACCCAACAAAAGCACGCGAATTATGTTGAACTTTGTAACCAATCCAACAAAGTCCCTGTACAGAAATTGGATGCGGGAGTTTCACATACACATTTGCTGAATCCTGAATCATAGACTTATCCATTTCGACAGAAAACAGCAGTGTTTCAGGCGATTGCGTTCCCTGCCATACGCAAAAACTAACGTCACTCAAATGTTCAGTTGTATCGATTTTGCCCGAAAATGTAATATCATAGATAGATTTTCGAACTGCGCACCGTTCCGCAAAGGCATCCCATCCCATTTCGTTTGCCGAAGTCCACTCGCCTTGCACCCTATCACAAAAATTGTAACGACACAGAGTATCAATGGTTTGCACATTGGTATAAACAGTTTCCGAAATTTGATACGGATCAAATCCAGAACAACGGGAAACGCCAAGATTCAACGGGTCGAGCCATGGCTTCAGCTGCGCAGTTGAAACGTCATAGTAATCCCATGCTTTCGACAATTTGGAGAAAAAATCATTCACGGGCGTTTCACAGGTCGCTTCGCCACCCGACAAGGAACCAATCACCAAATGGTCATCATCAAACAGCGCCGAGCCCGACGAACCAGCTTCGGTTGTTCCAACCTCCCACGATGCCACCTTCCAATGGGCATCGGCAGCATACGTCATTGTTTTTGTCTTAAACGTCACTGATGTTGGCTTTGCGTTGTCAACCGAAATTTTTTTCACATCGCCTTTGGGATGATGAATGCAAACAGTTCCTTTTTCCACCTCATCGGAAATATTCCAACCCGCATAATACGGATTATACGACTTTGGTGGAGCTTGCGGCAATTTCACCAACGAAAAATCAACTTTTCCGTCAGGCGAAGTAGCAACTAACGTTGAACCAGAAATAGTCTTAGGTGTTTTTTCATAGTCATAACCACACGAAACATTCTCATAATCAAAGTAAAACACGGTTTTCAATGCTTTATTTTCATTGCTGATACAATGGTTAGCTGTCAACACGTATGGCGTATAGTCCTTCGAAGTGTTATTCATCAGCGTGCCCGTGCAAGCGGTTATCCCTTGAATCACTAATTTGCACACAGCACGTTTTTCAGTTTGCCACTCCTGCCCTTCCGTACAATTTATGTCAACATTGCACGATGATGATTTGGATGATTTCAATTCCACATCTTTCTGATATTCATTGCGATAATCGTGAGCAACCTGTCTAATAATCCACGAACTTTTCAATTCAGATTTTGGTTGAACAAACCGAACTGACAATGTATCGCCACGTACCAATGCAGTAGGAAGAAACTCGGAAAAGTTCGTTTCGTGTTCTGTATATTTCTGAAAATCAGAAGAATCTTTTCCAAAAACACAAAGATATGAATGTGGCGACAAACGAACATTTTCAAAAATCACGTTCAATGAATACGCTCCCCGCGAGACAATATCAACAGCATAAAAGGCAGTATCATCGTCTTCACGGACAGAAATATCGTCCATTCCAATAGAAACTTGGAATGGATAAGCGAATTGATATGCATCGCCTTCATCGCCACTAAAATCAAGCGTATCGGGTAACGGGGGCATATTTGCGACCGACAAACCAATCGTTGGAATTTTCGGAAAAGAATGCGCTGAGGATTGTGGAAAAGCAAAAAACGACATACATAATATGTATGTCGTCACGCCTATTCGTGTAAAATACTTAATCCAATTCAAGTCCCAAAACCAACACATCATCAATTTGTTTCCGCTGTCCCTTCCAATTTTCGAATGTTGTATCGAGTTTTTCGCATTGTTGTTCCATTGGTAACGTGCTTGTTTCGAACAACAATTTCTTGAAATGGACACCCAGAAATTTCTTATTATCTTCGCCGCCGAACTGGTCTTGATAGCCATCGGAGAACATATACAAACGCGTTCCCGGCGTATATGAAAACTGGTGGTTCGAATAATTATTTTCTGTATTCATTGAACCTCCAACCGAAGCCATATCGCCTTCGATAGTTTCTATCAGTCCATCGTGGACGCAATATACCACATGGTTTGCAGCCGCGACTTGCACTGTTTTAGTTGTTTTGTTAATCAAACACAGCGTTATGTCCATACCATCTTCCTGCGATTCCGGTGAAGCATTTGCCTTTTGGTTAAGGGCTGAACGAACGCCAATGTTCAGTTTATCAAGGATTTCCGCAGGTGTACGGAGTTTTTTGTACGTGATTTGTTGCAACAATGTAGCACCAATCATCGACATAAACGCACCCGGAACACCATGACCCGTGCAATCAACCGCGGCAACATACATATTATCCTCACGTTCCATAAACCAATAGAAATCACCGCTCACAATATCACGCGGTTTAAATAAAATAAACGCATTCGGGAAATATTGATGCAAATCAGAAATTGGAGGCAGAATTGCATCTTGGATACGTTTTGCGTAACTGATACTATCCTTAATCAATCGATTTGTCTTCGCAAGTTCCTCATTATTATGCGTTAACATATCACTCTGAATCTCCAACTTTTTATTTTGTTCAGCAATTTCCTCTGTTCTATCGTTCACCATTTTTTCCAATTTGGCATTTTCCTCTTTGTAGAAATGTTCGCGATATTTAATATAGACATAAATCGCCAAGCCTAAGCAAAGAATCAACACCGAATAGAACCACGTGGTTTTCCAGAACGGAGGAACGATAACAATTTTCATCTGTGTGATTTCATTGCTCCACACACCATCGTTGTTTGTAGCAGTAACTTCAAAAATATACTCGCCACCGGCAAGATTCGTATATGTCGCCGAACGTTTGCTTGCATCGGTGTAGTTCCAATCCTCGTCGAATCCGACCAAACGATATTTATATTGTACTTTCGACGGTGCGACATTGTTCAAAATTGAAAATTCTATTGAGAAATTATATTTATACGACAACGACAATTCCTTCGTCATTGAAATAGCTTGTTTCAAAATAACTTCCCCTTGAATTTCGTCACCAATTTCAACTTCTTTATTATAAATCTTCAAACCTGTAACGACAACGTGTCCCGTATATGTATCGTTTGTAATACTATCGGGATAAAAATACGACATACCTTTTGAACCGCCATAAAACAACATTCCCGATGATGATTTAAATGAAGCACGTTCGTTGAACGCATTTCCCTGTAAACCATCGGATTCGTTATAGTTGGTAAACGTCTCAGCAAATGGAGCAAAACGTGAAATACCATAGCACGTGCTTATCCACACATTTCCCCGACGATCTTCCTGCATCGCAAGAACCATATCATTGGTCAAGCCGTGAGATTTTTTGGTATATGAGATAAACGTTTTTTCACGCCGATTGAACTTACAAATACCAGCACCGCCCGTACCTACCCAAAACGTTCCATTGCGCGTTTCAAGCAACGAATACACAATTTCACTGTTCAACGAATTTTGTATATTTTGATTTGGTTCAAAAAATTCAACGGCATCAGTTTCCGGGTCAACACGCATAATACCACGCCCATTTGTACCAGCCCATATAATTTCCTGAGAATCAAGTATTACACTCCAAATCACGTTACGCATAAAATTTGTAGTGTTCACGTCGTATTTCGTGAACTTGTTTTTTTCCCATTCATATTTACACAAGCCTCCGCCGTACGTACCAATCCACAAACGAAGTTTTGCATCAAGGCACAACGCAGTTACCGCATTGTTTGACAATACGTTAGAGGCATCTTCCACATATTCATAATGGTCAAGAATACCTTTGTCCAACGAGAAACGAAACAAACCATTACCATCAGTTCCCAACCAGAAAAATCCACGAGGATCTTGCACTATAGCGGTAATCATATTAATGCTGTTCTTGTCGTCGTTGGGACTTTGATACGTTTTAATAACATTGAAATCCTTATCATAATATAACAAGCCTGCTCCACGAGTTCCTACCAAGAAATGCCCGTCGTGTTCAGGAGAAAAATTCTTTATCTCCAAGATACTCATTACATTGTCAGATGTAATCAGCGACTTAAAATCCTGACTTGGATGCAACAAGCTGAATTTTTTACGATGCGTATTGTATTTATTCAAACCTGCAGTTTCAGAACCAATCCACAAGATACCCGACTTATCGCGCAAGATAGACAATATATTATTTGAAGAAATTGCGTAATCGTGCTGGTGCATTTTTTCAAAACCGAGAAATTCCTTCGTGTTCACATCGAAATAATTCAAGCCCCCACCACGAGTACCAACATACATAATATTAGTTATGGTATCTTCATAAAAAGTCCATACAATATTATTAGATAACGACATTGTGTCAACTGGGTTATTTTCGAACACTTTATATTGATACGTTTCGGGATTCATCACGCCAAATCCGCCATAGTACGTACCTATCCACAAATCACCGTGGCGATCGCTTTTAATTTTCATAATGTCGTGGCTGATAAAATCAACATGGGTAAATATGCCCGTATGCTTGTCAAATTTATCCAAACCGCCGCCTTCGTTCACACCCACCCATAAATTTCCCAATCTGTCAATATTGATTGTGCGCACTTGGTTACTGCCAATTGAATTCAAATTACTTGGATTATGTTTGTAGCTTGTGAATTTATGCGTTTTTCGATCGAAGCTGTTCAAACCGCCACCATACGTTGCAAGCCACAGCACGCCATCGCTGTCTTCAACAATATCATACACATCGTTGTTGCTCAATGAGTGCTCGTCGTTGGGGTCGTGCATATAGCGAGTAAATGTTTCAGTGAGCGGATTATACTCGTTCAAACCACCCCCCAAGGTTCCTATCCATATAATTCCATAGGAATCCAAGTATAACGACAAAATTCGGTTACTTGAAATGGACGATGGATTGTTGGCTTCCGGTTTGAATACTTTGAACGTGTAGCCATCGTAACGGTTCAAGCCGTCCAATGTTGCAAACCAAAGGAAACCTGTAGAGTCCTGAATAATATCGTTGATGCTGACTTGCGACAAGCCATCCTCCATCGAAACCTGTTCGAAATACATTTGCGGCTGTTGCTGGGCAAAACCGACAACAGACAGCAGAACAAGAACAATATTACACCAAAACCTCTTCATTTAGAAAAATAAACTCGTAAATATACGAAATTATTACTTCAATAGTATCTGCTTTTGAAAAAAAAGACAAATTATCGCAATTCAGCCCCCAATTCCTTTGTGTAATTTGCAATCAAACGATTCATCACATTGTCGATTTGAATATCATTCAATGTCTTTTGGTCGTCTTGTAACAAAAACGAAACAGCATACGATTTTTTTCCTGCCGGAATACCTTTTCCTTCGTACACATCGAACACATTCACATTTTTCAACAGCTTTCGTTCGGTTGAGAACGCAATTTTTTGAATTTGTTCGAATGTGACATTGGAGTCAATCAACAATGCCAAATCACGGCGTACAGCAGGATACTGTGGCAATTCCTTGTACAAAATTTTCTGACGATAATTTGCAAGAACCACATCCCAATAAATTTCCGCAAAATAAACAGGGCGTTCTATATCAAATTTTTTCAGTATTGATTTCGAAACCACACCCAAACGAGCGATTGACTTGTTATTCAGGATTGTACATTCCAAGCCAGACAACATATCATCACTTTTCGCAACAAATTGGAGATTTGCCAAGCCAAGTTTCGCAATGATTTTTTGTATTGCCGATTTCAACACGAATATATCCGTATCTTGTTGTTTTTCAGCCCAAAACTGAGCGCGTTGCTTGCCTGTCACACACAATGCCAAACGTGGCAACTCGCCATATTTTTCAGTTACACCGCCTTCATTGCCTTTTGTGAAATACACACTGCCAAATTCAAACAACGATAAATCGTTTTGCTGACGGTTCACATTGTGGGCAACCACTTCCAACGAGCTGAATAACATTGTATTACGCAGACAATCCAATTCAGCGCCAAGCGGATTCATTATCTTTACAAGATGATTTTTGCAATCATTCTCTAAATCAGCATAATACGAAGAATTCGTCAGCGAGTTATTCATAATTTCGTACCAACCGCTATCAACAAGCATATCGGCAACCATATTGCGGAGTTTTGTTTGGTTAACTCCGTCGATATGTGTTATTGCAGCATGAAGGTTTGTCGAAAATTCTACATTATTATAACCATAGATTCTCAAAACATCCTCAACAACATCTTCGGCACGTTGCACATCAACACGATATTGAGGTACAAGCAATTCCAAATCGCGTCCGTTTTGTGCGGCAATTTCGATTTCCAAGCCCGACAAAATTTTCTTAAATGTATCATCGCCAATGTTTTTACCCATCAATGAATATGCTTTGTCCAAATTCAATGAAACCGTGAACGGAGCAAACGCTTCGGGATGCGAATCGAAAATTGGTCCACAAATTTCGCCGCCTGCAACTTCTTGAATCAACAAAGCGGCACGTTTCAGAGCATAAATAGTTATATTTGGGTCTATGCCACGTTCATAGCGGAACGAAGCATCAGTGGAAAGTCCGTGGCGACGGGCAGTTTTTCGGATTGAAACAGGATTGAAATACGCACTTTCAATAAACACCGAAGTTGTGGAATCAGAAACTCCCGACTCCAAACCGCCGAACACGCCAGCAATACACATTGGTTTTTGAGTATTGCATATCATCAAATCATCAGACGACAATTCACGTTCCACGCCGTCAAGAGTGACGAATTTTGTTTTATCGCCAACTGTTTTCACATGAATTTCGTTGCCGTCTATCTTAGCCAAATCAAATGCGTGAAGTGGTTGACACAATTCATGAAGCACAAAATTTGTAACATCAACCACATTATTTATTGGTCGCAAACCAATTGATTTCAAGCGAGTTTGCAACCAATCTGGAGATTCTTTCACAGTAATTCCCGAAACGACAACGCCAGTATAACGCGGACACAAATCAGGTCTGTCAACGACAACAGAAACAGGTGATTTCTTTGCCGAAAGTGAAAATGCATCAACCGACGGTTTAGTCAGTTTTGCAGAGCCATTCACATTCAAATATGCGGCGACATCGCGAGCCACGCCATAATGCGACGCAGCATCCACACGATTTGGCGTAAGTCCTATTTCAAAAATGTAGTCATCCTTCACGTTGAAGTAATCTGCCGCAGGTGTTCCGGCAGGGATAGCATCAGGAAGAACCATAATGCCGTCGTGGCTTGTGCCGACGCCTATTTCATCTTCAGCGCAAATCATTCCACACGAAACCTCGCCACGAATTTTTGACCGTTTGATAACGAACTCCTTATCGCCATCGTACAATTTTGTACCCTCTGTTGCCACCACCACAGTTTGACCAGCTACCACATTCGGCGCGCCGCACACGATAGGCAGGATTTCGGGACCGCCAACATCAACTGTTGTAATATGTAAATGGTCGGAATTTGGATGATCAACGCACGTGAGCACTTTACCAACCACAATACCTTCCAAACCACCTTTTATTGTCTGATATTTTTCTAAACCTTCTACTTCCAAACCAATGTCTGTCAGCACTTTCGATGTTGTCTCCACATCAATATCAAGCTGAATATACTCCTTCAGCCAATTCCACGAAATATTCATTTTGTACCTTTATAAATTAAGCCAAACAAAAGTACACATTTTTTGGATTTTCGCTAAAATTAATCCTATAAGTTATGAGAGATTTTTAATTGCCGAACCGTCGCAAATCTTTCACATAGAATGTCCATTGTGGAGTACGAATCATTGTTTCATCGTTGCTGTCGAGCGAAACGGTGAACCATGGGCTTTCATCGTCTTCGTAATTTTTCAGGATTTCCATTTCCTGCGCTGGCGTAAATCCTTGTGCCAAGACGAGTTTTACTGAATTATCCACGGTATTGTACAACACATCAAGAATGATTACCGCATGTCCATTATGTCCAGTTTGAATCAGCACATCGCCAGGACGTACATCACGGATACCAACCTTCACCATTTCCCGCGAAAGCGACGATATTGTGGTGTTTTTCAGCACTTTATCAAGGTATTTCTTAAATGTTTCACGACTATAATCGAGTTCAGCGGAATGCTCCCAACCATTATTTGCGTTGTTGACCCGAAATCCCGCAGCCCATTTAGCATACGAGCACACAAAACCATTAATGAAATTAAAATGAATACGTCCGTACAATTTGGAATTGTACAGATATTCCGCCCGAAGCCGGATAATATTTCCCGAACTTTGGTGATACCCTTCGGGAATAATTGGTAAATCCAACACACCAAGCTGAACATCGAAACTTTTTTCCTCACCGTTTGCGAAATGCGTTTTATACGAAGCTGGTTTTAGTGGCAAATTCAACAAATAATATTCAAACGTGCCGTTCACCACCGGTTTTCTATAATAATTTGCACCTGCCTTTGAAATATCGAAACGCGCCCCCACCGTAAAACCTTCTGGATTAATATATTTGCTCGTTTTATCGGACTGTGCAAAACCTGCAACAAATGCAAAACACAGAGCGACGAGCAATGCAACTTTTTTCAACTTCATATTTGTAGTTATTGGAAATACCATGATTTAATTTTTTGTAACAGCCGAGCCTGTTTCCCCACAAATGCAAGCACATCCATTGTCCACGGATGATTTTGAATTGTTTTTTGAATCACATAACGGGTGTGCATTTCTCGTTCCACACGTTGGCGCAGCATCTTCTCATATTCTTTGGTGGCCAATGGGGAACAATCGTTTTTTGCAATGCACTGTTCGGCAACTTGGGCTGCGAAATAGCCGCTCACCATAGCAGAGCCAATGCCACCGCCAGAAATCGGGTCAATGAGATTTGCCGCATCGCCACACACACAGAAATTGTCGCCACAACACGTAAATTCATCAACATTATATGGAACCAAACCGCCCTGTAACGGTGAAATCATCGTAGCACCGGCAAATCGTTGACGCAGTTGCTCATCGTTGGCAAGCCACGATTCAAAAACCGCACGGATATCATTCTGCTTTGTTTCCGCACCTACACGACAACCAAAACCGACATTCGCAGTTCCGTCATTCAACGGAAAAATCCACAAATAGCCTGGGAAAAATTCCTTTTTATAATGTAACTCCAAAGTGTCGTTTGTCAGATTTTTCACACCAGAATAATACGCACGGACAGCAACACCCATTTTTGAGCTATCGTATTGTGAGCCAGTTAATTTACGAGCGATTTTCGATGTTGCTCCAGTACAAACCAACACAATTTTCGCAAAATATGTTTCCCCATTTTCCGCAATCAAATTCATACCTGCCGACGTTTGTTCCACATCGCGGATGCCACAATTTTGGAAAATAGAAATATTTTTTCCATCACGTTGTACAAGCGAGAACAGGAAATTATCAAAATCCCTTCGTTTACACGTGTAGCCAAAATTCTTAAAATCAACAATATACGTATGATTTTTGTATATCAATTCAGTATTGCGGATGCACAATGGTTGCTGAGTTGCAATAAACTCATCGAAATATGCAGGATTTATGGCCTTAAGTGTGTTCACGCTGCGGTCGCAAATACCATCGCCACAAATTTTATTACGCGGAAACTCCGACTTTTCAAATAACGCAATGGAACACTGCGAGCTACGCAACGTCAGCGCCGCCGAACAACCCGACGGTCCAGCCCCAATAATTGCAATATCGAAACAATTCTCGTTTTTCATTGTCGCAAAGATATGAATATTGCTATGAAAACTTACATTGTTTTATGAATGAAAATAAACAATGTCAACACACAATATAAGCAATTGAATAACAACCATTTATTAATTATTGTACGTTATACACTAAGTAATTTTTTTTTCTGGAAATCGTTGGATTTAATTCATATACTTTTTAGATTTGTGAAAATAATTTAGTAATTAAATGTAAAAGATATGAAAAAGTTATTCGTTTTCTGTTTACTTTCAGTATTCGTACTTAGCAGTTGTAAAAAAGATGACTCAGAAACGCCCCAAGTAAAATCCATTTCTGTCACCAAGATTAATATCGAAAACGTTTCATATTTTGCCATTATTAGTAGCAACAATAACTTAAAATCATACAATCTAAAATCTGACTCCGACACGAGTGCAATCCCGTTGTTGTGTGTTGTTGATTCAAAGGGAGAAATGAAAAAAGCATTTTTCCAATATGACCTTGACGGAGCAAGCAATGCCGCAAAAGACTTCGTAGAAAACAATCTTTTCATTGTTCCAAGCGAGATAATCCCCATTGGTAACGACTACATTTGGCTACATAATACTAATTACTATGTCACAAACAGAGATGAATGTCCAGAAGAAATTAAAGCTGCTATTTCTTTGTTACAAGATGATTGTTTTCAATATGTAATTCGAAAAAAAGACGGCGGCATAATTAATTTGGAGGAATTAAAAAACGCAATGCCGTTTATATACGAAGCAAGTAGCAATTCATATATGTCTAATGGATATATCAGTCCGACGGAAAACGGCTTTTACGTTCGTGAATCAAGAGAATTCTCAAGAATCATCACAGTTATAGACAACGGCAGTTCAACGCCAACAATAGAATACATTTGGCCAAACGATTACGCAATCAATTATTTTGTGCATAACAATGAGGATTACCTTGTGGCTATGGCTAGTCCCTATCCTTTAGTGGAAGATATACTATGGCAACCTATTGTTTTATTTCCTGATGGACGAATTGAAACTATTTTGGAGCAAGAAAATCTATTATTGAATAGAAAAAGAAACGGGACATTTGTATCCGTTGACAATAAATTTTATTATATAGTCGCATATAAAAATCAAAAAGATGAGAGTGAAGTCGTAACATACCGACTGAATTGTACACAAAATAAGGTTGAATTAGATTCAATTCGGACGCAAATCGTTTCGTTTGTGTATAGTGACATTGATGAGGCAATGCCGCGGTACTCAGAAAATTCTACCATCGCTTTTATGAGTAGAAATAAACTAATTACATTCTCTTCAGAAAAAGAAATGTTCGAAACGAAAGAAATCAGCGAATTTCAGAATGTAACAGCAAGTTTCCCAAGTACAGACGGCTGCATTTATGGATATGAAGACAATTCTTTGAATAAAATCTATTGCTATAACACAATTACTGAAGAAGTCTCCATTCATACCATAGATAAATCATCTATTTCCACACAATTTTTACATTATCCGCACCCAAAATTTGACGCATCAGGAAATATTTTCGTCCAATCAGGTGCAAATACACAAGGAAAGGGAATGATTGTTATTACCGATATTAATACTGATACCGCAACGCCAATTGAGGCAAATGCTGGGATAGTTTATTTAGTTTATAAATTGTAATTGGATATTTTTCAATCTTATTCTTTATTTTTGTAGGAAAATAAAGTTTGTATGAAACGTACCATAGTTATAACTGGCGGAGCAGGATTCATAGGCTCGCACGTCGTTCGTTTGTTTGTAAACAAATATCCTGATTACAAAATCATCAACCTCGACAAGTTGACCTATGCAGGGAATTTGGCGAATTTGAAAGACATTGAAAATAAGCCAAACTACAAGTTTGTGAAAATGGATATATGCGATTTTGACGCATTTTACAAACTGATACAGGACGAACACGTTGACGGCATTATTCACCTTGCAGCCGAAAGCCACGTTGACCGTAGCATAAAAGACCCGTTCACCTTTGCCAAGACCAACGTAATGGGTACGCTTTCGTTATTGCAGGCAGCAAAATTATATTGGGAATCATTGCCCGAAAAATACGAGGGAAAACGTTTCTACCACATTTCGACCGACGAAGTGTATGGTGCGTTGCAGATATCGCACCCCGAAGGCGTGAAACCGCCGTTTTCGACTACGGCATCGTCGTCGGAACACCATCTGGCGTATGGCGAGGATTTCTTCTACGAAACCACAAAATACACGCCCCACTCGCCCTATTCGGCAAGTAAAGCTGGTTCCGACCACTTTGTGCGTGCTTTCCACGACACATACGGAATGCCAACGATTGTGACAAACTGCTCAAACAATTATGGTCCGTATCAATTCCCAGAAAAACTTATTCCGTTGTTTATCAACAATATAAAAAACAAGAAACCGCTTCCTGTTTATGGCAAGGGCGAAAACGTGCGCGACTGGCTTTTTGTGGAAGACCACGCCCGTGCAATCGACTTGATTTTCCACAAAGGAACGATTGCCGAAACCTACAACATTGGCGGTTTCAACGAATGGAAAAATATCGACATCATTAAGGTTGTAATCAACACGGTTGACCGCTTGCTCGGTCGTGCCGAAGGCGAAGACATGAATTTGATTACCTACGTAACCGACCGTCTTGGACACGATGCACGCTATGCAATTGATTCCTCAAAATTACAGAAAGAATTGGGATGGGAACCTTCGCTACAATTCGAGGAAGGCATTGAAAAAACCGTCCGTTGGTATTTGGACAACGAAGAATGGCTAAACAACGTGGTGTCGGGCGATTATGCAAATTACTATGAATCAATGTATAAAAACAGATAATATGCGAAAACTTTTTATTGTTTGTCTTTCCCTTTTTACCATTTTCGGTTGCGACAGGACAAAAAAAAATGAATACTCAACCACCGAAGGAGGTCTGTTGTATTTCTACCACGAAAAATCCGATTTGAAATTGCTTCCGCAAGACGGAAACAAACTGCTGCTTGATGTGAAATATTTCAATGAAAAAGATTCTTTGCTATTTAATTCGCAGGAAATTTCGCCTCGCTTCATCATGGATTTTTTTCCACCAGCGACTGCCGGAGCGACAATCAACGACGCGTTTGCCATGATGCACGAGGGCGACAGCATGAGTTTCCTCATCAATGCGTATAACTTCTATCTTGGAGCAGGACAAACCTCAACCCTCAACAATGTTTCGAGATCTGAAAATCTCCGTTTTGAAGTCAGATTGAAAAAAATTCTTTCTCCCGAAATTGTTGAAAAAGAAATTGCGGAAAAAGAACAGGAACTGAAAGACGAAGAGGAATATTTGCTACAAGACTTTTTAACAAACAACTATCCTAACATAAAGCCAACAAAATCAGGACTTTATTTCATAGAAACACAAGAAGGCAAAGGTCCAAAAGTGACGAAAAACAACAAAGTGGCAATCCATTACACTGCGACCTACATCAACGGAGAGCCAATTTACTCAACGTACCAGAAAAATGATCCGCTGATTTTCGATGTGGCTGACCCCAACGTGTGGCCGTGCCTTTCGGAAGCTGTGCAATATATGAACAAAGGTTCAAAAGCAACTATTATAGCAGTTTCAAAGTTGGCGGCTGGCGAACGAGGTGACAAAGCATTAAAAATTCCCCCTCGAAAAACTATTATCTTCGATTTGGAACTGATTGCATATAAATAGGTAAAACACAAGAAATCCTTGCAAGTATTTAACTTACAAGGATTTTCTTTCTAAAACAGTCGGGGCAACTGGATTCGAACCAGCGACCTCTTGCACCCCATACAAGCACTCATACCGGACTGAGCTATACCCCGATTAAAAGTTTGTGTCCATCGTTGTGTATTCGACATCGCACCCGCTCTGAACCGAATCAATCACTTCTTTGGTCAACTTCGCTGTATCGAAAATTGGCTTCAATTTTTGATACAAACATTCGCAATACGCAGCAGTTTGTTCGCCGTAAAATGTTTGGTTATCAACGTTTTTCAAGCATTGTTCCTTAACCTTTTCCGGCGATGGAGTGCATCCAGAAAACATCAGGAATAAAACCAAACATAAACCTACTTTCCTCATACGTTTAATTCGTGAGCGAATTTACTAAACATTATCATAACTTGTTAAATAAATTCATTTTCTTTTCGAAAAAATTTTATTGAATCCCACTATTTTTGTTTGACAAAATAAAATTCAATATGGAAAATTCTTCTCAACAAGCTGAAATAGAACAAGTTAAGTGTTTAATCATAGGAAGCGGTCCAGCTGGCTACACGGCTGGCATTTATGCATCGAGAGCAAATCTTTCACCTGTATTGTACGAAGGTATGCAAACAGGTGGACAACTAACCACAACTAACGAAGTTGAAAATTTCCCCGGCTATCCTGATGGTGTTTCAGGTACCGATATGATGGAAGATATTAGAAATCAAACACTTAAATTCGGCACCGACATACGTGAAGGCAACGTCACCTCAGTAGAACTTACAGGCGAGACAAAAACTATCGTTATTGACAACAAAAAAACAATTGAGGCTCAGGTGGTTATAATTGCAACTGGAGCATCGGCACGCTATTTAGGTTTGGAAAGTGAACGAAAATTTCGTGGAATGGGCGTTTCTGCCTGCGCCGTTTGTGACGGATTTTTCTACAGGAAACAACAAGTGGCAGTAATCGGTGGCGGCGACACTGCCGTTGGTGACGCTCTGTATCTGGCTGGCATTGCGAGCAAAGTGTATTTGGTAGTCCGCAAAAATTATTTGCGCGCATCGAAAGTGCTTCAGGAACGAGTTGCGGCTACGCCAAACATTGAAATTTTATTCGAACACGTAACTCAAGAAGTATTGGGCGACGACAGCGGCGTGACTGGGCTCCGCCTACTAAAACAAGGAAAAGACGAAGTGGTTGTTCCCGTTTCAGGAATGTTTTTAGCTATCGGTCACAAACCAAACACCGACATATTCAAAGGACAAATCAACCTTGATGAAAACGGCTACATTATTACAGAAGGAAAAGGCTCTCAAACAAACTTACAAGGAGTGTTCGCTTGCGGCGACGTGCAAGATCCAACATACCGCCAAGCAATTACAGCTGCCGCTTCGGGTTGCAAAGCAGCCCTTGACGCGGAACGATATTTACAAACAATATAAACACATATTGGTTCCACATAAAAAAAGACTATTCCTAAAGGGATAGTCTTTTCTTTGTTTTTCAGTCTATTACAATCAACTGTTTTTGAAAACAATTTGTTCGTTTTCTACATCAACCAAGATTTTTGAATCCTTCACGACTTCGCCAGAAAGCAGTTTCTTTGAAAGTTCGTTAAGTAACTCCTTCTGAATGATACGTTTAACAGGACGAGCACCAAATTGCGGATTGTAGCCCAGACGAGCAAGTTCATTCACTGCATTTTCGGTTATTTCAATCTGTATATCCATAGCAGCAAGACGTTGAACAAGACGGTTGAACTGCATACGTACAATCGACGTGATATCTTTTTGTGTTAACGGCGTGAACATAATCGTCTCGTCAATTCTATTCAAAAATTCTGGTCTCACGCTCTTTTTCAGCAAATTGAACACCTCGTTTTTCGTGTTTTCAATCGTTTCCAACTTATTCGCCTCGTTCAAATGTTCGAAACGTTCTTGAATAATATCGGAACCGATATTCGACGTCATTATGATAATGGTATTCTTGAAACTTGCCGTTCTACCTTTGTTATCGGTAAGTTGCCCATCGTCAAGCACTTGCAACAAGATGTTGAACACATCAGGGTGCGCCTTTTCTATCTCGTCGAGCAACACAACCGAATATGGTTTACGACGAACGGCTTCGGTCAACTGACCACCCTCATCATAGCCGACATATCCCGGAGGCGCACCAATCAAACGCGAAACAGAGTGGCGTTCCTGATATTCCGACATATCGATACGAGTCATCAGATTTTCGTCGTCGAACAAGAATTCAGCCAAAGCCTTTGCCAATTCCGTCTTACCCACACCCGTAGTTCCCAAGAAAATGAACGAGCCAATCGGCCGTTTCTCGTCTTGCAAACCGGCACGGCTACGACGAACAGCATCGGCCACGGCGGCAATCGCCTCATCTTGTCCAACAACACGTTTGTGCAACTCGGTCTCAAGATTCAGCAACTTATCCTTTTCGGCTTGCAACATCTTACTTACAGGAATTCCTGTCCAACGTGAAACCACGTCGGCAATGTCGTCAGCCGAAACTTCCTCGTCAATCAAGCCACCGTTGACTTGTTTTTCTTTCAAATCTTCGGCAAGTTTCTTCGACTCCTCTTCAAGTGTTTTCAACTTTCCGTAACGAATTTCGGCAACCTTGCCATAATCGCCGTCACGTTCGGCACGTTCCGCCTCGAATTTCAAGGTTTCAATCTCCTGATTGTTGGAGTGGATTTTAGCAACAATCTCTTTTTCCGAATTCCACGTCGCCATATACTTCGTCAACTCCGACTGCAAATCGGCGATTTGCTTGTCAATCGTTTCAGTACGGGCAGTCTTGCCATCACGTTTTATGGCTTCGCGTTCAATTTCCAACTGACGGATTTTTCGGTTCAGTTCATCAATTTCTTCGGGAACGGAATTCATTTCCATACGCAATTTTGCGGCGGCTTCATCCATCAAGTCGATTGCCTTATCGGGTAAGAAACGGCTTGTAATGTATCGGTGCGAAAGTTCCACGGCAGCCACAATTGCCTCGTCAAGAATACGAACCTTATGGTGATTTTCGTAGCGTTCCTTCAAACCACGAAGAATCGACACGGCATTTTCCACCGTAGGTTCGTCAATGGTAACCGTTTGGAAACGACGTTCAAGTGCCTTATCTTTCTCGAAATACTTTTGATACTCGTCCAACGTGGTGGCACCTATGGCACGAAGTTCACCACGGGCAAGGGCAGGTTTCAGGATATTTGCCGCATCCATTGCGCCGTCGCTTTTGCCAGCACCGACCAAAGTGTGAATTTCGTCAATGAAAAGAATTATCTCACCATTCGATGAAATCACTTCGTTTACAACCGATTTCAAACGTTCCTCAAACTCTCCCTTGTATTTTGCACCAGCAATCAATGCACCCATATCAAGCGAGAAAATCTGCTTTGACTTTAGATTATCGGGCACATCACCTTTAATAATACGATGTGCCAAACCTTCGGCAATGGCAGTCTTACCAACGCCCGGCTCACCAATCAGGATAGGATTGTTTTTGGTACGACGCGAAAGAATCTGCAACACACGACGAATCTCGTCGTCACGACCAATTACAGGGTCGAGTTTTCCCGCACGGGCTTGTGCGTTCAAATTGATTGCAAACCGCTGTAACGCATTGTAGGTATCTTCGGCCGACTGCGAAGTCACTTTGCTTCCCTTACGCAATTCTTGAATGGCGGCAATCAAATTCTTTTCGGTCACGCCGTTGTCTTTCAACAACTGTGAGGTTTGGTCGCCACATTTAAAGATACCAATTAAGATATGTTCCACCGAAACATATTGGTCACCAAACGCCCTGAGCTGATTTTCCGCTTCGCGAATCACCTTGTTGGCATTCGACGACAGATATGGCTCGCCGCCCGAAACCTTCGGGTAGGAAGCAATGATTTTATCAAGGACAGTTTTCACGGCGTTTTCATTCACATCAAGTTTCTTGAAAACGAATGACGTGATGCTATCAGCTTTTTCAAACAAGGCTTTTAGCAAATGCCCCGTTTCAACTGCTTGTTGGTTATTCGCCTCGGCGATATGAACCGCTTGCTGCATAACCTCTTGTGCTTTGATTGTTAATTGATTGAAGTCCATAACTGTAAATTTTTTCCAATAGGCACATCAAATAAGTTGCCAATACGAAAAATCGGACGAATTGTCGTATTTAGAGAATAAAACGCTGACTTTTTGACGGATAGAATTAACCATCCTCGTCAAAATTGACAATACAAATTTTGAAAATACGAGTGGTCGAGTTATTACAACTCAATAATATTCAACATCTTACGTGTTGCTTTTATTGCCGCCGATGTTTGGTCTAAATCCAAGCCTCGTGTTTTAAATGAACGTACGCCGTCGTTCCAAGTAATGACGGTTTCCACCAAAGCATCGGTTTTTCCGCCAGGAGGAATTGTAACCACATAATCTTCGAGTTTCGGGATTGTAACCTTGCGTTGGTCGTAGATTTTATGCAATGCCTTCATAAACGCGTCGTACTGACCGTCGCCCGACGAAGTTTGTTCGTAGCGTACGCCATCAATTTTAAGGCTGATGGTTGCCACGGGCTTCATTCCCAATACGTTACAGACGTAGTAGTTCTCAATTTCAACTTTTTCTTCTATTTTCTTGTTGTCCAAATATTCACGGGCAATGTAGTACAAATCCTCGGTTGTGATTGATTCTTTTCGGTCGCCGAGTTCCACCACATGGGCTGTAATGAGTGCTTTTGTTTCCGCATCAAGTTCCAGTCCGAGTTCTTCAAGATTTTTCTCGATGTTCGCTTTCCCCGAAGTTTTTCCAAGCGCATATTTACGGACACGTCCGAAGCGTTCTGGCATCAATTCGTTGCAGTACAAATTACCTTTTTTGTCGCCGTCGGCATGTACGCCGGCTGTTTGCGTGAACACATTTTCGCCGATAATCGGCATGTTCGATGCCACGCGTATGCCCGAGATAGTTTCTACAATCTTACTGATTTTGTTCAGCGTGATTTCCTGCACCGTCGTTTCCATGTGCAAATGGTCGTGAATGCACGGCACAATAGTCGAAAGAGCCGTATTTCCGGCACGTTCGCCAAGTCCATTCACCGACGTGTGAATACCGTTGAATCCCGCCGTAAGTGCTGCCGTGGAGTTTGCCACCGCCAAGCCATAGTCATTGTGGCCGTGGAAATCAAAATGAAGATTCGGGTAGCGTTCGCGGATTTGTTTACAATATTTATAGGTTTCTTTCGGATATAAAATGCCGAGCGTGTCGGGCAACATGAATCGTTTGATTGATGTATTTTGCAGATTGTCAAGCATATAAAATACATAATCCTGTGAATTCCGCATTCCGTTCGACCAATCTTCCAAATACACGTTCACGCTAATGCCAAGACTTTCGGCGTATGCAAGATTTTCTTTTATGTCGGCAATATGCTCGTCGGGAGTTTTTCGCAACTGTCCTTCGAGCTGACGCAGAGAACCTTTGCACAGCAGGTTGATGTATTTTCCGCCCACATTGTTCACCCAATCGATGGAAATATGCTTGTCGAGAAACCCGAGAATTTCGATTTTGTCAAGAAAATCAGATTCTTTCGCCCATTGAATAATTTTCGAAGCGCATTCAAATTCGCCTTTCGACACCCGTGCCGAGGCTATTTCAATTCGGTTGACCTTAACTTCGGTCAACAAATGCTTCGCTATGGAAAGTTTCTCCTTGTCGGTGAACGCCACGCCGTTGGTCTGTTCGCCATCGCGGAGAGTTGTATCAATTATTTCGACAAACATCTTTCAAAATTTTAGTGCGAAATTACACTTTTTGAACGATTTACAAAAATTGCAAGAAGAATTGTATTGTGCATAAGAAAGACGGCATCCAACATTTTTATTTTAGTCAATACAACTGCTTGAAAGGAACGCATAAAAAAAGCTGCCCGAAATGGACAGCTTCTTTTGATTGTTATTTTCGTGTATTTGTTGTTTGTCGTGGACCGTAATGCGTTCCAGAATCGCCACTTGAATTGTGGTTTTCATTTGATCTCGCCTTGTCGTTTGTTGGACGAGGCTTGTTGTTCGTCGTGTGTCCGTGACCAGGTGAATTTTTCGGTTTTGAATGATACACACGAGTTGGCTTTGGCGCCGGTGTCACATGATGATGAACATGAGCCGGCACTACTCTGTAGGGATATGGAGTCACATCCAGAATCACAGGCGTTGCAACGCGCGTTGACGAGATATAAATTTTGTTGTCGCCTGTAAACGAAGCGGTAACAATTTCATTACGCTGAATTTCGATTCTGCAATCGTACAACAATTCGTACGATGCACCTTCGGTGTAAATCTGCATATTATAATAGCCGCGTGGTATGTTTGAAATGTTTACCTGACTATTATACGAATAGTATTTTTCACCGTTGATAAATACAGAGAAAGGAACATCGATTTTTCCTTTAACTATTAATTCCGAGGCAAATATTTGTGCTGCACTAAATAAAATTGCCATAATTGTGATAACTCGTTTCATAACTCAATCCTCCTAAATATTTATTATTCAAATCATTTTTTCTATTTCTGAAACCAAATTGCGTGCCAAAATACTAAAAATTGAATTACGTCCAATAATACGTACCGATAAAATTCCGAAAAATAAAATATTATTTTTTTGCCGAAAACTTGGTGCGAAACCAAAAAGTTGTATATTTGCACTGCTTTTTCGGAAGCGAAGTACATTTACATATAAAGATTGCCTCTTTAGCTCAGCTGGCCAGAGCACGTGATTTGTAATCTCGGGGTCGTTGGTTCGAATCCGACAAGAGGCTCTCTTAGGGAGTGTTCTCCAGCGGCAACGAGAGCAGACTGTAAATCTGCCGTCTTTCGACTTCGGTGGTTCGAGTCCACCCACTCCCACAACATAAGCGGGAGTAGCTCAGTTGGTAGAGCATTAGCCTTCCAAGCTAAGGGTCGCGGGTTCGAGTCTCGTTTCCCGCTCATTGAAAATCAAGCACTTACAGACGTAAGTGCTTTTTTTATGCCTGATTACATACACTACAAAAACAACGAAAGATATTTTTCCTTCTGTGATTCAACGGAATAGCGTTCCACAACGGTTTTTCGTCCTTCTTTTCCTATGGTTGTGCGGAGATTTTCATCGTCAATGAGTTTGCACAACACCGTGAACCATTCGTCATCGGTAGTGGCGAAAAAACCATTTTTTCCATCATTAATTATTTCGGTATTCACACCTACAGGCGACATAATTGTTGGTATTCCCAACGCCATATATTGCAACCCTTTGAAACCGCATTTCCCTTTTGCCCATGCATCGTCGGGAAGCGGCATTATTCCTATGTCGATTCGTTGCAGTTGCGCAATTTCGTCTTGGGCGTTCCACACAACAGTTTCCAGCCCGATTTCAGGGCATTCGCTAGTAATGTTGCTGATTTGCACGAACGAAACCCTGTCGCCATATGTTTCTTTTATTCGTTTGAGAACGGGTATAATCAACTTGAAATGGCGGATAGTCGTTTCACTGCCTGTCCAACCAATGCAGACAGTGTTTTTCGGTTGTTTTTCGGCAGGTTTATGATAATTCGTGTCAATGGTTGTTGGAATGACTACCACATTGCTGTTGAATTGTTTTGCGTGTGCTGCAAGATATTGATTTCCAACAATTACCAATCTTGAAAGCGCTATGATTTCATCCGTTTTCGAGGAGCGTTTCATCCACGAAAGATTTTTATTTCCTTCGGAAACGTCTGTAATCCAAATGGAATCATCGAAGTCGAAAAAAATGGGTTTCCCCGATTTTGCCAAACCTCGTTCAAACAAAGTCGTTCCAACCATAAACGCCTCGCGGTAGATAAAAACGTAATCGTAGCGTCTTGCCCGAAGCACGTCGAAACAGCGGTGCAAGAAGGCCTTACAGAAAATGAACATTTTTATAATGTATCGTTTCGGTTGGTAAAAGTACGTATCGTCCCACGCAGTGAGCAAATTGGAATACGTGATTTTGTAGCCGTTTTTCTGCAAAATCGGAATAAAATGCTCGCAACGGAAGCGTTGCCCTGGGCTTCTGTCAGGTCTGTGGGGAACAATGTAAAGAATCCGTTTCATTTATGCGAGGATTTTTATCGCCAGTTCTCTCATCAACTCGCTTGACGAAGTGGATCCACCGTCAACGCCTTTGGTTTTCATATCGTATTCGCGGAGCAACGAAATGATTTTGAACAGTTTCATTGCCGTATAGTTCCGCATTGCGGTTCTGTACTTGATTTTTACCAAATATGGATTGATTTTGAGCGTGGAAGCAACTTCCGCATCCGATTTTCCTGGCATATAATACATTAGGAATAGATTTTTGAAGAAATTGAACAAAATCGGAATTGTACGTTGTGGCGGATTGTCTTTCGGATTTTTCTCATACACTTTCAAAATGCGAAATACCTTGACCGTATCGCGGTCGCCAAACGCATCCTGCAATTCAAAATCATTGAATTGTTTGCTGATGCCAATGTTTTTTTCAACAATATCGGCAGTGATTTTTTTTAGATTCGGGACGGCCTTTTGCAGTTTATCAATTTCGTTTGCAATTCGTTGTAAATCATTGCCTAAATAATCAGCAAGCAATTTCGGGATGTTTGTTTCGTAGCCAATATTTTGTTCTTTCAAAAAGTTTTCAATCCATTTGTCAAGATTGTAATCGGGGACTTTGTCGGATGTGAGCACGCAGCCATTTTTTTGCACGGTTTTTATCAAACTGAGCTTTCCGTCAATCTTTTTGTATTTGTGGCACAACACTAAAATTGTTGATTTCAAAGGATTTTCAGCATAAAATTTCAAATCCGCCAAGTCCTTCACGTTTTGCGCTTCCTTCACAATCACAACCTGATAGTCCGACATCATTGGATAGCGTCGTGCCAACGCATTAATAGCCTCCGCCGAAGTGTCCTTTCCGTAAACCACCGTTTGATTGAAGTCTTTTTCCTCATCGGTCAAAACGTTTTTTTCAATATAATTGCAGATAATGTCAATATAATACGGCTCCTCACCGTGTAAAATGTATATCGGATGATAGATTTTCTTTTCTAAATCGCTGAGTATTTCTTTGTATTCCATATTGAATTACGATAGAAACTTATTTGTACCTTTGCTTTGTAAAAATAGTAAAAATGTACGAACTAAACTTGCCGACGTTTGATTTTCGTCTGAAAAAAGAAAATTCTGTCGTTTTTATTTTCGACGTGATTCGGAAGAAATACGTCAAACTCACGCCTGAGGAGTGGGTTCGGCAGCATGTTGTGCATTTTTTGTTGGAGCAGAAACACTATCCAGCATCGCTCATGAATGTGGAGGTTGGAATGGAAATCCAATCTATGCGGCGACGCGCCGACATTGTATGCTACGAGCCTGAAGGTGGTGTTCGGCTGATTACGGAATGTAAGGCTCCCGAAGTGAAAATTACGCAAACTGTATTTGAACAAATCGCGCAATACAATATGTGTCTAAAAGCCAAATATTTACTTGTAACAAACGGACTTGAGCATTTTGTGTGTGAAATCAATGCCGAACAAAAAACATACACATTTTTACCAGATATACCCGACTATAAAACAACGTAACCGTGGAAAGAAAAGAATTTTTACATACTGTACAGACGTTTATTGAGCAAAATCATCTATTTACAAAAAATGACAAAATTCTTGTCGGTGTGAGCGGTGGCGTTGACTCCATCACGTTGATTCAGACGCTGTATGAACTTGAGTATGAGGTTGCTATCGCGCATTGTAATTTTATGCTGCGTGGCGACGAATCCGATGGCGACCAAAATTTTGTGATGAAATACGCTCATTCACGTTCAATTCCGATTCACGTGTGTTCGTTCGATACGCGTGCCGTGGCGCAGGAACGAAAAATTTCAATAGAAATGGCAGCGCGCGAATTGCGGTACGAATGGTTCGAAACTGTCTGTACCTTAAACAATTACACAAAAATCGCCATTGCCCACAATCAAAACGACAGTATTGAAACATTTTTTATAAATCTGCTTCGTTCCGCTGGCATAAAAGGACTAACGGGCATACCAAAGACAAACGGCAAGGTGGTTCGTCCGCTTTTGGCAGTATCACGACAAGAAATTGAGGATTTTGCTTTGCAAAGTTCGCTGAGTTATCGGGTTGATTCTTCAAATTTAGCAAACGATTATCTTCGGAATAAAATCAGAAACATTATTTTGCCGGAATTACAGGCGATTTCGCCTAATTGTTTACAGGCTGTATCAACAAGCATGTCGCACATGCAGGAAGCGCACGCATTGTACAGCAGTACAATTTCCGAAAAAAGGAATTTCTGCTGTTCTCAAACCAACAATGGTTTTGTGATTGACGAATCAAAATTGCTTGCGCAAGAACACGCTTCCACCTTATTGTACGAATTTTTGTATCCGTATGGATTTAATCCAACTGTTATCGCACAAATTTTCGATTCCATTGGAACGCAGGCTGGAAAAACATTCGAAGCAGACGAATACGTTGCCCTTCACGATAGGAATTGCTTGTTTGTGGAACGAAAACAGACAAAAGGACAAGATACGATTTGGATTCATAACTGCGACACGTACCAACTGCAAAATGGAATGTTGCACTTCACATCTATTCCACACAGTGAATTTGTGCTTGATAAAAACCGTTCTGTTGCGTGTGTTGACTATGAAAAATTATCGTTCCCGTTGCAATTGCGTGTATGGCGGCAAGGCGACAGCTTTGTGCCATTTGGTATGAACGGCCGAAAAAAAGTGAGCGATTTCTTGACCGACGAGAAAGTGCCACTTTTGCAGAAACAACACGTGCTTGTTCTGGAATCCGCCGGCGAAATCGTTTGGGTTGTCGGATTCAGAATCAGCCATTTGTATGCCGTAACAGACAAGACCAAACAAGTAGGAAAATTCTCATTGACATAACATTTTCAACGGAACTCCCCCCCAATTAATCTTCCGAGAAAAACGCAGAAATCTTTCTATATTCAAGGAAAATTCGCGCCCTCGACACACAACCAACGTATTTTCCATTGGCAATTACAGGAAAATTGTAGTGTCCACTTTTTTGCACAATTCTCACTACTTCGTCCATATCTTGGTCAGGCGTGAAAAAATATTCTGGGATATACATCAACGTACGCACGTCAATTTCGTCATACAATTCCGGACAGAAAATTTTATCGCGGATATCGTCAAGTTTAATCATTCCGTGCATAAAACCATCCTCGTCAACCACAGGGAAAATGTTACGTTTTGAATGTTTTATAACTTCAACCAAATCGCCCAATGTGGCGCTCGGATCTATCGTAACTATATCAGTTTCAATTAGTTTGTTTATATCAAGTAAAGTCAGCACCGATTGGTCTTTATCGTGGGTAAGCAGTTCCTTACGCTGTGCAAGCATATACGTATAAACCGATGTATCTTCAAAAATACGAACCGTTGCATACGCAATAGCCGAAACTAACATTAATGGAACAAACAATCCATATCCGCTGGTAATATCCGCAATAAGGAAAATTCCCGTAAGCGGAGCGTGAAGCACGCCAGCAATCATTCCACACATTCCCAACAAAACGAAAATTGATTCGGGAACACGGATATTAAAATACGAGAACAAAAACGAGAAGAATAATCCTATCACTGCACCAATGAACAACGATGGCGCAAAAATACCACCCACCCCACCTGCGCCAAACGTGAGAGACGAAGCTATAACTTTCACAAAAATGACGGATGTAAATAAAATGCACATCATCATAAAACTATTCTGGCAATTCTCCCACAATGGCTGTTCCAACAAAAATGAATAATCGCCACGGAACGACATGTTTATTTCCCTAAAACCCTCACCATACAACGACGGAAAGAAAAACAACAGCGCACCAAGTGTAAATCCACCGATATATAATCTTTTCTTTTTGCTTTTGATTTTCGAAAACATATTGTTCATCAACACGTACATTTTCTTAAAATACACTGATACCAAACCAGTTATGATTCCCAATACCACAAATGACGGCACATCTTGAAAACGATAGTCGCGGTTGAACATATCCACCGAATGGAACAACACGTCTTGTTCAAAAAAGAAGTACGATGAAAGTGTTGCTATTGAAGAGGTTAGCATCAATGGCACTATTGACGACATTGAAAAGTTAGCATAAATAACTTCCAACACAAAAATTACCGCCGCAATCGGAGCGTTGAATATTGCCGCCATAACACCCGCTGCACCGCATCCAATCAGCGTCACGCATTTTTTATAATCCAAACGGAAAATTCGTGCAAAATTTGAACCATAGGCCGCACCCGTCACAATACTCGGACCTTCCAACCCAACCGACCCACCAAAACCGACAGTAAGCGCACTACCCAACATTGACGAAAACATATTGTGAGGCTCAATCACCCCCTTCTTGCGAGAAATGGCGTAAAGAACCCCAGGCACGCCAATATTTGAATCTTTTTTGATTATATACTTAATGGCAAACAATGTGAGCGTGATTCCCACCATTGGCAGGAAGAAGTACAAATAATTGAATCCCGAGGCTGGCGAAAGTTGATGAATAAGATACTGAATACCGTGCACCATTGATTTCAGTATAACGGCGGCAAGTCCCGATACCACACCCAGCACCAGACTTAGCAAATACATAAATTGCTTATCGGTGATGCGCTTCAATCGCCAACGATATAACCGAACCCAAAATGATTTTCTCTTCGTTTTCATTATTGGTGCAAAAATAATTCTTTTACAATACTAAAACACTATTTGCTCCGTTTTATTACTAAATTTAAATTTGTTGCCTATGGATATACTTTTTACTCCCACTACTACACAAACAAAACAAGTTCTTTCGAAAATATCAAGTACCTCACAACAAATCAAAACGTTACAAGATTATTGCAGAGCGTTTTGCTGTGTAAAGTCCAAAGGACAAGGCTCCATAACTATTTGGTTGAATTAACGTGTTTTTTTTGTCGTAAACTCAACAAAATGAGCGAACCAGCCAACGTTGGCACCGCAATATTAATTATCCAAATAAGAAGGCTTATTTGAAATATTACTGTCACGCGTGTAGTAAACGCTCCAAACACAAACATTGCCACCGAGCCGCGGATGCCTATTTCTCCTAGCACAGTGGTTGGAATTACCGTTGTGAATAAATATGTGAGCGTGATACCTACAAAAATCTCAACAACAGACAATTCTGGTATCAACATTCGAATGAGCAAACCGAACTGAAGTGAAAACACGCAATAGCGGAGCAAACTGATAAGCAATACACGAAATATATTGCCAAAACAATATAACCGCATAGCACGGATAAACGCCACATACATTTTCCGCCCGACTAATTTTAATGCAAGGCGTCGCAGCCATCGTTGGTCACGACACACCAACAATACCACCACAAGAGCAACAACAATCAACAATGAAATCCAAGCGGCACTCTCCACTCCCACCGTGTGCTGAAAAAACAATAAATACACCATCACACCAAGCACACCAAAAATCAACGTGGAAGCCAATTGCGTCATACTACCTAAAAATGTGGCTACTACTGCATTCCTACGTCCTTTGTCAAGCACAATAGCCCGACCGCCTATTTCCCCCACCCGATTCGGAGTAATAAGCGCCAGCGGCAAGCCAACCAACACTCCAGAAACCGCTTTCCGATACGTGATTTTTTGTCCACAATTCACCAAATTCTGCCATTTAAGCGACTCCGCTCCCCAATTGGCGAACATTAGAATACAAACGGACGAAAATAGAGGAATCGAAAAATTCCCATCTGAGAAAATCACAGAGAAGTCCTGTTCCATAGTCGCGAGCTTATACACCACATAGCTCCACGCAACCACGAAAATGAGGATTTTAAGCAACCATATCAGTATTTTCTTCAAACGGGGTGACACCATTCTGTTTTTAAGTTAAAAGGGGAAACTTGCAATGCAGGTTTCCCCTTTTGTGCCTATATGGGCATATTAACTATCGAATGATAGTAACATCGCCCTTAATATTGAGTATTCTATGCTCGCCAGTAGATGGGTCTATATCTTCGCAAGTAGCCTTACATTGATATACATACACATCTTGTTTGCTGATAGAGCCTTTATACACACCGTCCCATTCTTCGGCAATGTCTTGTGTTGACCACAAAAGCGTTCCCCAACGATTGTAAATTCTCAATTCATATCCACTTTCAAGAACACCTTCCTTAAATACAGGATAGAATGTGTTATTTTCCGACAAATCAGGTGTGAACGCATTCGGGAATGTCATACCGCAATTTGGATTTGGAACAACCTTCAACGGTTTTGATACCACATTGTTACATCCCCACATATTTTCCACAACCATCAACGATACCATAAAATCGCCAACTTCGTCGTATTTATAAATGGCATCCTTAGTATTTTCGGTATAAACACCATCGCCAATGAAATCCCAGTAGAAATCGTAGCTGTCGGCATTCTTCGTTGTGTTTGTAAATGTTACTTCCTTATCAACGAAAATGCTGTCGGTGTGACGAATACGACCTTCGTTCTTGAAATAAACATCTTCAGTAGCCTGATATGTAAAGTCTGCCAATGGTATTCTATGAATAAATACTGGCAACGTATCGGTTACCGCACAAGAGCCACCAGCATCGGCATTTGCCACATGCAATACTACAGAATCCCGACCTACTTTATTCCATTGGATTGTAGCCATGTCGCTCACTGGATACGAAATGTTCGTCAATGCGCCGTAACCATCAAGAACTTCCCAAGAGTATGCCAACCGCATTGAAGGTATATTATTGATAGCCTCATAGTTAGCGTATTCACCAACGCATACGTGAGTCTTACCTTCTATGTCGATGTCAGGAACAGGAGTTACAAATACCCGTCTCATTTCTCCTTCAATATCGCGGTCGCCTTTTGGATATACATTCACTGTAATTGTTGTATTTTCGGTGCTTTCCCAAAGCACATCAATACGTGATGCTGTTGGATCACCCAAAATAGTTCCACCAGTTACCTCCCACCAATACAACGAGCCTTTCGGATACGTAATGTTGGTTGAATACGTTGCCGTGGTATTTTCACACACATTTGGTCCAATGATTACAGGAATTGGTTGTTTTACAATTTCAATATCACGGCTCGTTTTCGTGTAGCAACCGTATTCGTCAGTTACTTCGTAGGTCAACGTCAATGGTTTGATTTCTTCTGTAGTGAAGATGTTGGTGCGTTGTGCCGCAGTGTTTCCAATCATCACTTCTGGACTTACCGTCCATTTGTGGGAAATGAATTCGACATCTTCATCCGACGAAGGATTACCATCAACAACAAGGTAATCAGACTTGTTTCCTCGGCTTGTATAGTACAAGCCATTCCATTCAGGAGAAACAATTATCGAAGCCTTTGGCAATTGATGTACACGAACTTTAAACGTTACATCATCGTAGAAACCTGTAGATTCATTATACACATGCAAATTGTAGATGGTTTGCGGTTTTGTTGGAGTAATCAACAAGTTAATGTCGCTACCCAATTCATTTCGCTCGTCATCAGTCCATTTGTATGAAAGTTTACTGATACTTTCATCGTTACCCGAAATAAAGATTGGAATCAAATATGTTGATTCTCCTTGACAAAGTTCAACTCCCTTATCTGTCAAACATACCACAGATTCATCAACCAATTCGTTTGGAGCGACCTCAACTTCAGTACCATCGCACAATCTACGCAATTGAGGCAAAATCATCTCGGTTTGCAAACGGATTAATGCTGAGTCAACGCAACCATACTTATCGGTAATTTGATAAATAAAGTCAGTCGTTTGGTTAATTTTACCTGTCGTCACCACTTGTTCGTTAGCACCCGATGCAATGTTATTTGCAAGCGGTTCAGTCCATTTATGCGTGTACGGGCCTGTGGTTTCTTTGATAATTTGACCAGTCAACTGAACGTTCGACATAAAATCAGCTTCCTTGATTGGCGAACCATCAATATCAACTTTTGGATTTGGTTTCACCTCAACATTGAATACCTTTTCATCACTACAATACATATCGCCGGCAATCACGCTCACCTCGTATGTACCTTCTTTCACAAAGTTGAACTTGGTGTCCTTTGTATTCTTTGGTGATACACTACCAATCCATGAGTATGAAGTTGGATTACCTTCGAGTATCTTCGCTGTGATTTCCAAATCAGTGCTTGCACAAGCAATTTGGTCTGGAATATCGGCAAGTTTAACAGCAGGATAAACCATCACCGAAGTTTCATCAACACGAGGACAACCATAATCATCGTCGGTAATTGTGTACTCCAACGTATAAGTGCCAGTCTTTGGTGCATTGAATATTGAACGGGTCACAACAGATTGGTCGGTGATGTACTTCATTCCTGTTCCACCAACCCATTCCATAGTAAATGAACCTGGAATTCCGTCTTTATTAATATCCAATGTCAAATCTGCTTCAGCACAAACAGTATATTTTGGATCAAGTTTCAATGTTGGCAACGGTTTGATTGTTATTGCAGCATCATCGGAACTTTGACATCCGTGGTCGTCAGTGATAACAACCGTAGCCATCAACATAATTGATTCTTCGGTGTCGATTGTAAATTTCGCAACATTATCCTGTGGCTGAAGTTCATCAAATCCGCTCCACGTATATTTGAATGGAGCCAAACCAGTGTTGCCCGGTTCTGCGGTAATTGAACCTTCGTCATTCGAGCAAACGGCCATATCGTTGATTGTTACCGATGGTAGTGGATCAACATTCACCGTGATAGGCAATATAGTATTACAACCGATGGAATCAGTAACTTTCAATGTAACTGTCTGCGCACCTGTAACTTGAGAGTTGCTAAATGCGTATGTCTCTTTTGTAATCACAAGTGGGCTTTCTTCTTCGGTCCATTCATACGAATATGGAGTGAAACCTCCAGAAACCTGTGGCACTATTGATTTTACAGCATTTTGACAAACACGCAAGTCTGTGCCACCAATAATCGTAATCGCAGGATTGTCATATACGGTTATCACTTTCTTGTCAGATGTTGGGTCAAACGTTTTTTCGCCAACACAGCTCAATTCCACTTGATATGTACCAGCTGCATCAACATCGATTGTTTTTTCAGTAGAAATTACTGTTGAAGCATCTTTCAAATTAACCCATTTGTAACGGTAATCACCTGTACCACCTGAAGGCAAAGCCTCCAAAGTAACCGTTTCGCCAGCACACAAACTGTCTCGCTGAACAATTGTAACTTTCAATGGTTGACCAATTACCGTAACAATCACCTCATCGGAATTTGAACAAGATTTTCTATCCGTTACAGTCAAGGTATATACAGTAGTTTCCAACAAGTTACCTTTTGGATTTTGCAAAATCGGACTTGTGATAAGCGAATCGGCTGGACTCCACAAGTACGTATAATCTGGTGTACCACCGCTTGCACTACCCGACAATTCAAAATCTTCACGCCAATTCACTGTGAAATCCTCACCAGCATTTGCCTTTGGCAATTCAAGACCTTTAATAGCAATAGTGTCGGTTCCAACGCAACCTTTACCATCGGTAATCATCACACCAATAGTAAACACACCCGTTCCCGTTTGTGTATATGTTGGTTGTTCCACATCGGTACTGCTCAACTGAGTTGTATCGCGGTACCATTTAATAGAATATGTTGGAGTATTTTTAAATGTCACTGTTGGCGACAATGTTTGAGTACCACCAGCACAAACCTCACCTTGACCATCAATAGTTACCTGAGGCAACGGCAACGCTGTTACATATCCCGAGGTATAACCTTTACAAGTTGTCTTATTATCAGTAACATTCAATTCCACTTTATAATCTTGCGGAGTTACAGCACCAACCTTTTCCGGCAAGCGCACTTTTACCGAACTTGTATTGTCTGGACCAATGAAACCAATTGGCGATGACCAACTGTAAGAAACATCAGTTGATGATGCATTTGCTGCCAACGTAATGGTATCGTTTGCACAACCAGTTGGATCTTTCGTAATAAAGTCAACTATTGGAAGTGGATTTACCACAAATGTGCCAGTTGCCTCAGCCGACTCACAACCAGAATTTGATGTTACACGAACCGTAACTGTCTTAGTACCAGCCGTTGACACATCCAACATTGGATTTGGTTCATACGGACTATCAACGCCAGTCCATTCGTAAGAATATGTTACTGATGGGTCGTTACCTGGAATTGAAGGCGTTGCACTAATTTGAATACCACCCTCTTGTACACAAATCTTATCCTTTGGATTGACCTCAACCGTAGGACGTGGATTTACACGAATCGAAACCTCATCTGATGTATCCTTACAAGAATTTTGGTCTGTCATTATTACTTTGAAACGATGAGAACCATACACGTTCGACGCAAATTTCGGATTCGAAATGTTTGTTGCCGACAATGCCGACAAACTTTCCTGCGACTCCCATGTATATTTCGCATTCACCGAACTACCTTTTGCTATGGTTGTGCTGAACTGAACGCTGTCGCCAACGCAAGTCATTTGTTTAGCAATTTGTGCCGAAATCTCAGGTTTCTGGAACACTTGCGCAGTCACATTCTTACTTGCCTTACATTTATTTTTATCCTCAACGCTATACGTTAAATAATATGTACCTTCGGTAGTTTTCTTGCTGACAACAGCCTTTGTTCCCGTCAACGATGACGTAAGCACTTCGGTGTTTCCACTCCAAGATGATTCATACGGAGCTGTTCCACTCGAAACCGAAGCCTCCAACTCCATACCTATACCTTCACAGGCTTTCTTATCAGCCAACGTGATAACTGGATTCGCATACACAGTTTGGATTTTCTGTTCTGTTGCCACATTTTCGCCAGTTTTTCCACCATTGTCCGTTACCGTAACCTTCACAATCACATCCTTCGTCGGATTTTTCAACACAACAACAGAGTCATTCGTTTTTTCGTATGAAGTATTTGTTGGGTCGAACGTCCATTCATACGTAAACGGACCTACACCACCCACACGTTTTGCATCGATTGTCACATCAGTGCCGGCGCAAACTGGTGCTAAATCCAATTTCACTTCCACAGGAACATACACATCAACAAGCACATCGGCTTCGCCCGAACACCCCGTATTAGAATCGGTAACATTAACTTTGAAATATGTAGGACGAATCAATTCTTTTGTTTTCGGACTTAAAATATTAGTGCTTTCCAACAACGTTGCATTTTCCCAATTCAATTCTGTTGAGTTTTTCTCAACAACAGCTTGTTTCCAATCATACGTATATGTGCCAGATGCTGGCGTTACCGTTCCCGATAACTGGGCTTGTTTTTTATCGCCACCATTCAACTGACCAGTTGTGTTCACCAACGTAACCTCAACTTTAGGATTAACTGTTACATTTACAGAATCGAAATTCTCGCAACCATCTTTTGTAATGGTATAAAGGATTTTATACGTACCAGCACCTTCAGTCGGACTGAATACCGAACCAGAAACGCCGTCACCTGAATACACACCACCAGCTGGCGATGCATTCAAATCTTTCGAGCCCTCATCCTCACACATTTCAAAATCATTGAAAGTAATAGCGGGAACAGGTGTCACATTAACCGTAAGTGTAGCATACGACGGGCAACGCCCTTTTGAATCTTTTGGATCAGTTACTTCGGCATAAAATACAGTTCCATCGGCAACTGGGATTTTTGAATCCGAGCCACCAATTTTTTGGGTGTAGTTCTTATCCTTGTACCACGTAACTTTTGCTCTTGTATCATCGGTAATATTTTTCCGTTCCTCATCGAGAACTATCATACCTTGCACACCCGAACCAATGCCATGAACCTGACATTTTTTGATGGTTGCATCATGAACCTCAGGAATAGTTGCCACATTCACTGTCAACGTACCCAACTGCGTTTCGTCGCACTCATCTTGTACCGACACATAGAATATATGTTCTCCCGATTCCATTTGTACGAATTGGGGATTCTCTATTTCTTTAGTCATCGCAGCATCTTCGTACCATACACGGGTTGCAATCATAGCGCCACCTGTAGCGTAATTATAGCGGGTTAAGTCAAATTCCTCTACGCGACTTCCTGCCACACACGTATCTTCCAACTGAACCATACGTTTTTCACGTCCCGGATTACGAACCGACAAATACACCATTGTAGTATCGGAACGGGTTACATCGAAATAGTTCCATACAATTGCATACAACGAATCTCCATCGGTAACCGTGTATTTTTTAGAATCATCTTCGGTATTCAAAACCTCAATACGATCCTTGGTGAAATATTTAATATTATCAATATAATATCCATAATACTTACCATTTCTTTCATACCAACTATCGCAATACACGCGAATTCTGAACGTATCAATTCTACTTAATTGGTCTTTGTAATCATCCATATCAAGTTCCACGTGTTTCCAATCAGCCGTATAAGTTGTATCGGCTTTATTGTTTACTTTGTTAAATGGTTCCAACGTTGTCACCCATTGTGAAACAGATTGACCTGAACGAGAAACCATATCTACATATACTCGATGTTCCTTCACCCCATTGTTTTCCAAATACGTACTGTCGTAGCGAATATCGAATGATATTTTATCAGTCTTGTCAAGTGTTAAATCCGATGCAGAAACATCCAACGTCAAGAACACACTTTTCTGACTATCGCCTCCCGAAGCGCCAGTATATTTATCGGACCACGTTTCACCTGTTTTTCTTAAATAACCGACATTGTCTGATGAATTTTCATCGTCAATTCTTGGATTTGCCACTGTGCTATAAGAGCCATTAAATGCGACTGCTTTTGCTGGACGATTAACCTCAGCATCCTCAACAATCACCGTATCGGCAGACACAAATTTATTGAAATGGTCAACATAAAAACCTGTAATCAAACCGTTCTTGCCGACAATTGTATCGTTCAAGTTGAACAAATCATAATACTGACTCATATCATTGTCAGGCGAGAGTCCTGGAGTGTAGCAAACAGTATCGTGAACATTGTGTAAATCAACATCTTCCACAATTTTAATCAACACACTACGTTCCACATCATCATAACATTCAGTTGTGATAGTTGCCACATATTTGTAGATACCCAAACCATCAATAATAGCGAATGGATTTTCCACATTTGGATTGTTCAAATAATATGGAGAATCAAGCAAATCCCAATCGTGACCATTCCACATATAGCCAACCCACTTAAATTTATAACCACCATCGGCAAGCAAGCTGACTTTTGTTCCACGAACTATAGTGATGCTGGTATCGTTGTTATTTACAATCTTCGCATTCGGGAAGTTATCGCTAAAACGAGAGAAATACCCATACATAGACCCCATCAAACGATATGGTTCGCTATCGCTCCATTTGTGTGCTGCAGAGTTCATCATACCCATGTGGAACAACGAAGTCTTGTTTTGAATATAATACGCTCCTTCTGGCATCTCACTTTGAGAGAAATAAACTCTGGCAACTTTCCAATCCGAACCTTCAATTTGCACAGGAGTAAACGTTGCTGATTCTATCGCATCTGATTTTTGACCATTTATCAAAAAGTCATGTTCACCATCACCTTTCACCATCAAGTTCATATAGAATTCCTGATCTTGTTCCGAACCGTATGTTCTCACAAAACCAACTTTGTAAGAACCTGTACACATTTCAACCGATGGCAACAACGCACCTGCAACCTCGCACTTGTAACCAGAAACTTGGAATGCATACACGGGATTATTCGCACGAATGAACGTATAAACATCATTTGGATCAAGTTCTACAGAAACTGTTTCGCCTTTGTTCAACGTCGAACCATATGAAGCACCATTTACGGTGAATGTTGTACCATCTTCTATAGCAGTTATAGCAACAATCTCCTTGAAATCAACGCCTTTGTTTTGGCTACTTTGACTTGCAGATTTAAAACCTTGTCCTTGAACAACTGCATAATCACGTCCAACAACAGAAACTGGCACGATTTGGTCACCCACGTAATCCTCGCAGTCGCCCGATTTTGTGTAATAATCAGGATATGCAGAATCCTCACCGATAGTTACCGCAATAGGTTTTGTGGCAGTAATGTGCGTTCCCGACATACGAGCTGCAAGATTTTGTCCGTATGCACGAACCACGTAGGTCTGACCACGGTTCAATCTTACACTAACACTTTCATCTTTCGCACCGCCAACGGTTCTTGTTGTTGGAGTAATTGTAACGACCGTATTATTTTGCGTTGCAACAACAACAAGGTATGAATATGCAGGGTCAGAAAGTTTATTTTCTTTCACACCACCACAATTCGGGCAATCATCTGTCACTTCTTCTTCACCAAACCCACGATTATGATACGTATCGTTAGTCATTTTATTCTGGAAGGGAGCATAGAACTCTTTACCAAGTGCGTTCTGTCCTTTCAATGAGAAAATATCGGTATTCAACACCGAAGCAATTTCGTAATATGCGGTTATCAACGCATTCGAACGGATGTAGATACCTTTATTTTCAACAATTTGTTGCGTATTGCTACATTGAATTTCATCTATAATCTCTGTCAAATCAACAGTTTCTGTACTATTTGCATCAATATGCAACTTTGCGATTGTCTTACCTGTTGCTGGCAACGTAACCATCACATCGGCATCAGCATCCTGCGTAGCCAAACGCAAATACACAGGACGACCACCAGTTTTGTATTGATATTCTTTCGGCCATTGCGGAGCATGGTCAATATTTGCATACGGCGCCGCAAACCAAAACTCGAAATCGACCTGGGTATAACCAGCTATAACTGAACCCATTAAACAAATGATTCCCAATAAGAATCGCTTAAAACATGACGATGAGAACATAGTATTTTTGTGTTTGATATTCATACTTTTCGATATAGACAAATTTTCTACTACATAAGTTTCATAAATCCGTCAAAATAACGAATTTTTAAGGAAAAAAACAAACAGATTTTGCCTTTTCCTATACGGAAAATGAATATACAGGAAAAATAATTCATGACAAAAAAAAGAGAAACCCATTTCTGGATTTCTCTTTCTGTAGGTGTCAACCTTGTGAGGATTATTCAGCCTTTGCTTCTGAAGCCTCTGTAGTTTCCTCAACAACTTCAGCGTCTTTAACTTCCTCCGCTGCTGCTGTTTTAGCTGCTGTAGATTTTTTACGACTTCTGCGAACTGGAGCTTTCTTTTCAGGAGCGGCAGCTGCTTTCTTCGTATATACATCGTTGAAGTCAACCAACTCAATCAAACACATTTCAGCAGCATCACCAAGGCGGGTGCCAAGTTTGATGATTCTGGTGTAGCCACCTGGACGGTCGCCAACCTTTGCCGAAATTTCACGGAACAATTCAGTCACAGCATATTTGTTCTGCAAGTAGCGGAACACCATACGGCGAGAGTGAGTTGTATCGTCTTTCGAGCGAGTGATAATTGGATCAACATATTTCTGTAAAGCTTTTGCTTTTGCTACAGTTGTTTTGATTCTTTTGTGCATGATTAGGGAAGTTGCCATATTCGACAACATTGCCAATCTATGTTCGTGCGTTCTACCTAAATGGTTTACTTTTCTTCCGTGTCTCATCTCTTTCTATTCTTTATCCAATTTGTACTTTGCAATATCCATACCGAAGTTCAAGTTCAATGATTCCAATAACTCATCCAACTCGGTAAGCGATTTTTTACCAAAATTTCTAAATTTAAGCAAGTCGTTTTTGTTGAATTGAACCAATTCGCCCAATGTTTCAACGTCGGCTGCCTTCAAGCAGTTCAATGCTCTCACAGACAAGTCCATATCAACCAAACGAGATTTAAGCAACTGGCGCATATGAAGGATTTCCTCATCGAATTCTTCGTTTCCGAACTTGTCATCAGCATCCAATGTAATCTTCTCGTCAGAGAACAACATAAAGTGTTGAATCAAAATTCTTGCTGCCTCTTTCAATGCATCTTTTGGATGGATTGAGCCATCTGTCTTGATTTCAAGAACAAGTTTTTCGTAGTCGGTTCTTTGTTCCACACGATAGTTTTCAGTGAAGTATTTCACATTTACTATTGGGGTAAAAATAGAATCTACTTGAATGATACCGAACTCACCGTCAACTGGTTTATTTTCTTCAGCAGGAACATATCCACGACCTTTTCCAATCCAAAAATCAATAGTCAATTTGATTGCAGGATCCATGTTACACAACACCAAGTCAGGATTAAGGACCTGGAAATTAGTCATAAATGCATTCAAATCAGCGGCAGTCAACGAAGATTTGCCAGCAACAGTGAAAGTGAAATGTTCACTTTGAACAGCTTCGGCAGTTGTCTTTTTGAAACGAATCTTTTTGATATTCAAGATTATTTCAGTAACATCCTCCACAACACCCTTAATAGTAGTGAACTCGTGGTCAACGCCTTCGATTTTGATATTTGTCACTGCGTATCCTTCCAAAGCAGAAAGCAATACACGGCGGATAGCGTTACCAACAGTCGTACCATATCCTGGTTCCAATGGACGGAATTCAAATACTCCGAAACGGTCGTCCGATTCAAGCATTATAACTTTATCGGGTTTTTGAAATGTTAAAATTGCCATAGATAGAGCCTCTTGATTATTATTTAGAATAAAGTTCTACGATTGCTTGTTCTTTAATGTTTTCAGGAACTTCAGAACGGTCAGGAACGTTAAGGAATTTACCTTGCATTTCTGATCTATCGAATTCCAACCAAGCATATTTGCTTACTGAATTTGTGCTTAAAGAACTCGTAATTACTTCCAACGATTTTGATTTTGGACGAACTGCGATAACCATGCCCGGTTTTACAGAGAAAGAAGGAATGTTCACAACTTTTCCGTCAACCATAATGTGACCGTGGTTAACCAACTGACGAGCGGCGCGGCGTGTAGGAGCAATACCCATACGGAACACCACATTGTCTAAACGTTGTTCCAATAATTGAATCAATATTTCACCAGTGATACCTGGTCTTCTTTCTGCTTCGGCAAACAAGTTAGCGAATTGACGTTCCAATACGCCGTAAGTATATTTTGCCTTTTGTTTTTCCATCAACTGAACACCATATTCAGTTTTTTTACCTCTTCTTTTTGAAGGACCATGCTGACCAGGAGCATAGTTCTTTTTTTGTAGAGCGCTATCTGGACCGTAAATTGGTTCACCGAATTTACGGGCAACTTTTGATGTTGATCCTGTATATCTTGCCATCTTTTCTTACAATCAATTAAAATTAAACTCTTCTTCTTTTTGGAGGGCGACAACCATTATGTGGTAGTGGAGTAACATCAATGATTTCAGTCACTTCAATTCCCGCATTGTGGATTGTGCGAATTGCAGATTCTCTACCAGCTCCAGGACCTTTCACAAAAACTTTCACTCTACGCAATCCTAAATCGAATGCTTCTTTCGCACAATCTTGTGCAGCTACTTGAGCAGCATAAGGAGTGTTCTTTTTTGATCCACGGAATCCTTTACGACCAGATGAAGACCATGAAATTACTTGACCTTCGCCGTTTGTGATCGTAACAATAATGTTGTTGAACGAAGCGTGAATGTGGGCTTGCCCAGCAGCTTCTACTTTTACAACTTTTTTTACAGACTTTGTCTTTTTAGCCATACCGTATCAATTATTATTTAGTTGCTTTTTTCTTGTTTGCAACAGTTTTTTTCTTACCTTTTCTTGTTCTTGCGTTGTTCTTCGTAGATTGACCACGAACAGGAAGACCCAAACGGTGACGGATGCCTCTGTAGCAACCAATATCCATCAAACGTTTGATGTTCATTTGAACTTCCGAACGCAATTCACCTTCCACTTTCAATTCGTCAGCTATAATAGTACGAATTGCTGTTTCCTGTGCATCGGTCCAATCCTGTACTTTTATACCTCTGTCGATTCCTGCTTTATCCAAAATTTTCTCAGCAGTTGTTTTTCCGATACCGTAGATATACGTTAACGCAATCTCTCCTCGCTTATTTTTTGGTAAATCTATACCTGCTATTCTTGCCATATTGACTCCTTAAAAAATTTGTGCAAAATTACTAAATTATCCTTGACGTTGTTTCATTTTAGGATTTTTTTTGTTGATAACGTAAATTCTTCCTTTACGACGAACGATTTTACAATCTTCGTTTCTCTTTTTAACTGACGCTCTAACTTTCATTTTTTTATAATTTTACTTATACCGGAATGTTATTCTTCCTTTGGTTAAATCATACAAGGACATTTCTACTTTTACTTTATCACCGGGAAGAATTTTTATATAATGCATTCTCATTTTTCCCGATATATGAGCTGTGATGACGTGTCCATTCGTCAACTCAACCCGAAACATTGCATTCGATAATGCTTCAACTATGGTTCCGTCCTGTTCTATTGACTGTTGTTTCGCCATAATTAAATCATTGTTGTACCTACACCCGAACGACCTTTGATTCTACCTGTTTTCATCAAACCATCATAGTGGCGGTTCAACAAGTAGCTTTCAATCTGCTGCAATGTATCCAAAATCACACCTACGATAATCAAAAGCGATGTACCACCGTAGAAGTATGAAAATTGGTTACTTACATGTGCCAACGATGCGAACGCAGGCAAAATTGCAACTATTGCCAAGAAGATAGAACCTGGAAGCGTGATTCTTGATATTACATTATCAATAAAATCAGCTGTTTTCTTGCCTGGTTTCACTCCTGGAATAAATCCACCATCACGTTTCAGTTGTTCTGAAATCTGCTGTGGGTTCATTGTGATTGCAGTATAGAAATATGTGAATATGATAATCAACACTGCATATACAATATTGTACCACAAGTTCGTGTGATCGGCAAATGCTGTCAAGAACGATGATGCATTGTCTGATGTTGAGAAGCCAGCGAATGTCAACGGAATAAACATCAACGCCTGCGCGAAGATGATAGGCATAACGCCTGCGCCATTAACCTTGATTGGCAAATACTGACGAACACCACCATATTGTTTGTTACCAACAACACGTTTTGCATATTGGACTGGGATTCTTCTTGTTCCTTGTACAAGCATAACTGCCAATGTGATGATTACAAGCAACATAAGAATTTCAATCAAGAACACAATCAAGCCGCCGGCACCTTCAATACGAGAACCGAATTCTTGGAACAACGCAGTCGGGAAACGGGCGATGATACCAATCATAATGATTAATGAGATACCATTGCCGACACCTTTGTCTGTAATACGTTCGCCTAACCACATAATGAACATTGTTCCTGCCGTCATAATAATGATGGACGACAACCAGAACATTCCAGAAAAATCAGCTCCGATTTGATATTCCAAGTTCTTCAAATAAGCAGGTGCTTGTGCCGCAGTAATAAAGATTGTAAGCACACGGGTAATTTGTGTGATTTTCTTACGACCGCTTTCACCTTCATGCTGTAGTTTTTGGAAATATGGAATTGCCATACCCAACAATTGGATAACAATTGAAGAAGAAATGTACGGCATAATTCCCAAAGCAAAAACCGACGCATTGGCGAACGCACCACCCGAGAACATATTGATCAAACCAAGAAGACCTTCATTCGATTGTTTTGCGAGGTTGTCCAAACTTGATGGATCGATACCAGGCAACACAACGAACGAGCCTAATCGGTAAATCAATATCAAACCGAGAGTAAATAAAATTCGGGAACGTAGTTCCTGAATTTTATAAATATTCTTTATGGTTTCGATAAACTTCATAATACTGTTATTTACTATTCTTCTATGGTTCCACCTTGAGCTTCGATAACTTCTTTAGCTTTTTGCGAGAATGCAACGCCTTTCACAGTTACTTTAGCTGTTAATTTACCATTACCAAGAACTTTCACCAATTCTCTACTTGAAGCCAAACGATTTTCAACAAAGACAGCTGGATTAAACTCAGAGATGCCTTTCTTGTCGAACAAAGTTTGAAGTTCCGATAGATTAATTGCTTTGTACTCAACACGGTTGAAGTTTTTGAATCCGAATTTAGGAACACGTCTTTGCAAAGGCATCTGACCACCTTCGAATCCGATTTTGCGTGAGTAACCACTTCTTGATTTAGCACCTTTGCTACCACGTGTAGAAGTTCCACCGTGACCAGAACCAGCACCACGACCAAGAATTTTTTTCTTCTTTGTACCTTGTACAGGTTTTAATGTATGTAAATCCATTGCCGTACTAAATTTCTTCTGTTTTTACTAAATGACTTACTTTTGTTACCATTCCCATAATTTGAGGAGTAGCTTCTTTTTCAACGCTTGAACCAATTTTGTTCAAACCCAAAGACTCAAGAACCAACTTTTGAGCTTTTGTTCTATCAATCTTACTTTTCGTTAAAGTAATACGTACTTTTGACATTTTCTTAAGAATTATCCGTTAAAAACTTTAGTCAATTCAATACCTCTTTGTTCTGCTACCATTGCAGCGTCCTGCATTTCCATAAGCGCTTTGAATGTAGCTTTCACAACATTGTGAGGGTTTGACGAACCTTTGGATTTTGCCAAGACATCTTTAATACCAGCGCTTTCCAACACGGCACGCATTGCACCACCAGCTTTTACTCCAGTACCAGGAGTTGCTGGTTGGATAAGTACTTGTGCGCCGCCGAATTTTGATTCTTGAGCGTGAGGCAGCGTACCTTTAATCAAAGGCACACGGATCAAATTTTTCTTAGCATCTTCCACACCTTTTGCGATAGCTGCGGTAACTTCGCCAGCTTTACCCAAGCCATAGCCAACAACACCGTTTTCGTCACCTACAACCACAATAGCCGCAAATGTGAATGTTCTACCTCCCTTAGTAACTTTAGTCACACGATTGATTGCAACTAAACGATCCTTCAATTCTAAATCAGAAGTTCTTACTTTTTTTGAATTACTATCTAACATGTGATTAAAAATTTAAACCGTTACTACGAGCTGAATCAGCCAATGATTTTACTCTACCATGATACAAATATCCGTTTCTGTCGAACACAACCGTTGAGATACCTTTTTCAGTTGTTTTCTTTGCGATTGCTTCGCCGACCAAAGCAGCTTGTTCGATTTTGTTTTTACCTTTTGCCTGAGCAGCGATTTCTTTATCCAAAGAAGAAGCTGCGACAATAGTTACTCCAGCTACATCGTCGATTACCTGAACAGAAATTTGCTTGTTACTTCTGAACACAGACATACGTGGTCTTTCGGCTGTGCCTGTCACAACCTTACGTATTCTTTTCTTGATTCTTTCTCTTCTTTCTATTTTTGTAATAGCCATCTTTCCTAAGTTTTATTATTTACTTGCAGATTTACCAGCTTTACGACGGATTTGTTCTCCCTTGAACTTAATACCTTTACCCTTATATGGTTCCGGAGCTCGTAAAGAACGAATCTTCGCTGCTACTTGTCCCAACAATTGTTTGTCGCAACTCGTCATTGTGAGAATTGGGTTGCTACCTCTTTCTGATTTTGCCTCTGCTTTGATTTCTGCTGGCAATTGGAAAATAATCATGTGAGAGTAGCCAAGCGCCATTTCAACATTTTGGCCGCTTACTGAAACTCTATAACCGACACCCACGAACTCTTGTTCTACGGTGTAGCCTTCAGTTACTCCTTTTACCATATTATTAATCAAAGCGCGGTACAATCCATGTTTTGACTTAGCATCTTTTTCTTCTGATGGTCTTTCCACTACAATGTGGCCATCCTCAACCTTCACAACGAATCCATCTTCAACTTGTTGTTGCAATTCGCCTTTAGGTCCTTTTACCTTAACAAGATTGCCATCAATCTTGACTTCCACTTTTTCTGGAATACTAATCGGTGCTTTTCCTATACGTGACATGTCCTAACTATTAATATACGTAACACAAAACTTCACCACCAACATTTAAAGCACGTGCTTCCTTATCCGAAATCACACCTTTATTAGTGGATAGAATGGCAATACCTAAGCCATTCAATACACGTGGCAATTCTTCAACTGGAACATATTTACGCAAACCAGGTTTACTGATTCTTTCCAATTTTCTAATAGCCGGTGCTTTCGATACTGGGTGATATTTCAATGCAATTTTAATAACACTATCCTTACCTTCTCCTTCGAACTTGTAGCTCAAAATATAACCCTTGTCAAACAATACTTTTGTCATTTCTTGTTTGATTTTAGAAGAAGGTACTTCAACTACCTTGTGTTGTGCTTTCTGCGCGTTTCTAATCCTTGTTAGATAATCTGCTATTGAATCTGTCATTGTTGTTAATTTATATTTTACCAACTTGCTTTCTTAACTCCTGGTATCAAACCTGCCGATGCCATTTCGCGGAATTGGATACGGCTGATACCGAACTGACGAATATAACCTCTTGGTCTTCCAGTAATACTGCAACGATTATGCAATCTAACCCGTGAAGAGTTTTTAGGCAATTTGCTTAATCCCACATAATCACCTTTTTCTTTCAATTCTTTGCGTTTCTTCGCATATTTATCAACTAACTCTTGACGCTTTCTTTCGCGTGCTTTCATTGATTCTTTTGCCATGCTATAGTCTATTTTTTAAATGGAAAACCGAATTCTTTTAGTAATGCAAAACCTTCCTCATCAGTATTTGCAGAAGTAACGAACGTTATATCCATACCCATCAATTTGTTGATTTTGTCAACTTCGATTTCAGGGAAAATGATTTGTTCTGTAATACCGAATGTGAAGTTTCCTCTTTTATCAAATGTAGTATTGATACCTTGAAAATCTCTAATACGAGGAAGAGCTGTACAAATCAATCTTTCAAGAAATTCGTACATTTTATCTCTGCGTAGAGTCACTCTTACGCCAATAGGCATTCCTTTTCTCAATTTGAAGTTTGAGATATCCTTTTTGGAGTATGTTGGAATAGCCTTTTGACCAGCAATCAATGAAATTTCCTCGACTGCAGTGTCAATCAACTTTTTATCAGCAACGGCATCACCAATAGCTTGGTTAATCACGATCTTTTGGATGCGTGGCACTTGCATTTTTGACTTATACCCAAATTGTTTTTGCAAATTCGCTTGTATAGTTTCAGTATAAAGTTTCTTTAATGTAGGTACGTAACTTTCCATTATTTAATTTCCTCCCCTGTCTTTTTTGAATATCTTACCAACTTGCCTGTTTCAGTACGTTTCTTACCCACTCTTGTTGGTTTTCCTGTCGCAGGATCAACAAGCATAAGATTTGATACATGAATAGGAGCTTCTTTCTTTACAATTCCTCCTTGAGGATTTTTTGTACCAGGTTTCGTGTGTTTCGACACCAAATTGATACCTTCAACAAGTGCTTTGTCAGTTTTGGTCTCCATTTTCAGGATTTTGCCTTGTTGACCTTTGTATTCGCCCGAAAGCACTAATACGGTGTCACCTTTTCTTATGTTAAACTTCTTTTGCATCGTAATTCTTATTAAAAATTATAACACTTCAGGTGCAAGTGAAACGATCTTCATATATTGTCCATCACGCAATTCACGTCCCACAGGACCAAAAATACGAGTACCTCGCATTTCGCCAGCTTCGTTAAGCAATACTACAGCATTGTCGTCGAAACGGATATATGAGCCGTCGGCACGCTTAACTTCTTTTTTAGTTCTTACAACTACTCCTTTAGTAACTTGGCCTTGTTTAACATTACCGTTTGGTATAGCGCTCTTTACAGTTACTACGATTTTATCACCGATAGAAGCATACCGTTTTCCTGTACCGCCAAGTACGCGAATACACAAAACTTCTTTTGCTCCACTATTATCAGCAACGTTTAATCTTGTCTCTTGCTGTATCATCTCTTATTTCGTTTTTTCAATTATCTCTACTAATCGCCAACGCTTTGTCTTACTCAAAGGACGAGTTTCCATTATTCTTACAACATCGCCTTCTGAACATTCACCTTTTTCATCGTGAGCAACAAACTTTGAGGTTTTCTTCAAGAATTTACCATACAAAGCATGTTTTTCTTTTTCCTCAACAGCAACAACAATAGTTTTGTCCATTTTGTTGCTGACAACGATGCCTATTCTTTCTTTTCTAAAATTTCTCTCCATCCTAGAATTATTTATTTAGTTCGCGTTCTCTTAATATTGTTTTCAAGCGAGCAATTGTTTTCTTTGCATCCTTTATTTGGTTAGGATTGTCAAGAGGAGTGATAACATGATTAAGTTTCATCTTATTCAACGCTTCTTGCTCTACTTGGATTTTTTCCTCGATCTCTTTTGTCGATAATTCTCTAATTTCTGTTGCTTTCATGGTCTATCTACTATTCTTGAACATAATCATTTCTTACAACAAACTTGGTTGTTATCGGCAATTTTTGAGCTGCCAAACGAAGTGCTTCTTTAGCTACTTCCAATGGAACACCATCTGCTTCAAACAATATTCTTCCCGGAGTCACAGGCGCTGCCCAGTGAGACACTGCACCTTTACCTTTACCCATACGTACTTCAGCAGGTTTTGAAGTAACAGGCTTATCAGGGAAAATGCGAATCCAAATCTGACCTTCACGTTTCATATAACGAGTAACAGCTACACGGGCTGCCTCAATTTGACGAGCAGTAATCCAATAAGATTCCAGAGATTTAATTCCGAAAGATCCGAATGCCAATTCATGCCCTCTTTGAGCATTACCTTTCATTCTTCCCTTTTGCTGCTTTCTATATTTTGTCTTTTTAGGTTGTAACATCGCTAATCCTCCGTATTATTTTTTATTACTACTTTTTCTTCTACCGCCGAAGTTTTTCTTTGGAGCTGCATTAGCCACGAAGTTGTTTGGAGTCAAATCAACTTTGCCATAAACTTCACCTTTGAAGATCCATACTTTCAAGCCCAATTTACCATACGTTGTCAAAGCAAATGTGCTTGCGTAGTCTATATCAGCACGCAATGTATGAAGAGGAATACGTCCTTCCTTATACATTTCAGAACGAGCCATTTCAGCACCGTTCAAACGGCCTGAAATCTGAATTTTAATACCTTCAGCACCCATTCTCATAGCGGATGCGATAGCCATTTTAATTGCACGTCGGTAAGCAACACGGCCTTCCAATTGACGTGCTATGCCATCAGCAACGATAACAGCGTCCAACTCAGGACGTTTGATTTCGAAGATGTTGATTTGAACTTCCTTATTGGAAATTTTCTTCAATTCTTCCTTCAACTTGTCAACTTCCTGACCTCCTTTACCAATAATGATACCTGGACGGGCAGTGTTAATTGTTACTGTGACCAATTTCAATGTACGCTCGATGATAATCTTCGAAATGCTTGCTTTTGCAAGACGAGCGTTCAAATAACGACGGATCTCGTAATCTTCATGTAGTTTTTCTACATAGTTGTATCCGCCGTACCAGTTAGAATCCCAACCTTTTATAATTCCTAACCTGTTTCCTATTGGATTTACTTTTTGTCCCATGAATTATTTATTTGTTTCTGTTTGAATTGTATCCACTACAACTGTAACGTGGTTTGAACGTTTGCGAATTCTGTGTGCGCGACCTTGTGGAGCCGGTTGAATTCGTTTTAAAGTTTTACCTTCGTCAACGAAGATTTCTTTCACGAACAGAGGATTATCCTCGATACGTTTGCCTTCGTTTTTCTGTTGCCAGTTGTTCACTGCACTCATCACAAGTTTCTCAACTTTGCGCGCAGCTTCTTTGGATGAATAACGCAATATATCCAGTGCGAGATTTACCTCTTTACCTCTAATCATGTCAACAACTAAACGCATTTTGCGAGGAGATGTCGGACAATTACGCAATATAGCGAAAGCCTTTGTTTTTTTAGCTTCCTTATACTTTTCTGCTGATTCTTTTTTTCTATTCATGACTCGCTAATTTACTTTTTATTACCACCATGACCTCGGAAGTTACGTGTAGGAGCGAATTCACCTAATTTGTGTCCCACCATATTTTCCGTTACATAAACTGGAATGAATTTATTTCCATTATGAACCAATACTGTATGACCAACGAAATCTGGCGAAATCATTGAGGCACGCGCCCATGTCTTGATAGAGGTTTTCTTTCCACTTTCATTCATTTGAAGAACCTTTCTCTCCAAGTTGAAATCAATATATGGTCCTTTTTTTAGAGAACGACTCATAGCTTCTTCGTTTTAATTACTTCTTTCTTCTTTCAATGATTAATTTATTTGATGCTTTTTTAGGAGCACGTGTCTTATAACCTCTTGCAGGAAGACCTTTTCTTGAACGAGGAAGACCTCCCGAAGCACGTCCTTCACCACCACCCATTGGGTGATCTACTGGGTTCATAACAACACCTCTGTTTCGTGGACGACGTCCCAACCATCTTGAACGTCCAGCCTTACCAGATTGTTCCAACGAATGTTCTGGATTTGAAACCGAACCGATAGTTGCTTTGCAAGTCACAAGCACCATTCTTGTTTCTCCTGAAGGCAACTTGATGATAGCATATTTGCCATCACGTGATGCCAATTGAGCATACGAGCCAGCGCTACGTGCTAATTGTGCGCCTCTACCCGGAGTCATTTCAATATTATGGATGATTGTACCAAGAGGAATATCTTTCAAGTACAATGCATTTCCCACTTCAGGTTCCGCAGTTGCGCCAGAAACGATTTTCTGACCTACTTGGATACCGTTTGGAGCAACGATGTAGCGTTTTTCGCCATCAGTGTATTGAACCAAACAAATTCGTGCACTTCTATTAGGATCATATTCAATAGTCAACACTTCTGCTTGAATATCTTCTTTATCTCTCTTGAAGTCAATGATACGATATTTGCGTTTGTGGCCTCCACCAATATAACGCATCGTCATCTTACCTGTGTTATCTCTACCACCAGTGCTCTTCTTTACAGCCAACAATGATTTTTCTGGGTTGTTGGTAGATGATATTTGTGTATCAACTACGACAACCTTGTGACGTTGACCAGGGGTGGTTGGTTTTAATTTCTTTATTGCCATTTCTATTAAATATTACTATAGAAGTCTATTTTCTGATCTTTTGGAATTGTAACGATTGCTTTTTTAAAAGCATTTGTTCTACCTACCATCAATCCTTGTTTTTTCGTATTACGAGTTTTAACCTTACCTTCATAACGGATTGTGTTAACAGATAAAACAGTTACATCATACATTTCTTCGACTGCTTTTTTAATTTGACCTTTGTCTGCAGTTTTCTCAACGATAAAACCATATTGGTTCAAAGCGTCGCCTTTTTTCGACATTTTTTCAGTTATTATCGGTCTTTGCAATACTCCCATCACCAATTATTTTTTTAAAGTTTTAACAATTTCTTCTACAGAACCCTCACACAAAATCAAATTTTTAGCCTTTAAAATTTCGTAAGTATTTAAATCACAAGCACTTACGACAGAGAACCCCTGTAAATTTCTAGCGGACAAATATACATTTTTATTTGGATTTGCCACAACTAACAGAGAGTTTTTATCATCAAGGTTAAAATTTTTCTTGAATTCCACCATTTGTTTGGTTTTTGGAGCTTCAAAAGAAAAGTCTTCAACGACTATGACTTCGTTATCTTTTACCTTAGCAGACAATGCTGATTTACGAGCCAGTGCCTTAACTTGTTTATTCACTTTTTCTGAATAATCTCTTGGTTGAGGACCAAAAACTCTTGCTCCGCCACGGAACAATGGGTTCTTGATGCTACCTGCACGAGCGCCACCAGTACCTTTTTGTCTTTTCAATTTCTTAGTGCTACCTGAAAGCATGCTCTTTTCTTTAGAAGCATGAGTACCTTGACGTTTGTTAGCTAAGATAGCTTTCACATCCAAGTAAACAGCATGTTCATTTGGCTCGATGCCAAATACAGAATCGTCAAGAGTTACTTTCTTTCCGGTTTCCTTTCCTTGTATATCTTTTACTGCTATTTCCATCTTACTTAGTCATTATTAAATATCCACCTTTAGCGCCAGGCACAGCACCTTTTACTAATACTACATTCTTTTCAGGTAATACTTTTATTACTTGAAGGTTTTCAACTTTCACTTGGTTGCCACCCATTTGTCCACCCATTCGCATACCTTTGAATACGCGTGAAGGAGTAGAACAAGCACCGATAGAACCAGGAGCGCGTTGACGGTCGTCCTGACCGTGAGTTGCCTCACCAACACCGCCGAAACCGTGGCGTTTTACAACACCTTGGAAACCGCGACCTTTTGTTGTACCAGTTATATCCAACCAATCTCCTTCTGCAACTATGTCAGCAACAGAAAGAATATCACCAAGACTTACTTCTTTTTCGAAGTTTCTAAATTCAACAACTTCTCTTTTTGGAGTAGCGTTTGCTTTTTTGAAATGACCAAGTTCCGCACGTGTTGTATTTTTTTCTTTTTTGTCGTCGAAACCCATTTGCACTGAATTGTAACCATCAGTCTCTTGTGATTTTATTTGTGTAACAACACAAGGTCCTGCTTCGATTACAGTACATGCTACATTCTTTCCATCTTCCAAGAAGATAGAGGTCATACCTACTTTTTTACCTAGTATTCCAAGCATCTTTTTTACAATTTAAATGTACTACACTCTAATTTCAACTTCAACTCCACTTGGCAACTCAAGTTTCATCAAAGCATCAACGGTTTTTGCAGAACTGCTGTAAATGTCAAGCAGTCTTGCGTGTGATGACAATTGAAATTGTTCGCGAGCTTTTTTGTTAACATGCGTAGAGCGGTTAACTGTAAAAATTCGCTTGTGAGTTGGCAGCGGAATCGGACCACTTACTACAGCACCTGTAGTTTTAACAGTCTTAACAATCTTTTCGGCAGACTTGTCCACCAGATTGTGGTCATAAGACTTCAATTTAATTCTAATTCTTTGACTCATGCCTATTAATATTAATTTTGTTGGTTAATAATCGTTTCTGCAATATTTGCCGGTACTTGATCGAAGTGATCAAATTCCATTGTTGAAGTTGCACGACCTGATGTGATTGTACGAAGGTCAGTCACATATCCGAACATTTCAGCAAGTGGCACAAACGCTTTCACAACGCTTGAGTTGTTTCTTGAATCCATACCACGGATTTGACCGCGACGTTTGTTCAAGTCACCTACCACATCACCCATATATTCTTCTGGAGTAACAACTTCCACTTTCATTATTGGTTCCAATAATTTTGGAGCTGCTTTCTTGCATGCTTCTTTGAAAGCCAATTTAGCACACAATTCGAATGACAAAGCATCAGAATCGACATCGTGGTAAGAACCATCCATCAATTGAACCTTCAATGATTCTACTGGGTAGCCAGCCAAGACACCATTTTCCATTGCAGCTTTGAAACCTTTTTCCACAGATGGAATGAATTCCTTAGGAATATTACCACCTTTAACATAATCTTCGAACTGCAAACCTTCTTTACCTTCGTCAGCAGGTCCAACCTTAACTTGAATGTCAGCGTATTTACCACGACCACCCGATTGTTTTTTGAACAATTCACGGTGTTCAACTTCTTGAGTAATACACTCTTTGTAGTTTACTTGAGGAGCACCTTGGTTACATTCAACATGGAATTCACGTTTCAAACGGTCCATAATGATATCCAAGTGCAACTCACCCATACCGCTGATGACTGTTTGTCCTGTTTCAAGATTAGTCTTTACTGTAAATGTAGGATCTTCTTCAGCCAATTTAGCAAGAGCGATACCTAATTTATCAACATCGGCCTTTGTCTTAGGTTCAACAGCCAAACCAATTACTGGTTCTGGGAATGTCATTGATTCAAGTACGATTGGAGCTTTTTCGTCACACAACGTATCACCTGTTTTAATATCTTTAAAACCTACGCCTGCGCCAATATCACCGCCTTCGATAAATTCGATAGGATTTTGTTTGTTGGCGTGCATCTGGTAAATACGTGAGATTCTTTCTTTAGCACCACTACGTGAATTGTAGATATACGAACCTGCGTCAAGGTGACCAGAATATACACGGAAGTAGCACAAACGTCCTACGAACGGGTCTGTAGCAATCTTAAATGCCAATGCACAGAATGGATCATCAGCACCTGGTTTACGACGTTCTTCAGCACCAGTGTTAGGATTTGTACCTACGATATATTCTTTGTCAAGCGGGCTTGGAAGTAATTCCATCACATAGTTCAACAATTCCTGAACACCTTTGTTCTTGAACGAAGAACCACACAACATAGGGATTACTTTGTTTGAAATACAAGCTTTACGAAGTGCTGCAAGAATTTCTTCTTCAGAAATGGAATTTGGATCTTCGAAGAATTTCTCCATCAAAGTATCATCGAATTCAGCAACTGATTCAAGCAATTTTGCTCTCCATTCCTCAACTTCGTCTTTCATATCGTCAGGAATAGGAACTTCGGTATATGTCATACCTTGGTCGGCCTCGTTCCAAACCATACCAACACCTTTTACCAAGTCAACAACGCCTTTGAATGTATCTTCTGCGCCAATAGGCAACTGAAGAGGGACAGCGTTACCGCCCAACATTTCACGAACTTGTTTGCACACGTTCAAGAAGTCAGCACCTTGGCGGTCCATTTTGTTTACGAATCCCAAACGAGTTACATTGTAACCATCAGCCAAGTGCCAGTTTGTTTCCGATTGAGGTTCAACACCGTCAACGGCAGAGAACAAAAACACAAGACCATCGAGAATACGCAAAGAACGGTTCACTTCAGAAGTGAAGTCAACGTGTCCCGGAGTGTCGATAATATTTACTTTGTATTGATTTCCTTTATATTTCCAGAAGCAAGTAGTTGCAGCAGAACAAATTGTGATACCACGTTCTTGTTCCTGAACCATCCAGTCCATTGTTGCACCACCGTCGTGAACCTCACCAATTTTGTGAGTTTTTCCTGTATAATAAAGGATACGTTCTGTAGTAGTTGTTTTACCAGCATCGATGTGAGCAGCGATACCGATATTTCTTGTATAATGTAAATCAAGTTTTGCCATTGTGTTCTATTAGAATCTAAAGTGAGAAAATGCTTTGTTCGCTTCTGCCATTCTGTGAGTTTCGTCTTTCTTCTTGAAAGCTCCACCTTCTTCGTTGAAGGCAGCCAAAATTTCAGCAGCTAATTTATCTTTCATTGAATGGCCGGCACGTTTACGTGCGAACAAAATCAAGTTTTTCATACCGATTGACTGACGGCGGTCTGGACGAATTTCAGATGGAATCTGGAACGTAGCACCACCCACACGGCGACTTTTTACCTCAACCAATGGAGTTACATTGTCTAAGGCCTTTTTCCAAACGTCTAACGCAGACATTTCGGCAGTTTGTTTCTTTTCTTCAACGATATCTAACGTATCATAAAAAATTTCGTATGCGATGCTTTTCTTGCCATCAAGCATAAGATTATTTACGAACTTCGTTACATCCACATCCCCAAACTTAGGATCTGGAAGAATTACTCGTTTTTTTGGTTTACTCTTTCTCATTGAAAATGCTATTTAAAAATTATTTTTTCGTTTCTTTTGGACGTTTTGCTCCATACTTAGAGCGTGATTGCAATCTTCCTTCAACACCTGATGAATCCAATGCACCTCTCACTAAGTGATAACGCACACCTGGCAAGTCTTTCACACGACCGCCACGTACTAATACGATAGAGTGTTCTTGAAGTTTGTGACCTTCTCCTGGAATGTAAGCGTTGACTTCCTTGCCGTTTGTTAAACGTACACGGGCAACTTTACGCATTGCAGAATTAGGTTTCTTTGGTGTAGTTGTGTAAACACGAACACATACACCTCTTTTTTGAGGGCATGAGTCTAACGCTGGAGATTTACTTTTGTCGTCAATCTCAACTCTACCCTTTCTTACTAACTGCTGAATTGTAGGCATATTATTGTATTTATTGTTAAATTATTAGATATACTATTCCCATTAAATCGGGTTGCAAAGGTACATATTTTTTTGAAATACAATCAAAAACGCATTTTTTTTTTGAAAATATTCATATTTCCTTGAATAGGGGCGGCTTGGATAGGACAAAATTTGATTGATTTATGGTGAATTTGATACAATATAATTATGTATATCAAACAAAAACCCGGAGAATGCACATCTCCGGGCAAAAAAGTATGTTTTTTATGTATAACGGGAGGAACTAATCCACGTTATGATTTAAATACTTGTTGTCGCCAAGTATTAGTCCTTTAGAATCTTTATCCAACGAAAATTGAGACGGTGCCGTTCCCTGAATTCTGTTTGCAACATCTTCGGAGATTGCCTGCGCGCGACTCTGCGTAGTTGGTTGCGCAGCGACATTCGATATTTGCTGCTGACGCAAGAACGCAGGTTGTTCCTCCAAGATGGAGATGTCATCCATTTCGCGAACTTTGGCATAGTCAAATTTTGTTTTGTTTATGGAAATATCCACGACATCATCGTTGGCAAACAATTCGCCTTGACTGCCTGTTTGCGGTGCCGCAGATGGTTCCGTTAGAACTTGTGGTCCTTGTCCGGGACGGCGAAGCACATGTTTCACTGGTTCCTCGGGTTTTCTCAAATCAGGAATATCGTTCATTCCAAAACCAGTGGCAATCATTGTTATACCAATTTCTTCTCCTGATTCTGGCGGATCCATCATATAACCCCACGTAATATTAACATCGGTTTCCGCTTTTTGACGGATATATTCCATAATAATACCGAGTTCATCGCCCGTCAACTCATTTTCTTCGGTAGATGTGATGTTCAACAAAATCTTTTTTGCACCACGAATATCTGCTTTGTTCAGCAACGGACTATTCAACGTGCGTTCAACAGCTTCAAACGCTCTGTTTTCGCCAGACGCCGAGCCAGCTGCCATAACCGAAACGCCACTGTCCTTCAATACTGCCTGCACATCACAAAAATCAACGTTCACAAAACCTGTTTTTTGCATAATATCGGCAATTGCCTTTGCGGCTGTAGCAAGTGTTTCATCGGCTTTTGCCCATGTTTCACGCAATTTCAAAGCTCCATGTAGTTCGCGCAACGTCTCATTGTTGATAACCAGAATAGAGTCAACACTTTGCGACAATGCTTCCACACCTCGAATTGCGCTGCTCATACGGTCAGGACCTTCAAATTTATATGGCAACGTGACAATTGCCACGGTAAGGATTCCCATTTCCTTCGCTATACCAGCAATCACAGGTGCGGCACCAGTACCAGTACCACCACCCATACCAGCGGCTATGAACAACATCTGCGTGCCTTCCAAACGTTCACGGATTTCCTCAGTTTTTTCGCGGGCGTATTCTTCACCTTTTTCCGAGTCGCTACCGCAACCTAACCCTTCACCCAAGCGGATTTGCGTAGGAACGGAGCTTTTATTTAAATCCTGTCGGTCGGAGTTACAGACAATGAAATTCACATATTTTATTCCTTCGTTGAACATGCGGTTCACTGCGTTACCTCCACCACCGCCAACGCCTATCACGGTAATTGATGCGGCCTGAATTGGTCCGCCACCAAAATCTATTAATTCTTCATCCACCATAATCGTACGTTTTTATGATTAATACTCAGAATCTACTTCAAAGAATCCCGACACTACATTTTTCATTTTATTTTTAAGCGTGCCAAACAAATGATGTTTTGGTTCGTCTGTAGTTTCGTTCGTTTCAGGTTCCGTCTGAACACTCTCTGTTTCTTTAGCTTTTTCTGCTTCTTCAGCTTGTTTTGCCAACATTTGTTTGTATTCAGCGTCGAAAATTGTGGCAGCCTTCATTAGCAAACCAACCGAAGTTGAATACATTGGATCTTGAAACATTGTATTGTCGTTATATGAAACACTCCGAATTGGCGAGCTGATTTTAGAAGACACGCCAATTTTAAATGAAAGCAACTGCGACATATTTTTCAACTTCGAGCCACCACCAGTCACAACAACGCCAGCTCCAAGATTTCTCACAAAACCAGCCTGTCCGATTTCGAACATTGCGGAGTCTATAATTTCCTCAACACGTGATTGAATGATTCCAGATAGATGTCCTACTGAAATTTCCTTTGGAGCTTGCCCCGGCACGCCTTCAATAGAAATTATAGCATTCGACGCATACGCTTTAATAGCCTCGCCATATTGTTTTTTGATTTCTTCGGCATCGGTTTCCAAAATGTCACAACCCTTTTTAATATCCAACGTGATAAGATTGCCTCCAAATGGAATTACCGCAGTAGCTTTCAACACATTATCCTTGAATATGGCGATATCGGTTGTTCCACCTCCAATATCAATAAGAGCCACGCCAAGATTTTTTTCTTCTGGAGTAAGCACGGCATCCGCCGAAGCAAGCGGTTCAAGATACAAGCCTCCTTCAACGAGCTCAAGTCCTGCCATTTGCACACTTTGTTTCAACTGCATCAATGCTTGGATTTTACCAACAACTACTTGGTAGTTCGCATCAATGTGTTTGCACGCCATACCAATTGGGTCAACGAATTCAGCGCCATCGAGCACGTAGCTTTGCGGCACGACGTTGATAATTTCCTCGTCGAATCCAATTGCGACATTGCGGGCATCCTTTTTCAATTGCTCCAACTCATCCTGCGTGATTTCAGCCGCAGCATCTTCTCTTGTTTTCGGGACACTAAAACGGATTGCGTGCACGTGGCGACCAGCAACACCCACAACGACTTTTTTTGGAAAAAAACCTGCCTCTTTCGAAGCTTCCTCTACAGCCTGTTGTATAGATTTTGCTGCACTTGACACGTGAGAAACCTCACCACTCCAAATTCCCGACGAAGGAATGTTACTCATTCCGCAGACCACAATCTCGTTGTTTTCGTTTTTGTAGCCGACCAGAGCAACAATCTTCGTTGTTCCTACATCAATTGCGGCAAACATTTTAGCCGCATCCACTGATTGTTTTACTTCTTGTTCCATACTTTTTTTATTTTATTTTTTTGTGCATACTATTTGATTCTTGTATTTGAGTGACAACGATTTATATTGTTGCCAATTTTCGCGCACCTTTTCAGCATTGAAAAACGCCCTCAGATGCTTCAATTTTTCATCACAACCATCAATTGAACCGAATTCAATGCGGGCTGGTCCGATTTTGCTTCCCAATATCAGTTCCTGATTTTGTGTAACATATATTTGTTCAACAAGAGGCAGAAACATTTCATCGTTGCGGATTTTGTTTGTCAATCCAAACATATCCTGCAACAATTTAGATTCATCGCTTGAAAAGATATTCTTGTTAGCCTGATATGGTTCATTGATTTCGCCAGAGACCACAATAACACGCGCCGATGCGTGTTCCGACAGCGGCATTTCCACGCCAAACTCGTCAATATAGAAATCGTCGTTTTGCGAAACCACACGCATTATTGGCGTACGCTGACGCACTTTAACATACAATTCCCCATTGATGGTAAAATATGTTTCACATTCAAGAATGGATGGATTGTTCTCTATTGAGGACTCAACCTCCGAAAGATTGAATTCCGAAAGTTCTCGACCAATCAACATATTGCGGTTCGCCCCCATCATTTCATATACATCGTCATCGGTAACAAAATCGGAATGCAATGCATTTTTTTCGATAGAAATCACGACATCGGTACAACGCAAGGCTGCCCGTTCCATCTCGGAGAACGAGAGGCACGCTATCGCCACAATCGTCAACAGCGCCAACGGAAGATATGTCACAATTTTCTGTTTCATACTATCGTTTTTTCATTAATTCCGCAACCTGCGGCACAAGGCGGTCAATATTACCTGCGCCCATTGTTATCAACACATCTATGTCATTTTTCTGTTTTAAAACTTCGAGCAAATCTTCTTTTTTGCACATTTCTTTTTTCGCACAGGTAACTTTGTCGAAAATCACTTTCGAGGTAATACCTGGAATCGGCAATTCCCGTGCAGGATAAATATCAAGCAGAATCAGTTCATCAAGCAATGACAAACTGTGTGCGAATTCTTCGGCGAAATCACGTGTTCGCGTGTATAAATGAGGTTGGAACACGCCAGTGAGTTTCTTCCCCACATACATTTCGCGAATGGATTCAATGCACGCTTTCAGTTCGGCTGGGTGATGCGCATAATCGTCGATATACACACATTTTGGCGTAGCAACGTGGACATCGAAACGGCGCACAACGCCTTTCAGCGAGGCAATGCCAGCTTTCAGTTCGTCGCCAGTTAGTCCGTTTACCAATGAAGCAGCCGAAGCAGCAACAAGATTTTCAACATTTGTTTTTCCCGGCAACGCGAATTGCAAACCTGAAAAATCACCAAACGGAGTATGCAACGTCAACACAAACGCATTGTCGCGGATTTCTATTGACTTCATATAAAAATCAGCATTCGGATTGTCAAGCGAATACGTATAAACCGTTACGTTATGTTGAGCAAGTTCTTGTGCTATTGGACTAAAATCCAAACCTATTTTATGGATAAGCGTTCCTCCGTTTTCAATCTGACGTACAAACTGATAGAACGATTCTATCACCGCCTTATGTGTGCCATAAATATCAAGATGGTCGGCATCCATAGCTGTAACAACAGCCGTTGACGGATAGAGATTATGAAACGAGCGGTCAAATTCGTCAGCTTCCACAGCTATCAAATCCGAAGAATCGTCGAACACAAAATTGGAATTAAAATTCTTTGAAATTCCACCCAAAAACGCACTTGCACCGCAATGCGAATTGTGCAGTAAATGCGATGTGAAAGTTGTTGTGGACGTTTTTCCGTGCGTTCCGGCTATCGCCACCGTTTTCTTGTCGCGACAAATGAGTCCCAGCACCTGTGCACGTTTCAGAATAGTGAATCCATTTGTTACAAAGTAGTTATATTCAAGATTATCTTTAGGTATGGCTGGGGTAACCACAACGATGGTGTTTTCCTTTGCCGCTTTGATTTCCGCAGGAATTTCATCGACAGAGTCAACATAATGCACCATCATTCCTTCCGATTCCAATGTCTGCGTTAGTTCGGAAGGAGTACGGTCGTAGCCATAGACTGTAGCACCTTGCAGCTTAAAATAGCGAGCAAGAGCACTCATTCCAATTCCACCGATACCCAAAAAATAATACATTCTATCCATCACTTTGTCTTAATCAATTTAACGACTTCGTCGGCGATTCTATTTGCCGAATCACGTTGCGCCAACAGCGACACATTTTTCGACAACTCGCTTAGTTTTGTTTCATCAGTAATCAACTGCAACGCAGTGGAAATCATATTTTGTTCCGCATCAGCATCTTTTACAAGCACAGCCGCATTTTTATTGACCAAAGCCATTGCATTATGCGTTTGATGGTCTTCGGCAACGTTTGGTGACGGCACCAAAATAGCAGGTTTTCCCAGCAGGCACAATTCCGAAATGGAACTTGCGCCAGCGCGCGAAATCACCAAATCAGCCATAGCGTATGCCAAATCCATACGAGCCACGAAATCAGTCACCACCAATCGTTCCGACATAAACGGTTCAGTCGCTTTGCGTGCCGCCTCAATATATCCTTTGCCTGTTTGCCACAGAACCTGAACACCACTTTCCGATATTTCTTTCAGATGAGCAATCACACTATTATTAATAGTACGTGCGCCAAGACTTCCGCCGATGATTAATAAAATCTTTTTATCGGCAGTGAAACCAAATTCTTTCAAAGCTTCGTCCTTGCTGCCACCAACAAGATTCTGACGGACTGGATTTCCTGTAAGAATAATTTTTTCAGCCGGGAAGAATTTTTCCATACCCTCGTAAGCGACACAAATCTTGCTTGCATCGTCTTTCAGCAATTTGTTGGTAACACCAGCAAATCCATTTTGTTCCTGCAGTAAAACAGGCACACCCATTTTTGCTGCGACCTTCATAGCTGCACCGCTGGCATAGCCGCCAACGCCAACAGCCACATCAGGTTGAAATTCGCGCACGATTTTTTTCGCCTTACGCATACTTTTCGCTAAATCAATCAATACCGAAATGTTTTTCCAAATGTGCGCCCTATCGAACCCTCGGATTGGCAAACCAACAATATTGTAGCCAGCGGCAGGAACCCGTTCCATTTCCATACGAGTTTCAGCCCCCACGAACAAAATTTCGCAATCAGGATATTTTTCCCGCAACGCATTCGCTATACTTACAGCAGGGAAAATATGGCCACCTGTACCACCGCCACTAATTAACACTTTCATTTTCAACAGTTTTTATATTTTTAGATGAACGTTCTTGTTTTTCAGCCCCTTCGGAATCATTTTTATTGTTGGCATAATGCGACATTCCGAGAATGATTCCGAACTCAATGCACGTAATGAACAGCGACGAACCGCCCGAACTTATCACTGGCAACGTTTGTCCAGTTGCAGGCAACAGATTCACCACAACAGCCATGTGCAGAAACGCCTGAGTCGTCAAAACAAACGATAATCCGAGCACCACAAGTGTATCGAACAAATGTTTGAAGCTCCTCACAAGCCGTAGCGACTGCAACATAAACCATATATACAATGCAATTACGAAAATTGCCCCAATCCAACCAGTTTCTTCAATAATGATAGCATAGATAAAATCGCAATATGCCTGAGACAAACGATAGCGTTGCTCACTGTTTCCAGGTCCTTTCCCAAACAAGCCTCCGTTTGCAATAGCAATTTTTGCTTGAGTAACCTGATGGTTATCAATAGGAGCGAAATCGCGTGATGCATCGTAGCCACTTGCATGCGGAGCTAACATTGGAGCAAAGCTCACCACACGTTTTTGCCACGTTTCACCACGAGGGAACAGCTGAGGCTCTTTTAAAATTATGAATCCCATTATAAGAGCAAACCCACAACCAATGCCCAATATTGCCGCGAACTGTTTCCACGGAAGTCCACCCAAATACAGCATAAAGAACATTATAAGCATAATGAACATTGCCGTCGAAAAGTTGGAAATCAACACAATTCCTGCAACTATTGCTGTGGATGCGAGCACTTTATACAACACTTTCTTGGGGTCGGAAACATCGTCCTGGTTTTCCGAAAAAATCCGTGCGATATAAACCACTAATGCCAATTTTGCAAATTCGCTCGGCTGTATAGAAAATCCAAAAATATTTATCCAGCGATTTGCGCCATTGATTTCTTCGGAAAAAGCACTGGTGAACGTAAGCAACAATAGAATCACAGAAACCACGTACCAGAAAAACGCATGTTTGCGCAATAAACCCGGTTTCATACGATATACGTATTGTGAAACGACAATGGTTATACACATTCCCACCAGCAACAAAATCAGCTGTTTCAGAAACACACCGCCAGAGTGATTTCCGCCGCCCTTGTAAATCACCATACTGGAAGACGAGAACACGGCAATCAAAGAAATACCAGCAAGCAATGCCAATATCACCCAAATAACCTTATTTCCAATGAATAAGCTTCTAAAGGATGTAATGCCAATAGCCGACAAGCGTTCTTTAATATCTGTTCTGAACGAATCTTCCATTATAGGTTCCTCACTGCTTCTTTAAATTGTTTTCCTCTGTCAACATAGCTTTTGAACAAGTCGAAACTTGCGCACGCAGGCGAAAGCAAGACCACATCACCCGGACTTGCAAGTTTGTACGACGTTTCAACCGCATCTTTCATACTGCGTGTTTCCACGATTGTTTCGATTTTGTCGCCAAACGATTTTTTTAATTTTTCGTTGTCGATACCAAGACAAACTAAGGCTTTAACTTTCTGAATTGCAAGTTCATACAATTCAGAATAATCATTTCCTTTATCTGTGCCGCCCGCAATCCAAATCACATTTTTCGATTTCATACTGTCAAGTGCGTACCAAACCGAGTTTACATTAGTAGCTTTTGAGTCATTGATAAATTCCACACCGTTGACTTGGAATGGAACTTTTTCAAGACGATGTTCCACGTTTTCGAATGACTTCAAACTATCGCGGATTTTTTCATTTTTTATATCCACAGCCTTTGCCGCAAGCATCGCCGCCATTGAGTTACCAAAGTTGTGTTTCCCCTGCAACTGCATTTCGCCAACAGTGAACGAGAATGAATCCTTATCACGCAAGTTCACATAAATAGTGTCGTCCTTCAAATATGCCTGTTTCGACGTATCGTCGGTAACAGTAAACGCCCACGTATCAGCAGCAATGCTCCGTTTACCAATTTCATCAATTAGCACTTGGTCGTCGCTACAATATATAAATGTATCGTTGGACTGCATATTTTGCAAAATGCGGAATTTTGAATTGATATAATTTTGGAACTTATATTCATATCTATCAAGGTGGTCAGGCGTGATATTCAACAAAATGGCAATATCGGCCTTGAAGTCGTACATGTGGTCGAGCTGGAAGTTGCTGATTTCCAATACATAATAATCAAAATTATTATGAGCAACCTGCAAAGCGAAACTTTTTCCAACGTTTCCTGCCAAACCAACATTCAACCCTGCTTGTTTTAAAATATGATATGTAAGCAGTGTAGTGGTAGTTTTTCCGTTGCTACCCGTAATACAAATCAATTTTGCATTTGTATAACGAGCCGCAAATTCCAAGTCGGAAATGACAGGAGTACCTTGTGCCATTAACTTCACAATCAGCGGAGCATCAGAACGAATTCCTGGGCTTTTGATAACCTCGGTTGCCTGAAGAATTTTCTCCTCCGTATGATGGCCTTCTTCATACACAATGCCATTGTCAACAAGCATTGACTTGTATTGATCCTTAATGATGCCATTGTCGGACACAAACACATCGAATCCTTTTTCCTTGGCGAGAATAGCAGCGCCAACGCCACTTTCGGCAGCCCCAAGAACGACTATAAGTTTTTTATTTTCCATTGTATATTACCGAAGTTTTAATGTTACCAATGTAAGAGCAGCCAACATCAACGCAACCAACCAGAATCGGGCTACAATTTTCGATTCAGGCACGCCTTTTTTCTGATAATGATGATGAAGCGGAGCCATTAAGAAGAACCGTTTTCCCTCACCAAATTTCTTTTTTGTCCGTTTGAAATACGAAACTTGAATAATAACAGAAACGCTTTCTGCCAAGAAAATACCACACAGTATCGGAAGCAGCAATTCCTTGCGAATCAACACGGCAAACACACCGATGATTCCACCGAGCATTAAACTTCCCGTATCGCCCATAAACACTTGAGCAGGATAAGAATTATACCACAAGAAACCGATAGTCGCACCCAAGAATGCACTTGCATACACCACCAATTCACCAGAGTATGGTATATACATAATATTCAAATAGTTAGAATAAATTACGTTACCCGACAGATATGCCAAAATACCGAGCACCGCCCCGACAATTGCCGTGGTTCCCGTGGCGAGTCCATCCAACCCATCGGTAAGATTCACACCATTTGACACCGCTGTGGTGATGAAAATCACAACAAGCACAAATAAAATCCAACCAAGCCATTCAGCATTCTCGCCCATAAAACCAACAATCGAATGATAATCAAGTTCATGGTTTTTGACAAATGGTATTGTTGTTTTTGTTGTTTTTTCGCCATACAATTCCACGCGAGTATGCTCAATTTGCTCTTGGCTATACTGTTGTTGCATATTCGGAATCACATCGCCTTTTTGCACCACAACCACATCGTCGTTGAAATAGAGCGTAAGCGCAACGGCAAAACCGCATACTACCTGACCAGCAATTTTGTATCGTCCCGGCATCCCCTCCTTGTTTTTCTTGAACACCTTAATGTAGTCGTCCATAAATCCGAGCAGACAGAACCACAGTGTGGTGAACAACATCAACAGGATATAGACATTTGTAAGATTTGCAAACAACAACGTGGCAATCATAATGGCAAGGAAAATAAGGATTCCACCCATTGTAGGCGTGCCTTTTTTCTGCATTTGTCCTTCAAGACCAAGATTGCGGATGATTTCGCCAATTTGTTTTTTCTGCAAAAACTCAATCAAACGTTTACCAAACAAAATTGAGATCAACAATGCGGTGATAAACGCAAAACCAGCCCGGAACGACAGGTATTGGAACACGCCAGCCCCTGGGAAATTGAATTGTTCTAAATAATCGAATAAATGGTACAACATATTACTTCAGATTAAAAATGTTCTTAACTATTTCTCTATCATCAAAATGGTGTTTCACACCTTGAATCTCTTGATACGTTTCGTGCCCTTTGCCAGCAATCAGAATCACATCGCCGCTTTCAGCAAGCATCACAGCCGTGCGGATTGCCTGTTCTCTATCGAGGATTGTCAGCACATTCGCCGCATATTCCGCTCCAATTCCCGCCATCATTTGGTTGGCAATGTCAGCGGCAGACTCATTGCGGGGATTGTCGGAGGTGAGAATCACCCGATTGCTCAATTTGGCACAAATACCTCCCATAATTGGACGTTTACCTTTGTCACGATTCCCACCAGCGCCAACCACCGTGATGATTTTCTTGTCCTTCGGACACAACGCGCGCAACGTGGAGAGAATATTCTCCAACGCATCGGGAGTGTGGGCGTAGTCAACCACAGCAACTACATTATTGGTATTTTTGAAAAATTCAATTCTTCCAGCCACAGGAGTAAGCGTGCTAATGATTTCAAGTACACGCTGTTTGTTCTGTCCCAACAACATAGCAGCCGAATAAACCGCCAACAAATTGTACGCGTTGAAAAATCCAATAAACCGTGCAACAACCTCAACACCATCAATTTTGAGCAACATACCGTCAAAATGCTGTTCAAGAACACGACACTTAAAATCGCTCATACTTTTCAACGAATACGAGGCCTTGTGCGCACGAGTGTTTTGCAACATTATTTGTCCATTGCGGTCGTCATCGTTGGTTAGTGCAAATGCCGTTGTTGGCAAATCGTCGAAAAACGATTTTTTCACACGGACATATTCCGCAAAGGTTTTATGATAATCCAAATGGTCTTGCGTAATATTGGTAAAAATGCCACCTGCGAACGTCACGCCTGCCGTACGGTGCTGATGAATCGCATGCGAGCTGACTTCCATAAAGCAATACGAGCAACCTGCCACCTGCATTTTCTCGAACAATTCATACAACTGAATCATATCGGGAGTAGTATGCGTTGCCGCAAACTCCTCATTTCCAACATAGTTCACCACCGTCGAAAGCAATCCACACACATTTCCAAGTTGTGAAAACAAACGATACAACAACGTGGCAGTAGTAGTTTTTCCATTCGTGCCAGTTACGCCAACGACTTTAAGTTTTTCAAAATCAATATTATAGAACGCCCGCAACATATAACCACAGGCGATTATTGAATTTTCAACCACAATATATGTCACAGCTGGATTCAACGAAGCTGGCAATTGTTCGCAAACAACAGCCACAGCGCCTTGTTTTTCAGCTGTTTCAATAAACGAATGACCATCAACGGCAACACCACGCACAGCCACGAACACCATGTTTTCGCCAATACGACGGGAATCGGTATTGATTGCCGCAATCGTTTTGTTGGTTTCTCCGACTATTTTTTTAGTGGAAACCTGCTCAATAATGCTATGTAAATCACAATTTCTCATTATTCTAAATTCAAAACAATTACATCACCTTGATTATATGGCGTTCCTGCCCGAACCGATTGTCGAGTGATTCGTCCCACGCCAACACACTTCACTTTCATTTTCAGGCTGTCAGCCAAGAACAATGCATCGCGCATTCCCATCCGTTCGAAACTTGGAACTGTGCCTTTTGTAAAATGCAACGCATTCTCTTTCAGACGGTTATTTTCCACGTCAGGCGATACTTTCACCCAAACCGACGAAGGATGTCCTTCTGTTTCAATTGACAATTTTTTATAAATCGAATTGAAATCTTCAGCGTACCCATTTGTAGTCGGCGGCATATTGAGTATTGACGTAGTATCGGAAGCCATTTGGTTGCGCAAGTCGTAATCCATAAAATAAATTCTGTCGGCAATTCGTTTGAAAACGCCCACAGCGCCATATTCGCCAGCCTCTTTTGCCTGAATAACAACGATACAGGAATACTTTGGATTGTCAGCTGGGAAATAGCCACAAAACGAGCCACGCCACTTGCTTTTGTTGTAGCGACCACGTTCAAACGTCTGAGCAGTACCAGTTTTGCCTGCAATTTTATAATATGTGCTTGCATATTTTTTTGCTGTTCCCCGTTCGACCACCGCTTCCAAAATTTTATGAGCCTTCTGCAACGTTTCTTTTTTGCAAATCGACCCTTTCACCGACTGTGGTTTGAATTTTTTGATAGTCTTTGCATCGCTACGAATTTCCTTCATCAAATGCGGACGCATCATTCTGCCATTGTTCGCCACAGCATTGTAGAATGTAAGGATTTGCAACGGTGTGAGTTCAATCTCGTAACCATACGACATTTGCAGCAACGTACTTCCCGACCATCTGTCGGCACCCTCCTTCATACTTGGGTCTTTCACTTTTGGATGTGGTTCACCGACCAAATCAATTCCCGAAGGTTGGTCTAGATTCATTGATTTTATACGGTCAATGTAGTCCCATTCCCGTTTCTCGCGGACATAATGTTTATCAATAATTTTGCTCACGCCCACATTCGACGAGTTTGCAAACACATCGCACACCGAAAGTTTATGGAATCCGCCCTGTGTTTTGTGATTCCAATCGGTTACGCCAAGTTGTGCTTTATCATAATAAATATAGCCATCACCCGTGTCGATTGTGTCGTCCAAGTCAACATATTTATCCTCGAACGCAACCATCAACGATGAAAGTTTTATAGTTGAGCCTGGGTCGCACACGTTTGAAACAGCATAATTCCAGTTTTCATAGAAATTAGAATCCAATGGATTGTCGTTGTGCGAGAGATTTGAAATTGACAGCACATCGCCCGATTTCACATCCATAACCACAGCACACCCCCATTCCGCATCGTATGCCCGCAAGGTTTTAGCCAACTCTTCGTGCGTAATTATTTGAATATCAGCATCAATAGTCGTCACCAAATCGTAACCGTCAATATTTCCTTCCCCATTTTCATTTTCAACGGCATCCATATTCAAAACGCCAAACAATTCTTTGTCAAAGGATTTTTCGAGACCTGTTCTACCATGATATTCGCCTTTTGGCAAAAAACCGATTGTTCTTGTAGCCATGCCGCCATACGGATACACACGATTGTTTTCCACCTCAACGTTCAAACCTCCTTTGTAGGCTCCGTTACGCAGCAGCGGCAATTTTTTGATTTTCTGCAACTGATTGTAATCAATCGGTTGTTTGTGCAAACGCACAAGTTTATGTTCCTTTTCCGCAGTTTTTATTAAATTATAATAGTATTGGCGGTCACGGTTGTCGTCAACAAAAATTCGAGCGAGACCATCGGCAATTGAGTCAATATTTTCAGATATCAGATTAGGATTTTTCTTGAAATGGGCAATGCGCGCATCAAACGAAACCGTATATTCTGGCACAGAGCATGCAAGCACACGTCCTTTTCTGTCGAGAATATCGCCACGGCGTGGCTGCACAATTTTCTGGGTGTATTGTACAGGTATTTCCTCGTTCATCTGAATGTCGAAAATTTCATACAGCACAGCGATGGAAGCCAGAAATATGACTATCGGAACCACTATGAAGCGGTTTCTCACAGTTTCAATATTTCTATTTTTCTCATTTCCCATCTGCCGAAATTGTATATGCCGGTTTTTGTAATTCCTTCAAGCCCAATTGTCTTTCCTTTATTTGTTCTTGAATATTGATATATTTCATTTTATTGATATACTGCCGTTGCGTAGCAACAAACTCCGCACGCAGTTCTTTTATCTCGCGGTTCAGGCGCTCATTCTGTTGTTCAATATATTGAACATGGTAGCCATTGGCGATATAGACCACCGCAATGACAAGCAAGACAATGAAGACAAACGAATGGCGTTTGAAGAAATTTGTCTCCAATATTTCTCCATATATCACGCCTTTCAGCGTCAATTTTTCATTTGTTTCCTTCTCAGCCATTTTTCTCCACTATTCGTAATTTCGCACTTCGGGCGCGATTATTTTCTTTTATTTCTTCCTCCGACGGCACAATCACCTTTTTTGAAATTGCCGTGAACGGCGTTTGCACATTCCCATAAAAATCCTGCGCCATTTCGCCTTCCACGTTGCCAGTCTTAAAAAAATTCTTCACCAATCTATCTTCCAATGAATGATAGGTTATCACCACGAATCGACCTCCTGGCTTCAAAATTTGCAGTCCACCTTCGAGAAAATCCTTCAGTGCCTGCATTTCGTTGTTCACTTCAATCCGCAACGCCTGAAAAATCTGCGACAGGTATTTACTTTCCGTCTGCGGATTGCAAAAACGCTGTCCAATCCGTTTCAAGTCTTCTGTTGTACGAATTGCGCCACCAGAACGACGGGATATGATTTCCTGCGCAAGACGACGGGCATTTGCTATTTCGCCGTAATTTTTGAACACACGAGTAAGATTTTGTTCGTCGTATTCGTTCACAATATCCGCCGCAGTTTTTTTCACCGAGCGGTCCATCCGCATATCCAACGGAGCATCGAATCGAAACGAAAATCCCCGTTGCGCCTCGTCAAAATGGTGCGAAGAAACGCCCAAATCCGCCAATATGCCATCAACAGCCGCAATCTCAAAGAACTGCATAAAATTCTTCACGTATGCAAAATTGTGATGCACGAACGTGAACGATTCGGATTGAAACGCATTTTGCTTCGCATCGGAGTCCTGGTCAAACGAGAACAAATGACCGCCATCGAGCTTTTTGAGTATTGCCGCCGAGTGCCCTCCACCACCAAACGTGGCATCAATATATATTCCTTTCGGATGTATATTCAGTCCTTCAACAGATTCGTTCAAAAGGACAGGCACGTGATATTTCATATTGCTCTACTCATTCAAATTAAAATCATCTGTAAATATTTCTCCAGCCAAGCGTTCAAAATCCTCCTGCGACATTTTGCCAGCTTCGAATTTGTCCTTATCCCAAATTTCTATGATTCCCTCAACACCAAGAAACACAACATCTTTCGACAAGCCAGCCACATCAGCCAACTTTTTCGGGACCAACAAACGGTTCATCGAATCCAACGAAAGTTCCGCCGTTCCTTTGCTGAACTCCGTCATAAAAAGATTGTGTTTTTTGTTGAGAATGGGATTCAGCTTCTTCATCAGCTGTTGCATCATAGCCTGCCAGGTTTCAATTGGATGTAGCTCCAAGCAGTCCTTGTAGATACTTTTCTTCAACACAAAATGCGCTCCTTCGCCCGTTTCACCTAATTGGCGGAACAGCGGAGAAGGCAGCGGAACCCGCCCTTTCGCGTCGATTTTACCAGTATGTTCGCCTACAAATGTCAGCATAATTAATCAAGCTAAAACTCGTTGGTAAAAGTAAGCACAATTTTCCCACTTTTTCACATTTTTTGCCATTTTTTCCCACTTTGTTAATAACTTTTTTTGGTAAAACGTTCCAAATTCGCAACAGATTGAGGTTTTCGGCCTTTTAGAAAAATTGTGAATTAGACAAATATTTCCTCTTTTATACGGATTTGTTCATATCTTTGTAACAGAATCGAAAGAAAATGGACGAAGATCAGAGCAAAAAAAAATTCATAAACGTTGAACGTATTCTCAAAACCAAGGCTCCCGACTTATATAAGAAGTTGCCGAAGTTTGTTGTCCGTTATTTTACGCGCGTGCTGCACCAAGACGAAATAAACGCCGATTTGGAAAAAATTTCCGACGAAAAAGGTGTGCCAAAGTTTCATAAGCAACTCGCAATCAATAATATAGTCATTGACTGCCATAACACCGAAAACATTCCTGCCGAAGGACGGTTCATTTTTGCAGCAAACCACCCGATGGGCGGTCCCGATGGCATTATGATTGTTTCGGCAGTTGGAAAAATATTTCCAAAGACAAAACTAATGGTCAACGACCTTCTGATGAATTTACCCGACATTGAAGATGTGTTTATTCCGATAAACCGTTTCGGACGAAATAAACGGAACTATGCCGAGATTTTTGAAAACAGTATGCAGTCCGATTATCAGATAATTATATTCCCGGCTGGACTGGTTTCCAGAAAAATCAAAGGGAAAATCGTCGATTTGGAGTGGAAAAAATCATTTGTGGCGTATGCGAAACGCTACGAGCGTGACATAATTCCGGTGTATATCAGCGGCAAAAATTCCAATTTCTTCTACAATCTGGCAAATTGGCGTAAACGTCTGGGAATCAAAGCAAACATTGAACAACTATATTTGGTTGACGAATTATATAAACACAAAAAAGAAAGCGTGTCAATATACTTCGGGAAACCTATTTCCTACCAGTCGCTTACAAACGACAAAAGCGACACCGAGTGGGCAGACGAAATCAAACAGATAGCATACTCATTATCAAATAAATAATATTATGGAACCTATCATTGCCCCTGTTGACCGAGAAGCAATCATCGCCGAACTTACCGACGACAAATTTCTTCGTGATTCTCATTTTGGTTCAAATAAAATCTACACACTCAACAATTCAAATTCGCCGAATGTGATGCGTGAAATCGGTCGTTTGCGCGAACTTGCGTTTCGCAGGGCTGGCGGCGGCACGGGCAAAAGCATTGATATTGATGAATTTGATGTACATCCAACGCATCCCTACGAACAAATTATCGTGTGGAATCCCGAAAGCAAGCAAATTCTCGGTGGCTACAGATATATACTATGTGCCGACTCAAGCAACGGCAATGGAAGCTACGACCTTGCGACAACCGAATTATTCAAATTTTCGGAAACATTCAAAAAGAATTATCTACCATACACGCTTGAACTTGGACGCTCATTTGTCTATTACGACACGCATTCGGGCGCTTCGGCACGAAGAAGCATTTTCACACTCGACAATCTATGGGAAGGAATCGGCGCAGTCATAGCCCTCAATCCACAAATCCGATATCTGTTCGGGAAAGTAACAATGTATCTGAACTACGACAAACTTGCCCGCGACTACATTCTATATTTTCTAAACAAGCATTTCAAAGACAACGATAATTTAGTAACAACCATTGAACCACTAAGTTATCATCACCCCGAAAGCGAATTGGCGAACATTTTTACAGGAAAGAATTTAAAAGAAGACTATAAAATTCTGTTCACCAAAGTCCGCGAACGGAAGCACAACATTCCGCCCCTCATCAATTCATACATCAACCTGACCGACACGATGAAAACATTCGGAACATCGTTGAACAAAGGCTTTGGAGCAGTTGAGGAAACGGGAATTCTCGTAACCATCAGCGACATTGTTTCCGAAAAAATGGACCGCTACATACTTTCATACCAAATATAAATGACAGACAAAATTTTTCCCGAAATCGGCATCGTGCACTTGTCTAGTCCTAAATAAGCGTTACAGTTTTATTAGACAAAAATAGTTATTTTTTTAATCACCGTTGTTTAATTACAGCGGTGATTTGTTTTTTATAATTTTTAATTGTTATCGCTTGTTGATTGTGCATCCATTCTGGAGTGTGATATTGACAAGAGCAGTGCGGACGTTGGGTATTGTAAATGTCAACACATTCTTTTATCACCTTTTTCATTGTATTTAAAGGTAAGTTAAGTTCTTCCAACAAAAATTCCTGCTTTAAGATGCCGTTTATCCGTTCTGCAACTGCGTTTGCATAAGGGTCATAGGACTCTGTCATACTTGGCTTAATGTGATACCTTTTTAATAACTTTTGATAAGCATTAGAGCAATACTGGATACCTCTGTCAGAATGGTGTATTAATGCTTCTGCTTTGTATTTTCGGTTAGATTGAGCCATTTTCAAGGCTAATATGGAACCTTCCGTGTTCAAGCTGTTAGATAGGTTATAACCAACGATTTTCTTGGAATACGCGTCTGTTATTAAGGCTAAATACATGTTGTTTGTACGATTGCCGATATAGGTTATGTCCGACACCCAAACTTGCTCTGGACGTGTGATAGACATATCTGTAATTAAATTTTTATACTTATGAAAATGATGATGCGAGTTTGTTGTTACGTGATAACTCCGATAAGGGGGGATTAACATATGGTTTGCCCTTAAAATACTGAACAAGCAATCTCTTCCTACTCCAAGTGACGCAAGTTCTTTTTTTAGGATTATTTGTAATTTCCTTGTCCCTATCCTTGGCATTGTTTGACGTACTCCATTTACAAGTTCCATAACCTTCTCCGCCTTTGCTTTACATTTTTTCACTTTCCATTGCGAACGATAATATTTCTGCCGACTTACCCCGAACAGTGCGCAGATCTCACTTATAGAAGTACTTCTCACTTCTTTGACTTTTTTAACTGTTCGGGAGAACATTTTTTTCTTATGTCCACTCCATACTCCTCTTCAGCTATGTCTATCATTATGTCAAAAAATCCAGCCTTTAAATCCTGGACTTCCAATTCCTTTTCTAAACGGGCATTCTTACGTTCCAACACTTTTATCTTCTCCCGTAGTTCCAATAACTCTTGTTCCTTTGTCTTTACCATTGGATATACAACTCTGTTTTGCCAGTCAAAGGTACCATATTTATTTAACCATTTACGCACGGTACTATCTCCTTGTATCCCATACTTACGTGATAGCTCTTGCAGACCGATGCCGCCTGCTTCGTATTCCTTTACAACCGACAACTTAAAAGACATTGAATAATCTTTTTGGGTTCGCTTAACATACTGTTTTTCTTTATCTTTCATTTCACGTTACTTTTTTTGTAACGCTATTTTAGGACGGGATA
>Ga0310697_10000040_pt1 | contig 175258 bp, 158 predicted proteins | sample 172DNAGHGlowgp2_FD_203883 | JGI IMG/M metagenome (GOLD analysis project Ga0310697, IMG submission 203883) | Sheep rumen microbial communities from Palmerston North, Manawatu-Wanganui, New Zealand - 1728 DNA GHGlow gp2 (v2) (version 2) | ecosystem: Host-associated > Mammals > Digestive system...
TTCCAACGGCTAAAGGAGAATCATCGGCTCGCAATGCGTTTTGACAAAAGAGCCGATCGTTTCTTCTCCTTCGTTCTTTTTGCTGCTATTCTTCTCTGGTTAAAATGAATTGTCCACAGTTCCTAGTTCCTCAAACCCGTTCAAGCATACCGATGATAAATTTCACGTGCGGGGCGACGGTGTCAAGGTGCAAGCGTTCGTTGGGGCTGTGAATGTGTTCGTTCGTCGTGCCGATTGATATGATGTCAAGGGCGCGATTTTTCTTTGCGAAGACGCTCGTCTCCAAGCCCGCGTGAATCGTCTTGGCGGCGGGCGCGTAACCGTTTTGCTCCTTGAAGACTGTCTCGGCAAGTTTCAGAAGTTTGCTTTTGGGGTTGAACGTCCAAGTGGGCGTCGGAACGGAGAATTTGCTTTTGAACGTGCAAAGCCGTGCCGCTTGCGAAAAGCCCTCGATAAATTCTTCAACCAAGACATCGGAATTGGCGCGCGGCAAAATCTTCAGCTCGACAATCTCGTCGTCCATGCGCACCATGCCCAAATTCGCCGAAGCAAAAACCTGCGCGGCGTTTTCGGGATTGAGCAGGTAAATGCCGCTGTGAATCAGCGTGATGAGATTGGCAAGATATTCGTAATCCTTGGCGTGCAAAACTTTTTCGGGGCGTCGTATGACTTGCGCCTCGATTTTTATGTCGGGGTCGGTCGCGGCGAAAATAGTCCGCAGTTGCTGTTCGACTTTCTCGCAGATGTCCTCTACTGCCATAGCCGCAATGTCCGTGGCGAAGACGAATTCCGCTTCGGAGGGTATGACGTTGAAAGCAGTCCCTCCGCTCAGATTCGACAGCCGAATCTTGCCGTGCTTGGTTATCTGCCGCATGACGCCGACGGCAACTTTAATCGCGTTGATTCGTCCGCTCGCAATTTCCTCGCCCGAATGACCGCCGCGCAGTCCGCTGATTTTTACAATCATGTTCGTGCCCAGTTTCGTGTCGGGGCGCACGTAATGGAGTTCGCGCCAAAGCGTGGCGTGGACACAGCCCGCGCAACCCGCGACGATCTCGCCGAATTTTTCCGAATCACAATTAATCATGTAAGCCGCGCCGTTCAGAAATTTTTTGTCGACGTTAAGCGCGCCGCTCATGCCCTGTTCTTCGTCGGTCGTGAAAATTATCCTTAGCCGCCCGTGTTCAAAGCTCTGCCGCTTGTCGACAAGGTAAAGAATCTCCGCGACGCCGATGCCGTCGTCCGCGCCCAAACTCGTGCCTTCAGCCTCAAGAAATTTTTCGCCGCGAATCAACTTTATCGGATCTGTCGTCGGCTCGAAAGCAACACCTTCCCGCGCCACGCATACCATATCCATATGCGCCTGAAGAATCGTCAACGGCGAATTCTCTTTGCCGGGGCTCGCGGGCACCTCGGCGATGATATTGTTAAAGCTGTCCTGCACTGCCTTTAAGCCGCGTTGATCGAAAAAACTTTTAAGATAATTGCTGACTTGTTGCTCGTGCTTGGACGGGCGCGGAATCGCCGCCAGCTTTTCAAATTCGGCAAGGACGCCGTTCAAAATCGTTTCGCTCATTAGTCACTACTCCATTCTGTTTGAAAAATGAACTCGAAACACAACGCCGTTTTATTCGGTCAAGGTCGGCAAAAATCCTGCGTTGTGGAAACTTCCCCGCCGTGATAAAATTTAGGAACAAGGAACGGTTAAGGAACAAGGGACAAGGGACAAGGGACAAGGGGTAAAGGATTTGATTGCTCATGTTTTCGTTGACGCGGAAAATATTTCGCCCACCGTCACCTTCAAGGTCGTAGAATATTTCGGCAGGGAACACACCATCACCAAAGTAGACATCATCGCCAAAGAAGACTCCCTGCCCTACAGATACCGCGACTTGGACAAAAATCTTTACCGCGTGCAAAATTGTTTCTACGGCAAAAATTCCGCCGACACTTGGCTTTGTATCGAAATGGTACGCGCCATTATCGACGAACCCGACCTTGAGCTGATTATCATCGTTTCGAGCGACAAAGATTTTCTGCCCGCCATTAAATTCGCCGCCGACTTCGAGAAAAAAATTTTCGTCGTGTCGAACGGCGCGGGGCATAAAATTTTGGCGGAACAACTGCGGACGTTGCGAGTAGACCCCGAATCCGTCGAGCTGAAAGATTACCGACTCAAGTTCGGCGACGTGCCGTTTAAGCTGGAAAAATTTCTGCCGCAAATGAGTTTCTACATGAAGAAATATTTTTTCGACCGCGAAGAGCGTATAAAGTTCATTTTAGTCAAAAAAGACGACCAACTCTTTGAAGTGCCGTTTATTGCAGGCATGGGCTCCAATCTTTTTCGCCAACTCCTAACCGAATTGAATATCCTCGGCAGGCGCGATTCCGTCAAAGATTTTATCGCGCAAAATTTTTTGAAGTTATCACGGGACAGGGTTTACTTCCGCACCGAAGCCGAAATTTCCGTGCCCACGCCCGCCGAACAGCTTGAAAGTTTCTTCGAGGATCATGCCGCTGACGTTCGCAACATTTTAATCAAGCACAACGAACGACTTTCCGAAGTGCCCTTCGTCGACGGAATGCCGCTGGGGCTTTTCGGGCAAATGCTCCGCGAAAAAAAAATCATCGGCAAAGTTGCTTCGCCCGCGCAGACCGCCGCCAACAGCCTCCTTGACGTGCGCGACGACAAAGTTTTTTTCTGCGCCGAAGAAAATCTGGACGCCGCCTATGACCGCACTATCAAGGACGTTGACGAATACTTTGACTTCCACGAAGCGCAACTGACGACCGTTTTAATCAAGCACAAGGAAAAAATTTTTGAAGTGCCCTTCGTCAACGGCATGTCCCTTGAGCTGTTCGGCAGGCTGCTTCGCGAAATGAACATCATCGGCAAAAGCGTTTCCGCCACCGCCGTCGCCAAAAAAAGTTTGCTTGACGTGCGCGACGGAAAAATCTTACTTTGCGACGAAGAAAAACTCCGTGAGCTTGCGGCGGAAGCGACCGGCAACCTTGACGACTACTTCGACCGACCCGACCTGAAACGCATTTTCGTCAAGCACAACGGCAACCTTTTTGAAATCCCGTTCGTCGACGGTATGCCGCTTACTCTGTTCGACCGACTGTTGCGCAACGAACACATCATCGGCAAAAATTCTTCGGCTGTCAAAGTTGCCACGAACAGCCTGCTTGAGATTCGCGACGAACGCGTTTATCTGCTTGACGAGAACGAATTGGAGGCCGCGCAGGACGATTTGGAAAACAACGTCGACAATTACCTCAACGCCCACGCGTTGCGCATTAATACCATTTTGATTCGGCGCAACGGCGAAAATTTTTTTATACCGTTCGTTGACGGTATGCCCGTGAAAGTTTTCGGAAAGCTCCTGCGCGAACGCAAAATTATCGACAGGAAAGCCGACCCCGAAGCTGTCGCCAGATTCAACGGGCTCGTCGTTCGTGACGGGAAAATTTTTCGGCATTAAGTCTTGAACGCGCCCGTTAATTGAATTAAAATTGCCGCATTGACTTAACGAGGAGGAAAATATTTTGTTATATCGCAAGGTTGATACCAATTTGAACTTCGCGAGCCGCGAGAAGGAAGTCGAAAACTTTTGGGCGGAACACAACATCGCACAGAAGGCAATCGACAAGCGCGACGGTTGCGAAGACTACACGTTTTACGACGGCCCGCCCACGGCGAACGGTCAGCCGCATATCGGTCACGTCTTGACGCGCGTCATCAAGGATTTGTTCCCGCGCTATCACTCCATGAAGGGTCAGAAAGTTTTTCGCAAAGCCGGCTGGGACACTCACGGCTTGCCCGTCGAACTTGAAGTCGAAAAGCTCATCGGCATAAACGGCAAGGAGCAAATCGAGGCTTACGGCATGGAGCCCTTTATCAAGAAATGCCGCGAGTCCGTCTGGAAGTACAAAGGCATGTGGGAAGAATTTAGCGGCGTCGTCGGCTTTTGGGCGGACATGGATCATCCCTACATCACTTACGAAAACAATTACATCGAGTCGGAATGGTGGGCTCTCAAACGTATTTGGGAACGCGGCTTGCTTTACAAAGGTCACAAGGTCGTGCCGTATTGCCCGCGCTGCGGAACGCCGCTTTCCAGTCACGAAGTCGCGCTCGGCTACAAAGACGTCAAGGAGCGTTCGGCTGTCGTCAAGTTCAAAGTCGCGGACGAAGACTCTTATTTCCTTGCTTGGACGACGACGCCTTGGACGTTGCCGTCAAACCTTTGCCTGTGCGTCAACCCGAAAGTCGATTACGTCAAGATTCAAGTCGGCGACACGGTTTACATCCTTGCCGAGGCGTTGGTTGATAAAGTCTTCGACGGCGTCGACGGCGAACGAAAAATCTTGGCGACGTACAAAGGCGCAGAGCTTGAGTATCGCAAATACGAGCCGCTGTATCCTTTCGCCGACGAGATTGTCAAACGTTCGGGCAAGGCGGCGCACTACGTCACCTGCGACGATTACGTAACGACCGAAGACGGCACCGGCATTGTCCACTGCGCGCCCGCCTTCGGCGAAGACGATAACCGCGTTTGCAAAAAATACGATATTCCCTTCGTGCAGTTCGTCGACGGCAAGGGTAACATGACTGCCGAGACGTATTGGGCAGGCACCTTCGTCAAAGACGCCGACCCGCTGATTCTCAAGGACTTGAAAGTTTCGGGCAAGCTGTTCAAGGCTCCGCCGTTCGAACACAGCTACCCGCATTGTTGGCGTTGCGACACTCCGCTGATTTACTACGCCCGCGAGTCGTGGTTCATCAAGATGACGGCTGTCAAAGACGACCTGCTCCGCAACAACGCGAAGGTCAACTGGATTCCGCCGACGATCGGCAAAGGACGTTTCGGCGACTGGCTGGAACACGTGCAGGATTGGGGAATCAGCCGCAACCGCTACTGGGGCACGCCGCTCAACATTTGGGAATGCGAATGCGGACACCAACACTCAATCGGCTCAATCGACGAGCTCAAGTCGCTGTCGGCGAACTGCCCCGACGATATCGAACTGCACCGCCCCTACATCGACGCCGTAACCTTCCCGTGCGAAAAATGCGGCAAGGAAATGCACCGCGTCCCCGAAGTCATTGACTGTTGGTTTGATTCGGGCGCAATGCCGTTCGCGCAATTCCATTACCCGTTTGAAAACGTCGAGGCGTTTAAGGAGCACTTCCCCGCCGACTTTATCAGCGAGGCGGTCGACCAAACGCGCGGCTGGTTCTATTCGCTCATGGCGATTTCCACGCTGATTTTCGACGACACCGCGTTTAAAAATTGTATCGTCTTGGGACTCGTGCTTGACAAGGACGGGCAGAAAATGTCGAAGTCCAAAGGCAACGCCGTCGCGCCCATGGAGACGTTGGCAAAGCACGGCGCGGACGCCATTCGCTGGTACTTCTACGAAAACTCTGCACCTTGGTTGCCGAATCGTTTCCACGACGGCGCGGTCACCGAAGGGCAACGCAAATTCCTCGGCACGCTGTGGAATACTTATGCGTTCTTCGTCCTCTACGCCAATATCGACGACTTCGACGCCACGAAATATCAGCTTCAATACGACAAGCTTGCCGTCATGGACAAATGGCTTTTGTCGCGCCTGAACACCATGGTTAAGACCGTCGACGACGCGCTGACGAATTATAAAGTCCCCGAATCTGCGCGGGCGTTGCAAGATTTCGTTGACGAGCTGTCCAACTGGTACGTGCGTCGCAGTCGTGCGCGTTTCTGGGCGAAGGGCATGGAGCAGGACAAGATTAACGCCTACATGACGCTTTACACCGCGCTTGTCACGTTGTCGAAGGCTGCCGCGCCCATGGTGCCGTTCATAACTGAAAACATCTATCGCAACTTAGTTTGCTCAATCGACGCGGCGGCTTCCGAAAGTGTTCATCTGTGCGACTACCCGACTGCCGACGAAAAATTTATCGACGCCGAACTTGAACGCAACATGGACGCCGTCTTGAAAATCGTCGTGCTTGGTCGTGCCGCGCGCAACGCCGCCAACATTAAGAATCGTCAACCCGTCGCCGAAATGTTCGTCAAGGCGGAGGCGTTGCCCGAATTCTTCGTTGACATCATCGCCGACGAACTCAACGTTAAGCGCGTCGAATTCCGCGCAGACATGGGCGAATTTATCCGCTACAACATCAAGCCGAATTTCCGCGTCCTCGGCAAGAAGGTCGGCAAGCGCATGGGCGAAGTCAAAGCCGCGCTCGAAAAACTCGACGGGCAAGCCGCCAATCTCGAACTCGACAAGACCGGCGAACTTAAGCTCGGCGACATCACGCTGACGGCGGAAGACGTTGAGATTACCGTTACGCAGAGCGAAGGCTTCAACTGCCAAAGCGACGGCGACGTTGCGATTGCCCTTTCCACGACGCTGACGCCCGCGCTGATTGAGGAAGGCTTTGTTCGCGAAATTATCAGCAAGGTGCAGGTCATGCGCCGCGAGAGCGACTTTGAGGTCACCGACAGAATAAAGATTTTCGCGTCGGGCAACGAAAAGCTTGCACGGCTTATGACGGACAACGCGCTTGAGATTATGACCGTCACGCTTGCGAACGAAATCGTCTTCAAGGAACACGCCGCCGCCCGCGAATGGGACATCAACGGCGAAAAAGTTCTGCTTGCCGTGGAAAGGATTTGACATGTTAAAAGTCATGCTTTGGGTCGTCTCGAACGACGGCAGATTTTTCAATGGCGCGCTGAGCATTTTGGAACGCCAACACAACGGCATTGAGCTTGTCGGCGTGACGGCGGTCGCTCCGATTCAAATCGCCAAGGACGGGCGCAACGTTCCCTTCGTGCCGCTCGACAAAATAATCGCGTGGGGGGGGGGTTATGATATATTGCTCGTTGTCGGCGCGAAACAAATCGGCATGAGCAAAATCACGCAAGCCGCCAAGCAACTCCGCCTGCCCGAAGAAAAACTTTTGGGCGATTGGATTGCTTGCATTCCCGGCTTCGCGCTGAAAAAGTATCGTCAGCTGCAACGTTCGCGCCTGTCGATTTTCGCAATGAATTGTTTCGGCGGACTCATCAGCAATACATTGGGACTTCGTTTCATGTCGCCGTTCGTCAACATGTTTTTTAACGAACAAGAGTACATCAGATTTTTACGTGCACCGCGTGTCTACATGGAAGAGAAACTAATTTTCAAAGGGACGGCTTGGGAATCCAATTTGAAATTTGATTATCCGATTTTCACTCTCGGCAACGTCGATATTCATATGAATCACTATCCCGACTTCGACGCGGCGGTTAAGATTTGGGAGCGGCGCAAGCAACGAATCAACCGGTACAACTTGTTCGTGACGGCATACACAGACAGCGAAGAAATTTTATCTGAATTCGACGCGTTGCCTTATGGCAAAAAAGTTTGCTTCGTATCTTTCAAGTCCGATTTGGATTCGGCGTGGTACATTAATCCCAAAATAACAAAGCACGAATATCTTTGGCAGAAGGTAAACGATTTTGCTAAAGGTCTCCCGTTTTATTACGACCCGTTCGACATGCTCCTTTACGGCAAAAAGACTCCGCTGATTGATATGTGATTCGACGCTTGAAAAAATTTCTCACGGTTGTAAAATTTTTACAGCCGTTATTTTTTTGGAGGCGATGACTTCGTGACGAAAGAAAATTTTGACGTGACGGGCATGAGCTGTTCGGCTTGTTCGGCGCGCGTAGAACGGGCGGTCGGTAAAATCGTCGGCGCGGACAACGTAAGCGTCAACCTGCTGACAAACTCCATGCAAGTCAAATTCGACGAGGCGAAAATCTCCGCCGCGCAGATCGTCGACGCCGTAATCAACGCGGGCTACGGGGCTTCGCTGAAAGGAACAAGGGACAAGGGACAAGGGACAAGTGTCACTTCCGAACGCACAATTAACAAAGAAATCGCCGCAATGCGGACGCGGCTCACGTGGTCGATAATCTTCCTGCTGCCGACGGTTTATATCGCAATGCATAAAATGTTGCCGCTTCCCGTGCCGCCAATCGTCTCGGAGCTGTTCGACGGGCGGGCAAACGCCGTGACGTTCGCGTTCGCGCAATTCCTGCTGATTCTGCCGATTATGTACCTCAACCGCAAATATTACGTCAACGGCTTCAAGACGCTGGCGGCGGGCGCGCCCAACATGGACAGCTTAGTCGGTCTCGGCTCAATGGCGGCGGCGGCGTTCGGGGCGTTCGCGCTGTTCAGAATCGGTCAAGGGCTCGGTGCGGGCGACGCGGCTTTGGTTGACGAATACAGTCGCAACCTTTACTTCGAGTCGGCGGGCATGATCGTCACGCTTATAACCGTCGGCAAATTCTTCGAGGCGCGCGCCAAGGGCAAAACTTCTCAAGCCGTCGAAAAACTCATGAACCTTGCGCCGAAACAAGCGACTGTCCTGCGCGGCGGGCAAGAGCTTACAATTCCCGTCGAAGAAATGATTGCGGGCGACGAAGTGTTGGTTAAGCCCGGCGAAAGTTTTGCGGCGGACGGCGTGATTCTTGACGGCGCGACGACGGTCGACGAGTCCGCCATAACCGGCGAAAGTCTGCCCGTCAACAAATCGGTCGGCGATGGCGTCACGAGCGGCACCATTAATCAAAACGGCTTCGTGAAGTTCCGCGCGGTCAAAGTCGGTAGTGAAACCACAATCAGCAAAATCATCGCGCTGGTCGAGGAGGCGTCGGCGAGCAAGGCTCCAATCGCCAAGACTGCCGATAAGGTCGCGGGAATCTTCGTGCCCGCCGTGATTGCGATTGCGTTGGCTGCGGGTAGCTTTTGGCTTGCGAACGGCGCAAGCGTCGAGTTCGCCTTTTCAATCGCCGTGTCCATTCTCGTGATAAGTTGTCCTTGCGCGTTGGGACTTGCCACGCCCGTTGCAATCATGGTAGGCACGGGCAAGGGCGCGGAGAACGGCATTCTGATTAAATCGGGCGAGGCGTTGGAGACGGCGCACGCGATTGATACGGTCGTCGTCGACAAGACCGGCACGCTGACCGAGGGCAAGCCGTTTGTGACTGACGTGATAACCTGCGCGGCGGACGAACGCGAGCTTTTGACGATTGCCGCCGCCCTTGAACACGGGAGCGAACATCCGCTTGCCGAGGCAGTCACGAACTTTGCCGTCGATAAAAATATCCAACCGCCCGTCACCGAAAATTTTCAAGCCGTGTTCGGTCGCGGCGTCCGTGCAACGATTGACGGCGTCGAGTGCTTCGCGGGCAACGAAACTTTCTTGACAGAGCATGGCTTTGACTTGAGCGCGCTTGCTGAAAAAATTTCCGCGCTTGCGTCGGCGGGTAAAACTCCGATTATCTTTGCACGCGGCAATAAAATTTTGGGCGTTATCGCGGCGGCTGACGTCGAGAAAAAAACTTCCGCGCAGGCAGTCAAGGATTTCGAAAGCCTTGGGGTTGACGTGATTATGTTGACGGGCGATAATGAACGAACTGCGCGGGCGGTCGCAAATCAACTCGGCATTGACAAAATCGTCGCGGGCGTCCTGCCCGAAAACAAAGCCGCCGAAGTCGCAAAACTTCAAGCGTCAGGTCGCAAGGTCGCGATGATCGGCGACGGCATTAACGACGCGCCTGCCCTTGCCAAAGCCGACTTGGGCATTGCGATTGGCGCGGGCACCGACGTTGCAATTGAAAGCGCGGGCGCGGTTCTCGTCCGAAACGATTTGCTTGACGCCGTGAGCGCGATTCGTTTAAGCCGTGCCGTCATGACGAACATCCGGCAAAATTTATTCTGGGCGTTTTTCTACAACGTGATTTGCATACCGCTGGCGGCGGGCGTGTTCTATCCCGCGTTCGGGCTCAAGCTGTCGCCGATGATTGGCGCGGCGGCAATGAGCATGTCAAGCATATGCGTCGTGCTTAACGCCCTGCGTCTGCGTCTGTTCAAGGTCGAACGGTCGCAAGCATTCGACGACACGCCGCGCACTGTTGAAGTCCGCGTGGAAAATCTTCCGACGGAAATTTTTAAGGAGGCAACTCAAATGCAGACAACTTTGAAAATCGAAGGCATGATGTGCAAACATTGCGTCAAGCACGTTCACGACGCGCTGGCGAAGATGGACGGCGTGACGGCGGTCGACGTAAGCTTGGAAAACAATTCGGCGACGGTCACGACGGACAAGGACATTTCGCTTGACGATTACGCAAAAGTTATCGACGACGCCGGCTACGAATTGGTCAGGGGCTGACTTATGGCTTACGAGGCACTGTACACGCGCGGCAGACCCAAGACGCTGTCGCAACTTATCGGGCAGGAACACATCTCCAACGCATTGGCGCGCGCCATTTCAAGCAACAGGCTTTCGCACGCGTATCTTTTGGTCGGCACGCGCGGCACGGGTAAGACTTCCACGGCACGGCTCCTGTCAAAGGCAATGAACTGCGACACTGTTCACGAGGCGCAACTTGCGGGGCGTGCGCTTGAGCGGCGGGAAATCCCTTGCAACAAATGCGATTCGTGTAAAAATTTCGATTCGTCGCCCGACAACATTGAATTCGACGCGGCAAGCAATCGCTCGGTGGAAGACGTGACGCGCCTTTTGTCAACGGCGTATCTTGCGCCGCTGCGCGCCCGCGTCAAGACGTTTATAATCGACGAAGTTCACATGCTGTCGTTCGAGGCGGTCAATTCAATTTTGAAACTAATCGAGGAGCCGCCGCCCAATGTCGCGTTCTTTCTGGCGACGACCGAAGTGAACAAAGTGCCCATGACGATTCGTTCGCGCTGTCAAGTGCTCAACTTCCGGCTGATAGCGCAGGCGACAATCGCGCCGTATCTTTTGAAGCTCGCGGGACGCTTGAACGTGAACTTGCACGAAGACGCCGCAAAAAAAATCGCGCGGCTGGCGGAAGGCTCAATGCGCGACGCGTTGACTTACCTTGATCAGTGCTACGCTATGGCGGACACGGAAATCACGCTCCAAAACGTCAACGACACGCTCGGTCTCATCTCCGACGAAAGCCTTGACGAAATAATTGCGGCAGTTAAAGCGCATGACAGAACATCTTGCGGGCGCGCCGTCACGAAGGCTTTTCGGTCGGGGCTCGCCTCCAACGCTATCGCCGAAGCTTTAATCACGCGGCTTAGGGACATCGAATTTGAACGGCTTGACGGCGACGCAAGAAACTTCGCAGACTTCGACAGGATTATCGACGCGCTGCGACAGGCGACGCTTGAAATGTACGGCTCCGGCATCCCCGACATAATTTTGGAAATGACGCTGATGAAACTTGCCGTGCCCGTTCAAACGTTCGTCGCGCCGCCGCCCGCGCAGGTTTCGTCGCCGAGCGGCAATCTTGACGCAGGGAAAAAAATTTTCTATGATGTGATAAATTTCTTGAGCGCGGAGGACAAAAATTTAACCTTCATGCTGGAAAAGGCGGTCGTCACGGGCTTTTCGGGCGACGTGTTGACTTTGTGCTTTAAGGGCGAAGGCGTCGCGGGAGTTGTCAAAAATAAATTGTCGCAAGCGGAAGACGCCGCCAAGCAGACTGCGGGTCGTGCGATAAAAATTTCGGTCGTCGTCGATCCGAATTTGCCGCCGCCGATACTCAATCAAATGGCTGAACCTGCCCGTTCCCGTCTTGCCGACGCTATGCAAGTTTTCAAAGCGTCCGACGCCGCTAAAATTAACGATTAAGGAGAGATTTTCAATGGCACAGCAAGGATTCGACTTGAACGCGATATTGAAACAAGCGCAGGCTTTGCAACAGAGTTTCGAGGCAAACAAAGCCAAGCTCAAGCAAGAGACCGCGACGGCGCAAGTCGGCGGCGGCATGGTCAGCGCGACGGTCGACGGCGAGAAAGTCGTTAAGGAAATAAAAATCGCGCCGGAACTCGTACAGGACGGCGATGTCAGCGCGATTGAAGATTTGGTCGTCAGCGCGGTCAATGCCGCCAACGCCGAAATCGACAAAAAAATTTCGGCTAACATGTCGGCTTTTGCGGGCAATGCGCTCGGCGGTATGGATTTGGGCAACCTTGGCAACTTGGGCGATTTGGTCGGCAAGTTCTTGGGCGGTCCTCCGAAGGCGTAAAATTTCATGTCATCAAAAGCTATGGCGGCTCTGGTCGAGTCGCTTACAAAATTGCCGGGCGTCGGTACAAAAACTGCCGCTCGGCTTGCTTATCATATCGCCGAAATGAAATCCGACGACGTGGAAGATTTGGCGGCGGCGATTCGCTCCGTCAAGCTGGATACGCACGCCTGCGAAGTCTGCTTCAACACCATTGACGCCGACAAAACCGTTTGCGACATTTGCGCTTCGGACAAGCGCGACGGCAAGATTATCTGCGTCGTCAAGGACGCGAAAGACTTGGACGCGATTGAACGGGCGGGCACCTTCGACGGTAAGTATCACGTGACGGGCGGGCTGATTTCGCCGTTGGCAGGCGTTTCGCAGAATGATATTCGGTTGCGCGAGCTGATAAAGCGCGTGGGCGACGACAAGGTTGAGGAAGTTATAATAGCGTTCGAGCCGACGGTCGAGGGCGACGCGACTGCGCTTTTCATATCGCGCCTGCTTAATCCTGCGGGCGTCAAAGTCACGAAGTTGGCGCGCGGGTTGGCGGTCGGCGCGGACTTCGCGGGCACGGACAGCTTGACGCTTGCAAAGGCTATTGAAAATCGCGTACCCGTCTGAACGGAGGACTTATGGCTAAAAAAAATGTCAAATACGTCTGTCAAGAGTGCGGCGCGACAACCGTCAAGTGGATTGGCAAATGTCCCGCTTGCGGCAAATTTAACACGCTTGTCGAAGAAACCGTCGACGAAGTGAAAAGCCCCCACGCCTTGACGACCTCCTTCGAGTTGCCGCGCAGGATTGCCGAAGTCGATATGACGGAACTGCTGCGTTTCATGACGGGTTCGGGCGAGCTTGACAGAGTGTTGGGCGGCGGACTGATTCCCGGTTCGATAATCCTGATTGCGGGCGACCCCGGCGTCGGCAAGTCGAGCTTGACGCTTGCAGTCTGCGCGAACGTGGCACGCGACGGACGAAAGGTTTTGTACGTGACGGGCGAGGAAAGTTCGCGACAAATCCGAATGCGCGCCGAACGACTGAACGCGCTTGCGGACGAACTGTACATCTGCGCGGAAAACAATTTCGAGCGAATCACGCACCACGTAGAGAAACTTCAGCCCGAATTGCTTGTCGTCGATTCGATTCAAACGATTTACAAGTCGGAAATCGAAAGCGCGCCCGGCAGCGTGTCGCAAGTGCGCGAGTGTTCGGCGGGGCTTATGCGGCTGTCGAAAAGCTTGGGTGTCACGACGTTCGTAATCGGGCACGTCACGAAGGACGGCAGCTTGGCAGGGCCGCGCGTGCTTGAACATATCGTCGACACGGTGCTTTTCTTCGAGGGCGAGCGCAATGCAGATTTCCGCGTCCTGCGTGCGATAAAAAATCGTTTCGGCGCGACGAGCGAAGTCGGCTTGTTTGAAATGCGCGACACTGGGCTTGAGGACGTGCCCGACGCGTCGAAACTCTTCCTGCCCGAACGAGCCGAAGACATCGGCAGCGTCATTGTCCCGACGGTCGAGGGGACGCGCCCGCTTCTTGTCGAGGTGCAAGCGTTGGTTGCGCCGACGCCCTTCATGCCGCCGCGCAGGACGAGCGACGCCGTCGACATCAAGCGCATTCAGTTGATATTGGCGGTGCTTGAAAAGCGCGTACATTTGAGCATTGGGGCTTGCGACGTGTACGTCAAGACGGCGGGCGGCATTAAAATCGACGAGCCTGCGACGGACTTGCCGATTGCGGTTGCGTTGGCGTCCAGCTTTGCCAACAGGAAACTTTTGCCGCAATGCGTCATCTTCGGCGAAGTCGGCTTGAGCGGCGAAGTGCGGGCAGTCAGCAAGGCGCGACAACGCGTCGACGAATCAATCCGCATGGGCTTTACGAACATCATCCTGCCGAAAAAAAATTTCGCGGATGTGTCGAATTTGCCCGCCGCGTCGAACGTAACCCTTTTGCCCGTCGACAATCTGCGCGGCGCGCTGAAAACCGCAATGCCGCGCGAATAAAAAAGCCTCCTTCTTCACGGAAGGGGGCTTAATTTTTTTGCGGACAATCAATCTTCCAAAGCGGCGGCGGCACCCAAAATGCCAATCGCCGCGTGTTCAAAGGTCAGTCCGCCCTGCAAGTACACCGCGTATGGTTCGCGCAACGGTGCGTCAGCCGAAAGTTCAATCGACGCGCCCTGAACGAACGTGCCCGCTGCCATTATCACTTGATCGGCATAGCCCGGCATGTCCCACGGTTCGGGCGTCGCGAACGAGTCGATGGGCGAGAAACTTTGAATCGCTTGGCAAAATTTTATAAGCCGCTCCGCCGAGCGCAATTCAATCGCCTGAATGATGTCGCCGCGCGTGTCTTCGGGCAAAGGACGCGTCACGTATCCGAGCTTGCCGAAAAGACCCGCCGCGAAAATTGCGCCTTTGAGAGCCTGCGCGGTGACGTGCGGAGCCGTGAACAGCCCTTGATACAGCAGACGCGGCGTGCCCAAGCTTGCGCCCAATTCGCCGCCCATGCCGGGTGCCGTCAGCCGATACGACGCCTGTTCGACCAAAGTCGCCTTGCCGACGATATAACCGCCCGTGGGAGCCAAGCCGCCGCCGATGTTTTTAATCAGACTGCCCGCCGCCATGTCCGCGCCGACTTCAACGGGTTCGCGCGTCTCGACGAATTCGCCGTAGCAGTTATCGACGAACGTCACGCACGCGGGATTGACAGCCTTGACCGCCGCGCAGATTCGTTCGATGTCGTCAATCGTCAAAGGTTCGCGCATGGAGTAGCCGCGACTGCGCTGAATCAACGCCAGCTTAGTTTTGGGCTTGACGAAATTTTTAATCGCGTCAACGTCGACTTTTCCGCCCGCAAGCGGCAGTTCGCGATAGCCGATACCAAATTCCTTCAACGAGCCCTGCGCGGGGTGCGCGTGCCCTATGACGGTCTGCAACGTGTCGTAAGGCGCGCCCGTCAAGGAAACGAGTTCGTCGCCGGGACGCAGGACGCCGAACAGAGCCGTCGCCAAGGCATGGGTGCCGCTTACGAATTGCGTGCGAACGAGAGCCGCCTCCGCCTTGAAGATGTCTGCAAAGAGCACATCGAGCTTTTCGCGCCCGATGTCGCCGTAAGCGTAGCCCGTGGACGTTTTGAAGTGCGCGTCGGAAATTTTCAGTCGTCGCATTGCGTCCAAGACCTTAAGCGTATTCTGCGCCGAGATGTCGTCGACGCGTCGGAAGTTGTCGGCGACTTCGGCAAGTACAGTATTTTTCAAGTCAATCAGTCGTTTGGAAAAAATATGAATCGCCTCCGAAAAAGGAAAAGAGCCCCGACGATTCGCCGAGGCTCCAAAACTGTGTAGGATTTAAATTCACAACGCGTCTCGCGGGGTTCAATTTCGAGTCACGTTGAAGTATGCCGCAGAACGAGGGAGCCGCTCAAAATTTGGGGAGAATCTTAAGCGGAATTCTCATCCCGAAAAATTAACTGAAATCAAGCTTCTTTCTTCCAACCGCCGGTCTCTCTGCTGGCAGTATAGATGTCGCCGTTACCGAAGTGGAAGCGAACGTTCTCTTGGTCGGTGACGTTGACGGTCAAACTGCCTCCGTTCTTGAAGGAAACGGTGACGGCGTTTTCGGTGATACCGTAGTTGCCGCCCGCCTGAGCCATGGCTTCGGCGTTGATTTGGTCGATGGTGACGTCGCCGAGGTAGATAACGTCTTGCTTGTCGTTGTAGTTGAGAACGATGTCGTTGTTGCCGCCGGCAGTAGAGTCTGCGCCTTCAACCCAGTTGTTGGCACCGAGGTAGTACATGAAGAAGTCGTTGCCTGCGCCGCCGACGAGGGTGTTGTTGCCCGCGCCGCCCCACATGAAGTTGTTGGTGCCTTCGCCGCCTGCGACGATCATGTTGTTTGCCGCGCTGCCCGCAAGGGTGGCGTTCGTATAAACTGCCGCACTTGCGTCGAGAACGCCTATGCCGCGATAGAATTCGGTGGTGCCGTCGCCGTTGACGTCTTGTGTGCTGTCCATGCGGATGTTGACGTTTTCATTAACAGTGTTGATGACAAGCGTGTCTCTGGATTCGCCCGAAGAACCGATGTAGAAGGAAACTTCCTTGTCGTAAGTGAACAGGTTGCCTGTGCCAGTGGGATTGTCGGTGGTGGAGTAGCCAATCTTGGCAATGCCGTTCGAGCCCGTGTCGGTGATTTGGACGCGATACATGTTTTTGTCGTAATCGTAAGTGCCGGGAGCCTCGTAAATGAGCGCGTATTCGTTGGCAACGGTGTCTGCATTGAGCGCGAACTCAACGCGGGTGTAACCGGTTGTAGCTTCGACTTCGGTCTTCACGCCGGCAAAGCTCTGCAGAACGACAATATCGGCAGATTGCTTATCGGGATCTTCGTTGACGCCCTGATAGTGATTGTAGCTGACGATAGTATCGCGGCCGTCGCCTTCGCCGAAGAAGAACGCATGAGACGCCAAGCTGGGGTTGCCGTCGCCGCCGGAGTAGATAACGTCGTTGCCGCCGCCGAGGGAGATGAACTTGTTCGCGCCGAGAACAGCCGCGCCGCCGACAGTGACAGTTTCTCTTTCTGCCGAGCCGTAAACCATGGTCTTGCTGTTGTTCTGGAGGTCGAGCATGCGAATGGCATGGAAGTTTTCGGTAGTGTCGCTGAGATCGACAAAGCCTATATCCATACCTTTAAGCTGGGTTTCAACACCGATAAGGTCGGTGACGTTGCCGGTGAAGTGCACTTCGCCTTCGCGCTCTGCCATGTAGAAATCGGCAATGTTGTCGTTCGAGTCGACAACGGCATAGCCCTTACGAGCGTCGCCGTTACGAATCATGGTGTACTTCAAGTTGTCAACGAGAACGTCGTATTGACCGTGCATGGTAGCGGTATCGGAGTTGCCGAGTGCTGCGGTGTCGTTGAAGGAGATGGAGCCGTTGCCGCCCACGAGCGAAACGTACATTCTGTCTTCGAAGACTCTGCCGACAACCTGAGCGCCTGCAACGAGTTGCGTTGCGCCTTTTGCTCTGTCGAAGCCGAAAGTCCAGCCCGTGACAGAATCGGCACCGCCGGTGAGTACAACCATTACGCCGTCCGCACCTGCGCCGTTTTCAATGTAAATGTCGTCGTTGCCTTCGCCGCCGTTGACGATGTCGTATGCGCCGGCTTGAATAGTGTCTCTGCCCGCCGAACCGCGAATGTCATGGACTTGCGGAATGCCGCCGTTGTCGCGAGTCGAGTCGGTGATGATGAGCGCGCCGTTTTCGCCCGCCGCAACAGCGTCGACAGTGCCGTTGCCGTTTGCCAAAACAACGTCGCGCACGCCCTTCATAAGGTTGCCGTCGTCGTCTATGGTCGCAACTTTTACGTGGACAGCGGCAGTGGGGTTGATATTTCCGAGCGTGAGGAGGTTGGTGCCGTTGTGGTCGTTGACGCCGTTGCCGAAACCGATTTGGTTGCCGGTGCCGCGAATGTTGGCTTGGGTGACCTCGTTGATGTTGGCGAGTCTGGAAGCGATAATGATGTCGCCTTCCGCCACGTTGTAGTCGAGCGCGTAACCTGAAATGTCATAGAATACGTCGGCTTCCGCGCCGCCGCTGACGATATCGTTGACATCGCCGCGAATGGTGTCGTGACCCGAATTACCAAGGATTGTGGCTCTGCTGTCGCCGTCGTGGCGCAACATGTTGTAGCCTGTGCCGCCGGCGAGAACGTTTTGACCCGAAGCGAGTGAACCGAGATAGCCGTTGCTGGGTTGCAATTCGGTGCCCGCGTTGCTGAGCTTAACGTTGTGCGAAGCAGTAACTGCGCCGGTCGTGCCGACTGCAACCGTGGAAGGCTGACTGCCGTAAGTAAGATCAACCGTAACGTCTCTGGCGTTGGTGCTTTCATTGTTCTGAATGTTAATCGGAACTGCGCCTACAGCCGTGCCGCCGTCGAGGGTGATGTGAACTGCTTCGCCGAGAGTTGCCGGGGTGCCCAAAGGCGATTCGCCTTTGATGTCAATGACATCGGTTTCGCCTTCGACCGGAGTATCGACGTTCTGGTCGGAATAGCCTGCCACAGAGTTGCCTGCAGCCGCGCTGTTTACGAGGTTATAGAATTGTTCGTAAACGCTTGCATGATGCGTCGTGACGGTGTCGTCCGGACCGCCGTTGACGGTGGAGCCGCCGACGGTGGCGAGTTCCGCCCATTTCTGTTCGTCAGCATCTCTGCGCGGCATGTCGTCGTTGTCGATAAGGTCGTCAACTCTGCCTGCCGTGGGAACAGTCATAACGTCGCCGCCGGCAGTGAGCGTGACTTCCGTGAATTCTGCGCTGGTAGCAGCGGAAACGCTGTTTCTGTCGAGTTCGTTCTTGAAATGATAAATGGTGTTACCGCTTGCCACGGTGACTTTGGCGTTGCCTTCGATACCTTGAACCGTGACTTGATTGTCGGAGCCGGCAACGACCGTGATGAAATCAGTATCTACGTCTGTGGCATGGACGCTGATTTTCGCGTCGTTTACCGTGAAGGTAACAACGTCGTTGTTGGCTATTTGATTAGCCGTCGGGACGTCGTAAATAGCCGTGAAGCCGTCGCTGTCGCCCGAAACGTTAATAGCGTCATTGGGTTTGAGCAACATGGCTTCGTCGATACCGGCTTTGTTGCCGTCGGAGGAGAGGTTATAGCCGTCATCAAGAGTTTCGGCACCGTTTTTAATGTTGACAGCCGCGCCGTTAATCGTCACGTTGTATTGACCGCCTGCGACTACGGTTTCGGTATCATAAACAGCCTCGCCGCCCGCAACCGTGTAAGCTTGCTCGCGATTAACTGCAGCTCTGAGCACGTTGCCGTTGACATAGAGGTTAAGGAGGCTGTTGTTTCTCTGGTGGCTGTTTGTTGAAAGGGTAGCCACATTGTCGACGTTGATAACGTCAAAGGAAATGCTGTCCGCCGTGGTAGCGACGTTGAAGGTGTCTTTGTTGACTTTAACGTCAAAGCTTTGGTCGCCAGAAACCGTAACAACGCCGTCGGCAAGATCCATTTCCAAGCCCGTAATGCCCGCTGCGTCGAGGTTTGCTTTGATGTTATTGGCAATGGAGGCATTGCTCTGGATGGAGGCACCGTTTGCCACGACGCCCGCCGCAGTGATTGTTGCGAATTCTGCACTCTTTTCAGCCGCGCCTTTGACGGTGACTGCGCCGTTGACAATGGGATCTACCGTTCCCGTAGTGTTATTGAAGAACGTGTTGTTAATCGAGGCGTTGCCGTCTGCGTCAAATCTTACAGCCGCAGCCTCCGTTACATTGTTGCTTGCGTCAACAGAAACTGTCGCCGTTGCAATGTCGCCCGTGATTTGTTCCCAAGGCGTGCCGTTGACTGCGACGGGATTGTCGACGCCGGCTGCGGAGTACAGGGACGCCGTTTTGGTGTAGCTGACTGCTTTGACTTCGGTATCGTTTTGAACGATGACGTGAGCATTGTCACGCGTGGACTTATTATCGAATTCCCAATACTCGTCCGCACCGACGAAAACTTCTACGTCTTCCTTCACTGCGATATCGACGTCGGTGCCGTTGGAGGTAACGGACGCGTCGCCGCCGCGGAAACTGACGCTTCTGATTGTCGCCGCGTCCGCTCTGGGAGCCGCGCCGAGGGTGATGTTATCAGCCGAAAGGATGTTGTCGTCGTCAATGCCGTCGTTATTGGCGTCTACGAAGGTGTCTTTGAAAACAGCCGTGTCGTTGGTGTCGAGACCAATGGCAATGTTGGCGGCGTCTTCAAAGGTGTAAGTAATTGCGTCCGTGTTCGCCGAAGAAACGGTAACGACGGGATTGCCGGCAGTGGCATTTGCGGCGGTACCGAGATCTGATGCTTTGACATAAGTGACAGAACTGTTGAGTGTTTCGTCGAAAGCTCTGCCGCCGGTGCGGTTAACGGTAACTGCCATTTCGCCGTTCAAGCGGTAAGAGGGGACGCTGTTCGCGGTATCTTCGCTTATGACGTTGTTGGTACCCTGAATTCTGGTTTCCCAATCTGCGGCGGTCGCGTCAAATGCAACGCTGTAGCCGGCTCTTGTGCCTTGGAGAGAGATTTGCTCGCCCGGAACTGTCGCGTCACCGGTACCGTCGCCGCTGGTGTTGAGTTGGTACACGGGATTTTCGGTGGTGCCGACATTGTTGAAAGTGTTTACGACGGCGCCTGCGTTGATGTTCTTTTGCCACCTGAAGGTGCCGCCGTTGAGGGAGCTGCTGACGAGAGTATCGTCAGCAAAACGCTGCAAATCAAAAAAAGTGTCTGTAACCATAAATGCTCTTCCTCCAAAAAAGAAGTTTTCAACACTTGTCGCGGTCGGAATGCGCATTTGCATTCTCACGCGTCGTGCTTGATATGCCGCCGCGCCGCGACGAACGGCAGACAGCGCACGACTTCCGATTTAACGATACCCCCCTTGGACGATTCGCAAAAAAAGGAAGCGAAACCGGCTGATCGAGCCTTGACAGAATCACATCCTTTTTCACGAAGCCGTTCAAATCTTCGGGTAACGAAATATTTAATCCTGTACCGCGACGAGCACGGTTAGGGATTGTATGGGAGCGGCAGAACCCCAAACTGCGAGTTCTTCGATCCGAGCGGGCGAGTGATCAAGTCGCCGCCAAGTCCTGTGGTAAAGGCATCCTGCCTTAAACCACGGCAATTTTATAACCAAATTCCCCATTGTGTCAATAGCTTTGTACTTTACCCTTTTCGGGAAATCAGCCCGCGCAGGCGTTTTTCGGGGAGCCGACACGCGGTCGAGCTAAGGTCTCCGCTTTCCGATTGCTTTCAGATTACTCCTTTCTCAAGGTTGCCGTCAATATATCTTTTATCGGCGGAAAAATCAATCGGCGATTCGCGTTGCAAGCCGTCTTTAACGAACTTTTAACCAACATTTAATTTTTGCCTCTTAAGTTTTGTGCGTCGACTAAAATATTTTTTCGGCGGGTTGAAAGCATGAAATTTATCTGGTAAGATACAGCCACACGAATTTGAAGTTGCGGAGGGGACTGCTATGGCGGCGAGGCGACAGAAGGCGCGGGCACCCGATTTGAAGCGGGCGGGCGCGACGAAATTTTTTATTTGCAAGCGGCGAAAGCCTCTGATATAATCGGCGGCGTTATCCGTTTAAATCTTAAGGAGAGTATGTGGAATGATAAAACTGGAAAAGAAACAGGTCAAAATCGTCAGCATTCTGATTGCAGTAATTTTCATCGGCTCGGTAGTCGCATTGGCATTGACGCAAACGGGAAACATCGCGTCGGCGGCAAGCTCGTCGAACGTCGGCGTCGTGGAGTATGAGCAAATCCTTATGCAACATCCCGACATGCAGACACTCGACGACCAACTCAAAACCACAGTCGACGAAATCAAAAAGGAATTCGACGAAAAATCTGCCGGCATGAACGACCAAGAGAAGGCCGATTATTATCGTCAGTGCCAAGAGCGCATCTTCCAAAAGCGCGAAGAACTCCTTGATCCTGTAGTCAAATCAATCGAAGCGGCGATTAAAGCTGTTGCTGACAAAAAAGGCTTGAGCGTCGTCCTTGCCAAGGCGGCAGTCATTTACGGCGGGCAGGACATCACCAAAGACGTTATTGCGCAACTCGGCAAGAAGTGATTTTTAGGAACTAGGAACTAGGAACTAGGAACTAGGGTAACCCGATTCCCGGTTCCTGATTCCCGGTTCCTTTTTTGTTAGGGGGGCGGTCGCGGTGAACTTCAAAGCTTTGACGATTGCGGCAATGACGGTTTTAATCGGCGGTGGAATTTACTGTTACAAGTCGTCCGAACAGCCGCCCGCCGCGCCCGTCACAAAAAAAATCGAACAGCCCGCACACACTTTCAGCGTCGGCATCATCGACATAGAAAAAATCCAAGCGGCACACCCCGAAGGCGCAACGCTTGACGATTTGCGGGCAACGGAATTACGCTTGCGGCTCGAATTCAACGAGGCAATGCGGACGGTCGAACTGCCAAAGCCGCCGCCGCCCGAAACCAATACCGAAGTCTTCGACGAAGCGGCTTGGCAAAAAAATGCCCAAATCATCATAAGTCAGCTCGCCGAATTGGAGACCCGCAAGAAGGTCGCCGCCGAAGAGTATCGCAAAAATTCGGAGCCGCAATATATTGCCGAACGCGACAGAATTCGCGGCGAATTCCTTAACGAGAACTTGAACATTCAGCTGAAATTGCAGAACGCCGACAATCTCCACTTGACGGACGAACAAGTAAAAAAACTGCAGGAAGATTTGGACGCCGTGGAATTCGGTCGCAATCTTGCGCAAAAGGAACTGCTTGACAAGTGGATGGCTGAAATCGAAAAATACGCGGAGGATTCTGTCGCGGCGGACGAAGCGCGTTTGAAAGCCGAAGCCGAAAAACTTCGCGCAGAGGTCGAAGAACAGGCTCGCAAAAAGGCTGACGACGTTACCGATCGCAACAAAAAGCTAATGGAAGACGCCGTCCGCGAAATGGAAAATCGGCAACACCGGCGGCAACAAATCTTCGACGAACTGACCGAAGTCGGCAAAGAACGCGCCGCGCTTGAGAAAAAAATTCTCGACTCGATTGTCGACAAGACAACGATGCTTGCGGCAGTCACGCGGTTGGATATGGTTTTCGTCAAGCGCAGTCCCGTTCCAAGCGACAAAATCTTGCGGCGCGGCACCTTGCAAAATTTTGAACTCAAGCCTCCCGAAAGCGTCGGAGCCATCATTATCCCCGGCAAAGACGCCCGCGACTTGACTGACGACGTTATCAAAGAGATGAATCGATTGTGAGGAATAAGGAACAAGGGATAAGGGATAAGGGATAAGGGATAAGAGGTTTTAACTTGTTCCTTGTTCCTACTTCCTTGTTCCTAACCAAGGAGTGATGACATATGAACTTAGCCGGTAAATTGGCGGCAACGGCCTTGCTCGCCTCGACGCTTTTGTTGTCGGGTTGCGGGCAAGGACAAATTGCCGCCGTCGACGTTGATAAGGTTATGAAGGACGCCCCGCGCGTCAAAACACTCATGTCGGAGGCGGAAGCCAAAATCAAAGACGCGCAACAAAAATTTGAGCAGGACACCGCCGCCAAGCCCGATATGACAGAGGAAGAGGCCGCTAAACTTCAAATGGATTTTCAGCGCAAACTCGAAGGCATTAATCAGGCCTACGCCTCGCAAATCCGCAGTCGCATGGATGTCGTCATCGAAGAAATTTCCCGCGAAAAAAATATCGACGTTGTTATAAATAATTCGGAGAGCGACAAATTGATTTTCCAAGGAGCCCTTGACGTGACCGACGACGTTATCAAAAAGATGCAGTAAGCAGGCGATACCTATGAAAAAAACTTTACAGGAGATAGCGCAACTAATCGGCGGTGACGTGGCGGGCGACGGCGCAATTAAAATCTGCGGGCTGTCGAATATCCCTCTGTCACGGGCGGGCGATTTGACTTTCGCGGTGCCGCCCCACCTGGACGAGGCAAAAACCTGCGCGGCGTCGGCAGTGCTTATCCCGTTCGACGAAGACGATTTCCCGAAGCCAGCCGTCAAAGTGCAAGACCCGCGCGCTGCTTTCGCCAAGTTGCTGGAGCTGTTCACGCCCAAGCTTGCAATACCCGTCGGCATAAGCTCGAAAGCTCACATCGGCAAGGACGTGACGATTCAAGGTGACGTGACGATTATGCCCTTTGCTGTCGTCGACGACGGCGCGGAGATTCAAAGCGGCGCGATTATTTACCCGCACGTCTACATCGGTCAGCACGTTACGATTGGCGCGGACACCGTCATTTACTCAAGCGCGACTGTCCGCGAATTCTGCAAGGTCGGCAAGCGTTGCGTGATTCACAGCTCGGCGGTTATCGGCTCGGACGGCTTCGGCTTCACAACCAAAAACGGCGTCCACACCAAGGTTCCGCAGGTTGGCAACGTGATTATCGAAGACGACGTGGAAATCGGCGCACACGTCGGCATTGACCGCGCCGCAATGGGCTCGACGGTTATCGGGCACGGCACCAAGATTGATAATCTCGTTCACATCGCTCACAACTGCAAAATCGGCGCGAACTGCTTAATCGTGGCGCAAACGGGAATCAGCGGCTCGACGACGGTCGGCGACAACGTGACTTTCGGCGGGCAAGTCGGCACGGTCGGGCACATTCATATCGGCGGCAATTCGGTTTACGCGGCGCGGTCGGGCATATCCAAAAGTATGCCGGAAGGTTTTTTCGGCGCAGGCTTTCCCATCCAATCTCACGCCGATTGGCTCAAGCAACAGGCGATGATTAAAAAAGTCCCCGAACTTTTGGAGCGCATTCGCCGGCTCGAACTACAGATTGACAAGCTTAACAATGCCGAATAAAATTTCTGCGGAAGGAGTGTGAACGTCATGAAGAAATTTCTGGTCGCCGCTGCGGCAAGCGTCCTGCTTTTCGGCGGGCAAGCAGGCACGGCTTCGGCGTCGACTGTCGATAACTTAAACACTCAAATTACTGAAACGCAGGAAGTAAGCAAGTGGACGCATTTCAGAGACAAATACCTTCTCGACCGCGACAGAGACCGCGACCGTTATTATCGTGACAGAGATCGTTACTATCGCGACAGAGATCGCGATCGTCGTTATCGTGAACGTGAACGCGAAAGAGAACGTGAACGGCGTCGTTGGGAGCGCGAACGCTACAAGAACCCGCCGCCGCCGCCACCTCCTCCGCCACCCCCGCCGCGCTACGGGACACCGATTCCTCCGCCTCCTCCGCCACCGCCCGGTTGGGGTGCACCGCCGCCGCCCGGTTGGAGACATTGATTACTTTGCAAGCGAAATATTTTCCCTTCGTCACGGCGAGGGGATTTTTTGCAGGAAAAATTTTTCACAGACGGAATAAGCAACGCAGGAGGTTGATAAAATGCGTGTCTTGCTTGTGACTTGGATTGACCAACTTTTACAGAAACTGTCGATTTTGAATCCCGAACTGGAATATTGCGCGATTGTCGTCGACGAGATCGAGCCCGCCAAAGAAATCTTGGAGCGCGTCGGTTTGCCGAAGGATTTGCTCTGCCCTATGACCGAGCTCAAAACTTGCGCCGAAGGTCTCATCTATGACTATATCCTTTGCGTGCAAAAACATTTTTACGACAAGAAAATTATTAGTGAATTGCAACAGTATGACATTCCCAAAGACAAGATAATGAGTTTCGCCGGTCTGCCTTCCGCAATAAATTTTCAAGTGGAACAGGCGTTGAGATACTATCAAGAGCATTCGGCGGAATTTGAAATTTTTGCGACGGGTATAAGTCATGCGGCTCACGGATTGGATGTCAGACAATTTAAGCGGAAAACTTTTAACTTTGCGAAACCCAGCCAAGACTTGTACTATGATTTTCAAATCGCAAAACGCGTCGTATCATACGGAAAGGGGCATAGCACCCTTCGTTACGTGCTTATCGGACTCACTCCTTACTCTTTCCATTATGAACTTCTCAGGATTTTTCGCTACAGATGCATTTTCTTGCCGTATTTCATTGCTCTTAACGATTTGCACAATTTCACTGTATCTGCCGATGATTATAAGAATTTCTTCAACAAAGAATATTTAACCAAAAAGTTGCCGTTAAGCACGCTCAACGTTGCCACTCCTTATGTTGCCTTATCCGCCAAAGTTATAGACCAAAAAACTCTTGACGCCGGTGTAAATCCTTTCAGAAGATTTTTCCCCGAAACTCGCGACGAAAATGTAAAAATTTTGGACGACTACTTGACACTGTGCGAAGAAAACAACATCCGTCCGATAATGTTTATGACGCCCGTAACGGAAATCTTTATGAACCTTTTCAAGAATCAAATGATGAAGGAGTTTCGTGACTTTGTTGAGCAGGCATGCCAAAAACATCCGAGTGCGAAATTTGTTGACGGTTGGAAATTAAATTCAATAATACAAACGGATTTTTTCGATTGCGAACATTTGAATATTCACGGCGCAGCGAAGTTCAGCGCACATCTGAATGACATTATTGAACAGCTTGACGCTCAAGGAGGCTGAAAACCTATCGAGTACAGATTTCTGAAACTGCTCAGTGCGGCGATTTGCCTGTTGCCGCTGAAATTTTGTTTGACGTTCGGGCGCGGGCTTGCAAGGTTGCTGTGGACGTTCATGCCGCGCAAACGCAAACGCCTTGCCACGGACAACATCATCCGTTGCTTGAACGTCACGCCCGAAGAAGCCGAACGCATTGCCCGCGAAAGTACCGTGCAACTCGGTTCGTTGTTCATGGAAGTCCTTGCCTTCCCGAAGCTCAAAGGCAACATGGCGGCGCACGTCAAAGTTGTCGGGCTGGAACACATGACGCACTACAAAAATTCTTCGGAACGCGGCGCGGTCATTGCGACGAGTCACAACGATAATTGGGAGCTCATGGGCGGTGCCTTCGCGCAAAACGGCATACCGCTCGTCGGCGTCGCCAAAAAGCAAAAGTCCGAAGGCGCGGACAAATTCATAAACGAATTCCGCACGCTGATTGGTATGCATATAACTTATCGCAGCGGCGTCCGCGAAATGTACAAAATGCTCGACGACGGACATTTTATCGGGCTGATTATGGATCAGGACGTCGGGCGCGACGACGGCGTTGTCGTGAAGTTTTTCAATCAAGCGACAAACTTCGTGACGGGCGCGGCGAGTATGTCGCGCTTTCGCAATGTGCCGATTTTCCCCGCGTTCATGCACAGGAACGACGACGGGACGCACACGCTTGAAATTTTTCCGCCGTTGCACGTCGAACGCACAACCGACAAGCACGCCGACATTAAGCGCATGACGCAACAACTTGCGACGCTGATTGAAGAACACATCCGCAAATATCCCGCCGAATGGTTTTGGTTGCACGACCGTTGGAAGTCCATGCGCGTCGAATTTGAGCCGGAGGAGGTTGCCGCGTTTGAAAAAGTTTTGGGCATTGATAATTCTGTTCGCCGCGCTTAACTTGCCCGCGCAGGTTCAGGCAGTCGATTTCCCCGTGACAAGTCCGTTCGGCTGGCGGATTCATCCCATTTCGGGCGAATGGAAATTTCATGCGGGCGTTGACTTGGGTTACGAATACGGCTCGTATATCGGTGCGCTGTTCGACGGGCAAGTAATCATCGCCGCGAATCTCGGCGACGGCTACGGCAACCAGGTGCTGATTTATCATCCCGCCATTGACACCTACACGCGCTACGCTCACTGCAGCACCTTGCACGTGGCGGCGGGGCAAGCCGTCAACGCCGGACAGGTTATCGCGCAAGTTGGCAGCACGGGCTATTCGACGGGGCCGCACCTGCATTTGGAGTACATCATCAAAGTCAACGGCGTTTATCAGTACGCTGACCCGCTGACCTTATGGCAATAAAAATCCCCCTGCGAATCTGCGCGGGGGGAAATTTTTTTAGCGATAACGGCGACGACCGCGACGGTTGAATCGAAAATCGTCGTCGTCATCTTGAACGGGCACGGGTTTCGGCTTGCGATTGAGCGCGTAAAGTGCGCCGAAGCCCGCAACGTCAATCAAAACCAAAACGGCAATCGCAATGTTGCTGTCTGATTCGGCGTTGGCTCTGTCTTCGTAGGTCGTCGATTCGTTCTTCGACGCGCCGACATATTTCGTCCAAAAGCTTTCCATCCTGCCGACGCCCGACCGTTGCGAAATGCCCGCGTCGTAGGAGGCGGCAATCATCGTGTTCGAGTGAATGCGATAAATCAAGTAAGCGTTCGAGATAAGCATAACCGCCGCGATAATTATGGAAATGGTTTTCTTATTCATTAGCCGACTCCTTCCTTAGGTTCGGGATTTGCCAGTCGATTGGAGTTTCGCCGATTGATTCAAGGAATTTATTGACGCGCGAGAACGGACGACTGCCGAAAAAGCCGCTGCTTGCCGACAACGGGCTTGGGTGCGCCGACTCAACGATAAAGTGGCGCGGGTTCGTTATCATTGTCTTTTTGCTTCGCGCAGGACGCCCCCACAGGATAAACGCAAGCGGGCGTTCGTGGTCGTTCAACAGGCTAATGATTTTATCGGTGAACTGTTCCCAGCCGTGTCCGCGATGTGAATTCGCCGCGTGCGCCCTGACCGTCAAGACCGCGTTCAACAGCAAGACGCCCTGATCTGCCCACGGTTTCAAGCAGCCGTTGTCGGGGATAAAGCAACCCAAATCGTCGCGCAATTCCTTGAAGATGTTCATAAGCGACGGCGGCGGCGGCACGTCGGGCAAAACCGAAAAGCTCAAGCCGTGCGCCTGTCCCGGCTCGTGATACGGGTCTTGCCCCAAAATCACGACCTTGGTGTCGGCGTAGCTCGTGAAGTGCAACGCGTTAAAAATGTCGTACATGTTCGGGAAAATTTTGCGCGTGCTGTACTCGTCAATCAGAAACTTGCGCAACTGTTGATAATACTGCTCGTTCAATTCGTCGTCCAAAAGCTCCGCCCAATCGTTCTTAAAAATTTTTCTCATCGCGTGTATCTCCTAAACTCGAAGCCGTCAAAAATCTGCGCGGCGTTTAGCGTGAAGTCGTCAAGCGTCGGGAAGAACGCGTCGGCATGACCGTCGGCGTCAACGACAGTCAAAAAAATCTCCGTCGCGTAGGGAATGAGTTCGTTAAAAATTTCCGCGCCTCCTATGACAAAGTTAATCTGTGCGGCGTCAAGCACGTCGAACAAATCTTCGACACCCGCGACGACTTCCGCGCCCGAAATGTTTTCAAGCGTGCGGCTTAAGATAATGTTCCTGCGTCCGTCAAGCGGCTGTTGATTCGGAAAAGTGGCGATCGTCTTGCGCCCGTAAATAATCGTGTGACCGAGCGTGAGAAGTCGGAAGTTTTTCAAGTCTTCGGGGATTCGGAACAGCAACTTGCCGCCGCGCCCCAGCCCGAAGTTTTTATCGACGCAGGCAACGAGTTTCAGCTTGAAGTCGGTCGGCGAGCCCGGCACGCGAATCACTTTGTCGCCGCGCAGATTGCAAACGAGTTGCGGGAAAATTTCTTTCAGCGGTATCAAGGCGAAGTCGCGCTCAAATAAAAACCTGTGCGGCACGGTCAGGCGTTCGGAAGACAGTTCGTGCCCTTCTATAAGCAAGATGTCCAAGTCAATCGTTCGCGAGCCCCAATGTTCGCGGCGGACGCGTCCGAGCTCCGATTCGATTCGTTGCAATTCGTCGAGTAGGGCAAACGGTTCAAGCGTCGTTGAAACTTTTATCGCGGCGTTGAGGTAATTCGGCTGATTGACGACGCCCCACGGTTCCGATTCGTAAAACGACGACACGCGCACCGGCTTGACGGCGGGAATTTTTTTTATGAGTTCAATCGCCCGCCGCAAAGTCCGTTGCCGTTCGCCGAGGTTGCCGCCCAATCCGATATAACAAATCATGCTTGACGTTGCTGCTTCCACTGCCGCCCTTGCTTCCAAATGCCCGCAAGCGATTCGGTTGCGCGGTTCCTTGCGATTTCGACTGCCGCGCCCGCGAATTTCTCTTTGACGGGCGGCGCGACCTTGCGCAAGGTAACTTTCACGCCCTCCAACAGCATGTAACGCCGAAGCAGGAAGTCGACGATTTCTTTCGCGACGGTCTCAATCAAGTTGCGCGAAGTGCCGCCGATAATTTTTTTGATGTCGGAAATGACAACCGCGTAGTCAATCGTGTCGCCGAGGTCGTCGCTCTTGCCCGCCGCCGACAGGTCGAGATAAAGCTCCACGTCGACGATAAAAGGCTGCGGGATGCGCCGCTCCTCTTCCGAACAACCGTGCCGCCCTTGAACTTCCAAGCCCGTCAAAATAATTTTGTCTGCCATTAAAAATGTCCCCCTTTTAGTAAACGATCCGTCATAAGACGCATTCTTGAAATCATCTTAACATTGTGGACGCGGACGATGTCGACGCCGTTGGCAATGGCATGGACGCAAATCGCGCCCGTGGCTTCGTCGCGTTCGTCGATTCGGAGCTTCGTCGCCCGCCCGATAACGCGCTTGCGACTCACGCCCACCATCAAAAAAATTTGTTGTTCGTCCAAAGTCTTGAGTTCGTCGAGGCGACGCAAAATCGTCAAGTCTTCGCCGAAAGTCTTTCCGAAACCGATGCCGGGGTCGAAAATAATTTTCTTCGTATCGAGCCCGTGCGCCTTGCAAGCCGCCAACGTCCGCCGAAAAAATTTTTTCACGTCGGCAATGATGTCGCCCTCCGAACATTTTTCGCTGTGCATGGCAACGACAGGCGCGCCGAATTTTTTGGCAACGTCAAGCATACGCGAATCTTCCAAGCCGTGCACGTCATTTATGATACTTGCGCCGAGTTCCAAAACTTGCGCGGCGACTTCGGGCTTGTAGGTGTCGATAGAAACGGGCACGCCGAGATTTACAATCGCGGGCAAGACTTTTTCGATGCGTGCAAATTCTTCGTCGGCACTGACGGGCGTGGCGTGCGGGTGTGTGGATTCCGCACCGAGGTCGATAATGTCCGCGCCGTATTCGATAAGCTGAGCCGCGTGCGCCGTCGCCGCTTCAACCGATAAATATTTGCCGCCGTCCGAAAAAGAATCGGGCGTGACGTTCAGGATACCCATTACCAAGGTTTTGCCGCCGACTCTAAGTTTTTTCCCGTCGCGCAGTTTAAAAATTTTTTTCAAGTCACTCAACTCCCGCCCGCATTATAACGCAAGCTTGTCGCAAGTTCAAATTGACAATCAGCCGCGTAAACCTTAAAATTCTTTTCGTATTATGTAATGAAACGGGAGGGGTCGAAGTGGTTTTATCGAAAGCCAAATTGATGACAATGGCGGCACTCGTCGCGGCGTCGTCAATAGTTTTCGGCGGGTGCGGCGGCGACAACGACGGTCAACAACAAGCGCATGTGCAAAAGGCGCAAGTCAAGGCAATGAAAGTCATAAGCCGCAACACGCCGCTTGCCAGCGAATACGCGGGGCATCTTGTCGGCACGGAGGAGGTCAAAGTTCAATCAAAAGTTTCGGGCAACATCGTCGAGAAATTCATAAACGGCGGGCAATTCGTCGAGGCGGGGCAGTTGCTTTACAAAATCGATTCGCGCCAATACAATTCCGCCGTCCTTCGCGCACAAGCAGATTTGGCGCAGGCAGAAGCCGTTCTTCAGCAGTCGGTTGCGACTTACAACAACTCGGTGATTGATCTTCAGCGCAACCAAAAACTTTTCGAGGAGGCGGCAATTCCCGAACAGTCCGTTACAACTCAAGCGGCGACTGTTCGCGCAAACGAGGCGACTTGTGCGGCGAACGAAGCGGCAATTTATGCGTGTAAAGCTGCGCTCAGAACCGCGCAGCAAGATTTGGCAGACACAGAAATTTATGCGCCCATGTCGGGCAAGCTCGGCGTCGACGACGTGGCTGTCGGTACTTTTGTTTCTGCGGGGCAGACGACGCTTGTTACAATCGGCGCGCCCGATCCGATTTTTGTGCAATTTTCCATAAGCGAATCAGATTATCTGCACTTTATGACGGTTCAGGATATGAAATCCGAACACAATACCATAAGTGTGACGATAACGCTTGCCGACGGCAAGGAATATCCTTTTGAGGGGCGCATCGTCGAAGTCGATCGCGAGCTTGCCAACAGCACGGGCTCGCTGATTATGAAAGCAATCTTCCCGAATCCCAGCGGGCTCCTTATGCCCGGCATGTTCGCCCGCGTCAAGCTCAGCGGCGAAGTCATTCCCAACGCGGTTCTCGTTCCGCAACGCGCCGTTCAGCAACTGTTGGGCAAATCGTTCGTCATGGTCGTCGGCAAGGAAAATAAATCCGAAGCGCGCACCGTCGAATTGGGCGAACAAGTCGGCAGTTATTTCGTCGTCAACAGCGGCATAAGCACAAGCGATACCGTCGTCGTTGAAGGTTTGACGAATTTGCGCGAAGGCGTCGAACTTGACGTAAAGACCGTCACGCCCGGCGAAATGGGCTTCACGCTTGCCAACGTCGTAAGCACTTACAACGCGGACGCGGGGCTCAACGCGCCGTCAACCAACCCGAACACTCCCGACAATCTGCGCGGCAGGTAAGGCGACAATCGGAATGAAAGCTTTATTATTGTCCGAGGAAAATTTTTCTGCAACGCAGGAAGAAATCGACTCGCAACTGACTGATTTAAAAATCGCGCAGAAAGATATTTTGCGGTCAGAGCTTTTGGTCGAAGAAATTTTTTGGCGCGCGATTGAAAACGGGCACGCCGAGCAGATGAAAGTTCAAGTCACGAAAAATTTTTTCGGCAAGGTGCAAATTCGGTTGACGACCGAGGGCGCGCCTTATAATCCGCTCGTCGAAGTTTCGGACTGGGACGCGGACGGCGAGAATGAAGATTATTTCCGCATGGTGATTCTCAAGGCGAATCGTCAAAAGCTGAACTGGTCGCACAAGCAGAATCTTAACGTCGTGACGATAGACGTGCGCGGCGAAAGCAACAAGCAATTGAAATTGACATTGGCGGGTATCGTCGGCGGACTGATATGCGGCGGCGTCATGAAGGAATTTCTTTCGCCCGAAACAATCGCGCTTGTCAACGATAACGCAATCACGCCGATTCAAACGATGTTCATGAACGCTTTGAAAATGGTTATTGCGCCGGTGATTTTCTTCAGCATAATCAGCGGCATAACAAGCATGGGCGCGGGCGCAGGCGTCGGGAAAATCGGCTCGAAACTCATAGGGCTTTACCTTACAACGTCAGCTGTCGCGGCTGTCTTCGGCTTGCTTGTCTCATGGTTCATATTCAGCGGCGAAGTCCCGCAAATCGGAACGATACCTTCAAGCGGCGGCGAAGTCAAAAGCTACGAATTTTCCTTGATTCAATTTATCGTCGGCATCATCCCAAAAAACTTGGTCAGCCCCATTGCGGACGGTGATATGTTGCAAACAGTTTTCCTTGCCGTGTTGTTCGGCATATGCTTGAACGCGCTCGGCGACAAAGTTCGACTCCTTCAAGAGTTTGTGGGCAACTGCAACGAATTTTTCATGAAGGTCGTCGGCGTGATAATTCAATTCGTGCCGCTTATCGCCTTCTTCGCAATGATAACCTTGGTTGTCGAAACGGGCGTCGACACCGTACTGATGATGGGCAAGCTGATAGTCGGACAGTTAATCGGTTGCGGAACGATGCTCGGTGTCTACGCTTTGCTGATTAACTTTGTCGGAAAAATATCGCCGTTGCCCTTTCTGAAAAGAATCCCGGAAATATGGGCGGTACCCTTCGCGACAAGCAGCAGTGCCGTCGCCATGCCGCTTACAATGAAATTCTGCGCGGACAAATTGGGAATCTCGCCGAAGATAACATCGTTTTCCATTCCCGTTGGCACGACCGTCAACATGGACGGTTGCGGTATTTATTTGCCTACTGCCGCGATTATGTTTCTTAAAATGTATGGCGTCGAAGTCGACATGCACGCGATTATAATTATTTGCGTAATGACCGTATCGCTTTCGGTTGGTGCGCCCGCCGTGCCCAATGTAGCTGTCATTTGCATTTTGACCATTACCGCGACGTTCGGCGTGCCTGCGGATATTGCGGGGCTGTTGTTTTGTATCGGTACCGTTTGCGAAAGAGTTGTGACTTGCTTAAACGTGACGGGTGACGTTGCAGCAAGTGCGGTTCTGGCGCGTACAGAAAATCTTTTGGACGAGAAAATTTATTTCAGCAGTTAGGGCGTGTTGGTAAAAAAATAGCCGCGTAACTTTGGGCGCGCAAAGACGCGCGCCCGCCGCGACTTCGACGCGTGATGCGTCGACAGCGGCAAGAACGGCTGACCGGGACGCGGACGTTGCGGCGGTGGACGGCAACCGCCCCGCGCGTAGCGGAGAGTTTCTTTGCTACTTTCTTTCATCGCTGAAAGAAAGTAAATTCTAAACATTGAAATCATTGAAACGCCGAATTAGAATCGTTGCCCGTCAATTACCCACACGCTCTAGTTACTAACTAAGGAGACCGCTTATGGCAAAATTCTTTATCCACCGACCGATATTCGCGGCCGCTTTAAAAGCGGCGGAACAGTTGTCGCGTCCAACGTTACGAAAAATTTCAGTCGTGCACCGCGCTCTAACAATCTGCGCAAAAAGTAAGGGGGCGTAGACGTGGCAAAATTTTTTATTCATCGACCGATATTCGCGATAGTCATTGCCTTGATAATAACGCTCGTCGGTACTCTCGCGGCAATGCAACTTCCTATCGCGCAGTATCCGCAAATTTCTCCGCCGACAATTTCAGTCAGCACAACCTACACCGGCGCGAACGCAAGCGTCGTCAATGAAACCATCGCGCAGGTTATCGAACAGCAAGTAAACGGTACCGACGGCATGGACTACATGAGCTCCAACTCGGACGACACGGGACGTTACAGCCTCAGCGTCGTCTTTGAAGTCGGCACCGACGGCGACATGGACTCCGTTAAAGTTCAAAACAACGTCGCCATTGCCAACGCAAGCTTGCCCACGGACGTTCAGCGGCAGGGCGTTACCACCCGCAAGGCGTCCAACGAAATGGCATTGTTCCTCGCAATGTACTCGCCCACAGGTGAATACGATCGCGCCTTCATGAAGAACTACGCCGATATTTATTTGATGGACGAAATTAAGCGCGTCGACGGCGTCGGCGACGTTCAAATCTTCGGCTCCGATTATTCAATGCGCATTTGGCTCAATCCCGACAAGCTCGCCGAATACAACTTGACTGTCGCCGAAGTTTCCGCCGCCATTAACGAACAAAACCTGCAAGCCGCCGCTGGTACTATCGGTTCAATGCCGCTCGCGCAGGGGCAGGAAAAGCAATACACCGGCAAAGTCCAAGGGCGTCTGTCGGATATTTCGGAGTTCGGCGACATCATCCTGAAGGCAAACGGCGACGGCACTTTTGTCTACATGAAGGACGTTGCGCGAATCGAACCGGGGCAACGCGCCAATAACGTCGTCGCGAAATTCAACGGCTACCCGTCCGTCGGCTTCGGCATTCAGCTCACAAGCGACGCCAACGCAATGATGACCGTTCGCGGCGTGCAAGATATTATCGAACGCCAACGCCCAAACTTGCCGCCCAATCTTTACATCAGCGAAATTTTCGACAGCACGGATTATATCCGCGCGTCAATCAACGAAGTCGCGCACACGTTCTTTGAAGCGTTGCTCCTCGTCGTGTTGGTTATCTTTATCTTCCTGCAGAGCTGGCGCGCCACAATAATCCCGTTGCTCGCGGTTCCCGTCTCGCTTATCGGGACGTTCGGCGCGTTCATAGTTCTCGGCTTTTCAATCAACACGCTGACGTTGTTCGCAATGGTTTTGGCAATCGGCCTTGTCGTCGACGACGCGATTGTCGTTATCGAAAACGTCGAACACCACATGGAGGAAGGACTTGAGCCCGTCGACGCAACCGAACGCGCAATGGACGAAGTTCAAGGCCCTGTCGTCGCGATAGCATTGGTATTGGCTGCGGTGTTCGTGCCCGTCGCGTTCCTCGGCGGCATGATGGGCGTCCTCTATCGGCAGTTCGCGTTGACAATTGCAATATCGATGGGCTTGTCGGCGTTCGTCGCGCTCACGTTGACGCCCGCTCTTTGCGCCATTATCCTCAAGCCGAAAGACCCCAATGCAAAGCAGGGTATCTTCGACAAATTCTTTAACGCGTTCAACAACTGGTTCGACCGCACAAAAAACGGTTACGTCGGAATCGTCGCGTCGTTTATCAAACGCTCACAGCTGGCGATAATCTTCTTGCTTATCGTCGGCGGCGTCACGTGGATGATTTATCAGCGGTTACCTTCGACCTTCGTGCCCGAAGAGGATCAGGGTTACTTCTTCACGTCGATAAGCCTGCCCGAAGGCACGTCAATGAATCACACCGTCGCGACGATTGACAAGCTCGGCGGCGCGGTCATGAAGGAAATGCCCGGCTTGAAAAACTGCATGATGATAACGGGCTTCGATATTTTGTCGTTCGGCTCCAAGCCCAACGCGGGCATAATTGTCTGCGGTCTTGAGGATTGGACGAAACGCGGCAAGGACGCTTCGGTCAGCGCGTGTGTCGGGACGATGTTCCGCCTCGGCGCAATGACGGTGCCCGAAGCGCAAGTTATCGCGTTCAATCCGCCCGCTTTGCCGGGTCTCGGTAACGTCGGCGGCTGGTCAATGCAGTTGCAGGACATGGCAGGTCACACGGACGTTGAGCTTGACGAAATTACGAAACGAATCGTCGCGAAGGCGAATCAGCGTCCCGAAATGGCGGGCGTGCGCACGACCTTTAACATTGCCTCGCCAACCGTCGAATACGAAATCGACCGCGAAAAAGTCAAACTCCTCGGCGTGAACTTGTCTGACGTGTTTACGGCTCTGCAAGTCAACTTCGGCGGTATGCAAGTCAACGACTTCAACAAATTCGGGCGCACGTACAAAGTCATGCTCCAATCGGACGTGCTTTATCGCAGTGAGGCCGATTGCGCGCGCTTCGTCTTCGTCAAGGGTGCGGACGATCAAATGGTACCGCTCAGTACTTTAATCGCGCCAAAATATTCGACAGGACCCACGCAGATTTCAAGATTCAACGCCGCCCGCGCAGTCACGATTCAGGGCAACGCCGGTGCAGGTTACAGCTCCGGTCAAGCGATGGCGGCGATTGAAGAGATCGTAAAAGAGGAAGCGGGTGTCGGTTTCAATATCGAATGGTCGGGTCAGTCTCGCGAAGAAAAGAAAGCCGCAAGCTCAACAGGTCAAGTCTTGGCTTTGTCGTTGGTCTTCGTCTTCCTCATGCTTGCCGCGCTCTACGAAAGCTGGTCGGTGCCCTACGCGGTTTTGCTCAGCGTGCCGACGGGACTTTTCGGCGCGGTCTTCTCGGAATATTTCATGGCTTGGCTCTCGGCGATGCTCAACCACGGGCAAGCAAACCCCGGTTTTCAAGACAGCGTCTACTTCCAAATCGGCGTTATCACCATCATAGGACTTGCGGCGAAAAACGCGATACTGATTGTCGAGTTCGCCAAGGTTCGCGTCGACAGAGGAATGCCGCCAATCAAAGCAGCGTTGGAGGCGGCGGGCTTGCGTCTTCGCCCGATACTTATGACGTCGTTTGCGTTCATAATCGGTTGCTTGCCGTTGGCAATGGCTTCGGGCGCGGGCTCGGCGGCTCGTAATTCCATGGGCGTTTGCGTCGTCGGGGGACTTACTTTCGCGACAATTCTGGGCATTTTCGTTATCCCCGTGCTGTTCGTCATAACGGAATGGGTAGCTAAAAAGCTGGGCTTTATGCGGCAAGAACGTCAAAAATCTTCCGTCGACTACATGTAAAAAAATTTTTAATCGTCGGGCTTGCGGGCTCGGCGGTTTTTTATTTGCCTGCCGCAAATTTACAAGCCCGCCGTTCTTTGATATAATTTGCCGCGTCACTGAATTGCAACGGGAAATTGATACACGGCTTTGAGAACTTTTTGGGGGCGAGTTCTTGAAACAAATTTTTTTCGTCAGAAGCGGTCGGGTTTGGAAAGAAATTTTACCGCGCATTGATAAAAAATCCGTCGCGGCGGTATATGACATGGATTTCTTGGAAAAACACTCGAAACGTATTTTGCCCGACGAGTTTCCGATAAGCGATATTGAAAAATTCAAAGACGACGCAGAGGACTATAGTGCAATAATAGCCGTCAACACAGATCCGCCGCGAAATGCCAATTCGTTCCAAAAGGGACATTTCTTTCGGCTGTCGCTTGCGTTGGCGCGGACTCTCAAGCAACACGGAATCAAATTCTCGTTCTGGGAAGACTTCAGCCCGTATATCCATATACACGGCACTTTCCCGATCCCGAATTTTTCCTGCGAACTCGCAAAGGACAATTTCAGGGCGCCCAAGACGATAGGCTTGATTATGGAAGTGTATCGCAATTTCCCGGAGGAGTTCGCCGGCAAAAAATTTGACATGTGGATAGCAATCGACGATACTTGCGCAACAGACGCATTGGATTTGGCGAATGCGATAAACTTGCCGCACGTCTTTTCTTACGTTACAACTTACGCTTTCCAAGACCGCGTTATCGCTCTGCCTGACTTTAATTGTTGCTACAATGAGGATTTTTTTTGGAATCCCGTAAACTCAACTACCAAATGTAAAGAGGCGGCATCTAAGCCTTGGGAAGACAACCGCGTTTTTTGGCGTGGCTCAGTGTTTGTGAGTTTTTCGCGCAAGTGCCTGTTTGAACTGGGCAAAAAGTATCCGCAGTATCTTCAAATCGAAGACACCACCAAGGGCGGGCAATTTATCCCCATGACCGCGCAGACGAAGTACAACTACTTAATCGACACACGCGGCAACAGTTGGAGCGGCAGATTGCAAACTTTGCTGAAGCTCGGACGCGTGATTTTCATTGCGGACAGACCTTATCGCGAATGGTATTTCGACCGATTGCGTCCTATGGAACATTACGTGCCCGTCAAGGAAGATATGTCGGATTTGATTGAAAAGTATTGTTACATTGAAGAGCACCCCGAACTTTACAACAAAATCGTTGCAAATCTTAACGAGTTTGTCGAAGAAAATCTGTCTCCGCGCAAAATTTTGCTCGACGCAAAGGATTTGATTTTGCGCTACGGGGTCGTTGATTAAAAACTTTTTGGAGGACTGACATGGACAAAAAAGAAGCGTTGGCGGCGGCAATGAAGCAAATCGAAAAAGACTTCGGCAAGGGCGCGATAATGCGGCTGGGCGACGAATCGGGTCGCAGGGACGTCAAAGCGGTGTCGACGGGCATTTTGCCTTTGGACGTTGCGCTCGGCATAGGCGGACTCCCGCGCGGCAGGATAACCGAAATTTACGGTCCGGAAGCCGGCGGCAAGACGACGGTATCTTTGCACATGATCGCCTCGGTTCAAAGTCAGGGCGGGACAGCCGCCTTTATCGACGCGGAACACGCACTTGACCCGGTCTATGCCAAACGGCTTGGCGTCGACGTGGACAACCTCCTTTTGGCGCAACCCGACACCGGCGAACAAGGACTTGACATCGTCGAAACGCTGATTCGCTCCGCAGCCATTGACATCGTCGTTATCGATTCGGTCGCTGCACTCGTCCCCAAATCCGAAATCGACGGCGAAATGGGTGACGCAAGCGTAGGATTGCACGCCCGCATGATGAGCAAGGCAATGCGCAAACTCGCGGGCGTCATAAGCAAAACCGATACCATTGCGATCTTTATCAACCAGGTGCGCGAAAAAGTCGGCGTCCTCTACGGCAACCCCGAAACAACCACAGGCGGCAGAGCGTTGAAATTTTATTCGTCCGTGCGCCTTGAAGTCCGCAAGGGTGAGCCGCTCAAGCAGGGCACCGAAGTCGTTGGCAACCGCGTCAAAATCAAGGTCGCCAAAAACAAAGTCGCGCCGCCCTTCCGTACAGCCGAATTCGATTTGATTTACGGCGAAGGCTACTCCAAAATCGGCAGCCTGCTCGAAATGGGCACCTACTTTGACGTTGTCACCAAGGCGGGCGCGTTCTTCTCCTACAACGGCGTGAAACTCGGTCAAGGTCGCGACAACGCCAAGGCTTTTCTGCTTGAACACCCCGAAGTCTCCAACGAGATTGACGCCAAAATTCGCGAGGCGGCAGATAAATCTTTCAAGCCCGATGAACCGATTCAAGTCGAAGAATCCGAAGACGCGGAAGAAGAACCCGTCGACGAAGATTGACGCGTCGCTTGTCCATAAAAAAAGCCCTGCCAAGTGCGGGGCTTTTTGTGTTGCAGAAAAATTTTTTATGACGCTCGTTCCTGCACGAAACGAATAAATTCTTCCGTCGCCGCGAAGTCCGCAAGTTTCGCCGTGTACATTTGATTGCCCATTTGCGGAACCATCATTTCGGGCATCCGTTCGCACATGACCATTGCTCCGCCGTAACGCGCCAAAATTTCTTCGTGCGTGCGGACGTAGCGATATATGTCGCGGCGCGAGGCATATACGCAATAAAAATCTTCGCCGCGATCGGCAAGTCTGCGTTCGTTGGTTGTCACCATGTCAGCCCAAATCCGGTAAACGTCCGTCGAGTGCGCGAAGTCAATCATATCGGGCGTGTAACCGCCGGCGGGTCGCATGTTGACTTCCAAGCCGACAAAGTCGCCGATGCCGCCCAAGCCCGCCTTCGCCTCGGTTAAGCGGAAAAATTCAAAGTGCACGAAGCGGCTTTTGATTCCGAACGCCTTAGCCGTCGCCCGCCCCATGTCGCGGAGCTTTTCGGGCATGTGAGCCGCCACGTAGTACGACAAATCCGAATGCTTAAGCACAATGTCCATTATCGGCGTGGGGAAAACCGTCATTGACTCGAACAGCGGTTCCGAACGGTCGTTCAAAATCGCGTCGTAGGAGCAAATGTCGCCCGTGATAAATTCTTCCATGACGTAAGGCACCGCCGGCAATGTCGCAAAAAAATTTTCCAAGTGCGCGTCGTTTTCCAGCTTAAAGGTGTCGTTCGCGCCGACGCCGACATCGGGCTTGACGATAACGGGATAGCCGACCTGCGCGATAAAAATTTTTGCCGCCGCCAAGTCCGTGACTTTGTGGAGCCGCGCCGTCGGCACGCCCGCTTGAGCGTAGTAAGCCTTCATTGCCGATTTATTTTTTATGCGCCCGATATTGGCGAATTGCTCGCCCGTGGTGATGTGGAAGTCCGTCCGAAGCCGTGCGTCTTGCTCCAGCCAAAATTCGTTGTTCGATTCAAGCCAATCGATTTTGCCGTACTTGAAACTGAAAAACGCCACCGCCCTGAACGCCGCGTCGTAGTCGTTCAAATTCGGCAGGAAGTAATATTCCGTCAGAGCCGCTTTGAGTTCGGGGCGCAAGTACTCGTAAGGCGTGTCGCCGATTCCCAACACGTTGACGCCGTTTCTTTTCAAGCGGTCGCAGAAATGCCAATAAGTCTTCGGAAACTGCGGCGAAACAAAAATAAAATTCATTGCGAATCATCCTCCAAAAATTTGCGGCAGAAAAATCGTCTGCCTCTTGCGTTCAGGTTATAATCCCAAAATTTCGCCCGCACGTCAAACTTTTTCTGTGCGGCGTCAAGCTTGACGATAACTGCTCGCTTTGTTAGACTGAAAAAAATTTTTGGGAGGTTTTCAAATGCAATCAATCGTAAAGGACATGTCGCTTGCGCCGTCGGGTCACGACAAAATCGAATGGGTAAAAAATTTCATGCCGGTCATGAGCGCGATAGACAGAGAATTTTCGCAATCGAAACCGTTCGCGGGTCACAGGTTGTCGATAACGTTGCACTTGGAGGCGAAGACGGCTTACATGGCGGAAGTGTTCATGCACGCGGGCGCGGACGTGGTGATAACGGGCTCCAATCCGCTGTCGACGCAGGACGATGTTGCGGCGGCTCTGGTTGAGGACGGCGTAACTGTCTTCGCGACGCACGGCTGCACCGCCGAAGAGTACAACGACTATCTGAACAAGGCGGCAGACTTCGCGCCCGACATTTACATTGACGACGGCGGCGACTTCACCGAACTGTTGCACACGACACGCCGCGACGCGCTTGCAAAAATTATCGGCGGCTCCGAAGAAACGACGACGGGCGTTTTGAGACTGCGCGCTTTGGAACGTCAAGGCAAGCTCGCCTTCCCGATGATCGCCGCCAACGACGCCTATTGCAAATTCCTGTTCGACAATCGCTACGGAACGGGGCAATCGACGTGGGACGGCATTATGCGCACGACGAATCTGGTTGTGGCGGGCAAGACGGTCGTAATCGCGGGCTACGGCTGGTGCGGCAAGGGCGGCGCAATGCGGGCACGCGGGCTCGGCGCGAACGTCATCGTCACCGAAGTTGACCCGATTAAGGCGATTGAAGCGGTCTTCGACGGCTTCCGCGTCATGCCCATGACGGAGGCGGCAAAGGTCGGCGACATCTTCCTTACGCTCACGGGCGACATTGACGTTATCACCGGCGAACACTTCCCGCTTATGAAAAACGGTGCCATGCTCGCCAACGCCGGGCATTTCGACGTTGAAATCAATATCCCGCAACTTGAATCGCAGTCCGTCAGCCGCAAGGTCGTCCGCAAGAACGTCGAAGAATTTTTACAGCACGACGGCCGCAAGATTTATTTGTTGGCTGAAGGTCGGCTCGTCAATCTCGCAAGCGGCGACGGTCACCCCGCAGAAATCATGGATTTGAGTTTCGCCGTGCAGTTCTTCAGCGCGGCGCACATCCTACACAACCACGACAAGCTTGATAAAAAAGTTTACCTCATTCCCGAAGAGATTAACGCCAAAATCGCGGAGATTAAGCTCGACTCGCTCGGCGTGACAATCGACACGCTCACCGCCGCGCAACGCGAATACCTCGGCTTATGAAGGAGGCGACAGGATGAATAATTTCGTAATCGGCGGCGTGAAGATGTTCAAGCCCGACGGCACGGTTGAGACGGCGAACATTCACGTCAGCGGCAACAGCATTTCGACAATCACTCACGGCGAAGCGACGGGTGCAACGATTATCGACGGGCGCGGCAAGTTCGCGACGCCGGGACTTGTCAACGCGCATACCCACGCGTCAATGACGTTGCTCCGCAGTTACTCCGACGACAAAGCGTTGATGGATTGGCTCCAACAAGACATCTGGCCTGTCGAAGACAAAATGACGCGTCGTGATCTTTATTGGGGCGCGGCACTGGCGGCGGTCGAGATGATTCGCGGCGGCACGACTGCCTTTGCCGACATGTACGGCGCGTGGATGGACGAAGTAGCCAAAGTCGTCGACGAATCGGGTCTGCGCGGCTGTTTGAGTCGCGGGCTTATCGGTTTCGCTGACAGCAGCGGCGAACGACTTGCCAATAACGTCGAACTGTACAAAAACTTTCACGGCGCGGCGGACGGCAGAATAACCGTAATGTTCGGTCCGCACGCAATTTATACTTGCCCGCCCGATTATCTGCGCAAGGTCGCGGCGGAAGCAGCAAAGCTCGGCGCGGAAGTCCATATGCACATGAACGAGACGCAGGGCGAAATCGACGACTGCTTGAAGGCTCACGGCAAGCGTCCGTTTGAAGTCGTGGCGGAGACGGGGCTTTTCGATAACGGCACGCTGGCGGCGCATTGCGTTTACTTGAGCGACGCGGAAATCGAAATCATCAAGCGCAAAAAAATTCGCGTGGCGCACAATCCCGGCTCCAACATGAAATTGGCAAGCGGAATCGCGCCCGTGACGAAACTGCTTGCAAACGGCGTGACGGTCGCTCTCGGCACCGACGGCGCGTCAAGCAACAACAACCTTGACATGCTGGAGGAAGCACGGCTTGCGGCTTTGCTTGCCAAGGTCGACACTCTGAACCCGCTTGCCGTACCCGCCGCGCAGGCTCTGCAAATGGCGACAGACTTCGGCGCGCAGGCTCTCGGCTTGCAAAACGTCGGGCGTCTTGAAGTCGGTTGCAAGGCGGACATCGTGCTTTGGGACATGCACGGCGTCGAGTGGCAGCCGAATTACAATCCCGTGTCGTTGCTGGTTTACTCGGCGAATTCGTCGTCGGCGGACACGGTTATCGTCGACGGCAAGATTTTAATGCAAGGGCGCGAGCTGAAGACTTTGGACGCCGAAAAAATCTGCGCGGAGTTTACGGCTTGCACCAACCGCCTGACGGGCAAAGCTTAAGGTGCGACATCACACAGGCAAAAAAAAATTCCCTGCCACATTCGTGACGGGGAATAATTTTTTATGCCCGTAGCGCGTCCAAGGTTTTCTTCAAGCTGTCCGTGTTTTCGACGTTGAGGCTTTTGATTTGCCTGTCGATACGCCTATTGAATCCGCAAAGCGTCTTGCCGACCCCGCACTCGATAAAAGTGTCCGCGCCGAAATTTTTCATTGCCGCGACGCAATCAATCCACTTGACGGGATGATCGGCTTGCGCCACGAGGTTGGCTTTAATCTGCGCGGCTTCCGTTTCAAGTTCGCCGTTGACGTTCGCCGCTATCGGGAAGGACGCGTCGTTGAGTTCGACCTTGTCCAGTTCCGCCGCGAGTTTCTTTGCCGCAGGAGCCATAAGCGTGCTGTGGAAAGGCGCGCTCACGGGCAGGATAACGGCTTTCTTCGCGCCCGCCGCTTTGAGTTTGTCGACAGCCGCCGCGACGCCCGCCGTCCGTCCCGCGATTACCGTTTGCCCGGGGCAGTTGAAGTTGACCGCCTGCACTTCGCCGACAGCCGACGCCGCCGCGCAGATGTCGATAATCGTCGCGTCGTCAAGCCCGATAATCGCGGCCATTGAGCCTTCGCCGACGGGAACAGCCTCCTGCATGAATTGCCCGCGCTTGTGCACCAAAACGACCGCGTCACGAAACTTGAGCGAGCCCGCAGCCACCAACGCCGAATATTCGCCGAGACTGTGCCCGCCGCCGATTTGCGCCGTGACGCCTTCAGCCTTGAGCAATTCGCTGACAATGACGCTGACGACCAAAATCGCGGGTTGCGTGTTCGCCGTCAACTTCAAATCGTCTTCCGAGCCGTCGAAACACATGCGGCTGATTGAGTAGCCGAGCGCGTCGTCCGCCTCGTCGAAAAGTTTGCGCGCCGCGTCGAAGTTGTCGTAAAAATCTTTGCCCATGCCGACAGCCTGCGCGCCTTGTCCGGGGAAAATGAACGCCGTCTTCATGAATCAGCCCTCCCCGTATTTATGTTGAATCGAATCGAGCACGGGCGCAATGCCGTTTACGATGTCGTCGATAATTTCTTTGACGGTCTTAATGTCGTCGAGCATACCGGAAATCTGACCGATCATGACGGAGCCGTTTTCAACGTCGCCTTCGTGCGTGGCTTTATGCAACGCGCCGGTGCCGAGAGCCTCAAGTTCTTCGTTGGACGCGCCCGCCGCCTCCATTTCAAAAAACGTGCGCGTGAGTTTGTTGGCGATGACGCGCACGGGATGACCAAGCGTCCTGCCCGTGACGACCGTCGAGCGGTCTTTGGCTTTGAGCACGAGATTTTTGTAGTTGGGGTGAGCAATGCACTCCTTGCTGAGGACGAAGCGCGTGCCCATTTGAATTGCGCTGGCACCGAGCGCGAACGCTGCGACTATGCCGCGACTGTCGGCGAAACCACCCGCAGCTATGACGGGGACATCAACCGCGTCGACGACCTGCGGGATAAGCGGCATTGTAGAGATTTCGCCTATGTGACCGCCCGATTCGCAACCTTCGGCAATGACGGCGTCCGCGCCGCTTTTGACGAGCCGCTTAGCCAACGCGACGCTTGCGACAACGGGAATGACCTTCGAGCCGATAGCTTTCAACGAGGGGACGTATTCGCCGGGATTGCCCGCGCCCGTCGTTACCACGGGAACTTTTTCGTCAACCATCAGTTGCATGACTTCCTTGACGAACGGCGACATGAGCATCACGTTCACGCCGAAGGGCTTGTCCGTCCAAGCTTTGCATTTCTGGATTTCCTTGTGCAGGACGTCGGGGGGCATGTGTCCCGCGCCGATAAGTCCCAAGCCGCCCGCGTTCGACACCGCCGAGGCGAGCTCCGCCGTTCCTATCCACGCCATGCCGCCTTGAAATATCGGATACTTGATGTTCAGCAACTTACAGATGGCGTTATTTTCAAACATTTGATCTCCTCCTCAACGGTTGCTCAATCGGGCTTACGTTATACGAAACCGCCGCATTTGTCAATGGCGGTTATCCTTTCTTCCCGCGCAAGAAAGTCTTTCAAGAATTATTTAATCTACTTTCTTTGCTTGCCCAAAGAAAGTAGCAAAGAAAAGGCACCTCGCAGGGGCGTCCAATTAACCACTGCCGAAGCGTGCGCGCAAACCGAAGCCGTGTGTGCCCGCTGATTTCGCGTCACGCTCAATAGCGCGGGCGGGCGCGCGTCCATGCGCGCCCTAAAGTGCCGCTTTGATTTGTTCAAGGATTTTGCTGTCGACGTAATTGCAGGCAACTCTTATGGCTGAGCAAATCGCCCTTTCGTCCGACGAGCCGTGACTTATTATGCAACAGCCGTCCACGCCCAAAAGCGGTGCGCCGCCGTTTTCCGACACGTCCAGCCGCTTGGACATGTTGCGGAACGTCGCCGCAATTAAATCTTTGCCCAAAAGTTGCAAGCCGCCGTTGGCAGTAAGTTCCTCTGTCAACAGCTTCATAATCGTAAGCGCAAGCCCTTCGCCGAACTTAAGCACGACGTTGCCGACAAACCCGTCGCAAATAACCACGTCGAACACGCCGCGCGGGATGTCGCGACCTTCAGCGTTGCCCGCGAAATTTATCGTCTTCAAGCCCTTGAGCAGTTGGTAAGTCTCCTTGACCAGTTCATTGCCCTTGGTTTCTTCCTCGCCGATATTCAACAGCGCGACTGTGGGATTTTTTTTGCCGAGGACGTGTTCGGCGTAAAGCGCGCCCATCATGCCGCTTTGAACAAGGTGTTCGGGCTTGCTGTCGACGTTTGCTCCGCTGTCGAGCAAAAGCGTCGTACCCTGCGGCGTGGGAATCGGCGTGGCAATGGCGGGGCGTCCTATGCCGTGAATCCGCTTGAGAATCAGCTGAGCCGCCGCAACCGACGCGCCCGTAGAGCCCGCAGAAAGCACCGCGTCGCACTCGCCGTCTTTTACCATATGCGTCGCCACGACTATCGACGAATCTTTTTTGACGCGCACGGCGTCGGCGGGGTGTTCGCCCATTTCTATGACTTCGCCCGCATGACGAATCGTTATCGGCAGGTCGTCGCCGCCCGCCGCGTTCAGTTCGCCGCTGATTTTTGCCGCGTCGCCGACCAAAATTATTTCACACGAATATTTTCGCGCCGCCAACACCGCGCCCTTGATTATTTCCGCCGGAGCTTTGTCACCGCCCATGGCATCGACTGCTATTTTCACTTCTGCCGCTCCTCCAAAAATTTTAGTCCAAAAAAAATGGACAGGTATTCAATGCCTGCCCAAATAATTTCCGCTGTCTTCAAGCCGTCTCAATGACTTCGCGCCCATCATAATAACCGCATTCCAGGCACACATGGTGTGGGAGTTTAGGTTCTTGGCATCTCGGACATTTTACGTAGTTCGGAGCTTCCAACTTCCAATTTGCACGCCGCCTGTCGCGTCTGCTTTTGCTCAGTTTTCTTTTTGGTGCCGCCAAAGCTCAACACCTCCTCACGATAGATTTAAATCTTTTAACGCCGCCAGTCGCGGGTCGACAATGTGCTTGTCGCAACCGCAATCGCCGTCGTTCAAATTCGCGCCGCAAACGGGACACAATCCCTTACAGTCCGCTTTGCAAAGATTCTTCATGGGCTGCCCGGCAAGCAACTCGTCTCGCAAGAGTTCAGTAACATCAAGCAAATCGTCAACCGCCGCCGTCTTGTCAAATTCCTCGGCGAACTCGTGCACTTGCCTTTCCGTCGCTTGCGTCAAACATCTGTCGCAGGTGAAATTTTTTTGACATTCGATGCGCCCGCGCACGACGAAATTTTTGCCCGCGTCTTCGACCTCGCCGACAATTTTAATATCGGTGAACTCGTCTAACGCCTCGCCGAAAAGTTTTTCCGGCGTCGCGCTGAACTCGAAAGGAGCCTTATCGCCCCTTGCCGTTTGCACTTTCGGCATTTTACAACACCGCCTTTTTTGTGTCAAGGAAACTTTTATCGACCGGGCTCAACGCTCAAGCAACGTCTCGGTCAGCGTGAAGATGTCGCCCGCGCATTGCACCTGCCGAAAAATTTTTTGATAAATCTCGCCGCTGTGGTTGGTTTGAATCGTGTACCAATCGACCAATGCCAACAAGTCGCCTTTGCCGTCGAAACCTTGAAGCGTTGCCGCGAACAGCATCAACTCAAAAATTTTGTACGCCGCGACGAACATGCCGTAATTTATCGTTATGGTCTCGGTGAAACGCCACGGATAGCAGTTCAGAAAAATTTCGTTGACCAAATAATTTTCAAGTAACGTTGCGTATTGCGCCCGAAAGTTTTTCCGCGCGGCGGCAAGACGTTCGTAATTGGCGGCTATCTTCGCAAGCGACACGCGTCCTTTGTCGTCGGGCACGATTTGCAGAGTGTCGCTCACTGCGAGCAAAAATTTCGTCTCGCCGCCGCCGTAAAGCGTCTCCAAAATTTTCAGCACCGTCCCGACGAATTTTTTCGCGTCGAAAGAAGTGATTGCCAACATGCGCGGCACTTGCTCCGTCAAAAATTTTTTCGACTCGTAAGCCGCGATTAACTTCGTCAGCGCGTCTTCGTCGAGTGCGCCCGCCGATATTTCGTCCAGCTTGTCGAGTAAAAAGCCCAGCACGATAAGCCGCCCGTCGATTGACAGCGTGCGTTCCTGCAGGATTGAAATCATCGCCGCTTGAATGTAAATGACGTGCGGCAAAAATTTTTCGGGAACTTTCAGCTTGGTCGAATTGATTCGGGCGTCTTGCACTGCTTGAACGAATTCAAACTGCACGGGCTCGCGGGCGAACAAAATCATTTCCGCCGCCACGGGGCAGGTCAGCGTCAGCGCGCGTTCAAAAAAGTTCCCGAAGTCGTTTATTTGGCGCGGGTAAGTCGCGCAGGTCGTTGACAAAAAATTTTCGCCGTGTTCAAGCTGAATGCCGCACAAATTTTTTTCTGTCAGGAACGGGCACGCGCCGCGCTCGTCCGTTGCAATGACGTAATTATCGCCCGTCCGTCGCAAGTGTTCGACAACACCGGGCAACGCGGAATATTTTTCGTAAGTCGTTTTGTCAACGGCGATGTTCCAACCTTGACAACAACAACGGGCATTGCACCGCGCGCCGTCGCATTTGAATTTGCCGACGTATTCGGGCTGAAAATACAGATACTCGCGCATCAAATCAAATCGTTGGCAATCATGTACTCGGCGATTTGCAGAGCGTTGAGAGCCGCGCCCTTGCGAATCTGGTCACCGCAAACCCAAAGGTTCAGCCCGTGTTCAATCGAAAAATCTTTGCGGACGCGTCCGACTTCGACGGCGTCTTTGCCCGACGTTTCAAGCGGTTGCGGATAAATCATTTCGGCGGGATTGTCGCGCACGACGACGCCGGGGAATTGCTCAAGCGCGGCGCGGGCGTCCTCAACCGAAACGTCGTCCTCAAATTCGACGTTGACGCTTTCGGCGTGGCTGCGATAGACCGGCACGCGAATCGTCGTCGCCGTGACTTTAAGCGCGTCGTCTTCCATGATTTTTTGCGTCTCGTTGACCATTTTCATTTCCTCTTTGGTGTAGAGGTTATCTTGGAAAACGTCGATTTGCGGCAGGAGGTTCGACGCGATTTGATAATGCTTGTCCAACTTGGCGACGGGCAAAACCTTCGCTTCGACAGGCGCGCCGTTCGCCAATGCGTCCAGTTGCAACTTGAGTTCGTCCATGCCTTCGCGACCCGCGCCCGAAACCGCCTGATACGTCGACACGACGACGCGTTTGATTTTCGACAGGTTGTAAAGCGGCTTGAGTGCCATGACCATGATTATCGTTGAGCAATTCGGGTTGGCGATGATTCCTTTGTGCCGAGCGATTGCTTGCGGATTGACTTCGGGCACGACCAGCGGGACGTTCGGATCCATGCGGAAGTTTGACGAATTGTCAATGACGACCGCGCCCGCTTTGACAGCCGCCGGTGCGAAGAGTTTGCTTGCCGCGCCGCCCGCGAACAGCGCGATTTGCACGCCGTCGAAAGATTTTTCCGTAGTTTCCTCGACAGTGTAGTCTTTGCCCATGAAATGTATCGTCTTGCCCGCCGAACGCGACGACGCCAGCATTTTCAGTTCGCCGAACGGGAAATTGCGTTCCTCGATGAGTTTCAAGAATTCTTGACCGACTGCGCCCGTTGCGCCGACTATTGCCGTGTTGTATCGTTTCATTTAATCAGCCTCCGTTTCTGCGCGTATGATAGCGAATCGGCGGCTGATTGTAAAGAAATTTATTGCCAAGCGCGGCGGCAGGAATTATAATCGACGCCGGAGGTTGATTGCATTGCAAATCAGAATCGCGGGTTTGGTGCCCGAAAGCTACGTTGACGGCGACGGGATTCGTTTTGCCGTTTTCATGCAGGGCTGTCTGCGAAACTGTGCGGGCTGTCACAATCCCGACACTCACGCGCTTGACGGCGGGCGACTGATTGACACGGGCGAAATCATTTCCGCGATAAAAAAAAATCCGCTCTTGAACGGAATCACGTTGACGGGCGGCGAACCGCTTTTGCAAGTCGACGCCGCCAACGAACTTGCTCGCGCCGCGAAAAGTCTCGGCTTGAGTGTTTGGTGCTACACGGGTTACACTTTTGAGGACTTGCCGCCCGAAGCCGCACCGCTGATTGAAAATGTCGACGTGCTGATTGACGGAGCGTTTGTCGAGAATCTGCGCGATTTGGATTTGCAATTTCGTGGCTCGCGCAATCAACGAATCATTGACTTGAATAAAACTCGCGTTCAAAATAAAATCGTGCTGTGGTCTGAAATCGGGGGTTGAAGTAATGGATTTTGCAGAGGTCGGCTCTTCGGTCGGTGATGCGTTTGAAGGCGTCTTCGCGTTGCCGCCCGCAGACGTTATCGTCGGCATGGTAGGAATCATATTTTTCGGCGCGTTGCTGGGCGCGCTTATGTATTTACCCGTCGCGCAGAAGGCGTCGAAGTTGCCGTTGGAATATTTGAGCGGCGAACTGATTTGGCGCATGAAGCCGGACTGGGTAATCTTCGTCTGCGGGTGTCTGCTGTTCTTGACGGTAAGTTTCATGATGGTCAGCGGCTACTTGCGAGAGCTGTAAAAAAATTTTGACGTAATTTTTAAGCGCGGCGATTTTAATTGAGTCGTAAGCGGCAGTTATTTTTTCATTATATGGTCGTCTCGACTCTTATTAAAAAAATTTGACAAGCAAACGACATTATTGTAGACTGTTTAAGGCAGAAGAAAATCATGTTGTTTTTAGTCGCAGGATAATTTTAATTTGAAATAAAATGATTTATGTTTGGAGATTATGACGTTGGAAGATGCTCAGAAAAAGGTTTCAACTTATCCGGAAATAACAGACGCAAATCCATCAAAATCTAAATCGGAGTACGTCTCGACAGACGGCAAAGCTGTTTTGCCGGAAAGAATAGGCTTTCTTTTGCAACAACAAAACAAATTACTTGAGCATATTAACAAGTTAATGGAAAGTCAAAATTCTGTCTTACAAACAAAACGATCGTTTCTCTCTCCTCACGCGTACGAGGAGTTCGTGGAAAATCTTTATCAAGATGAAATCCGTAGCAATTTTTTAGTTACTTCTCAGAGAAAAAAAATCTGGAATGTGCAAATCGGCTTACTTAATGAGCTTGATCGTATATGCAAAAAATATAATATACGTTTTTTTATTTCAGACGGTACTTTGCTTGGCGCAATTCGTCATGGCGGTTTCATACCGTGGGACAACGATAGCGACGTAGTGATGCTTCGTCCGGATTATGAAAAGTTTATCCGTGTTCTTGACAAAGAAATTAAGTATCCGTACTTCGCGGACATTTGGTACAATTATCGTTTGGAGCAAGAACCCATATTTCACTCGAAAGAATATCGACACTTGCAACCGGTCACTATTGAGGAGCAACAAAAAGCCTCTTGGTTGGAGTGGCCAAAAATAAAAATTAGGGACTGTCGGACAAGTTTTATAAATCGACCTTTATTAAAGCATATAAATCAGGGAATATGGTTGGATATATTTCCGCTAGACTCTGTGCCTCCGTTTCAAAATGAACAACAAGCGATCAATTTTGAAATATCGCGTGAATTGTTGGCAGTGGCAATTAATCCTGAATGGATAGTATATGCCATGAAAAACAAACAGAAGTTACTGATTTCTTACGAAGACTTAAAAAAAATCTTGGTGTTGCCGTTTCATCAAAGAGCTCGTTTAGCTGAAAATTTTGCTTTTAATACTTTTACATCTTCAGAATATGTAGCGCGAACCATATACTACCTTTGCAGAAAAAGTTCGGGGGATCCATTGTATCCGCCCCACAAATTGGAATGGTTTAAAGAGTCCGTTTATGTACCGTTTGAGAAAACAAAAATGCCTGCTCCCATAGGTTATGAAGGATTTTTGAAAAATTACTACGGCGATTGGCATATACCCGTCATCGAAAACGGTCACGTCAGTATTGAAAACGTCAGTGCCGATATCCCTTACACCGAATACTATAAATTTTTGTCTTAAATTTACGGTGCGAGAATTTTAACGGAGTTAATCGTGCTTTTTTTTTTGACCCGAAGAAGCAACCGGTTGGTTCTCGACGCAACTTCGACGATGCAAGAAACTCGGTCTCTTCAGGTGACGGGCAACCAAAAAGAAAATGGTAACGCATGAACATGAACAAAATGAAAATGATAAAGAGATTCCTTGAAATTTTGGCGGGCGAGCGCACGAAATACCCTCGCGAAGTCGTCGACGAATGCTTGAAAGATTTGCATGAGCGCGAGCTTCTGCGCGGCGGCAAATTGACAGAAAAAGGACTTAAGTTGCTGGAGCCTTACAGAGTTCGTCGAGCGATTTTTATTGCGGCGGGCTTAGGGGAGCGACTTTTGCCAATCACGTTGAACACGCCGAAGCCTATGGTAAAAGTTCACGGGACGCGAATTATCGACCGACTGATTGACGCGTGTCTTGCCGCAGAAATCGAGGAAATTTACATCGTGCGCGGCTATCTTGCCGAACAATTCGACTTGCTCTTAAAAAAATACCCCATGGTAAAATTTATCGAGAATCCGATTTACAACGAGGCAAACAATATTTCCTCCGCCATTCGCGCCGCGCACTTAATGAGTAATGCTTACGTTTTGGAAGCAGACTTGCTGATTCACAACCCTGCGCTGATTAGAAAATATGAATTCGCGACAAATTTCCTCGGCATAAAGATGGCGCGTTCGGACGATTGGTGCTTTGAAGTTCGCGACGGTGTCATTGTCGAACAAAAAGTTGGCGGTCTGAACTGTTGGCAGGAAGTCGGAATTTCCTACTGGGACGCGGCGGCGGGTGCACAGCTTGAAAAAGATTTGCCGGCGGCGTTCGATTTGCCGGGCGGTCACGAGCGTTATTGGGATCAAGTGCCGCTGGGTATCTTTCCGGAAAATTATCGCGTTGAAGTTCGTCCCTGCACGACGGAGGACATTGTCGAAATTGACACCTTCGGCGAGCTAAAGGCGATTGACCAATCTTACAGACTTAAGGAGGAAGATTTTATGTACGGGCGAAAAATTTTTGTCGCGACCGTGTTCATGGCAACGCTCGGCTTGCTGACGGGATGTTTCGATGGGGGGGGGGTAGAATCACCCGCAGAAAATAAGACCGTAAAAATCTGGACGAGCGGCGAAGACTACAGGAACGAATACTATCTGACCGAATGCCAAAAGAAATTCCCCGACTACGACATTCAGCTTGAGTATATGAACACGAGCACCATTGCTGCGAAAATCACGGAGGAAGGCGCGAACGCCGACTGCGATATAATTCTTTCGGAGGAATACGGCTATCTTGAAAAGTGTTCGCCGCAACTCGCCGAGCTTAAAGATTTTGACTTCGCGCCTTTCCTTAACGAACTTGTTCCCGCAAGCCACAAGTATTCGCCCGAAGTTAAAAACGGCGGTTGCATAATCATAAACCGCGCTGTGCTTGAGAAAAATAATCTGCCCGTGCCGACCGCGTATCAAGACTTGCTTGACTCGCGCTATAAAAATCTTATCTCCATGCCAAGCCCGGCGTCGTCGGGTACGGGTTACATGTTCCTGCGCCAACTCGTCAACGAATGGGGCGAAGACGCCGCCTTTGACTACTTCGCCAAGCTGACGGAAAACATTTTGCAATACACGTCCAGCGGCTCCGGTCCGGTTAATGCGCTCGTGCAGGGCGAAGTCGCAATCGGCTTGGGCATGACAAGTCAAGCCGTTGAGGAAATTAATCAGGGCGTGCCGTTGGAAATCGTTTTCTTCGCGGAGGGTTCACCCTTCAGCATGTACGGAAACGCGATTCTCGCCAAAAGTTACGACCGCAAAGCCGTGCGCGATGTGTTCAATTATCTGGCAACCGACCTTTGCAAAGGCAACAACGAAAAATTTTTCCCCGACCAAATTTTTAAGAACTTCACGCCGACAATTAAAAATTACCCGACAAATATTCATTATGGCAACATGAAAGACGACACGCTCGCCGAAAAGGAGCGGCTTCTCAAAAGATGGACTTTCAGTTAAAACTTGAAGCCCGCGAAATTTCCAAGGCGTATCGTGATAATGAAGTTCTCCGTTGCGTAAGCTTTACCGTCCGCAACGGTGAATTTTTTTCTATCCTCGGCTCGTCGGGTTGCGGCAAAACAACGCTGTTGCAAATTTTAATCGGGCTCCTCAATGCCGACGCGGGCAAAATTTTCAAGGACGGGCGCGACATCACGAATTTGAAGCCTGCGCGGCGCGGTATGGGAATAGTCTTCCAGAATTACGCGCTGTTCGACAGTATGACGGTTTTTCGGAACGTTGCCTACGCGTTGCAATTCCACGGCGTCGACAAAGAGACGGCGGCTCAAAAAGCGGCTCAAATGCTTGATATTGTCGGGCTGAAAAATTTTTCGTCGAAGATGCCCGCGCAATTATCGGGCGGACAGCAACAGCGCGTCGCCATTGCCCGCGCCCTTGCCCTTGAGCCGGATATAATTTTGTTCGACGAGCCGCTTTCCGCACTTGACGCCTCGACGCGTCTGGATATTCGTCGCGAACTCAAAAATATTCAACGCACGTTGGGCACGGCAATGATTTACGTCACGCACGACCAAGAGGAGGCTTTTGCACTGTCCGACCGCGTGATGATTATGGAGCGCGGCGTTGTAAGTCAAATCGGTTCGCCCGAAGAAATTATCAACGCGCCCGCCAATGATTACGTTCAAGCTTTCGTGATCGATAATCTGCGCACTAAGATTGACTCATTGAGGCGGTTCCTGACATGAAGAAAATTTTTCTGCTCGGAGTGGCGGGAATTTTCTTCGCAGGGGTGTTTGCGCCGCTCGGTTCGCTGTTCCTGCGGATAACGCCCGAAGGTTTCTCGCAAGTCGTTCACTCGCCGCAATTTTCCTTCGCGCTGTGGAATTCGCTGACGACGGGCTTAATCGCCGCAGTAATTGCAACGGCATTGGGCTTGGCGGCGGCGTGGTGCGTGGAGCGGGTGACGATTCGCGGGAAAAAATTCTTCGCGATAATTTTCGGCGTGCCCATGCTTATCCCGTCAATTTCGCACTCGTTCGGGTTGGTCGCGCTGTTCGGGGCAAACGGTTGGCTGACGAACATTTTCCGCCTCGACGTGAATATTTACGGCGCACTCGGCATTATCGCCGGCTCTGTCATGTACGCATTCCCCGTGGCGTTCTTTATCTTCGCAAGCGTCTTGCACTGTGAAGACGGCTCGCCTTACATCGCGGCGCAAGTTTTGGGTGTGCCTCGGTTTAGGCAATTCCTCGACTTGACACTCCCCTACCTCAAGCGGACAATAATTTCGACGTTCTTCGCGCTGTTCTCGATGATTGTCACCGATTACGGCGTCCCGCTTATGATTGGCGGCAAGACGTTGACGCTGTCGGTTTTAATGTACAACAAGGCGGTTTCAATGATGGATTACGATTCGGGTAGCGTCCTCGGCGCGATTTTAATTTTGCCCGCGCTTATTGCTTTTCTTGCCGACCTGCTTAATCCTCCGCCGAAACAAAACGACTTCTCCAAAAATCAATCGCTCGCCGAAAAAAATTCCCGCGCCGATAAAATTATTTTCGGCTTCTGCGCGGGCTTGAGTGCTTTGATTGTCGCGCCGATTCTGACATTTTGCGTAATGACTTTCGCCGCGAAATATCCCGTCGACATGGGCTTTACGCTTTACCACGTGACGCGCACGATTCACAGAGGAGCTTTGGACAACTGGTTAAATTCGCTGCTAATCGCAATCGTGTCGGCATGTGTCGGAACAATATTTTCATTCGCACTTGCCTATTTTTCGACGCGGACGCAAGGATTTGCCGCCAAAATCGTTCATTTGTTGTCGATTTTGCCGATGACGATTCCGGGCATTGCGCTGGGCTTGAGCTACGTAATTCTTTTCCACGACGCCCCGATTTACGGCACGTTGCTAATCCTTGCGGCAGTCAACGTCATGCATTTTTTCTCGTCGCCGTATCTTATGATGCGCAATACGCTTGAAAAAATTTCCGCGAACGTCGAGGCAGTCGGAGAAGTTTTGGGCGTGCCGCGCAGATTCATAATTCGTGACGTTATATTACCGAAGGTACGCTTCACGTTGTGCGAAATGTTCGCGTACTTTTTCGTGAACGCAATGATGACAATTTCCGCCGTGAGTTATCTGGCACCGCCCGCGCCCAAGCCAATTGCGCTCATGATAACGCAATTCGAGGCGCAACGGCTTATGGAGTCGGCGGCGGCGGTTTCAATCGTTATCTTGCTGACGAACTTAACTTTGAAAATTTTATTTACATCGTTACAGAAGAATAAATAGATATCAGCGGACATAAATCCTAATCTGCAACTTGTGATAAAAAAAATTGGCGCGGTCATTAAGCCGCGTCATTTTTTATTGGTCGCCTGATTGAGCCACTCTTTGAGGTAATCGCCGATTGCTTTCACGATTTGCGATTCCTGAATCGTCTTCGCTATGCTGAAAAGTTTCAAGCCGCCGTTGAAGATGTATTTGCCGATAAGTTCGCCGACCTTGTCCGCAATCATGCGCGCAATGACGAACAAGATTATCGAAACTTTTATGCCGAGCACCGTCAGCGCGATACCGCCGAACAGCGGCAACAGGAAAATCATTGCAAGCTTTATCAGCAGGAACGAAAACGCCACGCTTACCGCCCCGCGCGCCAATCGGATGAACATCGGGGCTTTTTGGCGGACGTATTTGCGCGTGTCGTCGAAGGCAAGTCGCGGGTGCCGAACTGCCCTTACAACGAACGCCGACGCCCGTTTTGCGTAAAATGTAAAGAACTCGCCGATTTTCTGAATCAGCTTGTTTATGTCGGTCGGGATGCTCGTTATCGTCGCGATTATCATTTGCGGGTTGAAGTCCGTCACGAAACCGCGCATTGAGCTGAACGCCGTACCGATAAACGCGGGCGGCTTGCTCATGTTCGCGACGGCGTCGGGTATCGGCAACGCTGGAATGAACGCCATTAAAACGTACAGCACGATTGCCAGCACGCGCCCCATTACCAGACCGAGAAAATATTTTATGACGGCGCGCGGGTTGCGCTTGAAGGCGGCAGGGAAGCTCCGAATTCTGCGCGGGACTTTTTTCTTGACTTTGTCGATTTTCTTTTCGGGCGGTTTGGCGCGTTCCTCTTCGCGGGCGATTTGCTCTTCGTTTTCGACTTCAAGCGAACGCGACAGGCGAATCATTTTCCGGAAGGCGTCGGCGATGTTTTGTTCCTGTTCCTTTTGCCGAGCCTCAACCTCTTGGTCGAACGAGCGCGTAACGTTAATCATCTTCTCAAAAGCGTTGCGCAAGTCGGCTGATTTGGTCGTCTGCATCATGCGTTGCAGGGCGCGTTCCAGGTCAGACTGCTTGGTCGTGCGAATCATCTGTTGAAGATTTTTTTGCAAGTCGCAAGGTTTCTTGTCGTTGTCGTCCACCGCGTCACCTCCCGCCTAAAAAGTTTTCAGCACGTCGTAGGTCGTATTGCGTTGCGCGGGGATTCGTCCCGCCGAGCTAATCAAGTCAATCATTTTGCGCGTCGACATGTCGAAGGCGGTGCCCGCTGCCCGAACGACGTTTTCTTCGAGCATGATCGAGCCGAGGTCGTCCGCGCCGAAAGCAAGCGTCAGTTGCCCGATACGTTCGCCCTGCGTAACCCACGAGCCTTGAATGTGGTCGACGTTGTCCATGAAAATGCGCGTCATTGCGAGCGTGCGCATGTAGTCTTGCGCGGAAACTTTTTCGCCGCCGAGCGCAGTGTTGAGCGGCTGATACGTCCACGTTATGAAGGCACGGAAGCCGCCAGTTTCGTCCTGCAGGTCGCGGATTTTTTTCATGTGTTCAAGGCGTTGGGCAAGCGTTTCGCCGAAGCCGATAACCATCGTGGCTGTTGATTTCATGCCGATTGAGTGCGCCGCCCGCATGACGGAAAGCCAATCGTCGGTCATGATTTTTTTCGGGCTGATACGCCGCCTGATTTCGTCAACGAGAATTTCCGCGCCGCCGCCGGGCAAGCTGTCAAGCCCCGCTGCCTGCAGACGCTTGAGCGTGTCGACGATTGACAAGCCTGCGCGGCGTGCGAAGTGTTGAATTTCGGTCGCAGTGAACGAATGAATCGTTATATCGAAATTTTTTTTGATGAGGCGCAACATGTCTTCGTAATAGGCAAGCGGCAGGGCAGGATGGAGCCCGCCTTGAATCATAAGTTGCGTTCCGCCCGCGTCGACGGTCTCTTGGACTTTGCGCAAAATTTCTTCGTACGTCAGAAGATACGCGCCACGCTGATTTTTTCGGCGGAAGAACGCGCAGAACTTGCATTCGTTTTGACAGACGTTGGTATAATTTATGTTTCGGTCGATTATGAACGTCACGACGTCGCCGAAAAGTTTTTTGCGTATTGCGTCGGCGCGCTTGCCGAGAGCCAAAAGGTCGCCGTCCATGAAAAGTTTCAAAGCCGCGTCTTGCGTCAATCTCAAATCGATTCGCCTCGCTCCAAAGAAAAATCCTCCCCGCAACTTTTCGGGAAGGATAACGATTTTCCTGCCAAAATTATTCGTAGTCCGCCTCAATGAGTTCGTGCTCCGTCCAATGACCGTCATTCACGCGGCGCAAAATTTATCGGCTTGCTTTCGTCGATTTCGTAAGGGTCAAGCGTTTGCTGTTCGGACATTTAAATAACCTCAAGCAGATTTAACGAGGCGAACGATTTCTTCCGCGCCGCCCTCCATGGTCTCCGCCATTATGACGTTGGCGATGGGCGATTCTTTAAGGATTTCTCTGCCGCGTTCGACGTTGGTGCCTTCAAGGCGCACGACGACGGGCACGGGCAGTGACTTGCCGTCAGCTGAAATGATTTTCGCCGCGTCGACGATACCTTGGGCGACGAGATCGCATTTGTTTATGCCGCCGAAGATGTTGACGAAAATGCCCTTGGACTGTCCGCCCTCCAGCATAATCTTGAACGCTTCGGCAATTTTTTCGGGCGTTGAGTCGCCGCCCACGTCAAGGAAGTTCGCGGGTTCGCCGCCGAAGTGTTTGAGTATGTCGACGGTCGCCATTGCGAGCCCTGCGCCGTTTACCATGCAAGCCACGTCTCCGCCCAGGTTGACGTAATTCAAACCGAGCTTTGCCGCGTGAAGTTCCTTGGGGTCTTCTTCGGTTTCGTCGCGCAACGACTCAACGTCGGGGTGGCGATAAAGCGCGCTGTCGTCGAAATTCAGCTTGGCGTCGAGCGCGATAACGTCGTTCTCCGCCGTGACGACCAACGGATTGATTTCGGCGAGCGAGCAATCTTTTTTCACGAAGGCGCGGTGCAAGTTAATCATGAGCTTCGTAACCTTGCGGATAACTTCCGGCGGGAAATGCATTTTGTAAGCCATGCGCGTCGCCTGGAAAGGCGCGAGCCCGATAGCGGGGTCAATGTATTCCTTAACGATTTTTTCGGGCGATTCGGCGGCAACCTTTTCGATTTCGACGCCGCCTTCCTCCGAGCCCATCATCACGACGCGCGCCGTTTGCCTGTCGACGACGAAGCTGAGGTAATATTCCTTTTTTATGTTGGAGCCCGCCTCAATCAACAGGCGACGAACGACTTTACCGTCGGGTCCGGTTTGGTGAGTAACGAGCGTCTTGCCCAAAAGTTCTTGAGCGTATTTGCGTACTTCGTCGAGATTGTGCGCGAGTTTGACGCCGCCGGCTTTGCCGCGACCGCCCGCGTGGATTTGCGCTTTGACGACCGTCACGTCCGCGCCGAGTTTTTGCGCCTGCTTAACGGCCTCTTCGACCGTGAACGCCGCGCCGCCGTCGGGCACGTTGACGCCGTAGCCGCGCAGAATTGCCTTGCTTTGATATTCATGGATGTTCAAAGTATCACCTGCTTTTAATCATGTAAACGGTCTGCCCGCAGATTTTGCCGTCCGCCGCCTTTGAGCCGCTCGTTTTTAGTGCAAAACCGCCGTCGACTGTCTGCGCGTGAATCGCGTCCTGCGTCGCGTAAACGATGACTTCGACGCCCCAATCGCCCGTGCGGACGTTCGCCGCGTTTTTCAAGCCTGCGTCCAGATAGTTAATCGGGCAACCGGGATCGTAGCCGAACATGCCCAATTCCATTTCGACTTCGGCGGGCTGAGTGACGGGGTAAGTTTTTGCGTCGGCGATTTTTTCCCAATCGGCGTCCTTTTGGCAGGCGCGAATGTGAGCGTCGGGCAGAGCCTCCGCGCTGAAGACAACCTGCGTCGAAATGTCGTCAACGCCCGCCGCCTCGTACTTGATACTGATTTCGTTGTCGTTGGAGACGCTGTAGGTTATGACAGCCGACTTGTCTCCGACCTGCGCGTACAGTTTCAAGCCTTCGATGGTTTCTTCGGCTTGCCAGAGGATATTGGCGAAGTCCTTGCCGCCGTCGACGAACACAATGCCCGCCTCGGCGTCGTCTTTAATCATGAAACGGTTAGTGAAACTTTTGTCGCGGAAACGCATGGACACGAGCCGCGCACCGGCATTGGTGACCTTGAGTTCGTTGCCCTTGGTGTTACGCAACGTCCAGACGGTTGCCGCGCCGACAGTTTCTTTCTTGAATGACGGCATGAAAATTCCTCCTTCGATTAAGCAAGGTATTTATCCAAAAGTTTTTCATAGTCGGGAATAGGCAACGGGCGCGAGAAAAAGTAACCTTGAATCGACACGTCGCCGAGGCTTGCAACATAATCGGCTTGCGCTTGAGTTTCGACGCCTTCAACGACGACGCTCATGCCCAATTCCTCCGCCAACTCCACGATGAATTTCAAAATGACGGCGACGCGCTTGGATTTTTCAAGTTCGCGAATGAACGCCATATCGACTTTCAGCGTGTCGAGCGGCATGTCCTTGAGCATGTTCAGCGACGAATAGCCTGAACCGAAATCGTCCATCAAGACCGAAAAACCCAGCCCTTTAAACGTCGAAATCATGTCGAGCAGTTGAAGTTGATTGTCGGTGTATGCGCTTTCCGTCACTTCCAATTTCAACATCCACGGTTCGAGCTTGTACTTTTCAAGCAGACTTGCAAGGAATTCGGGCAGGTCAAGGCTGTAGAAATTCAGGCGCGACAAGTTCACCGATATGGGCACGACGGGCTTGCCGGCGTCGAGGCGTTTTCTTTGCAGGCGGCACGTCTCTTCCCAGACGAAACGGTCAAGCCGCACGATAAAGCCGTTGCGTTCGCAGACGGGAATGAACTTGCCCGGCGAAACCATGCCGTGCACGGGGTGGAACCAGCGCACCAACGCTTCGGCACTGACGACGGTATTTCTGTGCGGGTCGAAAATCGGCTGAAGAAAAATCGTGAACTGGTGCTCCATTAACGCGATTTCAAGGTTGCCGGTTATGAGCAGCTCCTCAATCATTTGGTCGCGCATTTTGGAATCGTAATAGGCGTAGCGCGTAAGATAACTGCCCTTGATTCTGCGCAACGCCATACCTGCGCGGTCGCACATTTGGTCAATCGGCAGATTGATGTTGTCAACGGGATAGATGCCCGCAAAAAATAAAATGTTATGACTTATGTGCAGTGCTTGAATGCGTTCGTCGAGGTCTTTAATGATTTGCTCCATGTCAAGTTCCTCGGCGGGCACGCACAGCACGAAATGATCGGCGTCGGCGCGACAACTTATCGACGTGCGCGGGTTGAGAGTCGCCTTGAAATATTCCGCTGCCGTCTTCAAAATTACGTTGCCCGTATCCGCGTGGAACAGGTCGTTTATGATTTTAAAACAGCTTATATCCATGCAGACGATACAATATTTCGTATTGTGGCGCGCCCCCAAAAGCAATTTCGCTTCCGTATAAAAAGTCTCGCGGTTATAGAGCCCCGTCAACGGATCAAATTTGTTTCCGATTATCGGCATAATTCCTTCAGCTCTCAAATTAACCTGCCTCCTTCGCGTCACTAAAAATTTTTTTCAACTATTCCACGCGGGCAAAACAAATCCCTGCCGATTAAGGGGCAAGGGGCAAGGGATAAGGGAAAAGTTTTTTAGAAATCTTTCAGCCCGAAACTCTGCAACGCGCCGACCGAGTTGCGCCAATCGCGTTTAACTTTAACCCACAGGTCGAGAAAGATTTTTGCGCCCAAAAGCATTTCGATTTCGGGACGCGCTGCCGCGCCGATTTGTTTCAACATCGCGCCGCGCTTGCCGATAAGTATGCCCTTTTGCGAATCGCGTTCAACGTAAATCGTCGCGCGAATGAAAATCGTGCCGTTGTCGCGCTCGGTCATTTCCTCCAAGTCCACGGCGATTGCGTGCGGAACTTCGTCCTGAGTCGCGTGCAAAATCTTTTCGCGAATCAGCTCCGCAATTATCAAACGTTCGGGCTGGTCGGTCACCATGTCGGCGGGATAATATTGCACGCCTTCGGGCAGAAAATTTTTCGCCTCGGCAATCAACGCGTCGACGTTCGTGCCCTCCGCCGCGCTTATCGGCACCACCGCCGCGAAGTCGCGCCGCGCAGAGTATTCGGCGATTATCGGCAAAATTTTTTCGCGTTCAATCAAGTCAACTTTATTCACGACCAAAATCACGGGCTTTGTCGTCGCGTTCAGGCGTTCAAGGATATAACGTTCGCCGCCGCCGAATTTCTCCGTCGCGTCGATGACAAAAAAAATTGCGTCGACTTCCTTAAGCGTGCCCTCCGCCGCTTTGAGCATGTATTCGCCGAGCTTGAGCTTGGGCTTGTGAATGCCGGGCGTGTCCAAAAAAATAATCTGTGCGTCGTCCTGCGTCAAGATACATTGGATGCGGCTGCGCGTCGTTTGCGGCTTGTCGGACGTTATCGCGACCTTTTGCCCGATGATTTTGTTTATGAGCGTCGACTTACCGACGTTGGGGCGACCGATAACCGCCACGAATCCGGATTTGTAAGCCATGCCGTTACCTCCAAAAAAAATCCCCGCTGCGAATCTTGCGCGGGAAAAATTTTTATTCAGTCCAGAAAATCTTTGAGCTTCTTTGAGCGGGCGGGGTGACGGAGCTTGCGCAACGCCTTTGCCTCGATTTGCCGAATGCGTTCGCGGGTAACGTTGAAACTTTTGCCGACCTCTTCAAGGGTGCGCGCTCTGCCGTCTTCAAGCCCGAAACGCAACCGAAGAACATTTTTTTCACGCGGCGTCAAAGTGCCGAGCACGTCTTCAAGCTGTTCCTTGAGCAACATGAACGACGCGGCGTCTGCTGGCGCGGGCGCGTCTTGGTCTTCGATAAAGTCGCCCAAATGCGAATCGTCTTCCTCGCCGACGGGTGTCTCCAACGAAACGGGTTCCTGCGCGATTTTCTTAATTTCGCGGACACGTTCGACGGGCACTTCCATTTCCTCGGCGATTTCTTCGTCGGTAGGCTCGCGACCGTTTTTCTGCAACAAATTGCGCGATACGCGAATCAGCTTGTTAATCGTCTCGACCATGTGCACGGGAATTCGGATTGTGCGCGCCTGATCGGCTATTGCACGGGTTATCGCCTGCCGAATCCACCACGTCGCGTAAGTTGAGAATTTGTAGCCCTTGTGATAGTCAAATTTCTCGACAGCCTTAATCAAACCCAAGTTGCCCTCTTGAATCAAATCAAGGAACAACATGCCGCGCCCGACGTAGCGTTTGGCGATTGACACGACAAGGCGCAGGTTCGCTTCGGCAAGTTGCTTTTGCGCCTCTGCGGCGATGTTCGCGTCTTCCGATTCCATTTTCATTGCAAGTTCGCGTTCCTGTTCGGCGGTGAGGAGCGGCACGCGTCCGATTTCCTTCAGATACATGCGCACGGGGTCGTCGATTGAAATATTGTCGGGGATATTCAAATCGATTTCGGCGACGGGCTTGACGGTTTCGGCGTCTTCGGGCGTCTCCACGCTCTCGGTTTGCGTCAACGTCTCGTCTTGGAGCGCGATTGCTTCTGCCGACAAATCGCCGTCAACACTTTCTGCCGCCGCCTCCACAACGTCAAGGTCAGCGTCCTCGTTGATTATCTCAATGCCCTCGCGCTCGCAAATGCTCAGGATTTCCTCGATTTGCTCCACGTCATTTTCAATGCCCGCGCTTTGCATGATTCGTTCCAAATCGCCGAAAGTCAATTTGCCGCTGTTCTGCCGACCTTTTTCCACCAATAATGATACGATTTTAGTCGGGCGTCCTTTGGCGATCTTGCCGGCGTCTTCCTCGTGAGGTTCCGCCGCAGGCTCCGTTTTTTTCTGCGCAGGATGAATTTTTTTGTTTTTTGACAGGCCGCTCAAGCCGTCATCTTTGCGCGGCTCGACAGTTTTGCCCTCTCCTGTCATATTGCAGCCTCCTTTCTGCCAACCGGTTCCCGGTTCCTAAATGCCATTCAAATTGTCAATCTCGGTTTTAATCTTGAGCGATTTGCGAACGGCTTCGACGTAAGCCTTTTCGTCGCCGCTCGATTTGTATTTGTCAGCTTGTGCAAGAAGCTCGTTGTATTGTCTTTTGAGCGCGGCTCGTTGCATTATTTGAAGTGCGTCTTCGAACAAAGCAACTTCCGTATCGCGCGGGTCGTTCGCGCCGTTTATCAAGACGCGCGACAGTTCGGCATTTGCCGCCTCGGTCAAATCTTTTGCCGCGTTCATTTGGTCGTGACGTATGTTTTGCGCCGCGCAGGTTTCAAGCCAGCCGATTATTTCTTGATGCAACGGGGTAAACATTTTGCGCGGCACCAACGCAAGCACGCAGTCCAACATGTCGCCTTCGTGCCACGCCATTCGCAAAAGAATTTCGCCCGCCCGCCTTACAACCGTGTCGTCGTCGCCCGAAAGCCGTTGCCTTTGCACTACCGAAGGCCTGTCGGGCGGTGAGTGCTCTGCCGCCTTGGAAAATTTATCCCACTCGTTGTCGACCAAAGTCTCGTCCAAAGTCAGCGCAGCGGCGATTCGTTTGCAGTACTCGTTGCGCGTGACAGCGTCTTCAAACTTTGCCACGACCGGCAGAATTTCCTGCAAAGCCCGAATCTTCCCGTCAATCGTCGACAAATCTGCGCGGGCAAGGACGTAATTCATACGATAATCAATCAGCGACTGCGCGCACTTAATCAGCTCGTCGAACGCAACCTTGCCGTGTTTGCGAATAAATTCGTCGGGGTCTTTGCCGTCGGGCACTTTGACGACGAAAACTTCCGCGCCCGCTTGTTGAACAATCGGCAAAGCCCGAATCGTCGCGCGTTGACCCGCTTCGTCGCTGTCGTAGCAGAAAATAATTTTTTTTGCGTAGCGCAGAATCAACTTGGCGTGATCAATCGTGAAGGCGGTGCCGAGCGTCGCCACGACGTTTTGAACGCCCGCGCTGAAAAGCGAAATCGCGTCCATGTAGCCTTCGACGACGACAGCCGCGCCCGCCGCACTTATCGCGCGATTCGACTTGTCAAGCCCGAAAAGCAAACGTCCTTTGTTGAAAATCGCAGTTTCGGGGCTGTTGAGATATTTGGGCGTCGAATCGTCTTCGGCATGAAGAATGCGCCCGCCGAAGCCTACGACGTGTCCAAAGATGTCGGCTATCGGAATCATGACGCGCCCGCGAAATCTGTCGTAATAGCCGGAAGTCGTCTTGCGCTTGGCGACCAAACCTGCCGCCTCCAGCTGTTGCGGCGAAAAGCCTTGACGCGTCAGCTTGCTCAAAAGATCGTCCCATTCGTCGGAAGCGAGACCCAATTTGAAAGTTTCAATCGTTGCCTGCGTAATTCCACGCGTCGCAAGATATTTCCTGCCGCCGTCGCCGCGCGCCGCCTTAGTCAAGTAATCGTGATAAATATCCCGCGCAGATTCGTTGACCGTAAGCAAAGCTTTTTCTTCGCGCCGTCGACGTTCTTCTTCGGGCGAAAGTCGTCGCGTCGGCAAGTCGATGCCGAGCCGCTGTGCCTGAAGCTTAATCGCCTCGAAATAGCTTATGTTTTCAATGAGCGAAAGAAACTTGAAGGCGTTGCCGCCTGCGCCGCAACCGAAGCAATAAAAAAATCCTTTGTCGGGGCTGACGGTGAAGGAAGCGGTCTTTTCGTTGTGAAAGGGGCAACAACCCCAATATCGCCCGTTCTTTTGAGTGAGCGTCACGTAGCGCGACACTACCGAATAAATATCCGTCCGTTCGTTCACGCGTTCGACAAATGCATCAAGTTCCGTACTTCCCAACGCTTTTCAACCTCCGCGCCGATAATATTCCCCGTGCAGCGTAAATTTCCTTTCGCGACTTAAGAATTTTTGCGCGCCAAAACTTTTTGCCCCCAAGCGTACAATTCGTTGAGCGCGGGAATCAACTCCTTGCCCAGCGGCGTCAACGAATATTCGACGACCTTCGGCGGCTCGGAAACCAATTCGCAACGCGTGACCAATCCGTCTGCTTCCATTTCGCGCAAAGACTTCGCCAACATGATATTGCTTATGCTCGGTATGCGCCGCTTGAGTTCGTTGAAACGCGTCCGTTCCTTTTCGTGCAAGTACCACATCAGCGGCAACTTGTACTTCGACCCGATAACGTCCATTGCGTGCAATATCGGGCATTTTTTTTCGGCAACGTCGTTCAGCATTGCGTCAATCGGATAAGTTTTCTCACTCATTGAAAAGCCCCCTAAGGTAAAGATTTTTTGCGTTCTCGTCTAATTTTCATGTTGCGATTATACTTCAAGCAGTCAAACATTGGGAGGCGAACGAAATGCCGTTCATCATGTCGAAAGTCAGCGTGCCCGTCGGCGCGGCGCAGGAAGTTCAGCTTAAGTCGCGGCTCGGCAAGGCAATGGAACTTCTGCCGGGCTTGAGCGAAAAATATCTGCTCGCGGGCTTTGAATCGAATTGCCGTTTATATCTGCGCGGCAACAGCGAACCCGTCGCTTATATCGAAGCAAGTCTTTTCGGCAACGAACGCCACATCGGTTACGAAAATTTTTCTGCCGCCGTCACAGAAATTTTCGTCGACGTGCTGAACATCCCGCCGCAAAACGTTTACATTAAATTTTCCGACATCGCCGCTTGGAGCGTCGGCGGCATGTACTTCGACAGGAGCTGACAACGCATGGACGACAAAATTATTCTCGTGACCTTCACCGACCCGATGATGGGTTTGTCTTACGAATGCGAACCGATTTTCCGAAAGCTCGAAACTCATTTCGCCGGTAAGGTTGAGTTCCGTTACGTCATGAGCGGCTTGGTGCGCGACGTTTATCAATTCGTTGACCCTGACGACTTGAAGCGCGGCAAGTCCTTCGCAATCCGCAATTACAACGCGCGCCTCGCAGAGATTTACGAATCGGAGGAGGCTCTCGGCGGCTTGCCTATCAACATGACGGGCTTTGAACTTTTTTCCGTCAACGAAACGTCGTCCGCGCCGCTGAATATCGCTTACAAAGCCGCGCAGATTGTCGACGCCGACGAAGCCGACAGATTTTTGTACAACCTGCGTTACGCCACGATTGTCGACTGCCGCCCGACGACGCGCTTGCCCGAAATTTTGAAGATCGTCATCAAAACCGGCTTGGACGTGAAAAAATTCCTCGCCGCCTACAACGACGGCTCCGCCGCCGAAAAATTTAAAAGCGACTTGGCGATTTGCGAACGGCTTGGCATTCATTCGTTGCCGAGTTATCTGATTCAATACCAATCGCAGGGCGCGCTGATTCAAGAGTTAATCGGCTACCCGACTTTCGTTGAGCTCTTCGACGACGTGAGCGGCGGAGCGATTAAGCCCGTGCCGCCCGAAAGAAATCTTGCGATGTTGCGCGCGCTGTTGGACAAGCACTCGCTGATTTCGCCGATTGAGTTGCGCGAGGCGTTCGACTTCGACGACACCGAACAGGTTAAAGCATTTATCGCGCCGCTGATTGATTCGGGCGAAGTGAAAATCGTCGACGCGGGGCGCGGTTGTTTTATCGAAAAAACTTTGGAGGGCTGAACATGAAGAAAATTTTTGACGCCGTTAATCTGAACGACTTGCACTTGAAAAATCGTCTTGTGCGTTCGGCAACGTGGGAAGGCATCGCCGCGCCCGACGGCAGCATTGGCGACGACACCTACGAAATTTATCGCGAACTCGCGGCGGGCGGCGTCGGTGCGATTATCACCGGCTTCACAAGCGTGGCGGCGGACGATTTCTATTTCGGCGGCATGATGCGCCTGTCCAATAACAAACTCATTCCGCAATACAAGCGGCTCGTCGAAATCATTCACGCCGAAAACTGCGCGGCGATAAGTCAGCTTGCGTTGGGCGCGTTCTACAAAAACGGCGCGGAGGTCGGCGAAAACGATATGACGACGCAGGAAGTCCGCGACGTTATAAAAATGTTCGTCGACGCGGCGATTCGTGCGGAACTTGCAGGCTTCGACGGCGTGCAGATTCACGCGGCGCATTTCTTTTTCCTAAGCAGATTCATCAGCCCGTTCGTCAACGGTCGCAATGACGAATTCGGCGGCTCGACCGAAGCACGCATAAAAATTTTAATTGACATCCTGCGCGGCATTAAAAAATCTTCGCCGAAACTTCACGTGACGACAAAGATTAATTGCAACGACTTCACAAGCGGAGGGCTCGACGAAGACGAAAGCCTTGCGATTTGCAAGTTGCTCGTCGACGCGGGCATCGATTCCATCGAAGTCAGCGGCAACGGCACTTCCGTTGGCGGAATCAAGGCGGGCGTCAATGAAGGCTACTTCGCGGACTTCGCGGCGCGGCTCGCGGCGACTGTCAACGTGCCCGTCATTTGCGTCGGCGGCTGGCGCAGTCGTCAAGCCATGGAAAAAGTTCTTAACCACACGAAGATTGAGCTGTTGAGTTTGTCGCGCCCGCTCGTTCGTGAGCCCGACTTCCCGAACAAATTGCTACGCGGTGATTGCGACGTTGCAAAGTGCGTCTCGTGCAACGCCTGCTATCGGACGCCCGCACACCGTTGCATTTTCAATTTGAGGGGGCGCGGCTGATTGGAAGACCTTAACGTGGCGACGCGACGCGGCACCGTTCTTGCCGGCGTGCTGTTCCCCGCAAAGGACGCCGACACCGTCGTAATCGCGATAACCGGCATTCACGGCAACTTTTATTCAAACCCGTTTTACTATAACATAGGCAACACGCTCAGCGCGAATGGAATCGATTTTATTTACGCACAGACCAACGACGCCTTCGGAGAGATCGAAACCTTCAACGCCAAGACCGGCGCAAGGGAACTTATCGGCTCGTGGAACGAACGCTTTGCCTACACCGAAGAGGACATTGACGCTTACCTTGACTATGCCGCGCAACATTACAAGCACGTCATTTTGGCGGGTCATTCGCTCGGAGCCAACAAAGTCATCTACTACCTGTCGCGCCACCACGACACAAAGCGCGTCGAACATTTTATCTTGTTGAGCCCCGCGAATTTGTCGCACATGATGAGCGGCGTCAGCGACGGCGAAAAAGATTTTATCGAACGCGTCGTGCGCTACGGGCAGGGCGATAAGGTTTTGCCGTTTTATTTCATGGGCTGGGTCGTCTGCACCGCCAACACCGCGCACGATTGGTTGAGCGGGCTTTTGGACAACGTGCACACAACCCGCGACGCCGATTGGTCACAAGTTGAGCAAGTCACGCACACGGGCGCGCTCGTTATCGGAACTTACGACAACTTCACTGACGGCGACCCTTCGGGCTTCTTGAAGAACATCAACGAACACATGCCGACCGCCGCGCAGAACAAATTGATTTTCATTGAGCGCACGGGGCATACCTACCAGCAAAAGCACCAAGAGATTGCCGACATCGTTTTGAATCTCGCCAAGGACTGGTCAGCGTGAAAATTTTTGCAGGCGACGAATCACTTCCTTTGCAAGCAGACCGTTCAGCGCGCCGACGACGAGCCCGCACGCTCCCAACGCGGGCAAATACAGGAAAAATTTTTCACTGCCAATCAAAATTGACGCCGCGCAGATTTGACCGACGTTGTGGAAGAAACCGCCCGCCGCACTCACGCCGACGACCGAAAATTTTTCCGTGCGCCTAAGCAAAATTATTGCTGCCAAACTCAACAGTCCGCCGCATGCGCTGAATAAAATCGTCGACGGCGAACTCGCGAACACGCCCGCCAAAAAAATTCGCGCCGACAAAATTATCGACGCGTCGACCTCCGACAACATGTAAAGCGCGACGACTGTCACGACGTTGGCAAGCCCGAACTTCGCGCCCGGCGGCAACCAAAGCGGCGGCATCAGCCCTTCGACCGTGAACAAAATCAGCGACAGCGAAACGAACAGCGCGTCCGTCGTCACGCGTCGCAAGTTAATCTTTCGCAATCTCAATCAACACCCCGTGCGGCACGCAGGCAATCGTTTCGCCGACGTGAGCAATCGCGCCGCGTCGCACGCAAATTTTATCGGGACAATCGGCGTCAAGCACGCTGACCGTCCCGTTTTTTATCGCGACGATATTTTTGCCGCCGCTCGCCGCAAGCGTGAAGGTTTCTTCCGCCGTCAAGTCAAGCTTGCGGACAATCGCCCCATTGATTTTTATCAGTGCAAAATTTTTCTCCGCACCCGAATCGACAGCAAGCGGCAACAGCGCGACAATCAACAGCACGCCGACCAAAATCAAATCGTTGCGCATCATCGGGAAGCCTCGGCTGCGGCGTGCTTGACTGTCTCGACGAATTGATTGTAAGACACCGTTGCGCCCGAAATCGCGTCGACTGCGCCCAAATCCTGCGTCGCGACCAACTGCGCGGGATAAATCTTAATCGCGGCGACGGCGGCTTGAGCCTTGCGGTAGTCGTCGCTGTCCTTGCCGGCGAGCGAGCCGTAATCGGCGTCCTTGACCTTCCCGAAAACGTCGTAACCCGTGAATTCGGCGGCGACGATTTTTTTGTCGCGAATCGTCAGCGTCAAGGTGCCGTTGCCCAGTTCCGCGTCGCGCGAGCTTTCGACGATATAAACGCCGTCCTTTGCCGCGTCCAAGTTGATTTTGTCCTGCGCGGGTTTTTGAGGCGTCGGCGTTTCGTTACAACCGCTTATTAGCAACGCCGCGCAGATTATCAAAAATTTTTTCATGGCTTAAGCGAATTTCTTGAAGTCAAAGGTGATGATTTTGTCGCACTCCATTGGTCTGCCGTGTTGGTCGAGCGCGGGCTTGAACGTCCACTGCTCCGCCGCCTTGCGAGCGATTTCGTCGACGAAGTAACGTCCCGAACTCTGCAGAATCTCCGTCGCGGTGACCTTGCCGTTTTTGTCGATGTGCGCCGCGAACGACACGTAACCCTTGAATCCGAGCCCGCTGCCCTTTTCGGGATAGACCGCGTTGATTGTTATCGGCGGGCGCGTGACGACTTGCTGAACGGGCGCGACTTCCTTGGCGGGTTCCTGCGCGGGCGGCGGCTTAGTTTCCGGCTTAACGTCGTCGGCGGGTTTAGTCGGCGTCGATTGAATTTTCGGCGGCTCAATGGGTTTGGGTTGCGGCGACGGCGCGACGGGTTCAATTTTCGGCGGTTCGGGAATTGAAAGTTCAGGCAAGACCAAATCGCCCGCGTCGAAAGCCGACAACGATTCTTGCGACGCATCCGAAGGGATTGCTTCCGTGTCGATAACCGTAACGTCATCCGTCAAGTCCGCGTCAACCCATTCGAGCTCCGCCACGGTTTCGAGCTTGGGCTTGGGCGCGAACAGCGGCACGACGTAAGAAAACACCAACGCCGCCGCGACGTGCAGGATTATAGCCGCGAAAATCGTCGCCCGCCAATGCGTTGCGTAAGCCGTCATTGTTTCAGCTCCGTGGCGATTGACACGCGCCGCGCGCCCGATTTTTTCAGCAGGTCGAGGACGGCAACGACGCTTTCATAACGAGCAGCCTTGTCGCCGCGCAGGACGAAGATTGCGTTTTCGTCGTCGGCGAGTGCCTTGTGAATTTTTTCGGCGAGCAACTGATTGGGCACGGTGTCCTTGTCAAAGAGCACGTCGCCGCTTGCAAGCACGGTTATCGGCACGACGTTTGGGCGCGTTTCCTTGCCGGCGGCGGTCGATTGCGGCAGGCTCACGGGCAAAGTGTTCGTCTGCACCATGTAAATCGTGCTGAGCATGAAGAACACCAGCAGGAACAGCATAATGTCAATCATCGGGATAATCATGACGAGCGGCTGATTTTTTTCGCGGAAGTTTCTACGCTTCATTGCGTCCTCCTAAGCCGGCAAGCACAATGTTGACTGTCTTGTCGAGTACGGTTAAATTTTCGTCGAGGCGTTGCGCGAAGTACGTGTGGACAATCAGCGCGAAGATCGACACGCAAAGCCCCGTTGCCGTCGCGATTAACGCTTCGCCGATTCCGCCCGTTATTGCGAGCGGTTGCCCCGCCTGTATGCTGAAAATATTGAACGCCTCAATCATGCCGCTTATCGTGCCGAGCAAACCCAAAAGCGGCGCAAGCGTGACAATCATGGACAGATAATTTAAGCGGGCGCGCAGTTTCATTGCCGTTTCGTCGTAAGCGATATTCAGCGCAAGTTCGACGTTATCGCCCGCCGCCGCCGCTTTGACGCCCGCCGCCGCCACCGCTCCGACGCAAGAGTTTTCGCCGTTGCAAAAGCTTAACAATTCGTCCGCTTGCCGAGCTTTGAGCTTGTCGTTCAGCGCGGACAAAAAATTTTCGCCGTTGCCCGCCGCGTAGCTGTAAAATCTGAAACGTTCAATGCCGATGGCGGCGACTGCGACCGAGCTTATCAGCAACAAGTACATGACCGCGCCGCCCTTGGCAAAAAGTTCAACGACTTCCAATAAAATCGCTCCTTGCAAATCTTTTTCGGCAGAATAGCATATTAAGGGACAAGGGACAAGATGAAAAAGTTTTTGCTTATAATCTTACCACTTATAATCTTACCACTTATAATGCCGTCAACTTACGAGCGCACGGAAATTTTAATGGGAACGGTCGTCACGCTCAAGGCTGACGGTTTCAACGCTCAAGCCGCCGTCGACGAAAGTTTTGCACGAATCGCCGAGCTGGAAGAAAATATCCGCGCCGACGTTCAACGCCTTGAAGACGCTGCGGGCAACGGAGCCTTCGTGAAAATTTCGCCCGACGTGTATCGAATCTTGGAGACCGCGCAGATTTATTCCGAGCTGACGGGCGGCGCGTTCGACGTGACGATTGGCGCGGCTGTCGAGCTGTGGGGCATAGGCACCGACAAAGCGCGCGTCCCTTCCGCCGACGAACTTGCCAGCGTGAAAAATTTCGTCGGGCGCGAACATCTGCACCTGTGCGACGGCGCGGCTTACCTTGATAGGCGCGGCGTGAAGTTGAACTTGGGCGGCGTCGCAAAGGGTTACGGCGTCGACCTTGCGCGGAAAATTTTCGCACGCCACGGAATCGCGAGCGGCTTGATTGACTTCGGCACGAGTACGATTTTCGCCGTCGGCAAGAAACGAATCGGCATAAAAAATCCCCGCGCCACGAACGAGCTTGCCGAGGTTGTCGAGCTTGAAAATTCCGCGCTGAGCACTTCGGGCGATTACGAAAAATTTTTTGTCGTCGACAGCCGTTGCTGTTCTCACATAATCGACCCCGCGACCTGCGCGCCCGCCGATAAGGGCGTTGCGTCCGTGAGCGTCGTTGTTGACGGCGACGTTGACGACTGCGCGACCATTGCCGATATTTTGAGTACAGCGGCATTCGTGGCGGGTTCCGCGCGTGCAAAGACTTTCCCCGCCGCGAGCAAATTTATTTTCCACTGAACGCAATAAAAGCAAAAACCCCGTCGAATCAACGGCGGGATTTTTTTGCCCTATAAAAACCGTAAGCGGTAAGAGATACGTCACAACTTTGTGGAACATCTGACTAACCACGACCGAAAAATTTCGGCGCGCGCAAATTTTATATCACAGGCGTCGACGATTTGCAAGAAAAATTTTTGAGCGTTGCGGCGGGCTTTGTGTTACAATGGCGAAAAAATTTTTCAAGAGGAACGAATCATGCCTTACGCAAAAAAAAATTCGACGACTCTAAGAACGTTCACGCCGCCGATTTTGTTTCTGCTGTTCGACTACGCGGGCGTCGTAATCAGCGAACATCTTGCCTTTGCGTTGCGCGACGCTTTGGACACGTGGAATCGCGTCACGTATCTTTACGACGACATTTACATTTACGGGGCGGTGCCGTTGCTGTTTCTGATTTTCTTGGGACAATCGCGCTCCTACGGTCAAATGAAACCCGTCGTCGACACAATGCGCGACATCTTCCAATCGGTGTTCGCAGGCTGGATCGCGTCGATAATCATCATTTACTTTCTGAAGGCGAGCAATCAAGCGTCGCGGCTGTTCATAATTTTGTTCGGGCTGTTCGTGCTGATTAACGTCTGCCTGATTCGCTACGCGGTGCTGAAATTCCTAAAGCGGCGCAACCTTTTCCATGAGCCGATAATTTTAATCGGGGCGGGGCTGACCGCCGAAAAGCTGATAAAATTTTGGCGCGAGGACTTGGGCTATCGTTACGAGATAGTCGGGCTGATTGACGACCATCCCGTTTCCGCGCAGTTGCCGAGGGATTTTCCGTTGCTTGGCGGCTTCGACGAGGCGCGCAGTATAATTCGGGCGGCGAAAGTCAAAACGGTCGTGATAGCCGCGCCGGGTCTGGACAAGGAACGCTTGCAAGCCTTGATAAGCAAAATTCAACCGCATGTCAAAAATATTTCGTTCGTGCCGGATTTGATTGGGACGCCGATGTCGAGCGCGGAGCTGTCGATTTTGTTCAGCGAAAAAATTTTGATGCTCAACCTGCGCAACAACCTGTCGCGTCCGTACAATCGCGCGTTCAAACGAGTTTTCGACTTGACGCTGACGATAATCGGCGGGCTGATGATTTCGCCGATACTGTTGGCGATTGCGTTGCGAGTGGCGATTGAGAATCGCGGGCGCGTGATTTTCGCTCACCGACGGGTTGGCGCGGCGGGCAAAAAATTTCCGTGCTACAAATTTCAAACTATGGTGCCCGACGCCGAAGAGCGGCTGAAAAAATATTTGGCGGAAAACCCCGAAGCGCGGCGCGAGTGGGACGAAACTTTCAAGCTGACCAACGATCCGCGCGTCACGAAATTCGGCGGATGGCTGCGTCGCACGAGCCTTGACGAATTGCCGCAACTGTGGAACGTGATTCGCGGCGAGATGAGCCTTGTCGGGCCGCGTCCTATCGTTCAAGCGGAAGTTCCACGCTACGGCAAGAACATTCGCGAATATTATATGGTGTTGCCGGGGATAACGGGCATGTGGCAAGTCAGCGGGCGCAGCGACACCACTTACCCCGAACGCGTCGCAATGGACACGTGGTACGTCCGCAACTGGTCGGTCTGGATTGACATCATGTATCTGTTCAAAACCGTCAAGGCAGTCTTGCAGAGCAGAGGAGCTTACTGAACAAAAAAATCCCGTCGAGTGGCGGGATTAATTTTTTTTGCCGCGCAGGGATTATTTCTTGAAAAGTTCCTTCGCGGTCTTGTATTTGTCTTTCGCGCTGTCGTATTTGTCCTTAAATCTGCTAAGCGCATTGTTGTCTTTGCTGTCCTGTCCGTCGGGCGGAGGCAACGGATTGCCGTTTTCGTCCTTGGGCGGTTCGGGACGATTGGAACTGTCGCCGTCTTGCTTGTCGGGCGGAGGCAGCGGGTTACCGTTTTCGTCTTTGGGCGGTTCGGAACGATTGGAATTGTCGCCGTCTTGCTTGTCGGGCGGAGGCAACGGGTTGCCGTTTTCGTCTTTGGGCGGTTCAGGGCGGTTGGAGTTGTCGCCGTCTTGTTTCTGCCCGAAGAGACTTTTCGCCTTGTCAAACTTGTCTTTAGCCTTGTCGAATTTTTCCTTGGCTTCAACGGCTTTGTCGAGAGACGCCGCGCTGACGGGCTGAACGTTGGTCGCGCCGACGCCGAACACAAACGCGCCGATTAACAAGCCGCTCAAAAGTTTCTTATGCATGAAAGTCACTCCAAAAATTTTTTCCGATTATATCACGCGGAAATGATTTGTCATTGGAAAGCGGTTAAATTTTTATAGCGAGCTGAATTGGATGTTGTAAAGGTGACTGTAAACGCCGCCGAGTTCCAAAAGTTCTTTGTGCGTGCCGGATTCGCAAATGCGCCCTTTGTCGATGACGAAAATTTTATCCGCCGCGAAAATCGTGCTGAGGCGGTGCGCGATAACGAAACTCGTGCGCCCGACCATCAAATCGTCAAGCGCGGACTGAACGATTTTTTCGCTTTCGGTGTCGAGTGCGCTGGTTGCCTCGTCGAGGATAAGAATTTGCGGATTCTTCAGCATGGCGCGCGCGATAGCCATACGTTGACGCTGACCGCCGCTCAAGTTCAAGCCGCGTTCGCCGATTTGCGTTTCGTAGCCTTCGGGCAAGTCGCGAATGAATTTGTCGGCGTTGGCAGCCTTCGCCGCAGCGATAACTTCATCGTCCGTCGCGTCGAGCCGCCCGTAGCGAATATTCTCCATAACCGTCGTCGAAAACAGCAACGTCTCCTGCGGCACGATACCGATTTGTTCGCGCAGGGAATGAACCGTCACGTCGCGGATGTCGTGTCCGTCGATTTTAATCGCGCCCGCCGTCACGTCGTAAAAGCGCGGAATCAGGTTTGCAATCGTGGATTTGCCCGCGCCGCTGGGGCCGACAAAGGCAATCATTTGCCCCGGCGCAACGTCAAAGCTCACGTCCTCAAGCGCATTGTGAACGCCGTCATAGCTGAAAGTAACGTTTTCGACTTTGACACTGCCCGCGACTTTGGGCAAGTCAATCGCGTTCGGTTTGTCGTTCACGGTTTCGGGCAAGTCAAGCACGCCGAAAATCCTGTCGATAGCCGCCATAGCCTTTTGCAGACGCCCGTAGATTCGCGACAACCGCTTGACGGGGTTGGCGAGGTTGACGGCGTAAGTAAGGAACGCAACAAGCGCACCCGCCGACATTATTCCGTTGACGACTTCGTAGCCGCCAAACCAGACAATCAGCGTGACGGCGACCGCCGCCAAAAATTCGACCGTCGGCGTTAACAGGCTTGTAAGCTGAACGTTTTTCATCGTGGCGCGGAAGTTCAATTCGTTTTCGACTTTGAAGCGGTCAATCTCGTAACCTTCGCGGACGAACGACTTGACGACGCGGATTGACGATATACTTTCCTGCAACAGCGAAGTGATATCTGCGAGCTTTTCCTGAATCACGGTGCCCGTCGATTTGATTTTCTTTCCGAAGATGCGCATTGCTGTGCCGACGAGCGGAACCGTCACGAGCGTAAGGAGCGTCAACTTCCAATCGAGATACAACATCATTGCGATTGAGCCGATAAGTATTGCGCCCTCGGTGAACATTTCGATCAGGTTGTCGACCAGCGCAGATTGAATCGCCCCTACGTCGTTGGTAAGGTAGCTCATTGTTTCGCCAGTCTGGTGCTTGTCGAAGTAAGCCATAGGCATACGCTGAAATTTGCGGAACATGACTTCGCGCACGTCGACGACGACGCGTTGACCGATATACGACACCAGATATGATTGCCCGTAGTAAAACACGCCACGAATCGCGAAAACAACTACTATACTCACCGAAATGAAATTCAACATCGCCATATCGCGTTCGGCAAGCACTTTATCAATCATATCTTTGATTATCCACGGCAAATACAAATTTGCGCCCGATGCAACGATTATACAGATGATTGCAAGCCCAAATCGCCCCAAATACGGCTTGATATACGCTAAAAGTCGTTTATAGTTCTTCATGTGACAAAAATTTTCGTTCCCAGTCTTCAGAGTAGCCGAAATCTTTCGGATCTTGGTCGCAAATATCAAGTCGATTATAAATTGTGTTGAGAACTTCGTAATAAGTCTGACTGCGCCCTTCATCGAAGGAATTTGGATTTGCAAGTGCCTCTTCACGCGCTTCATAGGTGTATTTCATGACGCTGCCGATTATGTACTTTACGTCGTCCAAATTCATTTTAAGCGGTTTATTCATGGCTGTTCACCTCTTTTTTCAAGTTCCTCGACGCGGTTTTGAATCGATTCATTAAAATATTCCAATCGATACAATAGTCCGCAGGATGTTCGATTTTCTTCAAATGAAGTTCAAGGTCTTTTTTCAAATAACGAATGCCTTTGCGAAGCTGATTGGACGTCTGATTTTGTAAATTTTGCTCCGCGAATAATTGTAAATTAAATTTCAAGCGTTGTCACCTGCAGTTTCAAGAATTTTTTCAGCTACACGCGACGCCGCGCCCGGTTCGCCGAGCTTTTTGCAAGCCGCCCGCAATTTTTTCACGATACCTGCGCGGCTGTCAAGGATGTGCGTGACTTCGGCTGAAATTCTTTCAGGCGTGACAGCGTCTTGAAGGAGTTCGGTTAAAATGCCTTCGCCCGCCAAAATGTTCGGCAGGCTGAAAAATTTTATGTCGACCAAAAGCTTGCCGATAAAAAAATTTAGTTGCGCCATCTTGTAAAGCACGACGCACGGCAAATTCAACAACGCCGCCTCCAAGACCACCGTGCCCGAAGTCGCCATTGCCGCGTCCGCGATTTGCATCAAGTCGTAACGCCGCGCAGATTCCACGATTGTTATGTCGAGCCCCGCCGTGTCGATTAAATGTTCGACACCGTCCGCTGCGGGCAAGAAAAATTTCATGCGCCGCGTCGCCGATAAAAGTTTCACCGCATTGAGCATCGGCGGCAACAAAAGTTTTATTTCCTGCTTGCGCGAGCCCGGCAACAGCAAAATCACGCGTTCCGACTTCGCCACGCCGAAAAATCTTCGCGCCTCCGTACGCGTCATCGACGGCTTAACGGTGTCGACGAGCGGATTGCCAAGGAAAAATATTTTCGCGCCCGCCTCCTCGTAAACCGGCAGCTCAAACGGAAATATCGCGATAAATACGTCCGCGATTGCCGCGCAGATTTTGGCACGCCCCTTGCGCCACGCCCACGCTGACGGCGGGATATACGACAGGATTTTTACACCTAATTTCTTCGCGCGCTTCGCCAGCCGCCAGTTGAAGTCGGGATAATCAATCAAAACAAGCAAATCGGGGCGTTCGGTGCGAATTATCTCCGTCAAATCGTCCAGCAACTTCAAAATCCGGCGCAGATTTTTGACGACTTCGATAAAGCCCATGACGTTGTAATCTTTGTAGTTGCGAACGAGCCGCACGCCCCCCGCCGCCATTAAATTGCCGCCCAAGCCGAAAAGTTCCGTCGAAGGCGAAATTTTTTTTATCTCACGAGCCAAGCCCGCGCCGTGCACGTCGCCCGACGCCTCGCCCGCCGAAAACATTATCTTCAAACGTCCCGCCTCCTTTGCAACGATTATAATAAGCCGCCGCGTCTTTGGCAAAAATTTTTTCGGGCGCGTCTCCGCTTCAAGTTGTCAAAAAGATTTTTCTGTTGTAGACTGCGAAAAAACGTTGGGAGGCTGAAAATATGTCGGCAAGAATTTTGTACGGTAAGGAATTCGCTGCCAAGATAAAGGAATCTGCGCGGGAGCAGGTAGAGGAGCTCAAAAGCAAATTCGGCGTGACGCCGGGGCTTACGGTGATAATCGTCGGCGAAAATCCCGCGTCGCAGGTCTACGTTCGCAACAAACACAAGACTTGCGAGGAGTTGGGCATCATTTCCGAAGTCGTCGCCCTGCCTGAGGACACAACCAAGGACGATTTGCTTGCGAAAATTGACGAACTCAACGCAAATCCGAAAGTCCACGGGATTTTGGTTCAATTACCGCTTCCCGCCGCGATTAAGGCTCATTCGGACGAAATTTTGAATCGAATCGACCCGAAAAAGGACGTCGACGGCTTTCATCCCGTAAATGTCGGCAAATTGGTCATCGGAACGCCCGATTTGGTGCCGTGCACGCCCGCAGGCTGTATCGAAATGCTTGATCTCGCCGGAATCGAAATCGACGGCAAAAACGCCGTGATTATCGGCAGAAGTAACATCGTCGGCAAGCCTTTGTTCCATTTATTGCTCGCGCGACACGCTACGGTTACGATTTGCCACACTCACACGAAAAATTTGCCCGAAATCGCCCGCCAAGCCGATATTTTGGTCGCCGCAAGCGGAAAACCGAAATTAATCACCGCTGACATGATAAAACCCGGCGCAACCGTCATCGACGTGGGCATTAATCGCATTGCGCCGAAAAAATTGGTCGGTGACGTTGACTTCGACGCGGCGGTTGAAGTTGCGGGCGCGATTACTCCCGTTCCGGGCGGCGTCGGGCTCTTAACGGTCGCAATGCTCATGAAAAACGTCGTCAAAGCCGCAAAACTGCAGCTTGAGGCGTGAAAATGTTTATTTTACTGGTCTCGTTGCTCCTCGGAGCGATTATGGCTCTCGCTTTGTTCTCTATACGGTTCATTTTCAGCGATCATCTCGCAAAAAAGTTCTATCGGCTGTTCGCGACGGCTGATTTGGCGATAATCGTCGTGATAATCGCGGGTTGGGCAATTCGTTCGCTCGTTCCGGGGTGGTTCGTGACGTTTTTCGGCAATATCGCGACGATTTTCCTTACTGCACAGCTGTTTTGCGGCGCAATCGTCATGATCGCGGTCGTCGTGCGGTGGATTTATCGAAAATTCAACCCGCAGACGCCTTTTGACCCTGCGCGGCGGCGAATTTTGGCTTACGGCATGATTTATCCGCTGTTTAGCCTTGCAACCGCGCTTTACGGCAACCGAATCGAAAAAAATTACGACGTTGACAACTTTTACGACGTTCCGATTAAAAATCTGCCGCCCGAATTGGAAAATTTCCGCGTGGCACAGATAAGCGACCTGCATTTGGGCGCGTATTTCTCTTTGGAGCGGCTTGAAAGTCTTTTGCAACGCATTTCCGACGCCAAGCCCGACTTGCTCGCGATAACCGGCGATATTTTTGACGATAACGCCATGAATCCCGCCGCAATCAAAATCGTCGACGCTTTTACCGACAAATTCAAGTTCGGCGTCTGGTACATTCACGGAAACCACGAACATTTTCGCGGAATTCGGGCGATTGAGGCGGGTCTCGCGCAAACGAAGATCCATTGGCTCGTTAATCGCGCCGAACACGTCACAAGCAAGCTTTACATCCTCGGCGTCGATTATCCGTCGCGCGCGCCCGTCACAAGCACCGCCGACAAGGAGCGCGAACAACTTTTTGCCGAAGCACGCAAAAAATTCGTCGACGAGGCGGCGCAAAACGTTCCCGACGACGCGATTAAGATTTTGTTGGCTCATCATCCCGAATTCATCGACGACGGAGCGGAAAGAAACTTCGCTTTGACGCTGACGGGTCACACTCACGGCAGTCAAATCGGGATTTTCGGCGTGCCGCTGTTCCCCGTGTTCAAATACACGCGCGGCGTCGTCAAAATCGGCGACAGTTTCGGCTACGTACATGTCGGCAACGGCAGCTGGTTCCCGTTCAGGCTCGGCTGTCCGCCCGAAATCGCTTACTTCACCCTAAAAGCCCAATAAAAATTTTTTTCGGCGCGTGTAACAAAACTTTACGCGTGTCGTATAATAGGCAGAAAGGAAATTCCAAAACGAACACAAAGGAGCTTGATAACCATGGCAAACGAAATTCTCAAAGACGAAATCCTCAGCGACGCCGAACTCGACAACGTGGCGGGCGGCACTGCGGCTGAATCCGACAAGGATCTGCAATTCCTCAAGGACATCGGCGCACTGGGGCAGGGTGCAACGCGTCAATACGAAGACATCACCAGAGCTTTCGCGCAACACGGCATTAGCATGGTCGTGCACTTCGACGACACAAACCACAACGAATACTTCAACGCAAACGGCAAGCAAATCACCCGCGAACAGGCTCTCAAGACGGTTCTCAAAAAGAGCGGCACGAAAGTCGACCTCTACACCGGCGAAAAAATCAACATCGCCAAGTATCTCTAAGCAAAGACACGAACTGAAAAGGAGCGATTAACAATGGCTGAAATACTCAAAGACGAAATCATGAGCGACGCCGAACTCGACGGCGTGGCGGGCGGCACTGCGGCTGAATCCGCCAAAGACAGGGACTTCCTGCGTGCAATAGGCGCACTCAATCCCGGACAAGGCAGCGACATCGCCGGCGTGACCAGAGCATTTGCACAACTCGGCATCGGATACGTTCAGTACAACGAAGATCGCCACAGCACCGGTACCGGTACCCCACTAGCCATACCCATTGCCGATAACGAATACTACATCAACGGCAAGCAGGTCACGCGTGCGGAGGCACTCATGAAGGCAGCTTCCAAATCCAAAGCCAAAATCGACCTCAGAACCGGCGGCTTGTTGGACGTCACCAACTATCTCTGATAAATAAACGGCGAACAAATTTCCTCGACAACGCGTCGGGGGCTTTTTTTTGCCCAAAACGCAAAAATCCGCTATGGCGGACGATTGGTTGATAAAATCCGCTATGGCGGACTTTTTAGCCCGTTTTAGGGCAAAAATTTAAAGAATCGCGTCATGACGCCATTTGTCGATTTCATTTGTCCGCTATGGCGGATTTTCACTTTTGACCCGTAAAAACGCCCTTTGAACGTCAAAATCGCCTTTTCAAACGCTCGAAACGTCTTTTGAACGATCAAAACGTCTTTTGAAGGCTCGAAAAGCACTTTGAACGCCCGAAAAGCACTTTGAACGCCCGAAACGCCTTTCGCGGGCGTTTTTTTTGTGTTATAATCGCTCAAAACCACTTTGGAGGCGAAAACTTGGACAGATTACAGAAAATCATCGCTCAAGCAGGCTTTTGCTCGCGTAGAGCCGCCGAAAAGCTCATTCTCGACGGAAAAGTTGCTGTCGACGGCAAAATCGTCCGCGAACTCGGCGCGAAAGCCGATTCCAATCAAAAAATCGTCGTCGACGGCAAAATTTTGGCTTCAAACGCCCAAAAAATTTATATTTTGCTCAATAAGCCGCGCGGATACGTTTCAACCGCTCACGACGAACGAAATCGCAAAAAAGTTACCGATTTGCTCGGAAAAAACTTCCAAGAACGCGTTTATCCCGTCGGTCGGCTCGATTTGAACTCCGAAGGGCTGATTTTGCTTACCAATGACGGCGATTTGACGAATTTATTGATTCATCCGCGCTACGAAGTCGAAAAAACTTATCGCGCAAGGATTTCGGGCGATTTAACCGAAAAAAAACTCGATTTACTCCGCGCAGGCATTGAATTGGACGACGGATTGACCGCGCCCGCCGAAATTTACTTGCTTGACAAAGATTTAGTCGAAATTACCATTCACGAGGGGCGAAATCGGCAGGTAAGACGCATGTTTTCGGCTGTCGGGTGCGATGTTAAACGCTTGCAACGAATAAAATTCGCAAATTTGACGCTCGACGGCTTGAAAATCGGGCAATTTCGCGAATTATCGGCTGATGAAGTCGCAAAACTAAAAGGAGCGTTCACTTGAAGAAAATTATTGTTGTCGGAGGCGGCGCGGCGGGCATTATGGCGGCAATTCGCGCTGCCGAACGCGGTGCAAACGTAATTTTGTTTGAAAAAATGCCGCAAGTCGGTCGAAAATTGCGAATCACGGGCAAAGGTCGTTGCAATTTGACAAATTCCGCCGATGTCGCCGAAATCGTTAAAAATATCCCCGGAAACGGCAAATTTTTGTTCAGCGCGCTGAAAAATTTCACTTCAAACGATACCGTCAATTTTTTTGAAAATCTCGGCGTCAAAACGAAAATCGAACGCGGCGGCAGAGTTTTTCCGCAAAGTGACGACGCAAACGAAGTTATCGACGCTTTGACAAAAAAATTGGCGATTCTCGGCGTCGAAGTCAAAAAAAATGCGCCCGTCACTGAAATTATCGCTCGCAATAAAAAAATCGTCGGCGTTTTGGTCGACGGAAAGATTTTTGAGGCTGATGCGGTGATTTTGGCGACTGGCGGCGCGTCATATCCCGCAACGGGCTCATCGGGCGACGGATTTAAGTTCGCGCGGCGATTGGGACACACAATCACGGAAATTTTGCCCGCGCTCGTGCCGCTCGAAACGGAAGAGGATTTTGTACGCGATTTGCAAGGACTTTCGCTGAAAAATGTGCGCGTAAAACTGATTTCGGACGGAAAACGCGTCGATGAGCTGTTCGGAGAAATGTTATTCACGCATTTTGGAGTTTCGGGGCCGATAATCTTGACTTTGAGCCGAAAAATCGCGAAATTTTTATCGGAGGGACGATTTATTGAGCTCGAAATAAATTTAAAGCCCGCGTTGTCGCCGGAACAGCTTGACGCCCGAATTTTGCGCGATTTTGCCAAGTTCAAGGGGAAAATTATAAAAAATGCGCTGATTGAGCTTTTGCCGTCGAAATTAATCCCGATTATTTTAGATTTGGCGTATTTACCCGAAGAAAAACGCGTAGACGACATAAAATCGGCTGAAAGGCGGCGATTGATTGAAATTTTGCACGGAATGCCGCTTACGATAACAAAAACGCGCCCGATAGCCGAAGCAATCGTCACTTCGGGCGGCGTCGACGTAAAAGAAATTAATCCGCGCACAATGGAATCGAAAATCGTAAAAAATTTATTTATAGTCGGCGAAGTGGCGGATATTGACGGATTTACGGGCGGATTTAACCTGCAAGCGGCTTGGGCGACGGGAAATGCCGCCGGAATTTATTCAACTGCGGAAAAGGAGACCACATGAAAAATATTTTTGAACTTACGAAGCCTGCGCGCTACACGGGCGGCGAATTTAACAGCTCGGCGAAAAATTTCGACGAAATTCCTTGCAAAATCGTTTTATCGCTGCCCGATGTCTACGAAGTCGGCATGAGCAACCTCGGATTGTCGATTTTATATTCGATTTTGAATCGCCGCGCAGATACGCTTTGCGAACGCGTTTATGCGCCGTGGATTGACGCCGAAAAGGTTTTTCGCGACGAAAATACTCCGCTTTTTGCTTTGGAGTCGAAAAAAAACGTCCGCGACTTCGATTTTTGGGGATTTTCTTTGCAATACGAGATGATTTACACAAACGTCCTTAATATGCTTGATTTGGCGCAAATTTCGTTGCACGCGGACGCACGAACGGACGATGAGCCGTTTATAATCGGCGGCGGCGCGGGAGTTTACAACGTTGAGCCCGTCGCGGATTTTTTTGACTTTTTTATCGTCGGCGAGGCGGAAGAAGTCTTCGGCGAAGTGGTTGAGGCGTTTATTTCGTGGAAATCGGCGGGAAAATCGGGCGGTCGGCGCGGTTTTCTAAAAAAATTGCTTAATATCGGCGGGATTTACGTTCCGAGCTTTTACGAGCCGCTTTATTTGGGCGAAAAGTTTATCGGCATAAAAAATCTTGACGGTGCGCCGCAAAAAGTGCTGAAACGCGTCGTAAAAGACTTCGATTTAACGCCTTCGGTCGAAAAACCGGTCGTGCCGTTCATGGAAATTGTCCACGATCGGGCGATGTTGGAACTTTTTCGCGGCTGTTCGCGCGGCTGTCGTTTTTGTCAAGCGGGAATGACTTATCGCCCCGTTCGCGAGCGAAAACCCGACACTTTACGCAATATTGCGCGTCGATTGATTGATTCGAGCGGCTGGAACGAAATTTCTTTGACTTCGCTTAGTTCAGCGGATTATTCGTGCTTGAGCAGGCTTATTGACGATTTACAAAGCGATTTTCGCAACGAAAAAGTGAGTTTTTCACTTCCGAGCCTGCGAATTGACAGTTTTTCAATCGATTTGGCGGAGCGCGTGCAAACAATTCGCAAAAGCGGGCTGACATTTGCGCCGGAAGCGGGCACACAACGCCTTCGCGACGTAATAAATAAAAATGTGACCGAAAAAAACCTGCTTGACGCGTGCGCGGCGGCATTTTCCAAGGGTTGGAAGTCGGTAAAACTGTATTTTATGCTTGGATTGCCGACAGAAACTGACGAAGACATTGCCGGAATAGCGGATTTAGCGCAAAAGGTCGTAAATTTGTATCGCACGATAAAAAATCGGCGCGACGTAAAAGTTACGGTGAGCGTTTCGTGTTTTGTGCCGAAACCGTGGACGCCATTTCAATGGGCGGCGCAAATTTCGGCGTCGGAATTCGAGCGGCGGCAAAATATTTTAAAAAATTTACTCGTCGACAAGGCGATAACGTATAATTGGCACAACGCGCGGCTTTCGGTGCTTGAGGGCGTGTTGGCGCGCGGCGACAGGCGACTTTCGGCGGTAATTGAGGCGGCGTGGCGTTTTGGAGCGAAATTTGACGGCTGGTCTGACTTATTTAAGCCCGATGCGTGGGAAAAAGCCTTTAAAACCTGCGAAATTAATCCCGAAAACTACAACGAGCGCGATTTTTGGGAAATTTTGCCTTGGGAGCACACATCACCGGGCGTCGACAGGAATTTTTTGCTTTCGGAGTGGGAAAAATCGCAAAAAGGCGAAACAACTCATGATTGCAGGCGCACAAGCTGCACAGGATGTGGAGTTTGCATGAATTTGGGCGTTCAAGTCGTCGATTTTGCCAAAAAAAAGCTTCCGCCGCCCGAAAATCCGCTAATTCCAGCTTACTCGTCCCCGATTCCTACAAAATATCGCGCACAAATACGAAAAGGCGACGAAATTGCCGTTTTGAGCCACTTGGACTACATGAATGTGTTCATGCGGGCGATTTTGAGGGCGAAATTGCCTGCAGCATGGAGCGAAGGGTTTAATCCGCACATGAAAGTATCGTTTGCGACGGCTTTGGCGGTCGGAGTGACGAGCGATTGCGAATATGTTGACTTCGAGCTGACAAAATCGCTTTCGGAGTTCGATTTAGCCAAGAAATTGAACGCGCAACTGCCTCGCGGCATGGAAATTTTGCGTTTAAAGCGGTTGAGAGGCAAATTTAAGCCCGTAATGTCGCTTGTAGACCTTTCGCGATACGAAATTCGGCTGATTGTCGACGAATTTGACGAAAAACGGCTGTCGGAGGCGCAAAATGCGATAAAAACCTTCAACGAGACGCCCGAAATGATTTTTACGCGGATTACGCCGAAAAAAACGCGTGAAATCGACGCAAAAAAATATCTCGCCGCTCCTTTGGAAGTTTTTATGTCGAGCGACGAGATATTGATAAAATTTTCGGTGCGAATCGCGCCTGAAGGCAGTTTAAAGCCGAGTGAAGTGCTAAAAATCCTTCGCGAGCGATTTAATTTCCCATTCGACGTGTCAAACGCCAAAATTCATCGAACGGCGTTGCTTTTCGCGGGAAAAAACCTGTTAGACGTTTGATTTTCGGAATTTGTTCATGAAATCGGCGAGAATTTCGACGCCTTCGACAGGCATAGCGTTATAAATCGAGGCGCGCATACCGCCAACCGAGCGATGTCCTTTGACACCGCTCAAATTTTTTTCCAAAGCTTCTGCGACGAATTTTTTTTCGAGATCTTCAGTCGGCAGGCGAAAAGTCACGTTCATAAACGAGCGCGAATCCTTTTCGGCGTGCCCGCGATAGAAATTATCGGACGAATCGATCGCGTCGTAAAGAATTTTGGCTTTGACAGCGTTGCGGCGCGCCATTTCGGACAAACCGCCGCAAGATTTAATCCACGCGGCGACTTTGCCGACGATATAAATGCTGAACGCGGGCGGCGTGTTGTAAAGCGAATTTTTTTTGTAAAACGTGTCGTAGCGCAACATAGTCGGGAGCGTGTCCGAACTTTTTTCGATAAGGGATTTTCTTGCGACGACGACGACGACGCCCGCCGGACCGAGATTTTTCTGGACGCCGGCGTAAATCAGCGCGAAACGCTTAAAATCGACGGGGCGGCTGAGCATATCGCTTGACATATCGGCGAACAGCGGGACGTTGCCGGTTTCGGGGACGTAATGAAATTCCGTGCCGTAAATGGTGTTGTTGTAGCAGACGTGCAGATAAGCGGCGTCGGGATTAATTTTGATTTCGTCTTGGCGCGGGACGCGGCGGAAGTTTTCGTCCTTGGTCGACGCGGCAATTTCGCCGACACCGAGAATCGCCGCCTCCTTGTAAGCGTTGCTTGAAAATGTGCCGCTCAAAACGTAGGAGCCGGGATTTTTTTTCGTGGCGAAGTTCATAGCGAGCATAGCGAATTGCAAAGTTGCGCCGCCCTGAATAAACAGCACGTCGTAATCGTCGCCGAGCCCCATGAGTTCCAAAATATCCGCCTTAGCTTGGTTGTGAACTTGTTCGTAGGGCGCGGAGCGGTGGCTGATTTCGATAATCGACATGCCCGTATCGTTGAAGTCGAGAAATTCGGCCTGCGCCTCCTTGAGGACTTCGAGCGGCAAGGTTGCGGGGCCGGGATTGAAATTGTAAACGCGTTTCATTCTGATGCCTCCAAAAAGTTTTTGCCAATTCTACCAGCCGAAAATTTTTTTGTAAACGTGCAACGAACTTGATATAATACGCGCGAGGTGTTCCACATGAAAATTATTGAGCCCGCCGTTGAATTGGTCGACGACTTCGACGCGGCGGCGATTATGCGCAAGCTTGAACGGGCGGGGCGCGTCTGCTACAAATCCGAAGGCAACATCAAAGCTGACAGCGCGGAAAAATTCATTCGCGGGATAATTCGGCGCGGGCACGAATCGGTTATCGAACACGCGGCGGTTTCGTTCAAAATCATTTGCGATCGCGGCGTCACGCATGAACTCGTTCGCCACCGCTTGGCAAGTTTTTCTCAAGAGAGCTCAAGGTTCTGCGATTACAGCGCGGGCAAATTCGGCGGCGAACTTACTTTTATCAAGCCGTGCTTTTGGTCGGAAGACGATGAAAATTTTCGTTTGTGGCGCGAAACAATGGCAATCATCGAGAAAAATTACTTGACGTTGCGGGCGGCGGGCGCACGTCCCGAAGAGGCGCGTTCAATTCTGCCCAATTCGCTCAAGACGGAAATTTTCGTGACGATGAATTTGCGCGAGCTTCGCCACTTCCTGAAACTGCGGACGGCTCCGGCGGCGCATCCTCAAATGCGTGAAGTCGCGCTGAAAATTTTGGACATGATGCTTGAAAAATTACCGGCGGTCTTCGACGACATCAAGCCGGCAACATAAATGGAGGTTTTAGCATGAAAATAACGATTGGCAGCGACCACGGCGCAGTTGAACTCAAGGACGAGGTCAAAAAAGTTTTGGCGGAATTCGAGGGCGTTGAAGTCACGGACGTGGGCACGTTCGGCAAGGAAAGCGTCGACTACCCCGACATCGCCGAAAAAGTCTGCGCGGACGTCGTGAGCGGCGCGGCGGACAGGGGAATCGTCCTTTGCGGCACGGGCTTGGGCATTTCCATTGCGGCGAACAAAATTCACGGCATACGTTGCGCGCTGTGCAATGACGTTTACTCCGCGAAGATGAGCCGCGAACACAACAACGCCAACGTCTTGGCAATGGGCGGGCGCGTTTTGGGCTTCGGTCCTGCAGGCGAAATTGTTCGCGCGTGGATGACGACTGAATTTGCGGGCGGACGCCACGAGCGGCGCGTCAACAAAATCATGGCACTTGAAAACAAGTAACGCCGTCAACGTTGCAAAAAAATCCCCGACGTTTAATCGGGGATAATTTTTTTATCGTGAACCGTTGATTGACGATTTATTTATATTGGAACTCGCCGAGAGCCCAAACTCTGCCGCTGACTCTCTGCAGGGGCTTGTCGCCGGAAATTTCGAGCACGGGCGCAACGTCCTCTTCGGGGTAGATGAGCATACTGCAAGCCTCTTCGCCGTTCTGCAGGAACAGTTCAATGGCGGACTTGTCGACGAACATGCGGAATTGCAATTCGAGGTTCGTAAAGAGCTTGAATTTGCGGAAACCGATGTTGACGTCGGTGTTCTTGCCGTCGCTGAACGGACGAATGCCCTTGCCGCCGAGTTTCATGCCGTTGCGGTCGAGAGTTATGGTTTGAGTGTCGCGGTCGTATTGCATAACGAATTTTTCCGCGCCCCACTTCAAGACGATTTCAGCCTTGCGCGCCGCGCCGAAAGTGATTGTAATGTCGGATTCGGAGCCGTCGGGCAGATTAATCGGAACTTTTTGCCCGTTGGAAACGTCAACGTCGGTGCGTTCCTTGCGCAGAGCCTTCATTTCTTCGACGGGCTGACTGCGGACTTTGCCCTGATGAATTGTGAGTTCACGCGGCATTGTCAAGGTATAGAGCCAGCCGTCTTGAGCCGATTCGACCGTGTCGGTGAGGTCGGGCATACCAATCCAGCCAACCATAATGTGGCGCGCTTCGTTGGCGAAGACCTGCGGGGAATAGAAATCAAATCCCTTGTCGAGTTCGTGGAATTTGCCGTGAATCATGTCGAGGCTGTCAACCGAGAAATGCCCTATGAAGTAGCCGGCGAGGCAGTGATTCTGATATTTCAATTCTTCGTGGTGAACGCCTTGCGGGCAGACGATAAGCACGTCCATATCCTCAAACTGCAGGAGATTGGGGCATTCCCACATGTAGCCGAAATCGTAATAATCGGTTTTGACTTCGCCGAGGAGTTCCCAGCCGCCTTCGGGTTTTTCCTTGTAGATAAGGACTGCGCCGTTGGTCGGGCGGGAGCTCTTTGCGGGGTCGCTCATACGCTGTGCCGCCATTGCGAAATAGCGAACGCCGTTGCGATAGAAGAAGTTCGGATCACGGAAGTGCGCGGTGTAGCCTTCGGGGTTGCCGAAAAGTTGAATTTCGTCCAAGCTGATTGAGCCGTCTTCCTGCAGAGTGCCGAAACGTTGCGCAACCGTGCGGACGTAATTTTCGTCGCGGGCGTTGCAGGTGTAGAACACGCGAACTTTGCCGTCTTCGACGAAACCGCAACCGCTGTGGCAACCGTCCTTGTCGTATTTATCGCGCGGCCAGAGGGAAAGTTCGGGCATCGTGTAGTTGATGAAATCTTTCGTTGCGGTATGCATCCACGATTTATTTTTGTGCCATTGCTGATTTTCGGGGACGGGATTCCACTGACAGAAAATGTGATAGACGCCGTCGCAGCAGCACAAGCCGTTGGGGTCGCTTATCAGCGAGTGAGGCGCGTCGATGTGGAATTTGTTGTGCCAACGAGATTTGTACGGGATTTCGCCGCGAACGCGTTCGTCGACCGCTTGCTTGTTGAACTTCGCCTTGATAGCTTCCAAGGTTTCGCCGGATTTTTTCGCCATAAAAATTCCTCCTCCAACTCATAAATTACCGCTTTGCCGCCCGCCGATTGAAAGCAGACGTGCATTTGTAATACTGAACACTTCCGACTTGATTCAAAAACAGCCGCGCCCGTCGATAACTTTATGAGCTAAACGAGCGCGGCCGATTTTCAATCAAGGATCAATCGGAAATTATTCTTCGTGTTTAAAGAGCACGTAAGTCAACGCGAAACCTACCGCGAAGGCGATAATGTTGACGATAATGTATTGGACGATCTGACCGTTCATGTAGAGGAGCATACCGGGCAGAACCGTAATGCCCATGCCGGTGCCGGCGAGACCGAGGAAGCTGGAGACTGCACCGCCTGCTGCGCCGCCGACGCAACCGAACATGAAGGGTTTCATAAGACGCAGGTTGATACCGAAGATAGCGGGTTCGGTGATGCCCAAGAACGCGGGAACCGTCGAGGAAATGTACAGCGCGCGTTTACGCGGGTCTTGCGTTTTGAGCGAAACAGCCAACGCCGCGCCGCCCTGAGCAATCGTCGCGCAGGTGATAATTGCGTTGAACGGGTCGGAGCCCTGAGTCGACAGCAGATAAATTTCCAATGCGCTGAAGACGTGGTGGACACCGAAGATAACGATGACCTGTTGCAAGCCGCCGATAATCAAGCCGCCGACGACGGGGATTGTCAAGAAGTTTTGCACCGCGCCGAAGACCACGCTTTCCAAACCGTGCATGATCGGGCCGACTACCAAGAAACCGAGAGCCATGGAGACCGTCAGCGTGAGGAACGGAGTAACAATCAAGTCAATCATGTCAGGAATAAAGGTTTTCAAGAATTGCTGGAATTTCGCTGCGAAAATACCGAGAACGAGTGCCGGAAGAACCGAGCCCTGATAGCCGACGAGCGGAATCGTCACGAAGCCCAAATCGAGCGGGATAGGCGTTTTTCCTGCATATTCGGGCAGGGCGGACGCTTCAACCCATGTGAGACCTTTTTCGGCAATTTCTGCTGCCGCGCCGCCGACGACGTACGCGTTCGGCAAGCCGGGGAAGACGAGCATCAAACCTAAAACAATACCGATAACAGCTGTGCCGCCGAACTTGTTCATAGTCGACCAGCAGACCAACGCCGGCAAGAATGCAAACGCCGTATCAGTCAAGACTTGCGTCATCAATAAGAAGTTGGGATCCCATTCGCTGCCCATTGAAAGTATGGCACCGCGGCAACCCATGAAAAGACCTGTTGCGACGAGGACGGGGATAATCGGAACGAACACGTCGCCAAGGGTACGCGAAATTTTCTGCATAAGGCTCATTTCGGCGTAAGCAGCCTCTTTGCCGCCGCCGCCCGCCAGCGAAGGTTTGAGTTTGATAAATTCCTCCGTGACTTTGTCGACGAAGCCCGTGCCGCAGATGATTTGGTACTGTTGCGCCGCGAAGAATTGACCTTTGACGCCTTCGATGTTCTCAATCTTTTTCTCTTGGATCTTGGATTTGTCGTTGACGATAAGGCGCAGACGCGTCGCGCAGTGTTCGGCGGTGCGGACGTTGTCGGGACCACCGACGTAGTGCATAATTGACTTCGCAACGCGTTCCGCATCGGGCAATCCCGCAAACTGCTTAATGACATCGTCATCTTCAACGGGTCCGGCAGCGGTTGTCTCTTCGGCGGGAGCCTTTGCCGTGACGGATTGTCCGTCGAGTTCAACCGTGATGTCACCGAAATCCGCGTGGTTGGTGACGACAACCGGCGTCGTGGTTTCAAAGCCGGCTTTTTTGATTGCGGCGGGGTCGAATTCCAACAGGAGCTGACCGCGTTTGATTTTGTCGCCCGCCTCGGCTTTGGGGCTGAAGCCCTCGCCGTTCATTTTGACGGTATCCATGCCGACGTGAATCAGCAATTCGATGCCGTCGTCCGATTTGAGACCGATGGCGTGACCTGTCGGGAAGAAAACGGTTATTTCACCGTCGAACGGCGAAAAAACTTTTCCCTTAGGTTCCTGAACGGCAACGCCGCGTCCCATTGCGCCGCTCGCGAAAACGGGGTCGTTGATCGAGTTCAACGGAACCAACTTGCCGTTCAGCGGGCTGCTTATTCGGATGTCCTTTGCCATAAAAAACCACACCCTCCTATTTTGAAAACCCAAAAAAAAATGTAATGTGAAACTGCCCAGATTATACTTTCAGAAACTTCAAGCGTCAATGTCGAAAAAAACTTTTTTTCACAGAGCCCGTCTACGCAAAAAAAATCGGACTCAACGTCCGCAAGAAAATTTTCATTTTGAAATTGCTTCGAGTATACCGTTTACGAATCGCCCCGAATCGTCGGTGCCGTATTTTTTTGCAAGCTCAACCGCCTCGTTTATGGCGATGTTCTTGGGAATCGGCTCTTCGGCGAATTTCATTTCGTAGACCGCCAGCCGCAGAATGTTTCTGTCCGCCGCCATAAGACGCGACAACTGCCAGCCCTGCTTTAAATGTGTCACTATAAGTTCGTCGATTTGAGCAAGGTGCGCCCGCGTCCCTTTAACTGTGGCTTCAATGAAAGCCAAATCTTTTTTGCTTGTCAATCGCGGCTCGTCGTTGTACATCGTTTCGACGGCAAGATTTTCGCAAGCTTCGCGCTCCGCTTCCTCGAAATTAAAATCCAGCTGAAACAACGCTTTGAACGCTGCCTCGCGTGCCAGTCTGCGACTCATAACTTTATCCCTTCTAGTCCCTAATTCCTAGTTCCTAGTTCCTGCAAAATTACCAACGCTGAATTCTCTCCGGCAAGATTTCGTCCAGCTTAATAAGAATTTTGTCGACCAAATCGTCTTTGCTGTCGAAACGCGAGCCTATGAACAGCCCGATCATTCCGCACAAGAGAATGAACAGCGTATTGAAAAAGCCGATAAGTAAAATCGCCACGCCCGTCGCCAAGCCCGCGATAAATCCGATTTTGCGCGTGCGGTGCGATTCAAATAAGTCGATAACAAAATTTTTGATTGCCGCGAACATATTCTCACCGCCTATCTGACGCGCCGCCTTTTGGTTTCGACCTGCGCGATCTGTTTGACTTTGACATCTACCGGCACATAAAATTCCAAGCATAAAAAATCTTTGAATGCGCCGTTAATCGCCTTGTCCGCCGCCTCACTGATTCGCGGTGCGGAGTAGCCTTCGACCAAGCTGACCGTCAAGCGGATTTTGAATGGGTTGGCGTCGGTAAACTTTTCGACCGAAAGCTCGGATTCTTTAATGCCCGCGACTGATTGAAGTGCCCGCTCGGCGATTTTTTGCACCGCCGCGAATTCCACGCGAACGATACCGAAGTCCGTTTTCTTCAGCAAAAATTCGCCGCTGCTCGTGCGCGCCGTCGGAATGGTCACGACCTTTTTGGTTTTCTGCAGAAATTTTCCGATTAAATTTTTAATCCCAATCATGTCGTCACCTCAAATGACGCGGTTTTCGCGCTCGGTAATTGCGTGAGTGATTTCGTTTACTTTGACTTCGACGGGCACGCTTTGAAGTTCGAGAGCTGTGCGCAAGGCGTCGTCAATGACGGCAACTGTTGCTTCGCTGACGCGCGGCGCGGAAAAGCCTTGCCCCAACACAATAACCAGCCGAATTTTTATCGGCATGTCGCCGCTTTGTTGATAGACGGTCGCTGTAGCTTGACGCACGCCGCTTACCGTAATCGCCGCCCGTTCGACGACATCGACAATCGCGGGCACGGTAACTTTAACGTCGCCCGATCTGCCCGGCTCCAAATGAATGTCACCGGATGCTGCCGTAATGCCTTTGCTTCCGCTCCGAGCGAAGACGCCCGTCAACAGAATCAAACTTGCAAGCGTCATGCCCGCCAATACTGCAAGCGTTTCTTCACGTGCGATTAAGAATTTCAATTCGTTTTGCCAAAGTTCCGTCGGTATGAACTTCAAGCACACGCCTGCGCAGACGACCAACACCGCCAACACTGCCAGGATGTAAAAAAGCAGTATAAGGCGTCGAATTATCCCCATAAAACTTTTTCACCTCCTGACAAATTAAAACTGCCCGCAACCATCAGTGGACGCGCGTTTCTTCTTCCTTAGTTTCTTCTTCGGGGAAGCTGACGCCTTGCACGTGCACGTTGACTTCGACAACCGAAAGACCCGTCATGGTTTCGATAGCCTTCTTAATGTTTTCTTGGGCTGCCAACGCGACGTCGGGGATTCTTGCGCCGTACTTGACGATAATGAACAGATCGATAGCCGCCTCGCGTTCGCCGACTTCGACTTTGACGCCCTTGGAAAAGTTTTTGCGACCGAGCATTTCGGCAATGCCGCCGACAACGCCGCCGCTCATGCCGGCTATGCCGTCAATCTCCGTTGCTGCCAAGCCTGCAATGATGCTGACTACCTCGTCCGCAATTTTAATCGCGCCGAGTCCGGAATCACTTTTCACCAAATCTTTTTCTTCAGCCATTGTGATTAGACCTCCTTTAAGCTTGTGACAAATGCCACTGCCTGCCTATTCGCCGCGCCTGCCTATTCCCCTGCCGCCGCCGAAAATTTATGCCGATTGATTATTTAAAGCCGCGCAGGAATTATCGCGCCCGCCGCCGAATTGTGATTGAAAAATTTTTTGCGGAGGGGCAATGTCATGACCAAAACCGACCTTCAAGTCGCGTTGAATGCAAGTTTCACCGTCGGGACGTGCCGCGCCGTGCAAAGCGAAATTTACGGCGACTTGTTAATCGTGTCGACGGGTATCGCGGGCAATTTGATTCTCTACAAAAATTTTTATCCCGCCGCCTACATTCGCGCCGAAACGTCAACCGCCGTCCTCAACGCCGAGGAACCCTTTCCGCCCAACGACGACTTTATCAAACTGCAACGGCTCATCAAGGAAACCTGCGAAACGGTCATCGAATGCTACAGCGTCGACGAGCTTGTCGAGTTCGTGGACATGAATCGCGACTTCGGGCAGTAACCAATAAAATTTTTCGGGAGTGATTGAATTGGCATTTTACTATCAAGAACCGTCACACACCTTCGGAGAGTATTTGCTCGTGCCGGGCTATTCGTCCACAGACTGCATCCCCGCGAACGTCGACCTGTCCACGCCGCTGGTTAAGTTCCGTCGCGGCGAAGAGTGCAAATTACCGATTAACATCCCGATGACCTCGGCGATAATGCAATCGGTCTCCAACGACACAATGGCAATCGCTCTGGCGAAGGAAGGCGGCATTTCGTTTATCTTTGGCTCGCAGTCCGTCAAAAGTCAAGCGGCGATGGTTGCCCGCGTCAAAAATTACAAGTCGGGCTTCGTGTCAAGCGACTCCAACCTCAAGCCGACGACGACGCTCCGCGAAATGCTTGCGCTGTTGCAGGAAACGGGGCATTCGACTATGGCGGTAACTGAAGACGGCAAGCCTACCGGCAAACTCCTCGGCATTGTGACAAGCCGCGACTATCGAATCACGCGCATGACAGGCGACGAACAAGTTCAAACTTTCATGACGCCGTTTGAAAAATTAATCTGCGCGGACGCCGACACAACGACGCTCCCCATGGCGAACGATTTGCTTTGGGAACACAAGCTCAACATGTTGCCGCTCGTCGATAAGAAGCAACGGTTGCGCTACATGGTTTTCCGCAAAGACTACACCGATAACAAAACCAATCCGCTTGAACTAATCGACAAAAAGAAACGCTACATTGTCGGCGCGGGCATAAATACTCGCGATTACGCCGAACGCGTCCCCGCATTGCTCAAAGCTGGCGCGGACGTGCTGTGTATCGATTCGTCCGAAGGCTTCAGCGAATGGCAAAAAATTACGCTCGAATACATTCACAAAAATTTCGGCGAAGATGTCAAAGTCGGCGCAGGCAACGTCGTCGACGCGGAAGGATTCAGATTTTTGGCGGACGCGGGCGCGGATTTCGTCAAGGTCGGCATTGGCGGCGGCTCAATCTGTATCACTCGCGAAACCAAGGGCATAGGGCGCGGGCAGGCGACGGCGGTTATCGACGTATGCCGGGCGCGTGACGAATACTTCAAGGAAAAAGGCGTTTACATTCCCGTTTGCTCCGACGGCGGCATTGTCCACGATTATCACATGACGCTTGCCTTGGCAATGGGCGCGGACTTCCTCATGCTCGGCAGATATTTTTCACGCTTCGACGAAAGCCCGACCGACAAAATCAGAATCAACGGCACTTATTATAAAGAGTACTGGGGTGAAGGCTCCAACCGCGCGCGCAACTGGCAACGTTACGATCTGGGCGGCGACAAGAAACTTTCCTTCGAGGAGGGCGTCGATTCTTACGTCCCCTACGCCGGCGCGCTCAAAGACAACGTCGAAAGCACGCTTGCCAAAATCCGTTCGACCATGTGCAATGTCGGCGCGCTCAACCTGTCCGAACTGCGCGACAAGGCTAAAATAACTTTGGTGTCGTCTGTCAGTATTGTCGAGGGCGGCAGTCACGATGTCATCTTGCGAGACCAATTTTCACGCAACTGATTGTAAGGATTCACTATGACGGAACTTGACTTTGCAAAAAAAATTGACAGGCTCGGCGGCAAAGCGTATCTTGTCGGCGGCGCGGTTCGCGACAAATTTCGCGGCGTTGAGGCTCACGACAGAGATTACTGCGTCACGGGCGTCGACGAGAATACTTTTGCCGCTGCCTTTCCGAACGCGGCGAAGTTCGGCAAATCGTTCCCCGTGTATTCCGTCGAGATTAACGCCGCCTTTTGCGAAGTCGCCTTCGCCCGCACGGAGCGCAAAGTCGGCAAGGGTTATCGCGGCTTTGAAATTACCTTCGCGCCGTTCGTGACGATCGAACAGGATTTGTTTCGCCGCGACACAACGATTAACGCAATGGCGATTGAAATTTTGAGCGGCAAGCTTGTCGACCCGTTCGGCGGGCGCGAAGACGTGCTTAACAAAAAAATCCGCGCCGTCAGCGAACATTTCACCGACGACCCTGTAAGGGCATTGCGGGCGGCAAGGCAAGCGGCTCAATTCGGCTTTGAAATCTGCGCGGACACCGTCGAGGCAATGATGCTTTGCGCATTTGAACTTACGGGCGAGCCGACAGAAAGGATTTTCGACGAACTTGTGACAGCCCTTAAGACCGACAAGCCGTCAATATTCTTCAGGAGCTTAGAGCGGGCGAACTTGCTTGAAATAACCTTCCCGGAAATTGCAAACCTGCGCGGCAAGATTCAGCCCGTCGTCTACCACCCCGAAGGCGACGCCTATGAACACGCGTTGCAAATCGTCGACGAAGTGGCGAAGATCAATCCGAAACCGATTGTCAGATTCGCGGCATTGGCTCACGACTTCGGCAAAGGCACCACGCCGCTTGAAATGTTGCCGCATCACTACAAACACGAACAGCGCGGTCTTGAAGTCTTGAGCAAGATGAGTCGCCGCATGATTTTGCCCAACGATTGGCGGCGAGCGGCGGTACTCGTCATACGCGAACACATGCGCGCCCCGCGTCTGTCGAAGGCGGGCAAAATCGTCGACCTGTTGCTAAGCGTGAACAATTCGGTTCTCGGCGTGAAAGATTTCTGCGACATCATTCGCGTCGACAACCACGGCTTGCCGCCCTACCTCGAACACGCACAGGAAATTATAGGCGAGCTGTTGAAAATCGGCGGGAAAGATGCACCGCCCGAACTCAAAGGCGCGGAGATCGGCAAATGGATTCACGACGAAAGGATTCGCCGCTTCGTTACAATCAAAAAGTTTTAGGAGGCTAAATAACAGCTGACAAAAACTTATAAAAAATTGAAAGAAGGTGATATAGTCTAAAAGCCTTATAATGTTATAAGGTGGTGCGACAAGGGACGTAACTGCCGAAGCTGAGACTACCCAATGCAGCACGAGCCGGGACCGGCACCAGTCTCCTCGTACAAACCTAGCGAGAACCAAGCGACGATGGAATGTACATCGGACAGTAAGACTTTTTTGCTGAATATTAAGAAAGGACAAATGTTGCTGGTATTGCAAGCCCGTCACGAACAAGACGCTTGCAATATGTACCCGTACGTTAGCGGGGAATTTACGCCTGTGGAGAGTTACAGCAAACGTGAGTAGCGAAGGCGAAAACGAATTCGTTGAAGCAGGAATGAAACATAAAGGTTTTATAACCTTTTATAAGTTTTCAGTAACGGAATTGTATGTCAAAAAGCAACGACACCCCGGATTCTTCCGGCGTCAAAATGCCGTCGTTCAATATCACTTTTAACGCGCCCGAAGACGGCGACAAGCCCCTTGCCAAGCCCGAAATCACTGACGAAACCGTTACCAAGCCCGACGAAGGCGAAACCTTTGCCGAGACCGAAGACGATTTGGCTTTTGCCGAGACCGACGATGAAGTAGCTCTTGCCGAAGGCGACGACGAAAACTTTGCCGCGCAGGACGTTGAGATCGCACCCGTCGAAGACCCCTTTGATTGCCCCGACGTTTCGGTTGTCATACCAATGTACAATGCGGAAAATTATATCGTCGAGGTAATGAACAGCCTCCTTGCGCAGACGTTCAAAAAATTTGAGGTTATCGTTGTCGACGACTGCTCAACCGACGAAAGCCCCGCCATTGTCGACAGCTTTATCCCAAAATTCGGCGGGCGGCTGATTCATTTCCGCTTGCGGCAAAATTCGGGCGGCGCGGGCATTCCCCGCAACACCGGCATCACATTGGCGCGCGGCGAATACATTTACTTCATGGACTCCGACGACCGCATCGTCCCCAACGCCCTTGAAGACGATTTCAAGTTGGCAAAGGAATACGACGCCGACGTTCTCTATCACACGCTTTTTTACAACTTGAGCGCGGACGGCACCGAGAGCGAATTGGCAAGCGTCCCGAAATATCAAGAGGGCGACACCGTCGAATTGGACGAGGATTTATTTACGCGTGTCCGTGAGCTTGCCCAGAATAAGTACTATCATGCTCCATGGCGCAGTTTTTCCAAGCGAAAATTTTTGGTTGAAAACGAGCTGTACTTCCCGAACATTCGCCCTTACGAGGACATCGTCTGGAATTACGCATTGTTGATTTATTGCAAGCGATTTTTGCGCGTGCCGACCGCGACCTATTTTTATCGCGACAATGAAAACTCCATGTTGCGCACGGAAAAGACTGCCGCGCAGAACGCGAAATTTTATCTGAACCCGATTATCTTGGGCTTGAAAAGTTTGGACACGTTCATAAGCCGCCACGAGTTTTTCGAGACGAAGCCGCAACTTTACTACGCGCTGTTGGAAAATTATTTCAACGGACGATTCACGTCGCTTTTCAGAGACGTTTCAGATTTGCCGCCCTTTGCTCTTTATGATACGCTTAAAGACGAGTTCGGCAAAAACTTGGGCGAATACGACGTTTTAATTCCCGCACTTTGCGCCGCACTGGCTCAACAGCAACGGGTCACGGCGGCGAAGTTGAAGCAGTTCAAAGAATATGTCGTTCAATCCAACCGGCGCATTGCCGAGCTTGAAGCCGAAATCAGCCGGCGCAAAAACAAGGAGTGAGTTCCTTGGCAAAGATGTTCCCGGCGATTTCGGCAGTTATTCCCATGTACAACGCGGAAGAATTTATCGGCGAGTGCCTCGACAGCCTCTTGGCGCAGACGCTCCCGAATTTTGAAGTAATCGTTGTAGACGATTGTTCCACCGACGACAGCCCCGCCATTGTTGCAAGATACGTCCCGAAATTCGGCGGGCGGTTGAGATATTTTCGTCTGCAAAAAAATTCGGGCGGCGCGGGTATTCCCCGCAACAAGGGTATTTCGTTCGCGCGCGGCAAGTACATTTTCTTCATGGACGCCGACGACCGCATCGTCCCCAACGCCTTTGAGGACGATTACAAGCTGGCGCAGGAATTCGACGCGGACGTTATCTATCATACGCGCTATTACAAATTGAGCGGTGACGGAGCACAGAGCGAATTGGCGAACGTCCCGAAGTACATGCCCGGCGACGAAATTGTTTTGGACGACGATTTGACCGAACGCGTCAAAGACATCGCCCGCAATAAATATTGGCTCGGACCGTGGCGCAGTTTTTCACGCCGCGATTTTCTTATTGCCAACGAAATTTTCTTCCCGAACATAAAGCCTTACGAAGATCTTGTTTGGAGCCACGCGCTTTTGATTTACGCCAAAAGATTTCTGCGCGTGCCGATTGCCGTATATTTTTATCGCGACAATGAAAGCTCCATGACGAGGATAAGCAAATCCTCCGACGCGAGCGCGAAATTTTATCTCAATCCGGTTATCTTGGGCTTGAAAAGTTTGGACACCTTCATAAACCGACACGAATTTTTTCAGACGAAACCGCAACTGCATTACGCGTTGCTGGAAAACTTTTTTAACGGGCGGTTCACATCGATTTTCAGGGACAGTTCGGAATTTCTTCCGCCGTTCGAGCTTTACGAGGCGATAAAAGAAGAATTCGGCAAAAATTTGGGCGACTATGACGTTTTGATTGCCGCGCTCTGCACCGCCTTGGCTCAACAGCAACGGGTCACGGCGGCGAAGTTGAAGCAGTTCAAGGAGTATCAAATTCAATCCCGCGCCCGAATCGCCGAGCTTGAAAACGAAATTAAACGACGCAAAACTGAGGAGTGATTTTATGGAAGTTCCCGCTGTTTCTGTGATTATTCCCCTTTACAACGCCGAGAAATACATAGCCGAATGCTTGGACAGCATCCTTTTGCAAACGTTTCAAGATTTCGAGGTCATCGTCGTGGACGATTGTTCGACCGACAAAAGTATCGAGATCGTCGAAAGTTATCGTGAAAAATTCGGCGGGCGACTCCGCTTGGCGCGGACGGAAACAAATTCGGGCAGCGGTTGCCTCCCGCGAAATATCGGGCTCAGTCTTGCCGGCGGCGAGTATGTTTTTTTTGCGGACGCCGATAATTTTATGTTGCTTACCGCGCTGGAAACTTTGTACACGGCGGCAAAGGAAAACGGTGCCGATGTCGTCTACACTGCCGCTTATTACGACTTGCGGAAGTTAAATGACGTTCGCGTTTCAAGAGACGGCAAGGGTAAAGACGCGCTCAAGAAAAATGTCGACGGCAAGCCGGAGCTGACAGTCGGCGAGTTTGAAAAAAACCTTCACAAGCTTTTTGCCGAAGAAAATTTTCGCAAAGCGTGGGCGAAATTTGTCCGGCGCGACTTCTTGATTGAAAACGAAATTCTCTTCCCGAATATAAAAGTCGACGGAGACTACATTTGGAGCATAAACGTTTACTGCCGCGCAAAAAATTTCTTGCGCCTGACGACGCCGCTTTATTTTTACAGGAGCTATGCCGCTAAGCGCGTCACCCGCAAGAGAAAGAAACCGGCGAATCAAATTTCGTATTGGGTATCGGCCTTCGTTACGTGGCTCAAGGCTCTGAACGATTTGACGAACAAAATCGAACTCCTTAAGCAAAATCCCCCTTGGGTCTATCAGGCTTCGATGGATCACTTTAAGTATTGCTTAAGTTGGATGTCTGACGAAGTGGTGAATCGCTTATACAGCAAGGACACCTATGAAGTTTTGCTCCGCGAGTTTGCCGACGACAAAGATACGTTGGATTTTATTGTGCCGTTCTTTTTCAGCCTCGTTGCCAATCGCGAAAAGCTTGTCAACAAAACCCAAAAGCAAGTCGGCAAGCTGGAAGATGAGATCTCTCAGCAAAATAAACAAATCAAATCAATGTCGGCAAGTCTTTGTCCCGCCGTTTCGATAATTATCCCTATGTACAACGCGGAAAAATTTATCGGCGAGGCTCTCGACAGCATTTTGGCGCAAACGCTCCAGAATTTTGAAGTTATCGTCGTCGACGACTGCTCAAAAGATTCAAGTTATAGGGTCGTCGAAAGTTACATTCCGAAATTCAACGGGCGGCTGAAGTTGTCGCGCATGGAAAAGAATTCGGGTGCCGCGCCCGCGCCCCGCAACAAGGGCTTCGGCTTTTCGCGCGGCGAATATATTTTCTTCATGGACGTCGACGACGTGTTTACCAAGACCGCGCTTGAAGAAATGTACACGCTCGCGAAAGATTATAATGCCGATGTCGTCTATTGCGAAAAATATTTCATGTCGAAGGGTACGGGAGAAGATTTCATAAAAAACGCCTATCCTGCCGACACGTCCATTCAATATGGCGGTTTTGTCGATAAGCCCACGCTCATTTCAAACGATTTGGCAGAAAGATTGCGGGATTTGTACGAACGAAGATTTTGGGTCACGCCCTGGCAAAGGCTCGTTAAACGCGAATTGCTCTCCGAAAACCGAATCACCTTCCCGGAAATTATAGGCTCCGACGATGTCGTTTGGTGCTTTCAAGTTTTGTGTTGCGCGAAAAGATTTTTGCGCGTCCCGAACGCTTGTTACATAAGGCGCATGTACGACGAATCCTTCACCAAAAGCAAGAAGCCGATAAACAAGCTTATGCATCAATGGATGGATATATTGATTCGCGGCTTGAAGTTCGCCGACAATTTCATGAGCAAGCTAAGCTCTTTCCGCGAAAATCCGGCTCTCCGTTACGACGCGCTGTTGACGTTGTCCAAGTCGTCGTTCAATGTCATGTATCCCCATTACAAAAATCTGTTGCCCGAAGAAATTTTCAATATCTTTTTGACGGAATTTGCCAAGGACACGGGAAACAACGACGTGCTGGTCGCCTTTCTTTGCACGCGCGTTTGTTCAATCGATAAAGAATTGCGCGACACCAAGAATAAACTTAAACGCGCCGGCGAAGTTGCAAAAGATAAAGATAAGCGCATTGCCGAGCTTGAAGCGGAAATCCGACGCCTGAAAAGCGGCGAAAGCCGTTCCGTGTCGAAGCTCGCACCCGCGACCTTTACAAATCCCGCAATTTCTGTCGTCATACCGATGTACAACGCGGAAGAATTTATCGGCGAATGCCTTGACAGCCTGTTGATTCAGACATTCCAAGATTTTGAAGTTATCGTGGCGAATGATTGCTCAACAGACGACAGCGTCGAAATTGTCGAAAATTATGCGCCGAAATTTAAAGGTCGGCTTAAACTCACGAGCACGAAAAAGAATTCAGGCGGCGGCGGATATATTCCGCGCAACCTAGGCTTGAACTTTGCAAGCGGCGAATACGTCATTTTTCTGGACAGCGACGACTTTCTTTTGGGCACGGCTCTGGAAACTTTATATAACGCGGCAAAGGAACACGATGCCGATGTCGTTTACTCAAGCACTTACTACAACGTGGTGGAACCGAACGATGTTTATCTTTACAGGGACGGCCTTGGCAGACGGCTGTTAAAAGACGGCGTCGAAGACAAGACGACTTTGAATGTCAATAACACGGATAAAATCTTCACGGAATTTTTGGCGTCGAGCGAAGGCAATTTCCGCGCGCCGTGGTCGAAATTCGTTCGCCGCGATTTTCTGCTCCAAAATGAAATTCGTTTCCCCGACATAGTGACCGGCGGCGATTGCATCTGGTGCATTAACGTCTACGCCTACGCGAAAAGATTTTTGCGCCTTCCGACGCCGCTTTATTTTTACCGTCGCTACAACGGCACTTCCATCACGCGCACGACGCGGACTCCGCAGGAACAGCTTTCCTATTGGGTTTCGGCGTTTATTGCTTTCCTGAAGGCGTTGAACGATCTTCAGAGCCGAACCAAAGTCTTGAGCGATAATCCCAATTACTGCTACGAAGCTACGCGGGGCGGGCATTTCGAGTGGTGTCTTAATCGCACTTACGAGGCGCGCAAGGAATTGAGCAATAAAGAGGTCTACGAAATTTTGTATCGCGAATTCGGCAAGGAAAAAGATTTGTTTGAAACGGCGGTGCCGTTTTTCTTTGCTGTCATCGACAACGAAAAGAAAAATCGCGAAGAAAAGTTGCAAACCATCAAGACTTTGCGGAAGGAGCTTGAACAGCTAAAGAAGTCCAAAAAGTGATTCGCGACAAACTTAACGAAAGGATTGATATAATGGAAGCGATTATTCTGCCGTACAAAGGCAAGCAGCCCAAGGTTGCCAAGGACGTGTTCGTTGCGCCGGGTGCGTCGATCGTCGGCGACGTGGAAATCGGCGCGGGCTCAAGCATTTGGTTCGGCGTCACGGTTCGCGGTGACTTTCAGCCCGTGAGAATCGGCAACTACACCAACATTCAGGACAACTGCACTGTGCACGTCATGGGCGACACGCCGACCGAAATCGGCAACTACGTCACGATTGGTCACAACGCCATCATTCATTGCCGCAAAATCGGCGATGACTGCCTTATCGGCATGGGTTCGATTATTTTGGGCTACTCGGAAATCGGGCACAACTGCATTATCGGCGCGGGCACAGTCATCACGCAGTACAAAAAAATTCCGAACAACTCGCTGGTTTTCGGCAATCCCGCCAAGATTATGCGCGCCCTCCGCGACGACGAAATCGTTGCGTTGCGGACGTCGGCAATGCATTACTACGAATGCGCCAAGGAATACGTCGTGCGTCTCGGCTTGACGGCGTGGCGCGATTAATCGTCACGTTGCTCGGTAAGCTTGCCGCTTGCCGATTTTTTTTGCGCAGGATACAATGACATAAAATCTTTCGGGTGGTGAACGGCTTTGCAGAAAAAATTTTTGGCGGGAATCTGCGCGGCAACTTTTTTGCTCGGCGGTTGCGGCGACAAAGAAATTGCAATGCCCAAACCGCCCGTCGTCAAAGTCCGTCAAGTCAGCCTCTCCGACGCCGCGCAAGAGGAAAATTATTCGGGCGTCGTGCGCGGACGTTATGAAACGAATTTGTCTTTCCAAGTTGGCGGGAAAATTATTTCTCGTGACGTGCAAGCGGGTTCGCGCGTTCTTGTCGGCGATGTCCTTATGACGCTCGACCCGAAAGATATTACCGAACAGTCGCGCTCCGCCGCCGCGCAAGTGTCTTCCGCCAAAGCTCAGCTCCAACTCGCCAAGACCAACTACGAACGCTACGCCGCGCTGTTCAAGGAAGAGGCCGTCGCTGCCGCCGTCCTCGACCAATACAAAACGCAACTCGATGCCGCGCAGGCAAGTTACGACGCCGCAATCGCTCAGGCTCAACAAAGTCAAAACGCTCTCGAATACACGACGCTCACCGCCAACGCCGACGGGATTATCTCGAACGTCAACGCGGAAATCGGGCAAGTCGTCGCAGCGGGGCAAACGGTTTTGACGCTCGTGCAGACGCGCGAACTCGAAGTAGTTGCCAACATTCCCGAAAACAAAATCGCGAACGTGCAAATCGGTCAACGCGTTTCCGTCGACTTTTGGGCAACCAAAGACCTAGTAAGCGGCACCGTTCGCGAAATTTCTCCTATGGCTGATTCCGCTTCGCGCACGTTCGCCGTCAAAATTTCTCTGCCCGACTTGCCGTCAAACGCCGTTCAGCTCGGCATGACCGCCAACGTGTCAATGGTGTCTGTCGATACGCCAAGTGCGATTGTTCTGCCGCTCAGCGCGATTTATCAGACCGGCGACGCCGCGCAGGTTTGGCTCGTCGACGGCGGCAAAGTTTCCTTGCGCAAGGTAGACGTTACGGCCTTCGACGCCAACAACGTTCAAGTGCGCGGGCTCAAGGCGGGCGATAAGGTCGTCGTGGCGGGCGTCCACAAACTCCGTGACGGGCAGGAAGTAAGGACGGCGAATTGACATGCGCAACTTAACGGAAGTCTCGCTCAATCACCGCGTCTTGGTTTGGTATTTTATCATCGTGGCGTTCGTCGGCGGAGTGTTCTCCTACTTCAAGCTCGGACGCATGGAAGACCCAGCCTTTGTCATTCGCGAAATGATCGTTGCAGCGTATTGGCCGGGCGCGACCGCTTACGAAATGCAGGAGCAGGTTACCGACAAGCTCGAAAAAAAATTGCAGGACATCCCCGGCTTAGACCACCTGCGCAGCGAAACGCGGGCGGGGCAAGTCGTGATTTACGTTGCGCTCGACGATACGCGCGATACGGCGATGATTCGCCCGACGTGGCGCGACGTGCGCAACTATTGCGGCGACATAACCGATTTGCCCGAAGGAGTCAGGATTTTTTTCAACGACACCTATGACGACGTGTTCGGCTCGGTTTACGCGTTGACGGGCGACGGCTTCACTTATGAGGAACTTCGCCGCCACGCCGAAGACATTCGCCGCCTGCTGTTGAACGTCGACGACGTTAAGAAAATAAATTTGCTCGGCGTGCAGTCGGAAGTTGTTTACGTCGAAATTGACCGCATGAAACTTTCCGCGCTCGGCATAAGCCCGCAAGTTATTTCAAACACGCTCTCCGCGCAGAACGCAATGACGCCGTCGGGCATGGTCGACACCACAAGCGACAACGTATACCTGCGCGTGACGGGCACTTTCGACAGCGTGACGGAGATTCAAAGTCTGCCGATAAATGCGGGCGGCAGAATCTTCCGGCTCGCGGACATTGCCACGGTTGAGCGGCGATATTCTGAACCGCCCGATGCCAAAATGTTTTTCAATGGCAAGCCTGCTGTCGGCATTGCCATTGCAATGGAGGACGGCGGCAACATTTTGCGGCTCGGCGACGAACTCGACCGCACGGTTGAACGCATTCAAGCCGAACTGCCGCTGGGCTTGGAACTTAATCAAGTGTCCAATCAACCGCAAGTCGTCGAAGAATCAATCGGCGATTTCGTTGAGACGCTGCTTTTGGCGATTGTCATTGTCCTTGCCGTGAGCTTCGCAAGCTTGGGCGTGCGGACGGGCATGGTTATCGCGGGTTGCATACCGCTCGTCTTGACGGGGACGTTTTGTTTCATGTACGCGCTGGGCATTGACTTGCATAAAGTTTCGCTCGGCTCGCTGATAATCGCGCTGGGCTTGCTCGTCGACGACGCAATGATAGCCGTGGAAATGATGAGCGTCCAACTTGAGCGCGGGCTGTCAAAATTCGACGCGGCGTGTCATGCGTTCAACGTCACGGCTAAGCCGATGCTGACGGGCACGCTGATAACCTGCGCAGGTTTTATCCCGGTTGCGTTCGCGAAGGGCATTGCAAGCGAATTCTGCCGCGATCTTTTTTGGGTCGTGAGTATCGCACTGTTGCTTTCGTGGATTGTCTCCGTCATGGTTGCGCCGCTGTTCGGAACTTATATAATCAAGGTCGACAAGGTGGCGGAAGACGAACTTTATCAGAGCCGCTTTTACAAGGCATTTCGCCGCATGCTTGAGATTTTTTTGGACAACAAAATTCTTGCGTTGAGCGGGACAATCACGGCGTTCGCGGCGACGATTTTCGCGTCGGGCTTTGTGCAAATGGAATTCTTCCCGCCGTCGATTCGCCCCGAAGTCTTGATACAGTTCACGTTGCCCGAAGGCGCGTCAATGGCGGCGACGCAGGCAGAGGCTGACCGATTCGCGAAGTTCCTTGACACTGAACGCGACAACTTGAAAAATTACGCTTACTACGTCGGGGCTGACACGCCGCGTTTCGTGCTGACGATTGCTCCGAAAACCGCCGCCGATAATCAGGCGCGCTTCGTCGTCACGGCTAAGGCGGACAGTCGCGACGCGCTGATTGAAAAGATTCGCAATGAACTCAACGAAAACTTTCCGAATGTCCGCGCCAATATCCGATTGATTCAGACGGGGCCGCCCGCCGATTATCCGATTATGTTGCGCGTCGCGGGCACCGATGTCGATAAAGTTCACGCGCTCGCCGCTCAGGTTGTCAACCGCGTCGCCGCTGACCCCGACGCCGTTGACGTGAACCTTGACTGGAACGAAAAAGCCAAAGTCGTGCGCGTCGAACTCGACAGCGACAAACTGCGCTCATTGGGGCTCACAAGTCAAGCAGTCAAGTCGACGCTGTACACCGAAATCACCGGCGCGAAGGTTGCCGAATTCTACACGGGCGACAGGACGATTGCCATTGACTTGCGCCTCGCCGCCGCCGACAGGAACAATCTTGCCGCGCTGAAATCTTTGCCGATATATCTGGGCGCGGCGGGCTATGTTCCGCTTGAACAAATCGCAACGCTGTCTTACGACGCCGAATACGGGCTGATTAAACGGCGCAATCTCAAGCCGACAATCACGGTGCAGGCGAACATCCTGCGCGGCACGGCGAACGACGCAACTCAACGGGCATTGGCGGCGACGGCTGACTTGCGAAAAGATTTGCCGCTCGGCTATTCAATCACACCCGGCGGCGACTTGGAGCAAAGCGCGAAGTCAACGGGACATTTGGCGGCGATGTTGCCCGTCGTCGCGCTCGTTATCATGACGCTGTTGATGTTGCAACTGCACGATGTGAAGGCAATGGTCTTGACGCTTTTGACCGCGCCGCTCGGCTTAATCGGCGTAATCTTCGCGATGGTGCTTTTGGCAAAGCCGATGGGCTTCGTGGCGGAGCTCGGCGTTGTCGCGCTGTCGGGAATGATAATTCGCAACTCGGTTATCTTAATCGACCAGATACAAAGTCACGTGGCGGCGGGCGAAAATCTTCACGACGCGATAATCGATTCGGCGGTCTTGCGCTTCCGCCCGATAATGCTGACGGCGGCGGCGGCAGTCTTGGGCATGGTGCCGTTGATGTCAAGCGTTTTTTGGTCGCCTATGGCTGTCGCAATCGCGGGCGGGTTGCTCGTCGCCACGGTGCTGACGCTTTTGGTGTTGCCCGTCATGTACGCGGCAGTTTATCACGAAAGGACTTGAGACGATGATTGATTTTCAAACCTTCGATATCGAAGACAACGGACGCTATATCTTGCATAGGAACCATAACGATTAAACACGTCGGCGAACAAGTCCGCGAGGTTTTGGATATTACGGGCTTCGCACAAATTTTCAACGTGGAGGATTGATACATGCGTGACGATTTCTTTTCGACGGTCGGCGAAATTATCAAGTACGGCGGATCAACCTTCGCCGCGCTGATTGTCGGTTGCATTTACACGACGACTGACGGCTTTTTTATCGGCAACTGGGTCGGCACCAACGGGCTGGCGGCAATGGCGTTGGTCTTCCCCGTCACGATACTTTTCGCCGCGATTGGAACGCTCTTTGAAACGGGCGGCAGTGCTGTCGTCGCGAGGGAGATCGGCGAAGGCAAAAAGTCGCTTGCCGAAAAAATCATGCGCACGAATTATCTCTGCGCGGGCGTCATCGGTATTGTCGTCGCGGTCGTTGGCAACCTTACAATCGAGTCGTCGCTTTACATGCTGGCAAACGCCCCCGAAGAATATCACGTTGCGGACATGGCGATTTCTTTCCTGCGAATCACGCTTTGCGGCGTGCCGTTCCTGCTGACGATTTATTTAACGTCGGCGTTCATGCGCTGTATCGGAAACCCAACGCACGTCTTTTATTTCGTCGGCTCTTCGGCGGCGTTGAACGTCGTCTTGGACGCGTTGTTTATCGTCGCGTTCGGCTGGGGCATGGAGGGCGCGGCTTTGGCAACGGTCAGTGCTCAAGCGTTCAGCGCGGCAATGTCGGTTTGGTACTTCCGTTACTCGCGTCAAAGATTCGGCTCGGCGTTGAGTTTCAGCGGCCTTGAATATATCGCGATGGAGTTTAAAATCGGCGCGGGCTTCGCAATGTCGACGTTTATGATGTGCGCTGTTGAATATTTCCTGAACGCCACGCTGCTTGACCACGACGCGCCGTACTTGCTGGCGGTGGCGACAGTTTCAAACATCGTCTTGACAATCGTTTTCCTGCCGCTCAACGGTTTGGACACGGGAATTCAGCCGTTGGTAAGCAAACTCTTCGCGGCGAAACAAACGAATCATTGCCTGCGCGTCATGCGTTACAGTCTATTCTTGACGATGGTCTTGACTTTCACAATGTACGCGGCACTCATGCTCTGCGCGGATGAGGTCGTTCGCTTCTTCGTGGCGAACAACGAATCGGTAACGCCGGAAATGATTTTGTTCCTGCGGCTGATATTCCTGTTTCAACCGTTCGTCGGGTTTTACACGTGGCTTAGCGGAATAATGGCGGCGTTGGAGGACGAGTGGCGCAACGTAGTTATAAGCTTGTTGCCGCTTATCGTGCAGATGCCGCTGATTTGGCTGTTGCCGAAATTTTTGCCGGTTGAATACGTCGCGTTCAGTTATTCCGCGCTGGATGTGGCGGAGACTGCGCTTGCCTTCGTGCTGATTCATTCGCTGCTGCGCTCGAAGGGACTTTCGCTTAAAAAAATTTTTGCTTGAAGGAGATGATTCGCTTGGAAAATTTCAGCGTCGCGATAAGCTTTCGCGGCAGTCTCGGCTGGGTTGAATACGACGAGGCGGCGCGCAAGGTTATCGTGACATTGGGCGACGACACGGGCAGGGCTCTTGCCGAAAAATTTTTGACGACGCCGCACAAAATCAAAATCCCCCATGAAACCTTGCTTGATTTCACGGAGGAAGACATTGACCCGAACTTGAACGCGGCGAACTTGAAACTGGTTTTGACACGTCTTTGGGAGGCAACGGGCGTGCACGTCGATTGGAGCCGACCCGTCGATTACGTCAAAGCACATCCGCACTATTGAAAGGAGCGATTCACTTGGCAACCTACGACAGCTGTCCGAAATGCGGACGCAAGGACTTCGGCGAAATTTTTGAGTGCAAGCGTTGCTCGTTGATCTTCTGCCAAAAATGCAAAGGCAAACGCTCTCTGCCCGACGGCACGCAATACGAATGTTGCCCCCGTTGCGGCGCGGAGATCGACGAGGACGAAGACACCGTTCGCGTCATTGCCAAACAGAAACGTTAAGGAGGGACTTTCATGGCAAATAAGATTTACGCGTTCTTGGGGCCGCACACGTCCGGTAAATCGACCATGGTCGCGCAGCTCATGTCTATGGGCATCCACTACATCCCGACCGTCACGACCCGCGTCTTCGACGACCGCTACGCCTATAAGCGCAGGCTTTATCAGACCGTCAAGAGTGCCGACTACAAAAACGAAAAATTTATCGTCAACACGAGTTATCAGGCGCACTCTTACGGTTTGCGCAAGGCTGAAGTGCTCGACGCCTACAAGAAACACCGCGTCAGCGTCGCGATTATGCACGACGTTTCGGGCATTGCGCAGTTGGCGAAGTTCATACATCAAGACTTGGTTTCGATTTTCCTCATGATTGACGACCAAGTTTTTGTCGACAGGATGCTCCGCGCCGGTTGCTCGAACGACGAGATTCGTTACTACGTGGAAACCGCCGACGAGACGGGTGAGTTTGAACATTGGCGCGACGTTGATTTTGTTGTCAAGAATACGTCGACGGCGCGCGTGGGGCTCGAACAGATTTTGGCGATAATGGGGCTCGTGACGCTCGTGCCGCAAGCAGACTTCGACCGCTTGGTTAAATAGCAAGCCGCGTCAACGTCAAGAACGACAGGAAGTCAAAGTGCCTTCGGACGGCGGAAATTTTTTCTTCGACGCGTGAATCGTCAGCATGAAAAAAAATTCCCGCGACCGTGCCCGAATGCGCGACGTTGACGGCGAGGGCGTTCAGCGTTTCGGCAAAGTTCATAAGTTCTTCCAGTCCGCGTTTGGGCAGAATCGTTTGATTCGCCGGCGCGGATTTTTTTGTCAGCGCGAAGTCAATTTCGTCGGCAAGCGCGGGGAATTCAAATTGACTGCGGCGGTTGAGAGCAAGCGTGTCGACTTCACCGCCGTAATCGAACACCGCAATTTGAAATCGTTCCTGCGCCCGAATGCGTTTCACGAGTTGCCCCGTCAGCGGATTCATCGCCACGACGCCCGAATAAAAAATGCCGTCCGTCGGTTCGACTGCCGCGCAGAGCGTGCCAAGTTCGTCGGGCGAAAGTTTTTTTCCCAACGACAGCGCGACGGCTTGCGCGACCGCCGCCATGTCTGCCGAAGACGACGCCATACCTTTGCCGCGCGGAAGCTCCGAAGTCAGCCGCACGCCGAAGCGGAAATCCCGCGCGCCGAATTTTTTTAGAACTTTGCGGAGCATGGCAAGCGATTTGGAGCCGAGCCCGTCGACGCCCGTGAATTCGTCGGAGACCGTCGCCGTCGAAAATTTTTCAATCGGGCAGGTTATCAGAATTGGTTCACCTCGCCAAAAGCCCTGCGCCAACTCGCCGCACGTTCCGCGCATCTTAACGGTTATCGTCATCTTAAAGCGTTTCCAATCAGCAGGAAAGTTATCAGCGCGAACATTTCAGCCAACGTCGTGACCGCGCCGTAAATGTCGCCCGTGACGCCGCCGATTTTCTCCGTCGCGAAATTTGCAAAACGCCACGTCACCAACAACGCGACCAAGCTTGCCGCCGTCGCGCAGAGAAAAAATATCTTGCTTATCAGACAGAGCGGCAACAAAAGCAACGCCGTTTCGATTGTCGCAAAAAAAATCGTCCGCCGCGTCGTGAATTGCGCGAACGCCTTGCCCATGCCCTCCGCCCGTGCGTAGGGGAACGCGCCGATTGTCACGACCATCATCAGTCGCCCGATTATCGGCGCGGAATAGACCGCCGTGCACAAAAACTGCGTCGACATCCGCGACAGCTCCGCCAACGTCGAAACCTCCAACGTCGCGACCAAAATCATTGCGACGACGCCGAACGAACCTGCGCGGGAATCTTTCATGATTGCCAAGATTTTTTCGCGCTCGCGACCCGAAAACAAACCGTCAACCGAATCCATGAGCCCGTCGCAGTGAATGCCGCCCGTCAAAATTATCAGTGACGCGAAGCCGACCGCGCCCGTCAAAAGCGGCAAGTTGCCCGCCGTGAAAAAATTCAACGCGCCGACGACGCCCGCGCAGATTATGCCGAGAATCGCGCCGACTGCCGGAAAAAATTTCACGGACTCGCCGAAACTCTGTTCAGTCCACACGCTCTGCCGCACGACGAAAATTCGCGTCAAGAACTGTAACCCGATTAGAAACGAATTCATTACCACCGCAACTTCCTTTGCCACGCAAGCAAATCTTTGCGACTCAACGGCAAATCAATCGACTGCCCGTTGTCGTAGAAAAATTTCACGCGAATTTCTTTAGCCAAAAGCAAATCTTTCAAGCTCGACTTCGGGAAGTGAAAAAATAATTTATTCTCGTTGCGCCAACCGGCTTGCGTCTGTTTGGTTACGGCGTCAATCTCCCAGGGCGCGCCGTCCGTGAAGACAATCGCCTTGTCAAGGAGCCGCGCTTTGTCGTAACGATAATCCCACAAGCTCAGCGTCGCGCTTTCCCAGTTGCCGTCGCCGTCGCGGGCAACTTGAAACTCTGTCGTCGCGTATTTGTCCAGAGTTTGTGCCTCGCGGTGGTCGTGGTGCCAAGTGTAACTCGCGCCGAAAATCCCCACGAAAATCAGCGCGATACCGATTCCCAATAAAAATTTTTGCATGACAGACTTCCGCCTTGCCTTTACATTTTGCGTATTCCTATAGTATAATATATTCAGTACATTTTTCAATAATTTTTTCGGGGGGAATCATTTATGCTCAGGCCGCGTTTTGAAGACGAAGACGAAGTTTACATTCCGGAAATAGGCGACGACAGTTCGGACTTTGATACCGTTCACGACAGAGTGCCGCACTCCAACGCCGGCATTGCGCTCGGTTGGTCGGCTTTGGAACAACAAATGTTCGATATGTTGTTGCTCAATCGTTTCGCTGCCGACGATCAAGAATTGCTCGACGAGACGGCGCGCACCATTTCACGCTTGGTTGAAACTTTTGAGGCGCACGAGATCGCCCGAATCATGGCGGTCGCTATGATGTCCTTCCAGCTCGCCGCGTCCGAAGATAAATCTTTTGAAGACGAGTACAACAAGTATCGTGACTATATCAAGAAACATCCCGAAGATTTGGAAGAGATTTGACGCCGTGAAAAATTTTTAGCCGTTGCCGCATTTGCGGCTTATTTTTTTGCGCCGATTGACGTTCAAAGGCAAAACCGCTAAACTGCACGCGATTAAATTTTTGGAGGGATTATTTATGCAAGTGACAAAGACGGCATTGGAAGGCGTATTGATTTTGGAACCGAAAGTTTTCGGCGACGCGCGCGGTTGGTTCATGGAAACGTGGTCGGCACGCAAATTCCAAGCGGCGGGCTTGACGTTTGAATTCGTTCAGGACAATCAATCGTACTCGGCACACAAAGGCACCCTGCGCGGCTTGCACTATCAGACGGCACCTTTCGCGCAGACCAAACTCGTCCGTTGCACACGCGGCGAAATTTTGGACGTGGCGGTTGACATTCGCGAAGGCTCCGAAACTTTCGCCAAGTGGGTTGCCGTCGAACTCACCGCCGAAAACAAAAAGCAACTGCTGATTCCGCGCGGCTTCGCGCACGCTTTTTTGACGCTGACCGACGACGTGGAAATTCAATACAAAGTCGACAACTTCTACGCACCGACGTGCGACGGCAATATCCGTTGGGACGACCCCGAAATTAAAGTCGATTGGCCGTTCCCGCCGACGATCCTCGCCGACAAAGACGCCAAGGCTCCGACGCTCCGCGAACGTATTGAGCGCGGCGAATTGGTTTTCTGAAATGGAACTGACACGCGAACAGCAGGCGGCAGTTGACGCGCGCGGCGAAAATCTTTTGATAGCGGCAGCGGCGGGCGCGGGCAAGACTCGTGTCCTCACCGAACGCGTTGTGAAGTTGCTAGAAGAAAATTCCTGCCAAGTTGACGAACTGCTTATCATGACTTTCACCAACGCCGCCGCGCAGGAAATGCGCTCGCGAATACAAGACGCGCTGACCAAACGCCTTGAAACCGAACTCGACGCCGACATGCAAACGCACCTTGAACGCCAAATAATCCTTTTGAGCGGCGCGCACATCTCGACGTTTCATTCGTTCTGCCAAACGATTTTGCGGCGGAACTTTTCGCGAATCGACCTCGACCCGAAATTTCGCGCCGGCGACATCAACGAACTTAACATCTTGAAGCGCGAAGTCATTGAGGATTTGTTTGAGGAAAATTACGCGGACGGCGGCGACACGTTCAAAAATTTTACCGACGTGTTCGGCGGCAACGTCAAGGGCGACGACAAAATTCACGACATGATTATCGACCTGCACGACTTTTCGTTGAGTATGCCATATCCCGACGCGTGGCTTGACGGGCTCGCCGACCCCTACGACTTGCCCGAATCTGCGCAGCTCGACGATACGACCGGGTTCAAGTTCCTTAAGCCGTACATTCGCGCGACGCTTGAAAAAATTTTCGCCGACTGCGCCGAAGCCAATCTGCTTGCCGAAACGAACAACGTTGCCGCCAAGGTTATTCGCGACGAATTCAATCAAATCAACGCGCTGAAATCTTCGCTCGACGATTGGGACGCGCTCTACGACAAAATTCACGCCATTACCTTCGGCAGAATGCCCGGCGGCAGAATCGCCGACAACAAGAAGGACGCCAAGGCGCGGATAACAGTTTTGCGCGACGGTTACAAGTCCAAGCTCCTCGACCTACGCGAAAAATATTTTCTCGCCGACGAAGCCAAAATGATTGCCGACGTGCGCGAACTTCATGCGCCGATTCTTGAGCTGATTCGCGTGACGAAGGCTTTCGCGCAAAAATTTTCCGCCGCCAAACGCGAACGCGGAATCATCGACTTTAACGACATGGAACACCTCGCGCTGAAAATTTTGGACGCCGCGCCCGAAGTCGCCACCGCCTACCGCGACAAGTTCAAATTCATCATGGTTGACGAATACCAGGACACAAACGGCGTGCAGGAGGCGATTGTCCAAAAAATTTCTCGCGGCGACAATCTGTTTTTTGTCGGCGACGTTAAGCAGTCGATTTACCGCTTCCGCCTCGTCGACTCCGCCAACTTCAAGGACAAGATGGCGACTTATCGCACAATCAACCTGTCGAAGAACTTCCGCAGCCGTGACAAAATCCTCGCGGCGGTCAACGAAATTTTCAAGCGGCTCATGAATCGGCGCGCGACCGAAATCGATTACGACGACACGGCTGCTCTGCAATACGGCGCAAATTTTGAACGCGGCGACGCTTACTTTGACGAACGCCCGGAATTTTATTTTATCAAGCCCGACAAAGACCTCAGCGACGAAAGCAAGGGTATCGAACTTGAAATGCGCTTTATCGCCGGCAAAATTCACGCGCTGATTGCTTCGGGCAAGCTCGTGCGCGACGGCGACGCTTATCGTCCGATTGAGTTTTGCGACATCGTTATCCTGCACCGATCGCCCAAGACGCAGGCCTTTGAGATTCTCAACACGCTGAAAAAATTCGGCATTCCCGCCTACGTCCCCGACGAAGAAAATTATTTCCGCGCCAACGAAGTTCAAGTCGTCGTCAGCCTGCTGAACTTGCTCGATAACGCGCGACAGGACATCCCGCTTGCCGCCGTCATGATGAGCGCGATTGGCGGCTTCAGCGCGGAAGAACTCGCCGAAATACGAATTGCCAACCCCGGCGTCGATTTTTATACGGCTGTCGAACGCGGCTCGGACAAATGCAAAGATTTCTTAACCAAGCTGAATCGTTGGCGCGACGCGGCTCGTCAACTCGGTGTGCCCGAACTTTTGAGCAGTCTCTATCGCGAAACGGGCTACTACGATTCCGTCGGCAAGGAATCTCGCGGCGACGTGCGGCAGGCGAATTTGCGTATCTTAATCGACCGCGCCGCCGACTTTGAGGCGACCAACGCTCGCGGGCTGTCGCGTTTCGTCGAATTCGTCAGCAAAATTCAGCGGCTCGAACGGGATTTGCCTGCAGCGTCGACGCTCGGCGAAAACGAAAATGTCGTGCGCGTCGTGACGATTCACGGCAGCAAGGGGCTCGAATATCCCGTGGTGTTCGTGGCGGGCATCGGCAAGCAATTCAACGGCGACGACTACACCAAGGGCATCGTCTTCTGTCACCGCGACTTCGGAATAGGCGCGCATAGGACGCCGCCGGGCTCGTTGCTTAAAGTCAAGACGCTCGCGACGCAAGCCGTGGCGCGCAAAATCAAAGAGGAATCGCTCGCCGAAGAGTTGCGGCTCTTGTACGTTGCGTTGACGCGCGCGGAAGAAAAATTAATCTTAGTGGGCACAACGTCAAAGTCCGCGCTGGAAAAGTTGCGTCCCGTAGACACGCCCGACGATTACGACATTTTATCGGCGGGCAAGTTCATGGATTGGTTGTTGCCGATAAAAGACGCGCTTGCACCCGTCCTGCACGCGGAGCTCGTTGAACAGGCGCAAGTTTTGGAGATTCGCGAACGACCGCTTGCCGCCGCGCAAGAAAAAATTTCTCAAGTACCCGAAAAACTTCCGTCGACGCCGCTCGCCAATATCCCCGCGAAACTTTCCGTCACGGAGCTCAAACGCCGCACAGAGGAAGACGCCTTGCCGCAACTAGAAGACTTCGCGCCGCGTGAAAAATTCATTTATCGCCGCCCGAGCTTCATGCAGACGAAAAAACTTTCGGGCGCGGAATTCGGCTCGCTCATGCATAAAGTCATGCAGAGCTTGAACTTGAACGGCGACTTGTCGACAAGCGGAATCGCCGCGCAGGTTGAGGCGTTGTCTCGGCGCGAAATCATTTCGGCGGAACACATCGCGGCAGTCAAGTCTGACAAGATCGCGAAATTCTTTGCAAGCGAACTCGGTCAACGTTTAATCGCGGCACGGGAAGTTTATCGCGAATTGCCCTTCAGCCGACTGATTGACGCCCGCAAATTCTTCAAAGTAGACGAAAAAATTTTCATTCAAGGGATAATCGATTTGCTGTTCAAGGACGCGGCGAGCAAGTGGATTCTGCTTGACTACAAGACCGACCGCGACGCGCCCGACATCGCCGACCGCTACCGAATTCAGATTGAACTTTACGCGGCGGCTGTCGAAGCGTTGCTGAACATAACCGTCGCCGAAAAATATCTTTACCTGCTCAACGGCGGGCGGCTCGTTAGGATGTAAGTTATGAAAAAATTTTTAACGGCGATTCTTGCGGCGTTGACACTTTGGTTGACGGCTTCGACGACGGAGGCGATTGACGACGCGCAAAAGTTCAAGGACGTCTACAATCTGCAAAGACACTCGGAGGGCGGTTGGTTCGCCGAAATTTACACCGCGCCTTTCCGACAGAAAAATAAACGATCCACCGCCGGCAGCATTTACTTCCTGCTCGACAAGGGCGACGTGTCGCATTTCCATCAGATTGACTGCGACGAAATTTGGTATTACCACGCGGGTTGCGGCATGAAAATTTTCATGTTGAGCGGCGGGCAAGTCAAGACAGCTTTGCTCGGCGTCGACACCGACCGCAACGAACAACCCATGGTCGTCATTCCCAAGGGTACGATTTTCGCGGCGGAGAATATCGACAAGGACGGCTACACGTTCGTTTCCTGCATGACCACGCCGCACTTCGATTACAAGGGCTTTCGTCTGGTGCCGCGTGCCGAAGTTCGGAAAAAATATCCCGCCTTGCCCGAAGAGCTTTTGCAACTCGCTTACGAAAAAATTTGATGCGGAGGTTTTAACGTGATTAAAGTTTTGGTTAACGGCGCGCTCGGACGCATGGGACGCACGGTCGTCGGCGCAGTCAATGCCGATTCGGAGCTTGAACTCGTCGGTGCGGTTGACGCTTACGAAGGCGAAATCGACGGCATGAAAGTTGAAACGAATCTGGACGCCGCGCTTAAACGCTTGACGCCCGATGTTATGGTTGACTTCACGCGCCCCAACGTCGTCTTCGATAACGTGATGACTGCGTTGGCAAATAAAGTTTCGCCGGTTGTCGGCACGACGGGCTTGAGCGACGACGCCAAGGAAAAAATTCGTGCGGCGGCAGAGGCGAACGACACGCCCGCGTTTATCGCGCCGAACTTTGCATTGGGCGCGGTGCTGATGATGTTGACCGCTCAACGAATCGCGAAGTACATGCCCGACGTTGAGATAATCGAACTGCACCACGACAAGAAACTTGACGCGCCTTCGGGCACCGCCGAGCTGACTGCAAAGATGATTGCCGAAGTGCGCCCGCCGCACAAGCAGGGACACCCCGACGAAGTCGAACGCTTTGACCGTGTGCGCGGAGCCGACTTCGACGGCATACGGATTCACAGCGTGCGCTTGCCGGGCTACGTCGCACACCAGGAAGTTATCTTCGGCGGCTTGGGGCAGACGCTCACGATTCGCCACGATTCGACGGGCAGAGATTCATTCATGCCGGGTGTCGTGCTTGCCTGCAAAAAAGTTCGCAACCTGCGCGGTTTGACCGTCGGTTTGGACAAAATCCTTGATTGAGGAGCGGCTGACATGAAAAAATTTTTAAGCGTCGTCCTCGTCGCGCTGACGATGATGATTTGCACGGCTTGCGGAAGTTCTGACGCTAAGCCCGCCGATAAGACGGAGCCCGCGCAGGTCGCCGCGCCCGCCAATGAAATTTTGGTCGCGTACTTCTCCTGCACCGGCAACACCAAAAAAGCCGCGCTTGAAGTCGCCGAAATCTTGAAAGCCGACACCTTTGAGATCGTGCCCGCGCAGGCTTACACGCCCGCCGATTTGGATTACAACGTCGAGGACTGCCGCGCCAATGTCGAGCAAAAGGACAACGACGCCCGCCCCGAAATCAAAAACAAACTTGACAACCCCGCGCAGTACAAGACGATTGTCATTGCCTTCCCGATTTGGTGGGGAGCCGAGCCGCGCATTATCGATACGTTCGTTGAGAGTTACGACTTGGCGGGCAAGACGATTGTCCCCGTGTGCACCAGCGGCGGCAGCGACATCATGACCGCCGAAAAAAATCTGCAGGCACTTTGCAAAGGCGCGACCGTCACCGGCGGCAAACGTCTTGGCATCATTTCAAAGGACGAGGTTAAAACTTGGCTTGATTCTTTGGGCTTATGAGGAATATTTTAATCGACGTGCTTCTGTTCGCGCTGTTCGTGGCGGAGATGTGTTTTCAACACTTGCCGAAGATTTTGCACGAGATCTTGGGCGTGGCAATGGCAGCGGCGATAATTTTGCACGTCGCGATAAATTGGCGGCGATTCACATCCTTGCTGAGAAACGTGACGGCAAAAAAACTTTTCAACGCCGAAGTGGACTTGGCTCTGGTAATATGCGCGGCAGTAGTTTTGATACCTGGCGTTGCCATGTCGAATTACCTGTTCGCGGATTGGGTGAGCTTTGCACTGCGGCGCAACATGACGCTTCACCAACTGCATGTCGCCGCGCCGTATGCCATGATGATTTTAATCGGCGTGCATGTCGGCTTTCATTGGCGCGAACTGCGGCAGAGGCTGTTGAACACGTTCGGGCTTGAGGAATTTTATCTGCGGAGGGAAAGTCTTTTCGTGACGGCGGCGGTAATGTTGGCGGCGTGCGGCGTGGCGGGTCTGTACCTGAATCGTGTCGGCGACCGGCTGTTAATGAAACACATCTTCGGGACGCCCGCAACCGAATTGCCCGCCGCAGTGTTCGCGTTGCTGATAATCGGCGGCGTGATTTTTTTCGCGATTGTAGGCTTTGTGTTTGACGAAAAATTTTTTCGGGGAGGACGTGATTGAGTGGACGTAAAAATTATACGCGGAATGCTTTTGGGCTTGGCGACGGGCGACGCGCTTGGAGTGCCCGTGGAATTTGAATCGCGCAGAACTTTGCAAAGCGACCCCGTGACGGGAATGCGCGGCTACGGTTCATGGTCTCAGCCGGCGGGCACGTGGTCTGACGACACCGCCTTGACGATAGCGGCGATGGAAAGCATTTCGCGGCGCGGGAAGATTGATTGGCAAGACATTGCCGAAAATTTTTTGCGCTGGTATGAGCGCGACGAATTCACGGCGACTGGCGAACGCTTTGACGTAGGCAACACGACGCGTTCGGCTATAGTGCGGTTTTCGCGCAGGATTTTGCCGCCGACCAAATGCGGCTCGACCGAAGACTATTCCAATGGCAACGGCTCTCTTATGCGCATCCTGCCCGCGACGCTGTATCTTTACGGCACGCGCGGGACGATCGGCGGCGACGAACTGAAAATCGTCCACGACTTCAGCGCGCTCACTCACGGGCACGTTATCAGCTGTATGGCTTGCGGAATTTACTCGCTGATCGCCGCGCAGATTTTGGACGGGAAAAATCTTCCCGACGCGTTCAAACTCGGCATGAGCGACGCGCAAAAATTTTACGGCACGGACGACGCGTTTAAAAATTTTTCACGGCTGTGCGACGAAAACTTTGCCGCGCTCGACGAAGACGAAATATCGGCGGCGGGCTACGTCGTCAGCACGTTGGAGGCTGCCTTGTGGTGCCTGCTGAACACCGACGACTACAAATCACTCGCGTTGAAAGTCGTCAACCTCGGCGAAGACACCGACACGGCGGGCGCGGTTGCAGGCGGCTTGGCGGGCATGATTTACGGCGTCGAAGCGATACCTGCCGAATGGCTCGACACTCTCAAGCGTCGTGACTATCTGGAAAAAATCTGCGCGGACTTCGCCAAAAATATTTGAGGCCGCCACGGACGGTAGCCTCACGCCGTGTCAAAAAGAAAAGTAGATTTAAAAACAATTCTTAAAAAACTTTCTTGCGACGGAAGAAAGTTCACCCTTGACATTTTGTTGAATTGGGATTATCATACCGCCTGTGCTTGGGCGAAGACGCCAGGCAAAGGTTTGAATTCCCTGTAGGAGGCAGATATTTATGATAAAGCCACTTGGAGACAGAGTTGTCGTTGAAGTTGCCGAGGTCGAACTCAAGACCAAAAGCGGCATCATCATGCCCGAAACGTCCAAAGAGAAACCGCAAAAAGGCAAAATCGTCGCGGTCGGAACAGGCAAGCTCCTCGACAACGGCACGCGTGCGGCTATGGAAGTCAAAGCCGGCGACGAAATCATCTTCAACAAGTACGCGGGTAGCGAAGTCAAGGTGGACGACAAAGATTATCTCGTGATTCGCGAGAGTGACATTTTGGCAATTCTTTGATTGAGCTTTTAGGTTATTAGCTTTTAGCTTTTAGGAGAACGGTTTTTGCTAACAGCTAAAAGCTAACAGCTGAAAGCTAAAACGGAGGTAATTATTTTATGGCAAAAGAAATTTTGTTCGACGAAGAAGCACGTCGCGCGCTCAGTCGCGGTGTCGACGCGCTTGCCAATGCCGTTAAAGTTACGCTCGGCCCCAAAGGTCGCAACGTTGTTCTCGAAAAGAAATTCGGCGCACCGTCCATAACCAACGACGGCGTGACGATTGCTCGCGATATTGAGCTTGAAGATCACTTTGAAAACATGGGCGCGCAACTCGTCAAAGAAGTCGCAACCAAGACCAACGACGTTGCCGGCGACGGCACCACAACCGCCACGCTCCTTGCACAGGCCATCGTTCGCGAAGGCTTGAAGAACGTCGTTGCGGGTGCCAACCCCATGATTATCAAAAAGGGCATCGAGGCCGCCGTTGCGAAACTCGTCGACGAAATTAAAAATAACGCGAAGAAAGTCGAAGGCAAAGAGGCTATCTCTCAAGTCGCGGCAATCTCTTCCGGCGACACCGAAATCGGTCAGCTTATCGCCGACGCCATGGAAAAAGTCGGCAACGACGGCGTTATCACTGTCGAAGAGTCCAAGACCATGACGACCAACCTTAAAGTTGTCGAAGGTATGCAATTCGATCGCGGCTACATTTCGCCCTACATGGTCACCGACGCCGACAAAATGGAAGCCGTCATGGACGACCCGTACATCCTCTTGACCGACAGAAAAATTTCATCAATCCAAGACATTCTGCCGATTCTTGAGCAAGTCGTTAAGCAGGGCAAATCGCTCGTTATCGTCGCCGAAGACGTTGACGGTGAGGCGTTGGCTACTATCGTCGTCAACAAACTGCGCGGCACGTTCAAGGCGTTGGCCGTCAAAGCTCCGGGCTTCGGCGACCGCCGCAAGGCTATGCTCGAAGACATCGCCATTTTGACGGGCGGCACCGTTATCAGCGAAGAACTCGGACGCAAACTCGACAGCGCAACGTTCGCAGATCTCGGTCATGCGCGCCAGATTCGCGCCACCAAAGAGGAAACCACCATCGTCGAAGGCAGCGGCGACAAGGACGAAATTAAGTCCCGCGTTGCCATGATTCGCAAGCAAATGGAAACCACGACCAGCGACTTCGACAAAGAGAAACTCCAAGAACGTCTTGCCAAGTTGGCGGGCGGCGTCGCAGTTATCGAAATCGGCGCGGCGACTGAAGTCGAAATGAAAGAAAAGAAACTCCGCATCGAAGACGCTCTCAACGCGACCCGTGCGGCTGTCGAAGAAGGCATCGTTGCCGGCGGCGGCACCACGTTTATCGACATTCAACACGCCCTTGACGACGTTCAGGCTGAAGGCGACGCCAAAGTCGGTGTCGAAATCGTCAAACGCGCAATCGAAGAGCCCGTTCGCCAAATCGCCAACAACGCCGGACAGGAAGGCTCCGTCGTCGCCGAGGCTGTCAAGAAGTCCGAAAAGGGCATCGGCTTCAACGCGCTGACCAACGAATACGTCGACATGATTAAAGCGGGTATCGTCGACCCGGCTAAGGTTGTTCGTTCTGCTCTGCAAAACGCGGCGTCAATCGCGGCTATGATTCTGACGACCGAAACGCTCGTTGCCGACAAGCCCGAACCCAATCCTCCGCCGTCCCCGGCAGGTATGGGCGGCATGGGCGCCATGATGTAATCCGCTTAACCGAATAGAAATTTCAAGCTCTCGCCGATTATCGGCGGGGGCTTTTTGCTTGCCCGAAATGCTAAACGAAAACGCTTATCAAAAAGCTTGACACAAACGACGGGCTGCGCTATCATTGCCGCGACTTCAACGAAATGAGAAACTTAATCATTTGAGGAAACACGGCAACTCACTTGAACGGCTTCCCAATCGTCGCAAGTCGACAGTAAGGAGGTTTTCATCATGAAAAAATCATTGACGGCAGCATTGGCGGCGGCTTTCGTCGTCAGCGCAAGTTCAACAACGTTTGCGGCGGCAAACCCTTTCAGCGACGTTCCTTCGACGCACTGGGCTTATCAGTCCGTTGCGAAACTCGCGGCGGCAGGCGTCATCGAAGGCTACGGCGACGGCACCTATCGCGGCGACCGTCAAATCACCCGCTACGAGATGGCGCAGATGGTTGCCAAGGCTATGGCGAAGAATCCGACCGGCGCAAGCAAAGCCGAACTTGACAGACTTGCCGCCGAGTTCCGTGACGAGTTGGACGCTTTGGGCGTTCGCGTCTCCGAGCTTGAAAAATACGCCGACAAAGTCACGTGGAACGGCAAAATCGAATACACCTACGAAAGATTTCGCACCGACCCCCTCAACACCGGGCGCAAGTATAAAGAGACCGCCAACGGCTTTATCTTCCGCCTTGAGCCGAAAGCCGAAGTCAACGACCATTGGACGGTTAATGCGCGTATCGACGCCGATGTTGACATGAAACACGACGAGACGAGTCACTTGCAACTGAAACGCGCGTGGGCTGAGGGCGATTACGATAAGTTCAACGTCAAAGTCGGTAAGTTTGAATTTTATCCCGAAGGCGAAGACGGTTTGCTGTGGGATACGGAAATTTCGGGCGGCTCCGTGACGGTCGGCAGCAAGTGGCAATTCAACGTGACCGCCGGGCGCGTCGCGTCTGATGTTGTCGGCAGCGGCGGCTACGGAGAAAACGTCACTGAGGACGACCCTGCGACGGTTATCGGCGTGCGTGTCGACTACAATCAAGGCGACAAAGGCTTATACGGCGGCGCGGGCTGGTATTCTGTCAAGGACGACGATCTTGCTTGGGGGCGCAACCGCTATTGGCGCAGAGGCTTCAGAGACAGCATCGACTTCGAGAACGAACACGGGCGCAAGACTTATCAAAAGGCAAACATCTGGACGGTCAATCTCGGCTACAAATTCAACGATATGTTGAAGGTTTACGGCACGTATGCTCAAAACACCAAAGCCGACTTCGAGGACAAAGCTTGGCAGGCCGAGCTTAACTACGGAAACTACGACGACGCCTCCGAAAAAGGTCAGTGGAACGTCTTCGCGGGTTATCGCAAGCACGGCACCAACGTTTCCTTCGCCCCGACTGCCGAAGACGCCTTGCGCGGCACTTACGGTTTCGTAATCGGCGCGTCTTGGGCTCCGTTCAAAAATATCGGCGTCATCGCAAAATACTTCAATGGCAAATATATCTCTGACGGTGCTGAAGGCGGACGCGGCAAGGCCGAACACATCTTCGGGCGCGTCGAATTCTTCTTCTGAGCAACGACACCGAATCTGAATAATTTCTGGGCTTCCGATTCAATCGGGGGCTTTTTTCTTGCTTATTAAATGCTTAATGACTTTTGACTGAAAACACGACGGCAAAAACTTGTATTGTAACATGAAACGAATCTGAAAGTAAAACTAAAAATTTTTTCCGGGAGTATTGACAGCCGAAAATTTCTGCGCTATTATTGCGGCGACCTAAGGGACAAGGCAACGAAGCCAAGTCAGGTTGAGGAAACACGGCCACTCAAGGTTGAACAACTTCCGAGCCAAGTGCCAAAGGTCACTGAAGTAAATTTTCTTTGACGGCATCTGGTAAGGAGGATGTTCAAAATGAAGAAAACAGTAGCAGCGGCAGTTGCGGCGGCAGTAGTTGTCGGCGCAAGCGCAACCACCTTCGCGGCGGCAAATCCGTTCAGCGATGTCCCCTCGACGCACTGGGCTTATCAGTCCGTTGCGAAACTCGCGGCAGCAGGCGTCATCGAAGGTTACGGCGACGGCACTTATCGCGGCGACCGTCAGATCACCCGTTACGAAATGGCGCAAATGGTTGCCAAGGCTATGGCGAAGAACCCCAGCGGCGCAAGCAAAGCCGAACTCGACCGTCTCGCAGCCGAATTCCGTGATGAACTCGACGCCCTCGGCGTTCGCGTTGCCGAACTCGAAAAGTATGCCGACAAAGTTATCTGGCAAGGCAAGATTGAGTACACCTACAAAAACCACAAGACCGACAACTGGTATGACGAACAGCGCAGCGGTCACCACAGCACGAGCGGTCACACCCGCGTTAAGCAGGACGACTGGATCTTCCGCTTCGAGCCGATCATGGAAGTCAACGACCACTGGACACTCCGCGCTCGTATTGACGCACACGTCGACTTGAGCCGCGACACCTCCAACGACTTCGAACTCGTTCGCGGTTGGGCGCAGGGCGATTACGACAACTTCCAAATCAGAGTCGGTCGTCAACCCCTCTACACCAATGAAGACGGTCTCGTTTGGGATACTGAGTACACCGGCGCAGACATCACCTTCGGCAAACTCTCCAACGGCTTGAGAGCCACCATCTTCGGCGGTCGCCTTAAGGCAGGCAAAGTCGGCGGCGGTATCCGTCACGCGGGTGCTTGGGACGGCAGACAAGACGGCGGTTCCGGTGAAGAAAGATTCGCGAACGCAGCGGGCACCATCGGTTCTTGGGGCGAAGACCCGACCAGCATGGTTGGTATCAACATCCAGTATGACCCGGGCGAAAAAGGTATCTTCGGCGGCTTGGGCTACTACGGCATGAAAGACGACGACTTCAAGTACATCAACGTCGACGGCGAAAAGATTCCCAACTACGCTTACTCCAGACACGGCAACACCGACAAAGCGCAGATCTACTCCATTAACGCCGGCTGGCGTCTCGGCAAAGGGCAAATCTGGGGCGCATACGCGAAGAACAGCAAGGCCGACTACGAAGCCACATCTTGGCAGGCTCTTGCAAGATACGGCAACCTCTACGGCGGCGGCAACCAGAGCACCAAGAAGGGTCAATGGGCTGTCTGGGCAGGTTACAAACGCCTCGGCACCAACGCTTCCCCGATCGCAATCAGCTGGGATGACGCTTATGCCGGCACCAAAGGCTTCGTCGCAGGCGCGTCTTGGGCTCCGTTCGACAGAATCGTTGTCCTCGCCAAGTACTTCAAGGGCAAATACATTACCGGTCCTGGCGATGCGGAACGTATCTTCGCGCGTGTTGAGTTCTTCTACTAAGCCGAAAAACGCCTTCGGGCGGTGACAATCTCATAACGTAAATAACGGGAGCCTCCGAGTGATTCGGGGGCTCCTTTGATTTTCGGCTTGCAAAATTTTTCGCCGTATGATAAATTTGCCTCCTGTCACCCGAAGAGATTCTCGGTAACGTGCTGATTTATCGGCAACAAGAAAACCCTCGACACTAATCGGGGGTTTTCTTGCGTTCGGGGCAAAAAAATAGCGGCCGCCTTCGACCGCTCAAGAAAAATTTTACCGCGCATGACGCATGGAGTTGACGGGAATGTTGGCGACCAACGCAACCGAGTCGGCGTCGTTTTCCAGAGCAATCTCCATTTCGGTGCGGTTTATGTTCATGTACTTGGACAGGACGCTGATAATTTCTTCCTTAATTTTTTCCATAATCTCCGGCGAAATACTCGCGCGATCGTGAATCAAGACAACCTGCAGCCGTTCCTTGGCGACCGCGCCCGATTTTTTTTCTGACATACCGAAGACCCTTTTCAAAACATCAAGCATGGACAGCCCTCCTTACAGCAAGCCGAAAAGTTTTTTCAGCCGAGCGAAGAAGCCTTCCTTTTGCGGCTTGAGGAAAGGAACGCTCTCGCCGCAAAGCCGCGCGACGATGTTCTTGTAGGCTTGACCCGCCGTCGAACCGTTCATGGTTATGACGGGCTCGCCTCTGTTCGTCGCCACAACAACGCTTTCGTCGTCGGGCACCTGTCCGATACAGCCGACCGATAAAATTTCGTCAATGTCGCCCATGTCGAGCATGTCGCCTTTTTCGACCATTTGCGGGCGAATGCGGTTGACTATAAGCTTAATGTTCTCCTTGTCGGCGCGACCCAGCTCACCGATAATCTTGTCGGCGTCGCGCACGGCGGAGATTTCAGGCATTGTCACGACAATCGCTGTGTCGGCGGCGGCTATCGCGGTCTTGAAACCCTGTTCGATACCGGCGGGGCAGTCAATAATCAGGAAGTCGAATTCCTTTTTCATTTCGTCGCAGAGTTTGACGAGCTGTTCGGGATTGACGGCGGATTTGTCCTTAATCTGCGACGTGGGCAACAGATACAGGTTCTCGAATTTCTTGTGACGGACGAGAGCCTTTTTGTATTGGACACGCCCGCTTGTCACGTCGACGAGGTCGTAGAGAATTCGATTTTCCAAGCCGAGCAAGAGGTCAAGGTTGCGCAATCCGGTATCGGTGTCAATCAGCGCGACTTTGTTTCCGCGCATGGCAAGCCCGACGCCGATATTCGCCGTGGTGGTCGTCTTGCCGACGCCGCCCTTGCCGGAGGTTATCACTAAAATTTGGCTCATAAAACTTTTCCCTTTCACAAAAAAATTTTACCGCGAAACGGGCTCGAAGATAATTTGGTTGCCGCGAATCATGGCGCGTTCGGCTTGCGAAACTTGTTCGGGCTCGTCGGGCGCACGGGCGATTAAGTCGGCAATGCGAATCTGCGCGGGCATCAACCTGTCGGCAACGACGCAAGCAGTCTTGTCGCCGAAGGCACCGGCGTGCACGAAACCGCGACACGTCCCGCGAACGTCAATCGACCCGCCCGCGATAATCTGCGCGCCGGGATTGACGTTGCCGCAAATCAGCACGGAGCAGTTGGCTTTGACTTCCTGCCCGCCGCGCACCGTATGATTGATTACCATCATCTTTTGCGCTTCCTCGACGCTTTGTTTGAGTTTCTGCTCGGAAGTCTTGGCAGCGTCGCGGTCACGGGAGGGCGGCGCGAGATTCGGGCGTTTGAGCTCGGTGCTGAAAAGCATCCCGTGCCGGTGAAACATTTTGCGCAGAGCCTCGTTCTGTTCCTCGGCGAAGTGCCCTTTCGGAACGAAAACCGTCGTCCCGCGAATGAAGAATCCGTCGCCCGTCTCCAACTTGTTCAGCAAATTCGCCTTTACGTCCTCGAAACTTGCGCCCTTGGCGAACGTCAGCTGCAACCCGTACTTAAGACCTTTAATCGTTACTATGTCACTCATCTTGATCACCGCCTGTGAATTAAAAATGATTACGCTTGCATTATACATAATCCCGCGCCGCTTGCCAACATTTTTACAGAATTTTTTCAGCCGAATTTGTTCGCAAATCGTAGCATAAGTTTTATTTATAAATTTCGGCGCGCTGATTGACATTGCGATAAATAAAAACTATAATCGACGCAACGTTTTAAAATATTTTTGGAGGGTGAAATATATGGCGAAACCGGTTCAAATCATGGAAACAGTCTTGCGCGACGGGCACCAATCGCTGTGCGCCACGCGTATGCGCTATCGTCAAATGGAGCCGATGTTGGCAAGCCTCGACAAAATCGGCTATAAAGCTCTGGAGGCGTGGGGCGGCGCGACCTTCGACAGTTGCTTGAGATTTTTGGACGAAGACCCGTGGGAACGTCTCGACAACCTCAAAGCCAACCTCAAGAACACTCCGATTCAAATGCTCCTGCGCGGACAGAATCTGCTCGGCTACAATCACTATTCCAACGACGTGGTTGAAAAATTCGTTCAGCACGCATCGAAACACGGCATCGGCGTCTTCCGCATTTTCGACGCCCTTAACGACGTTCGCAACCTGCGCGTCGCAATCAAAGCCGCGCTCGAATGCCCCGAAAAGCCCGAAGTTCAAGGTTGCCTAGTCTACACGATAAGCCCCGTCCACACCAACGAAAAATTTGTCGAACTCGCCAAAGAGTTGCAGGAAATGGGTTGCCACTCCGTCTGTATTAAGGACATGAGCGGCTTGCTCGCGCCCTACGCTGCCGACGACCTCGTTAAGAAACTCAAAGCCGGCTTGGATATTCCCGTCGAACTGCACACGCACTGCACCAGCGGCTTCGGTCACGCGACGTACCTCAAGGCGATTGAGGCAGGTGTTGACATCGTTGACTGCGCCTTGAGTCCTTTCGCAAGCGACACGTCGCAACCCTGCACCGAAACGATCGTCGCAATGTTGGCGGGCACCGAACGCGATACGGGGCTCGACCGTCAATTAATGACGCCCATTGCGAAACACTTCCTCGGCGTCAAAAAGGAACTCATTCAAGAATTCAATCTGCCCGGCTACTTCGACATCAACGTCAACGTCCTCGACTTCCAAATCCCCGGCGGCATGTTGTCCAACCTCGTCAAACAGCTCCGCGACGCCGGCGAAGAGGATAAATATCAGGACTTGCTCGACGAAATGCCGCGCGTCCGCGCTGACGCAGGTTACCCGCCGCTCGTCACGCCGTCAAGCCAAATCGTCGGCACGCAGGCGACAATGAACGTTATTGCGGGCGAACGCTACAAACTCGTTCCCAACGAATTCAAAGACATGGTTCGCGGCAAATTCGGACGCACGCCCGTCCCCGTCGACCGCGATTTCATCACCAAGACGCTCAAAATCCCCGAAGACCAAATCATCGAAGATTGCTCCATTGAAGACGCCAAAGGCGAAACTTTTGCGCAGTTCAAAGACGAAGTCATTAACAAGGGCTTCCTCAACCCGACCGACGAAGACGTGCTGAGCTACGCACTCTTCCCGCAAGTCGCCGAGGATTTCTTCAAGAAACACTACAAGCAAGTCACCGCTTACAGAAGATAACACCTTTTCATTGCCATAAGAATTTTTTCTGCCGCGTCGTTCGATACGGCAGATTTTTTTTGCGCGTCAAAAATTTGTCGACGCTGAAAAACATTAATGCTATAATAAGCGGGAATTTTTTCTGAAAGGGGGTTAGGTCTTGCAGAGACAGCGAACTTTAAGCGGTAAAGTTTCCTGTTGCGGCGTCGGGCTCCATTCCGGCAAAGACGTGCGGCTTGAACTGAAACCTGCCGATGTCGACAGCGGAATAATTTTTTTGCGAACGGATTTGCCCGACCGCCCGAAGATTCACGCCCACGCCGCCAACGTCACGGCAACGCTTCGGGCGACGACGCTGGAAGAAAACGGCGCGAAGGTTTTTACTGTCGAACATCTGCTCAGCGCGCTCAATGCCTGTCGAATCGACAACTGCGGGATTGAAATCAGCGCGGAAGAACCGCCCGTCCTCAACGGCAACGCGATCGACTTTTTCAACTTGATTCAATCGGCGGGCATCGTCGAACAGGACGCAGCGCGCAAAACCATTTGCTTGGAAAAAATTTACCGCGTCGACGGCGACGAAGGCAAACGTTTCGTTATGGCTCTGCCTTATGACAGCTTCCGCGTCAGCTTCGTGTCCGTCAATCCGCACCCGCTGATTGGCATTCAATACGCCGATTTCGAGATAACCGAAAAAATTTATGCGACGGAAATTGCGCCTGCGCGGACTATCGCTTACGAAAAGGAAATCGACGCTCTGCGCAAAATGGGCTTGGGGCTCGGCGGCACGATTGAAAATGTCATCGTTTACAACGACGCGGGCTGGCTCAACGACTTGAAATATCCCGACGAACTCGTCCGCCACAAGATCTTGGACGTTATCGGAGACTTGCGGCTCGCGGGCATTTTTAATTGTCATATCGTGGCGACGGCGTCGGGGCACGCGCTTAACACTCGGCTTGCCCAAAAGATTTACGCGGACTTTTGTTAAGGAGTGACATAAATGGTATTGGAAATTGAAGACATCATGAAAATTTTGCCTCACCGCCCGCCCATGCTCTTGGTTGACAGAATTTTGGAGATAGACCCGTTCAAGTCGGCGACGGGCTTAAAAAACATCACAATGAACGAGCCGCAATTTCGCGGACATTTTCCCGGTCACCCGATAATGCCCGGCGTCCTTCAGCTTGAGGCTATGGCGCAAGTCGGCGGCGTGGCTATGCTTTACCCTGAAGAACACCGCGGCAAAATCGCCCTCTTCGGAGCAATGGACAACATCAAGTTCAAAAAAATGATCGTCCCCGGCGACACGCTGATAACCAAGGCTGAAATCGTCAAGGTGCGCGGGCTTTTCGGCGTGTTGCATACCGACGGTTATGTTGACGACAAATTGGTCGCCATTGCCGATTTTACTTTCGTGCTCAAAGGTCACGACGAACTTTGAAAGGCTATTAGGAATTAGGAATTAGGAATTAGGAATAAGAACCAAAGCCCTAGTCCCTAGTCCCCGATCCCTAGTCCCTAAGGAGTAAATGGAATGATTAATTTTGAAAGCAAAGGCGAATTCGTCACAAGCGGCGGCACGAATATTCATCCAAGCGCGGTCATTTCGGACAGCGCGCGACTCGGCGAAAACGTCACAATCGGTGCTTACTGCGTTATCGGCGACGAAGTGGAAATCGGCGACGGCTCAATTATCGGTCCCCATGCGGTTATCGAAAAGTGGACGAGCCTCGGCAAAGACTGCAGGGTTTATCAATTCGCGTCGGTCGGTGCTGCGCCGCAAGATTTGAAGTTCAAAGGCGAACGCACTTTCACCGTCATAGGCGACAGAACGACAATCCGCGAAGGTGCAACGATACACCGCGCGACGGGCGAAGGCAACGAAACGCGAATCGGCAGCGACTGCCTGCTTATGGCTTACATTCACGTGGCGCACAACTGCACGATAGGCAACCACGTCATAATGAGCAACTTGGCCAGTTGCGCGGGTCACGCCATAGTTGAAGACCGTGTAGTTATCGGCGGCATGGCGGGCGTTCACCAGTTCGTAAAAATCGGGCGCAACGCAATGGTCGGCGGCATGAGCAAACTCGTTCAGGACGTGGTGCCTTATACAATCGTCGACGGACACCCCGCCAAAGTCGTCGGCTTGAATAACGTCGGCATATCGCGCGCGGGCGTTCCGCTCGAAAGTCGGCGGCTTATCAAAAAGGCGTACAAAATTCTTTACCGTTCGGGCTTGAGCTTGCCGGAGGCCATCGCCGTCATTGAGCAGGAGGTTGACTCTTGCGAGGAGGTCGAACACTTCTTGCGCTTCTTGCGCAACGCCGAACGTGGCATTTGTCGCGAACGTCGCGACTTCGACGATAAATAAGGATGTGAATTTATGACAAGCAAGGAAATTGCCGACCTTGCCGCGTGGACTGCAAACGCCATTCAATCTTCGCTGAAGATGAGCGGCAGAAAAATCGACGACGCGGGCGCGGACATTATCCGCGAATACGTTCAAGCCGATTTGACGAATTGGAATCGCGGCGAAAATATCACCGTCGAAAAATCTACGCAACTGGGACAGGAAATCATGGCGCGGCGTCGTCACGAAACTCAAACCGAAAACGAAGTTTTTATATCGATGTCGGTGCTGTCTTCCAAATTTCACGAGTTCGTTGAAGATCAGCTTCGCAAGCGCGCGGCGGAGGCTAAACGACTTGCCGCCACCATGCCCGCCATTAAAGTTTAAAAGTCATCATTTATATCGGAGGTCTTATAATGGAGAAACTCGGAATCTTGGCGGGCGTCGGCAAACTGCCCGTCGAATGTGCACGCGCCGCCAAACAGCTCGGCTACGAAGTCTACGCTGTTGGTTTACTCGCGGACAGCGACCCGGCCATCGCACAGTTCGCAAAGGATTATCAGTTCATCAGTGTCGCGCAACTCGACGCCATTTTGAATTATCTTAAAGGCAACCAAATCGAAAAGGTAACCATGATAGGCAAAGTCACCAAAGAGTTGCTTTTCAACGGCGCGGTTCAACCCGATATGCGCATGTTGCAACTTATCATGAGCCTGCCCGACAGGAAGGACGATACGATTATGATGGCGTTCGTGCGCGAACTTGCCAAAGCGGGCATTCAAGCCTTCGACCAGACTGCGCTGATTCGCAAGCTCATGCCGCGCAGGGGCACTATTACCAAACGCGAACCCACCGAACTTGAGCGGCAGGATATGGAATTCGGCTTCCGCATTGCCAAGGAACTCGGTCGCCTGGATATCGGTCAAACCGTCGTCGTAAAAAGCCGCGCAGTCATGGCGTTGGAGGCTATCGAAGGCACGGACGCTTGCATTGAACGCGGCGGAAAGTTGGCTTGCGGCGGTGCGGTTGTCGCCAAAGTTTCCAAGCCGCAACAGGACAATCGCTTCGACATGCCCACTGTCGGCTATCGCACGATTGAAAACATGGCGAAGGTCGGCGCGACGGCTCTTGCCATCGAGGCGGGCAAAACGTTGCTTGTCGAGCGCGAACAAATGGTTTCCTTTGCAGACGACAAGGGCATCGCAATCGTCGCAATGTGAGGGAGGCGATTCGACATGAACACCGTTACAGTCGGCAACATAGAATTCGGCGGCGGGCAATTGGTTTTGCTTGCCGGTCCCTGCGTGCTTGAAGGTTACGAGCGCAGTTTGAAAATCGGGCGGCGCGCCAAGGAGATTGCCGGCAAATTGGGCATTCCTTACATTTTCAAGGCGTCGTTCGACAAGGCAAACCGTTCGTCGATTAAAAGCTATCGCGGACCGGGACTTGTCGAGGGCTTGAAGATTCTTGACGCCATTAAGCGCGAGCTCAACGTCTCCGTCGTCACGGACATTCACGAAACTTATCAGGCCGCGCAGGTCGCCGAGGTCGCCGACATTCTGCAGATCCCCGCGTTCCTTTGCCGCCAGACCGATTTGCTTGTCGCCGCCGCAAAGACCGGCAAGGTCGTCAACGTCAAGAAGGCGCAATTCCTTTCCGCGCGCGACATGATTAACGTCGTGGAAAAACTTCGGGCGAGCGGCACCGAAAAAATTTTGCTGACCGAGCGCGGGACTTCCTTCGGCTATAACAATCTGGTCGTCGACATGCGCGGCTTGCCGATTATGCGCGGCTTCGGCTGCCCCGTGATTTTCGACGGGACGCACAGCGTGCAACTGCCGGGCGGCGCGGGCACTTCTTCGGGCGGACAACGCGAATTCGTTGCTCCGTTGGTTCGGGCGGCGTGCGCGGTCGGCGTCGACGGTTTGTTTTTGGAAGTGCACGACAACCCCCCCGAGGGGCTTTCGGACGGCGTGAACATGATTCCGCTTGACGAACTGGAAAATCTTTTGACGAACGCACTAAAAATTCACGAGGCGTTGACATGATTAAAGATAAAGCGATTGAAACTTTACGGATTGAGGCGGCGGCGGTCGAGGCTCTGATTGCCCGCGTCGACGATGAATTTATCGCGGCGGTCGAAAAAATAATGAGCTGTCGCGGGCGCGTGGTTGTGACGGGCATGGGCAAATCGGGACACGTCGGCAGAAAGATTGCCGCAACGCTCTCTTCGACGGGCACGCCGTCATTTTTTATGCACCCCGCCGAGGCTTATCACGGCGATTTGGGTATGCTGACCGAAAACGACGTGCTGATTACCATATCGAACAGCGGCGAGTCGTCCGAGATTGTAAACATCCTGCCCGTTGTAAGGCGAATCGGTGCGGTCGTCGTGGCAATGTGCGGCAAACGGACTTCGACGCTTGGCAAGAACTGCGACTACTTTATCGACATCGGCGTCGAGCGCGAGGCTTGCCCGCTTGGACTTGCCCCTACAGCTTCGACGACGGCGACGCTTGCAATGGGCGACGCGCTTGCCATGGCTCTCATGGACGAGAAAAAATTTACGTCGAACGATTTCGCGCTGTTCCACCCCGGCGGCGCGTTGGGAAGAAAACTTTTGCTGACCGTCGGCGACGTAATGCACAGCGGCGACGACAACCCGATCGTCAAGGTCGGTGCCACGGCGAAGGACGCCCTGTTTGAGATGACGGCAAAGGGCTTGGGCGCGGTGTCGGTCGTCGACGAGCGCAACAAATTCGTCGGGCTTGTCACGGACGGCATCATTCGCCGCGCGTTGGAGAAAAAACGTTCGTTCATTGATGAGCCCGTCGAACACATCATGTTCAAGACGCCGTTGATAATCAGTGCGGACAAATTGGCGGCGGCAGCTCTGTCGGTCATGGAGAAGCACAAGCCGCGCCCCGTCACGGTTTTGCCCGTCATTGACGCGAACAATTTCCCCGTCGGCATGATTCACTTGACTGATTTACTTAGACAGGGCGTGGTTTAAATGAAAATTTCCGGTGACGCAATCGAGCGGGCGCGACGCGTCAAGCTGATAATCTTCGACGTGGACGGCGTGATGACTGACGGCGGGATTTATCACGGCGCGCGCGGCGAGCTGTTCAAGGCTTTTCATTGCCGCGACGGTTTCGGGATAACGCTTGCCCATTCGTGCGGCTTGAAGTCGGCGATAATCACGGGCAGGACGTCCACGATGACGACGTGGCGCGCCGCCGAGCTGAAGATTTCCGCCGTCATTCAGGGGCAAATGAACAAGCGCGACGCCTACAAGCAAATCAAGGCGCAATTCGGCTTGAACGACGAAGAAATTTGCTACGTTGCGGATGACATGATTGATTTGCCGGTTTTCGTGCAAGTGGGCTTTCGTGCTGCGGTCGGCGACGCCGTGCCTGAGGTTATTGAGCGCGCCCATTTCGTCGCGAACAATTTCGGCGGACGCGGTGCCGTGCGCGAAGTCATAGAATTTATTTTGAAGGCACAAGGATTTTGGGCGGGGATTATCGAACGCTACACCGCGCCCGAATTCGACGACAAAGAACTCACCGCAATGAATCAGTAGGGAGGTCGCGCCATGATAGAAATTTCCAATCTGCGCAAGTACACGCGGGAAGGTTTGACGCGCCTTGAAGTCGACATAAATTTTATCGACGCGGAGTCGCCCTATTCCGAACGGACGCTGTATTTCGAGATTGACAAGAAATTTTCTTACATGTTCGCCGACGACACCTGTGACGCGTTCGTTCTCGTGCCGCTGTATCTTGCCATGCTCCACAAACAGGACTTGCACATTCGCGGGAAAATTTCCGCCAAGCTTTACCAAAACATCAAGTGGTACGTGCAAAAGATTTGGTGCGATTTTTACGACGGCTTGTCGCCCGTAACGCTCACCGTCGACGGCTTTACCGCTCCGCCGAAGAAACGCGGCAAGCTTGTCGGGACGGGCATATCCTGCGGCGTCGATTCGCTGTCGACCGTTTATGATCACTTCGTCCGCGAACGCGACCCGAACTTCCGAATCAATTCGCTGTTCTATTTCAACTGTGGCATCTTCGGCGAATTCGGCGACCCGAAATTTCTTGAACTCACGCTCAACCGCAACGAGCCAGGCAAACGCGCCGCCAACAATTTAGGCTTGCCGTGCTACTATCTGAACTCCAACCTGCACGCCTTCCGCAAACTAATTGACATGAACAAGCTAAACTTTATCGCGGTCTACTCCTGCGCGCTGAGCTTGGGCAACGCCGTTTCGCGCTACTACGTTTCGAGCGGCACGAACTATCAGGAGATTAAGCAATTCAACGACCACTATCAAAACGTCGACATGTCGGGCTTTTGCGAATCGTATCTGGTTCCGCTGATTCAAACGGAGCGCACGGAGCTTATCGTTGACGGCTGCCAATATCGGCGCGTCGACAAGGTGAAAAATATTGCCGACTGGGATATTGCGCAAAAATATCTGAACGTCTGCTGGGGATACACGCCCGACGGATCAAATTGCGGCGGCTGCCCGAAGTGTTTGCGGACGCTGTTGCCGTTGGAGATTTTAGGCAAGCTTGACGACTTCGCCGCTGTCTTCGACATTGAACGCTACCGCGAAATTGCTTTCAACTACAAAATCCGTTGCCTGCAGAATTACGGCAAAGATCCCTTCGAAACGGAGAACGTCGACTTTGCTCGCGAAAACAACTTCCCCATGCCGACGAAGCACGACGCGTACATCCTTGGCGAACAGCTGATATATTTTTGACGGAGGCTTGACGATGATTGAAATTTCCGGTCTGCGCAAATACGCCGTCGCGAAGAGGCGTGGCGTTCGTTTGGAGGCGAAGATTAAATTTGTCGACACGGACGCCGATTATCCCGCCGACACGCTGTATTTCGAGATAAGGAAAGACTACGGCGAAATGTTCGTCGCCGACACCTACGACGCGTTTTTTATAATCGGGCTGTATCTGGCGATGTATCACAAGACGCCGCTTAGGATTCGCGGCAACGTTTCCAAAAAGCTTTACAAAAACGCCGCGTGGTACATTCAAAAAATCCTGTGCGACTTTTCGGAAGAGCTCGCGCCCGTCGACATTATCGTTGACGGTTTCGCGCCGACGAAGGGCACGGGGAGGTTAATCAGCACGGGCATATCTTGCGGCGTCGATTCGCTGGCGACGATTTACGATCGCTTCGTCAAGGAGACCGACCGCGACTATAGAATCAATTCGCTGTTCATATTCAACTGCGGTACGCACGGCAACTTCGATTCGCCCGACACGCAGATTATTTTCAAAAGCCGTGTCAAGCGCGCCGTTGCCGTTGCAGACGAATTGGGCTTGCCGCTCGTCGTCGTCGATACAAATCTGCACCGCTTCCGCAATCAACGCAACAAGGCGACCGTGATGTTTCTGTCGATGTATGCCTGCGTCTTGAGTCTTCAGAACGCCGTCAAACGCTACTACATTCCGAGCGGTTGCAGTTATCAGGGCATAAAGGATTACGGCGACAGAGCGCACCACAACGACTTGGCGACGGCTTGTGATTCGTATCTTATCCCGCTGATTCAGAGCGAACGAACCGAATTGATAGTTGACGGCTGTCAGCGACGGCGCGTCGATAAGATTGAAGACTTGACAAATTGGGCGATTGCGCGAAAATATTTGAACGTTTGTTTGTTGCAAAAGGGTGCGGATACGACCAACTGCGGCAAGTGTTCAAAATGCTTGCGGACGCTGCTGGCGTTGGAGATTCTGGGCAAGCTTGACGACTTCGCGCAGGTTTTCAACGTCGACGATTATCGCAAGGGCTCGCTTATGTACAAGGCTCACTGCTTGGAAGAAGTCGACACGGAGACTTTTTACCGTGAGCTTGTCGATTTGGCGGCGGAGCGAAATTTCCCAATGCCGGTCAAAAAAACTTGCTACGTTCTCGACGGCGATGTCGTCGTCATGAAAGAATAAATTTTCGGAGGCTGACATGCTTTACAACGCGCTGATGATGTTGAGCAGAATCATACGGCTGTTGCCCTACGACGCGCTGCTGTTCGCGGGGCGCGGGCTGGGCAATTTGTATTATCTACTCGTCAAAAAGCAGCGGGAGCGGGCAGTCGCGCAGATGATGCCGGCACTCAACATTTCGGAGGCAGAGGCGCGCAAGCTCGTGCGGGCGTCGTTCGTCAACCTGGCGCGCAACATGCTCGATATTTTTTACATGCCCAACCTCAACGAAGGAAATCTGTCGCAGTACATGGAAATCGACCACCTCGAACGAATGCGGGCGGCATTGGCGGAAGGCAATGGCGTTGTCGTTTTGACGGGACACGTCGGCACGTGGGAATGGCTGAGCGCGGCTTTCTCGCTGAACGGCATGCCCGTCACTGCGATAGCAAAGCTCCAACCCAACGCGCAATATTCGCGGGCATTGGACGATTTGCGGGCGACGATTCACGTGGAAATTTTCAATCGCGGCACGAACGAATTGCGGGCGGCGGGACGTGCGCTCAAAGACGGAAAAATTTTGGGCTTTCTCGCTGACCAAGACGCAGGTCCCGGCGGCGCATTCATAAAATTTTTGGGCAAGACCGCTTCGACGCCGATGGGTCCGGCTGTCTTTGCTCGAAGGTTCAATGCGCCCGTCGTGCCCGCGTTTATCCTGCGCAAGGACGACGGGCGACACCTCGTCAAAATCGGCGAAGTCATGCACTTTGAAGACACGGGTGACACCGACGCCGACCTGTTGCGCTTCACCGAAAAGATGACGCGCATTTTGGAAGACGTTATCCGCGAAAACCCGACGCAGTGGCTCTGGTTCCAAAAGCGTTGGAACACGCCGCCCGAAATGCAAAAGACCAACAAGCACCACACGGTTAAGGGACGACACAAGCCCAAAGAGGAGACGCCATGAGTACACGCGAAAAAATTTTGGCAGCAACGGTCGTAATTTTTTTTGTGTGCGTCGTGGTGTGGGCAGTCCGCACGACGCCGCCGACTCCGCCGCCCATTGAAAAATTTGAGCCGCCGACCGTCATGGAATACGAAGGCAACACGCTCGTCGAAGAAAAAGACGGACGAATCATCTGGGAGCTGACGTGCGAAAAAATGCGGCTCGACATGCTGACGCAAAACGTTGAGCTCGACGGAGTATCGGCAAAATTTCACCAGTTCGACAAAGAGACCGACGAGGAAAAGACTTGGGAACTCACGGCGGCGAAGGGCGTCTATTATCAAGTCAACAAAGTCATTCACGTCGAAGGCGACGTTTTGGTCACCAACAGTGACGGTGCCGAAATGAAAAGCGACAAGCTCGACTGGTTCGCCGATCAGGAAATGATTATCGCCAACGGCAACGTCAAAATCTCCAAAGACGACATGCGCGCTTACGGCGATATGGCTTATTCGCAAACTGCCTTGAACAAAGTCGGGCTCATGGGTAACGCCAAAATCACCAAGGGGGTAAAAGATGATGACGACGCTGAAAAAAATCTGCGCGGGCTTGACGGCAGCAATGCTGATCAGCTCGGCGGCGACGGCGGCCGATAAACCCGAAAAGGACAACACGCCTTCCGAAGTCACCGCCGAGGCTATCGAATACGACATGAACACCAAACAAGTTGCGGCAGCGGGCAACGTCTTCATAAAGCACGGCGCGCCCGAAAATCCCGAAGCCGTCTCCGAACTCAACGCCGACGCCGTAACCTACGACATGGAAACGGGACTCATGACGGCGGCGGGCAATATCCTGCTCAAACACGGCGCGACGCGAGCCACCGGACTTCAAGCAGTTTACAACGTAAAGACCAAGGCGGCGAATCTTTTGGGCAACGTAATTGTCTTGCGCGACGACGTTCGCATAACCTGCAACGCGCTTGCAAGCAACGGGCAAGGTTACATGGCGGCGGAAGGCAACGTTATCGCGACGCAGACCGTTGCGCCCGACACCAAGTATCCCAACGGCGACACGCGCACTTTCACGAGCGAACACATTGACTATTTCCCTGACGATAAGAAACATTTCATTATCCCGAAAGGCGGCGTCGCCAAGAGCGAAGCCGAAGGCACCTTTACCGCCGACCAAATGGAGGGCTGGATTGACGACGAACACTACATCGGACGCGGCAACGCGCATATGGTGAGCCCCGCGCGCAACATGGAGGCGGGCGGCGACCAAGTCGATTATTCCGGCAAAGACGCGGGCAAAGCTGTCCTGAGCGGCAACGCGTGGGCTTATCAGGACAACAATCGGATTCGCGGCAACAGGCTGACGGTTTACATGGCTGACGACGGCAAGCTTAAAGCCGAAGACACCGCCCCCAAGCTTGAACTGCCCAAGCTTGACATTCCGCAGGCGAAGACCGTCGACGAAGCCTTTGACGCGTCCGAAGAAAAATCGTCCGACGAGACCGTTGTAATCGAACCCGCCCGAGAGGACACGAGTAATGAACATTGAGGCGCGCGATTTAGTCAAGTCGTTCAAAGGGCGCACCGTCGTCAACAAGGTTTCGTTGCGCGTGGAGACGGGTGAAATTGTCGGCTTACTGGGCCCGAACGGCGCGGGCAAGACGACTTCCTTTTACATGATTGTCGGGCTTGAACGACCCGATTCGGGCGAAGTATTCATTTCGGACGTGAACATTTCCAAGTTGCCGATGTATCGCCGCGCAGAGTTGGGGATAAGCTACCTGACGCAAGAAGCGTCGATTTTCCGCAAGCTGACCGTTCGCGAAAACATCATGGCGATTCTTGAGACGCTTAATCTCAACAAGGACGAGCGTCAAAAGAAACTCAACGAGTTGTTGCGCGAATTCAACATACGTCACGTCGAGAAGCGCAAGGGCACGGAACTTTCGGGCGGCGAGCGGCGACGCGTGGAAATCGCCCGCTGTCTGGCGTTGGAGCCGAAGTTCATCTTGCTTGACGAACCCTTTGCCGGCGTCGACCCGTTGGCTGTTGCCGACATTCAAGAAATCATCAAATACTTGCGCAAGCGCGGCATGGGCATTTTGATAACCGACCACAACGTTCGCGAGACCTTGCACATCGTCGACCGCGCCTATATCCTAAACGAGGGCAAGATTCTGCTTGAAGGTTCCGCCGACGAAATTGCCAACAGCGACCTTGCAAAGAAATTTTATCTCGGCAGTAATTTCACGCTTTAAAACGGGGGTCATTGAATGCGCCTTAGGATACTTGACAAATATATTTTTCGGGAAGTTGTTTTAGCGTTCCTGTTCGCGATTTGCGCGTTCACGGCGGTGTTTATCGGTTCCGGCACGCTGTTCAGAATCGCCAAGTACATAACCGACTACGGCGCGAGCTTTGCCTCCGTGGTGAAAATTTTTATCTACGGGCTGCCGAGTATCATCATGTGGACGTTCCCAATGTCCATGCTTTTGGCGACGCTGTTGACGTTCGGGCGGCTGTCAAGTTCGAGCGAAATCACGGCAATGAAGTCTTGCGGGATAAGTTTCAGCCGCATTGCCGCGCCCGCGATTGTTTTGGGCTTTATCGTCACGGTCTGCGCGATTCTCTTCAACGAACACGTCGTGCCGTGGGCGAACACCGCCTACAACAACGTCGTCTACTACGAGATTCAGGGCAACACCGAGCTCAAATCGCAAGATCACATTATTGTTAAGGAACTGTCCGGCGACCGCATGGAGCGGCTGATTTACGCCCGCCAATACCGCGCGCGCGACGAAATTCTGGAAGGCGTGACAATGCAAGTCTTCAACGAGGAGGGCAAGGTTACGCACGTCGAGAACGCGACCTTCGCCGAGTGGCGCGACGAGCAATGGATTATGCACGACGGCATGATTTACGACCTTGCCGACGACCAGCGGACGCATACAATGAAATTCGACCGTCAGCTCCTGCCCGTCAAGGCGAGCCCGCGCCAAATCGTCCGCGAACAGAAAAAAACCGAGGAATTGACGATGCGCGAACTCAAAGACCAAATCCGAATCATGAAGGCGCAATACGCCAACACCAACGCGCTTGAGACGGAACTTTATCAACGAATCACGGTGCCTATGGCAAGTTTGATTTTCGCGCTTATCGGCGTGCCGTTGGGCTTGCAACCGACACGAACGCCGTCGTCAATGGGTTTCGCGCTCAGCGTCGTGATAATCTTCCTCTACTACGCGATTATGACGTTGGCGAACGCGATAGGGCGCAGCGGCGCAATTCCGCCGATGTACGCCGTGTGGATACCGAATATAATCGGCTTGATTTCGGGCGCGGTTTTGATTTGGCGGGCGTCGAAATAATTAGGAATGAGGAATTAGGAATTAGGAATGAAAAAATTTTCCGTCGCGGCGGATATGGAACGCGTCAAAAATCTTTACCGCTTTGAAGACGAACAACGCGCCCAAGGTTTCAAGTTAATCGCGGGCGTCGACGAGGCGGGGCGCGGCTCACTTGTCGGTCCCGTCGTCGTGGCGGCGGTTATCCTTCCCGACGATTTGTATCTTGAACGGCTTGACGATTCAAAAAAACTGTCCGCCAAAATCCGCGAAGGTCTTTACGAACGAATCACGTCCGTTGCAATTAGTTGGAGCGTCGCGGCGGTGCCCGTCGAAGAAGTCGACAGCTTGAACGTTTATCAAGCGACGTTGGCGGGCATGAAACGCGCCGTCGCAGGTCTTGACGTTCAGCCGGATTTCGTTTTGACGGACGCAATGCGCGTTGACTTCGGCGAAAAAATTCCGTCGTTGTCGATTGTTCACGGCGACGCGTTGAGTGCCTCCATTGCCGCCGCGTCGATTATCGCCAAAGTCACGCGCGACCGTCTCGCCGATCAATGGGCTCTGACTTATCCCGAATACGGCTTTGAACACAACCGCGGCTACGGCACCAAGGCGCACCTCGACGCCATTTACGAATACGGAGCCACGCCGATTCACCGTCGCTCGTTCAATCCCGTCAAAAGTCTTTTGTCACAATAAAAAAACGCCGCCATTTCGTTCGAGCGCGGCGATTAATTTTTTTCTGTCAATACGTTGCAACGCGACGACTATTTGTCAACTTTTTAAAAGTTGCCCGCCGCGCAGGGAGTTAATTTGTTTTTACGCCAACTGCTTGAGCTCCGCCTCAAGCTCGGCGATTTTTTTATTTGTACTCGCGATGACTTTGTTGAAGTTGCGCTGATTCATGACCATGATTTTTTGTTGCGTGTTCAGCGCGGTGCACAGCGCGGGGATTAAAACGTCGTATTCGTCAAGATTTTTACCGAACTCTTTTTTTATCGCGCCGTAAATTCTGAACTGCGGAATCGCCATGCCTGCCTGAAAACTCATGCTGAACATTTTCTTCACGACGAAATCCAAAATCGCGTGGCGATACTGAACGTTGTCGCGGAAGAATTCAAACTTGCTCATCATCTTGTCGAGATCCTTCAAGCCCAGAATCGCCGGGTGGAGCCACAGGTTAAATTTGTCCGTTTCGGTTTCGTTGCCGCGTATCGACGATTTTTTTGTTTGACGCCAAAAATACGTCGCGCTCGGGACGTGCAGAAATTTTTTCGTAGCGAAAAGCAAATTCAGTGTCCAGAAATAATCTTCGCAGGGGAAGACGTGCGGGAACGTTATTTCGTTTTCAATCAGGAAATCGCGGCGAACGAACTTGCACCACGGCGAACCCCAAATATCGTGCTCCAAAAGCTTGTTGACGCGCCGCGCCAAATGTTCCGGCTCGAACGTCGGCTTTTCGACCAGAGTGCCCTTTTGGTGCGTGACCAATCGGACATTCTCGCCGTCGTCGTCGATTTCAAAATTTCGTTCGCAATAGACGACGTCGGCGTCGAAATCTTTCGCGACGGTATGCATGTCCTCCAACGAAGTCTTCGTAAGGAAATCGTCGCTGTCCGCGAAGAACACGTATTCGCCGCGCGAAAAGTACAAGCCTTTGTTGCGGGGCAATGAACCGCCGCCCGAATTTTCTTCCGTACGCAAAAGGTACAGCTTGCCGTTAAAGCGCGGCATGTAGTTCTTGACGATCGTCGCGCTTTTGTCGGTTGAGCAATCGTCCACGACCACGACCTCGAAATTTTTAAGCGTCTGTACAAGCAAGCTGTCAAGGCATTTGCCGATGTAAGGCTCCGCGTTGTAGAGCGGGATAATCACCGAGACTTTCGGACAGCCCAAGTCGGGTTTCGGCGCGGTAAGCGGCTTGCCCAAAAGTTCCAATTTATATTCTGCCATAAGGTACCTCCTTTGTAAGATTTTGCGTGGTTATTCGCGCGACCTGCGCGGCATTCCTGCCGTGAAGCGCGGAAAGTTTTTCAGTCCTTGAGGCGTTTGAGTTCGGTTTCAAGCGCGGCGATTCGTTGTTGCGACTGCATGAGTTGCAGCCGATAAATATTCATCGCGTTGAAAATGAAACTCGTAAAAGCAACGTTGTCGCCCTTGCTTAACGCCTTTCGCAACAATTCGTCGAAAGCGTGCGGAGGAATTTGGTCATAGAATTTGCACAGATGCCTGAGCTTGCCTGCAGCTTGAAACTCGAACAAAAGATACTTCAAATCGGTTCGTCGCGAAAAAAAATCCAGTCCGTTCAAAAATTCATCAAGATACCGTGTTCCTTCCGTCAACATGCGAAGGTTTCTTTCCCAATCCGTGACGTAATCAACTTGCTTATTAAAAAGAGACTCCCTACGTAGTCTGTAGAAATAAACGGCATTCGGAACTATGACATACCTTTTCGCGCAACAAATTTCGCAAATGGTAAAAAGCATGTCGTCTGCAATAACGCCGACCATTTTTATCGAATTTTCGATGATAAACTTACGACGAACCAGTTGAACCCAAAAATTCCAGATGAGAAAATTTCTTTGAGCAAGAATTCGTACGCGCTCTTCGAAATTGTTTTCCCAAATCAAAGGCTCTTTCACTACAATTCTGTCGCCTGTCAAATAATTGGCAGGTTTAAGTTGCCGCCGATATTCGACATTGTTCCACAATTCGTCGGGCACGGGATAATATTTGTCGCAGTGAACAACGTCGGCGTCATATTCTTTTGCAAGTGAATAAAGTTCCTCAAGAGCCGTCATCGTTACGGTGTCGTCGTTATCCATGAAATAAAGGTATTCGCCGCGTGCATAAGCCAATCCAAGATTTCGCGGCTCGGTGCCGCTGCCCGAATTCTTTTTCATGTGCAAAAGTGTAAGCCGCCCGTCGAATTTCGGTACGTAACTCTCGACAATGGCGGGGCTCGAATCGGTCGAACAGTCGTCGACAACGATAACCTCAAAATCTTTGAACGTCTGCGCAAGCAAGCTGTCCAAGCATTCGCCGATATATTTCTCGACGTTGTACATCGGGATAATCACCGACACCGCAGGGCACTTAAACGGAGAATCTGAATTACGAGCCTTGCGCGAAAAATTTTTCGGGTGTTTTGCCATAAGAACTCTCCTTTACTAAAGGTTTAATCGGCGGTCTTTGTCAAATCGACGACTCGGCACTGATACGCGCCGTGTACGCGCGGGATTTCTTTCGCGGGCTGACCGTAAGCCGCAAGCAATTCGTCGACGTACTTCATGACGACGGCGACAGAAATTTTTTTCATGCAAGCCAAGTTGTCGTCGCCTGCGCGGGGGCAAATGTGCTTGCCGCAAGGATGACACGGTTCGGGCGTCTTAATCAGCACATCTTTTGCGTCGTAGGGATAAAAGCCGGGCACGGGCGACGCGCCGAACATCGTAACAATCGGGATATTGCGCGCAACGCCGATATGCATCGGTCCGGAGTCGGTCGTGAGGAACAGCACGCAATTATCCAAAAAGCCCGCAACCGTCGCCAAGCTGAATTCGCCCGTAAAAATCTTCAGGCGGTCGCTGTCGGCATGACGCATTTTCGCCACGCAACCCGAAACGATTTCCCTGTCCATGGTGCCGCCAAGGAACGCAACGCCGTAGCCGCGTTCAATCAGCGTGTCGGCGCATTCGGCGAAGTACGAATCAAGCCAACGCTTCGTCAGCCAACTCGCCCCGATATTGAACGCCACGACCTTTGTGTCGCCGAAATTGTCGCGGAAAATCTTCGTCGCCTCGCGCTCGACTTCGGCGGGGATTTTCATTTCAAGCCCGTCGTCGTAAATTTTCTCAACGCCGACAGCCTGCCGCAAAACGTCGAAGTGCGAATGAACTTGATGTTGCGTGCCGGGTCGATATTCCGTCTTAAAGCCGTGCTTGATGTGTCGCGCAATCGAAGGATTCGGCAGGGTCTTTGTGAAAAGCCACGAAAAAAGCGGCTTGCTGTAGCCGACGATTTTTTTCGCGCCGCTGAACGCCGCCAATGCCGACGCGCGCTCGTTGCGGTGCAGATTAATCACCAAATCGAATTTCTCTGCGCGGAGCTTGAAAATAAACTTCACGAAGCTCGGCAGGTGATCGTCGACGCCCTTTTTGTCGATAAGTATGCAATCGTCGAGGTTCGGGTTGTATTGCACCAAGTCGGCAAGTTTTTTGTCGGCAAGCAACGCCAAATGCGCCGTCGGGAAATTTTTCCTAAGCGTCGTCAAAGCGGGCGTCACCAACATCAAATCGCCCAAGTGCATTAAATTAATCACTAAAATTTTCATGGCGCGGCTAATATAGCAGAGGCGCGACCTTTTTGCAACAAGCATTGACATTGCGCGGCGTTTTTGTTATTATCGCGGCGTTTAGGAGAGGTGTCCGAGCGGTTTAAGGAGCCGGTCTTGAAAACCGGTGATGTCGAAAGGCACCGTGGGTTCGAATCCCACCCTCTCCGCCACAGCAGAAATCTTCTCCACATGGGGTTCCGAATATATTTTCGCCTTCGGGGCGATTAATTTTTAGGGAGGCGGCGACTTTTATGAACGAGCAAATAAAATTGCGATTGCTCATAACCGACGATTCGCGGCTCCTGCGCAAGAAACTGCGCGAGGAACTTGAAAAACTCGGTTGCGAGGTCTTTGAAGCAGTCAACGGCAAAGAAGCAATAACCTTAGTCTTGGAACAAGATCTTGACGGCGTCATTTTGGATATCGTCATGCCGGTCGTCGGCGGCATCGAGGCGTTGGATGTCATTCGCGCGGTTGCGCCCGACGTGCCGGTCGTCATGCTCAGTTCCATGGGCACGCCGCAAAAATTGATTCAGTGCCTGAAAATGGGCGCGATTGATTTCATTCACAAGCCCTATACCAGAGAACAAATCATTCACATGGTCGAACGGCTCAAGCGGCTCAAAACCAAACGCCGGCAAAAAAGCAACGTCGTCGAGCCGACCGAAGGCAACATTTAATTGGAGGGAATTACGATGCCGATTATTGAACAGAATACGGTTTCGGCCTTGAACAAAGCGGGCGGCAAAGGCGAAATTTTTATCACACACCTGTTGACGCCGGCTGAATTGGCGGGCAAATGCGGTATGTTCGCCAAAGTCAGAATCCCCGTCGGCGCGTCGTTGGGCGTCCATCAACACGTCGGCACCACCGAAACTTATCACATACTTCAAGGCACGGCGATTTACACCGACAACGACAAAACCTACACCGTCAAGGCGGGCGACACGACCTTCTGCGCAGACGGCGACTTTCACGGCATTGAAACCGCCGGCGACGAGGATTTGATTTTCATCGCCCTGATTATCATCACGAAGTGAAACAAAAAAATTGCGTACTGCCGCCGAATTCTGTTGCACCGAAAAAAAACCTGTGCTAATATACGGGCGTCTAAGGAAAGGAGTCGATTTCAATGGATATGAGCATCGCGGCACTGTCGGTTGATATGAGCTTGGCAAGGACTCAGCAAGAGCTTGGCGTCTCGGTTTTGAAAATGGCAATGGAAGCGCAAACCGCCGGCGTCGAAGAGGCGTTGGAATCCGTCGAAAGCCTTGACCCTGCGCTCGGAAACAACATCGACATAACGGCGTAATAAAAAGTACTTGATTTTTCAAGGGCATTCTGTTAAATTCTGCAAGTAATTTTTTACAAGGAGGATTCATTTTATGACGAGAGCTGAATTGATAGTGGCCGTCGCCGAAAAGGCGAACCTCGACAAGAAAAGCGCGGAGCGCGCAGTTACGGCGACCTTTGACACGATTAAGCAAGCGTTGATTGAAGGCGACAAAGTGCAAGTTTTGGGCTTCGGCACGTTCGAGAATCGCACGCGGGCTGCGCGCAAAGGGCGCAATCCCCGCACCGGCGAAGAAATTGACATCCCGGCATCAAGCCTTCCGTCCTTCAAGGCGGGCAAGAGTTTGAAAGAAGCAGTCAATCCCTGATACGGGACATTCGCGGAGTCGAGTTATTTGCTCGGCTCTGTTTTTTTGTAAGGATTGGTTTATGACAGTGATTGTAACGGGCGGCACGTCGGGCATCGGGCTCGCCGCCGCCAAAATTTTTCTCGCGCACGATTTTAATTGCGTGCTCGTCGGCAGAAGTCGACAAAAATTCGACTGCGTCAAATCCGAACTCGGCGGGCGCGTCGAATTCATATCGGCTGATGTGCGGCGCGTCGACGATTGCGAACGAATCCCTGCGCAGGCGGTTGAATTGTTCGGCGGCGTCGATGTTCTTGTAAACTGTGCGGGCATTTACGGCGAAGGCGCGATAACCGCCACGGACGAAGAAATTTTCGACGACATCTTTGCTACCAACATCAAGGGGACGTTTTTCGTGACGCGGGCGGCGGTCGGCGAACTTATCAAAAGTCGCGGCGCGATAGTCAACGTGGCAAGTGACGCGGGCATCAAAGGCAACTGGTTCTGCGCGGCGTATTCGGCAAGCAAGGGCGCGGTCGTCGCGTTCACGAAGTCGTTGGCGTTGGAGTTGGCAAGCTTTCCGGTGCGCGTGAATTGCGTTGCGCCGGGCGATATTCTGACGCCGCTGACTCAAGCACAGCTTAAAACTTCCGGCGCGACGGTCGAGGATTTGGCGCGAGTGTATCCGCTGGGAAGAATCGGCACGGCTGACGAAGTTGCGGCGGCGATTTACTTTTTGGCGTCGAGTGCGGCGAGTTTCATAACGGGCGCGGTCTTGAGCGTCGACGGAGGCTTAACCGCGTGAAAGTGCTGATTTTGTCGGCGTCAATCGGTTCGGGGCACACGCGGGTTGCCGAGGCGTTGCAAAAAGTTTTCGGCGAATCCGCGCAGGTCGTGGACTTCATGGCGCGCGACGTGTCGACGCTAAATTGGCTGACGAAAAAATTTTACCTTGCCGCGTTGCGATTCATACCCGACCTTTACGATCGAATTTACAAGTTCGCGGACGGACGCCGCGCAGGCGTTTCGGCACGCTTCTTGAGCTCCGCGCTGATGTATTTGCCGTTCGCGCGCCTGCTGAAAACTTTCCGCCCCGACGTCGTGATTTGCACGCACCCTTTCCCCGAAGCGGCGGCGTCTCTGTGGAAATTCCTTCACGCAAAATCTGCGCGGCAATTTTCGCTGGCGACGGTGCTTACCGATTATTCGTTGCACGAGATTTGGATTTACGAGGAAGTCGACGCGTACTTCGTGGCGACGGAAGACATGCGGCGGGAATTGGCTACGCACTGCCGCGCAGGACAGAAAATCTTCGCGACGGGCATACCGATAGGCGCGGAATTTGATTCGCTTGAAAAATCTTCCGACGCGACGCGAAAGACGATTTTAATCATGGGCGGCGGCTTGGGGCTCGGCTCAATCGAAGAAACGCTTTCGGAGCTGGACAAAGTTCGCAAGCCGCTGAAAATCTTGGTAGTGGCGGGTCAGAACGAAAAACTTTTGGCGCGGCTGAAAAAGTTGCAACTGTCGCACGAAGTCGAAGTGCTCGGCTACGTTTCGGACGTGCACAGGCTCATGGCGTCGGCGGACTTGCTTATCACAAAACCCGGCGCGTTGACGATGACGGAGGCTTTTGCGGCGGGCTTGCCGCTGATTTTGCACGCGCCGATACCCGGTCCGGAAGCACTCAACGCGGCTTATGCAACGGCTCACGGCGCGGCAGTCGAAGTCGGCGAACAAAAAATTTCGGCTGTCGTCGAGGCTCTGCTTGACGAACCTGCGCGGCTTGCCGAAATGAAACGTTGCGCGAAAAAAATTTCACGACCGCACGCCGCGACCGAGATTGTCGACAAATTGATTCGGAAGTAAAATTTTTCTTGTCACCCGCCGCTTATTTGGTGTAAAATGCGCGAAACAGTTAGCAGAGGAGTGATTACATGAGCGGCGACGAAACCAAGACCGTAGGCGACGAAACTAGGATGTTCAGCTTCGGCGTCGAGGAAAATCGGGCGCAGAAAGTCATAAAGAACGCTTACCGCGCAATGACAGAAAAGGGCTATAACCCCGTGCATCAGCTTGTCGGTTACCTTTTGAGCGGCGATCCTGCGTACGTGACAAGCCATTTGGAGGCACGCAGTAAAATTCGCAAGGTCGAACGCGACGAATTGTTGGAAGAACTCGTGCGCGCCTATCTTGAGCGATTGGAGGGCAAGCCGTGAGAGCGTTGGCTCTTGACATCGGCGACAACACAATCGGCGTTGCCGTGAGCGATTTGCTAGGCTTGACCGCGCAGGGCGTCGAGACCATCCGCCGCGCGTCGAACAAAAACGATTTGCACCGGCTCGGCGAATTGGTTGCGCAATTTGAGGCGGACACGTTCGTTATCGGCTTGCCGAAAAATATGGACGGTACCGAAGGCTCCCGTTGCGATTTGGTGCGGAAATTCGCGGCAAAGCTCGGCGCGGCGTTTCCTTCCGTCAAGCAAATCTTTTGGGACGAACGCCTCAGCACCGTCGCGGCGACGCGCAACTTAATCGCGGCTGATTTGAGTCGCAAGAAACGCAAGCAGGTTATCGACAAGATGGCTGCTGTCTACATTTTGCAAGGCTGGTTGGACAGCCGAGGAGGATTTTTAAATGGCGAATAAGCGCAACGACGAATTTTTGGAAGACGACGTTTTGATTGAAATGACCGACGAGGAAGGCAACGTTTTTTACTACGTCGAGGAAATGATTATCCCCGTAGACGGCGTGAACTTCGCGCTGTTGGTTGAGTGGCACGGCGACCATGATCACTGCGACTGCGACCACGAGCACGGCGACGGTTGCGGCTGCGATTGCGATTGCGACGACGACGTTATCATCGCCAAAATCGTGACGGGCGCGGACGGGCAAGACGAATACATCGAACCGACCGACGAAGAATTTGAAAAAGTTCAAGCCGCCTACGAAAAACTTTTGGATGAGGAAGAATGAGTACGCCCGACGACAAAAAATCTTCAGACGACAAAGACACCAAATTGATTGAAATTCCTTCACGCAGCGAGGGCAAGTCCAAATCGTTTTTCAGCAAGCTTAACGTTTCATTGAGCGACCTGTTCGAGGAAATTTCTTGGCGATACGTGGCGAACGTCGCGGGCGCGGTGTTCCTGTGCGTCGTCTTGATAGGCGTGGTTTTGGTCTTCGCCGACCCTTCAGTCGTCAAAATCGAAAAGCCCGCGCCGACCGAATCCGAATCCGAAACCATCGTCGAAAAGCGCGTCAACGTCAAAATTCAGGAGGGACTTTCCACAGCCGAAATCGCCGACCGTCTCGTCGAAAAGGGCGTTATCGGCAGTACGTTGAAGTTCAGGATTTTGGCGCGCCTGCGCGGCTACGACGACAAGCTCCGCCCCGGCTCATACAGTTTCACGTTTGATATGGCTTACGACGAAGTTTTTGCCAAATTGCTGACGGGCGAGAAAAAGCTGATTAAGTTCACGGTGCCCGAAGGTTTCGGCGTCAAGGAAATTGCCGAGCGGCTTTACAATCTTGACCTTGTCAACCGTGAAGATTTCCTGCAGGCGGCTGAAGACTTCGCGCCCTACGACTACATGCGCAAACGCAAGGACGTTTTATTCGCAGCGGAAGGTTTCCTGTTCCCCGACACTTACACCGTCGAAAGCGACATGGAAATCGACGAGCTGTTAAATTTGATGTCAAGCACGTTCGACCAAAAGCTCAAGCCCGAAATGCGCGTTGCCGCCGAGAAAATGGGCTTGTCGGTTTACGACTTGATAACGCTGGCGTCGCTGGTTGAACGCGAAGTTCGTTTCCCCGAAGACCGACCGATTGTCGCGCAGGTGTTGCTTAAGCGGCTCAAGCTGAACATGCCGTTGCAGACCGACGCGACGCTTCAATATTTAATGGACGCGCCCAAGGAAGAAGTTTCGATAGAGGACACGCAAATCGATTCGCCCTACAACACATATCAGCATTTGGGCTTGCCGCCGGGACCGATAGCAAATCCGGGCATGGCGTCTATTGAGGCAGTCCTTAACCCTTCCGAAACCGATTACCTTTACTTCGTGGCGGACAGGAGCGGGCACAATCACTACGCTTACACCTACGAAGAACATTTGAATCTTGTAAATCGGTATAGGTAGGGACAAGGGACTAGATAAAACAAGCGGTCTTGCCCGAAGGCGGGATCGCTTTTGCAATACGGAGGTATTCGCATGAACATATTCAAGACGGCGATTTTAATGGCACTCATGACGGGCTTAATGGTGGCGGTCGGCAGAATGATTGGCGGCTCGACGGGCGCGCTGGTTATGCTCGTAATTTCAATCGGCATGAATTTTTTCAGCTACTGGTTCAGCGATTCTATCGTCCTGAAAAGCTACGACGCCCGCGAAGTGTCCGAAGCCGACGCGCCGCAACTTTACGGGATTGTCGCCAAGCTCGCCAAGAACGCAGCTTTGCCGATGCCTCGCGTCTACGTTATTGACAGCGACGTTCCCAACGCCTTCGCGACGGGCAGAAACCCAAGCAACGCGGCTGTTGCCGTCACGACGGGCATTATGAAGGCTTTGGACGCCAACGAAATTTCGGGCGTGCTCGGTCACGAATTGGCGCACGTTAAGCACCGCGACATTTTAATCGGGACGATTGCCGCGTCAATGGCGGGCGTCATTTCTATGGTTGCCGACATTGTGCAATGGGGCGCAATTTTCGGCACGCGCGACGACGACGACAACGGCGGCTGGATTGGCACGCTCGCCACGATTATCGTTGCACCGCTTGCCGCCACGCTGATTCAACTTGCCGTATCGCGTTCGCGGGAATACGACGCCGACAAGACCGGCGGCGAAATTTGCGGCAACCCGATGTATCTTGCCAACGCGCTTGAGAAAATCGAATACTACGCCTCGCACGCCGCGCCCATGAAACAAGCCGGCACCGCGACCGCGCACATGTTCATTGTCAACCCGCTTGAGAACTCCAAAAAGACGCTGAAGAATCTTTTCTCGACGCACCCCGACACCGACGACAGGATTGCCCATTTGCGCGAACAGGCGCGCGACATGCATTTGTTGAGGGGCTGATTTCTAAAATTTTTTCATGTCAATAACTCAAAAAAAAGCCGCCCGAATATCGAGCGGCTAAATTTATTTTGCAAGTAAAATATTATCCCATTGAGGCTTTGAGCTCTTGGAGCTTCGGTCCCATAATGCGCTTGTAAGCTTCGACGCCCGGCTGATTGAACGCGTCGACGTTGAGCAGTTCGCCTTCGTAGGCAACCGACATCGCCAAAAGGTACATGATTTCGCCGAGGTGATATTCGTTGAGTTCGGGGAGCGTGAAGCACGCGTTGAAGCGTTTGTTGGACTTGAGCGCGTCGGCGTTCGATTGGCGAGCGACTTCCAAAGCACCGCTCATGGTTACGCCCGAAATGTCCGCGAGTTTCTTTACGGTCGGGAAGACGTTCGGGATAACCAGATCGTTCGCCCACTTGTCGACTTTGATGAACTGCACGACTTTATCGAGCGTGCCTTCTTGGTGTTGCTGCGTCTGCGAGTGCATATCGGTCGTGCCGACAGCGACGAGCGGCGTGCGGCCTTCGCAAACTTCCTTGCCTTCCTTGTCGAACTGCTTGCCGAGCGATTCGGCGAGGAGTTGGATATACCATTCGGACAGCGACTTGAGATAATCGCCGTAGGGCATCATGACTTCGATATTGCGTCCGTATTTCTTGTAAGCGATAACCTTCAGCGCGGCGTTGAGCATTGCGGGATTCTGGAAGATGTCGTCGTTTTGGCAAGCCTTGTCCATATCCTGCGCGCCCTGCAAGAATTGTTCAATGTCCATGCCGATAACCGCAGCCGTCGAAAGACCGACTTCGCAGAACACGGTAAAGCGTCCGCCAACGCCGTCGGGCACCGCGAAGGTTTCCCAGCCGTTGTCGACAGCGATTTGCTTAAGCAGCGTCTTTTTCTCCATGTTGGGGTCGGTTACGGCGACGCATTCGACTTCGATGTTGGCGTCTTTCTTGAGCGCGTCGAGCATGACCATGAAGTTGCTCATTGTGTCGAGGGTGCCGCCGCTCTTGGAAATGCAAATCAGCATGACTTTAAACTTGCCGCCCTTGTTCGCCGCCATAGCCTTGAGGTGGTTGATGATGTCGCCGGTTCTGCGCGGGTCGATGTTCTGTCCGCTGAAGTAAACTTTCGGCAAGCCCTTGCGCTGTTCGGGCGTCCATGTGTTCCAGAATTCACCGCAGAAAATATCGAACAGGACTTTGTTGCCGAGGAACGAACCGCCGATACCGAGCGAGACAACCGCGTCGACGTTGTTGCGGATGCGTTCGGTGAAGTCGTGCAGGCGTTTGATGGACGCGGGCGAATTCAGATTGAGTTTGCCGTTTTCTTCGGTGATGTAGGGCAGCTTGGAGAAGTAAACTTTTTCGGGCGCGCCGTCTTTGCTGAGGTGGGCTTTGATGAAGCCGCTTTCGCGCATGACTTTCATAGCCGCGTGGGCTTTTTGGAGCGCGTCTTTGCATTCGTCGAGGTCGGCTTGAGTGACTTTGCCTTCGCCGAACAGGTTGTCATAGTCGAAGCTGAAGCCCGATTTCAGAGTCAATGCCATTGAGTTAGTCTCCCTTCAAATATCCACAAACCTTACCTGAGGGACAAGGGTTAAGGGACAAGTTTAAAACTCTTGTCCCTTTCCCCTTTTCCCTTTTCCCTTATATTACACAACCGAGGCGACGATTTCGCCCGCCTCTTTCTGGATTTGAGCGAGGTGTTCCGCGCTGACGAAGCTTTCCGCGTAGACTTTGCACATGTCTTCGGTGCCGGAGGGACGAGCCGCGAACCAGCCCTTGTCGGTGACGACTTTCAAGCCGCCAATTGACGCGCCGTTGCCCGGAGCCTTCGTGAATTTGCCGGTAATCTTCGCGCCGGCGAGCGTGTCGGCTTTGAGGTTTTCGGGTGCCAACTTGCCGAGCGCGGCTTTCTGGTCGGGCGTGGCGGGCGTGTCTTTGCGAGCGTAATAGAACGTGCCGAATTTGTCGGTAAGTTCCTTGTGATGTTCGGAAGGATTCTTGCCGGTCTTCGCGGTGATTTCGACGGCGAGCAAGTCCATGATAATGCCGTCTTTGTCAGTTGTCCAAACGGAAGCGTCTTTGCAAAGGAACGACGCGCCTGCAGATTCTTCGCCGCCGAAGCCCATGGAGCCGTCAAACAATCCGGGAACGAACCACTTGAAGCCTACGGGCACTTCGCAAAGTTTGCGACCGATGTCCGCCGCGACTTTATCAATCAGCGACGAGCTGACGAGTGTCTTGCCAACTTGCGCGTCTTTGCTCCAGCCGGGGCGATTCGTGAACAAATATTTAATCGCGACGGCGAGGTAGTGATTCGGATTCATAAGCCCTTGCGGGGTAACAATGCCGTGGCGGTCGTAGTCGGTGTCGTTGCCGAAAGCGATGTCGTATTGGTCTTTGAGCGCGATGAGATTTTTCATTGCGAACGGCGACGAGCAGTCCATACGGATTTTGCCGTCGTGGTCGGGCGGCATGAAGCTGAACGTGTAATCGATGTTGGGATTGACGACGTTTATGGGCTTTTTGATTTTGTAGACTTCGTTAATCAGTTCCCAATAGAAAATGCCGGAGCCGCCGAGCGGGTCTGCGCCGACGTTGAGACCGCTGTTGATAACGGCGTCCATGTCGATAACGCGGCTGAGAGCCTTGACGTAGGGCATCATATAATCCATGAAGTGAACGTTGTCCATTTTCACGGCGCGTTCAAAGGGGACGCGTTTGACGACTTTGGCGACGCCTTCCTTGATGATTTCGTTGGCGCGGTTCTGAATCGTCTTGGTTATGTCGGTGTCGGCGGGGCCGCCGTTGGTCGGGTCGTACTTGATGCCGCCGTCGGTCGGGGGGTTGTGCGACGGCGTGATAACGATACCGTCAGCCTTTTTGTCGGCTTTCTTCTCGTAGTTGTGTTCGAGGATGATGCGCGAGACGACGGGCGTGGGGACGGGTTTGAAGTCTTCCTGCAGGATGATTTCGACGCCGTTGGCGGCGAGGACTTCGACGCAACTGCGGAGGGCGGGTTCGCTCAACGCGTGGGTGTCCGCGCCGATATAGAGCGGCCCTTGGATTTTTTGGGCGGTGCGGTATTCGTAAACCGACTGCGCGATTGCGAGGATGTGTTCCTCGTTGAAGCTGTGGAGCTTGGAGCTGCCCCTGTGTCCGCTGGTGCCGAACGCGACGCCCTGCGTCTTGTTATCGGGGTCGGGGGTCAGCGTGTAGTAATCGCTGATTAGTGACGGAAGGTTAACAACGGTTTTGCTCATGGCAAATCCTCCTTTGATTGAAAAAGTTTATCACATGCTCAATAGAGCGACTTTAAGCTTAATCCCAGGGAAAGTCATCGTCGAAGGGTGTTTTCGACGTTTCGGGTTTCGCGGGTATCCCTGGTGAATCGTTGCTGTGCTCTGTATCCTCTTGAGCGACGGGGTTAAAATCCGCCCTTGGGGGGGCGGATTTTTCCCCCTCTTCACTCACTCTCTGCGCGGGCGCGTCCATAGGAAAGCCAGCGGCAGGCGCGGCGTTTGCGCCGTTAAAGCGCATTTGCCACGCGGTAATCCCGCGGCGGCGGGATTTCAGCCGCTTAACCCAGCCTCTGTCGGCCAGGTATTTGAAGGCGTCCCTAAAGGTCGTCTCCGGCAGACCCGTTAACATCATCAGCTGTTTTGAGCTTACCGCCGTTCTTTCGGGTCGGCGCTGTTCGTTCCAGCACCACAGCATGGTGTAGTACAGGATTCTACTTGACGCCGAATAACCCATTGACGTAGCTTCTGAACTGAACGTTCGAAACAGGTCTATTAGTGTCATTGGCACCTCTTTCTTAAATTTCAGCCGCGAATAACGGCAAGTACTTCGTCGCGCTTGGTCTCCATCAAGGCTTTGGCGTTGTCGCCGCGAGCCTCGACGTTCAAGCGAATGTAAGGTTCTGTCTGCGAGCCGCGCAGATTGAATCGCCAATCGTCGAAGTCGACGCAAAGCCCGTCAACGGGGGGGCGGATTTTTCCCCCTCTTCACTCACTCTCTGCGCGGGCGCGTCCATAGGAAAGCCAGCGGCAGGCGCGGCGTTTGCGCCGTTAAAGCGCATTTGCCACGCGGTAATCCCGCGGCGGCGGGATTTCAGCCGCTTAACCCAGCCTCTGTCGGCCAGGTATTTGAAGGCGTCCCTAAAGGTCGTCTCCGGCAGACCCGTTAACATCATCAGCTGTTTTGAGCTTACCGCCGTTCTTTCGGGTCGGCGCTGTTCGTTCCAGCACCACAGCATGGTGTAGTACAGGATTCTACTTGACGCCGAATAACCCATTGACGTAGCTTCTGAACTGAACGTTCGAAACAGGTCTATTAGTGTCATTGGCACCTCTTTCTTAAATTTCAGCCGCGAATAACGGCAAGTACTTCGTCGCGCTTGGTCTCCATCAAGGCTTTGGCGTTGTCGCCGCGAGCCTCGACGTTCAAGCGAATGTAAGGTTCTGTCTGCGAGCCGCGCAGATTGAATCGCCAATCGTCGAAGTCGACGCAAAGCCCGTCAACGTAATTGACTTTGCCCGCCGCGCCGTAGCGTTCTTCAATCTTCGCCATAATCTCCGTCACCTTTTCGACGTTCTTGACGCGCGTGTTGATTTCGCCGCTGACTGGGTATTTTGCAATCATGTCGCCGACGAGCGCGGACAACGGCTTATCGGCTTTGCTAAGCAACTCCAAAACCAACAGCCAAGGAATCATGCCGCTGTCGCAGTAATAGAAATCGCGGAAGTAGTGGTGCGCCGACAATTCGCCGCCGTAAATCGCGTTCTCGGCGCGCATGAGTTCTTTGATATAAACATGCCCGGAACGACACATCAACGCCTTGCCGCCGTGAGCCTCGGCAATGTCAATCGTGTTCCAGATGGCGCGCGGGTCGTGGATAATTTTTTCGCCGGGATTCTTCGTGAGGAACGCCGCAGCAAGCAAGCCGACCATGTAGTAGCCCTCGATAAATGCGCCCGTCTCGTCGAACAGGAAGCAACGATCGAAATCGCCGTCGAAGGCAATGCCGCAAGCCGCGCCCGTGTTGACGACAGCCTCGGACGTTTCTGCGCGGGCATTTTGGAGCAACGGATTGGGTACGCCGTGCGGAAAGAAGCCGTTGGCGTTGTTGTGGACTTTCACCATGTCGAAGGGCAGATATTTTTCAAGCTCGTTGATAATGGGACCCGCCGCGCCGTTGCCGCAGTTTATGACGATTTTCATGGGCTTTAGGGCTTTCACGTCGACGTAAGACAGCAGGCGTTTTATGTAATCAGGCTGAATGTCAAGCCGACGAATTGTGCCCGTCGCCTTGCGATACGACCAATCGCGACTTTCGTCCTCGACCGCCGCTTTGATAGTCAGCAAGCCGCTTTGTGGAGCCATCGGGCGCACGCCTTTGCCGACGAATTTCATGCCGTTGTATTCCTGCGGGTTGTGGGAGGCGGTAATCATAATGCCGCCGTCGAAGTCGTTAAAGCCCGTCGTGAAGTAAATCATTTCGGTGCCGCATTGCCCGATGTCGAATACGTCGCAACCCGCCTCGGTCAAGCCGCGAACAAGCGCGTCGCTCAGCGTGGGACCCGAAAGGCGAATGTCATGCCCGACGGCGACTTTTTTTGCGCCGAACAATTCGGGAAAAACTCTGCCGACTCGGTACGCAAGCTCTTGGTCAATCGTTTCGGGATAAATCCCGCGAATGTCATACGCGCCGAAGCCGGAGGTGTTTACCGCCATATTTCTGCACACTCCTTTTTTTTGATTCCCAATATATGTTCAACGTGCACTGCGATTTTCCTGTAAAATTTGCAGAAAATTTTTAATGAAACTTTCGTGAAGAATTAAATTGACAACGCGCGGGCAGGATTATGGAATTCGTTCGACGAAATATACCACTGGATAAAGTCCGTTTATTAATCCGATTCAATAGAAAGGAGTTGCCGTCATGTTAAAAGAATTTCTTCGCAGCACAATCCCGCCGCTGAAACTATTGCGTGTTCGCGGGCAAGCGTTGGTTTTTTTTGCTCTGCTCATCCCGTTGCTCCTTTTGTTCGCGGGCGTCGGGCTGGATTTGGGCTGGTACTATCTGAACGTGTCGCGCCTGCAAAACGCGGCGGACGCGGCGGCTCTGGCGGGCGCGCAAATCATTATCAACGACGAGGTAAATTTCCCGACCGTCACAAACGAGGCGGTGCTTATAAGCAACCGTTCATTTGACAACGACAGAAAATATACCGGCAGAACCGACGGCGAAAAAGCAACGCTGGAGAATGCCGACGACATCGCCGAGGAATATGCCGTTAAAAATTTAGGCTCCATGAAAGATATTGTTTTGGGCGAAGCGGAAGCTGCCGAAACACAATCTTCGATAATCGACAGCTGGAGCAAATCCAAAGACGACGCCGACCGCGTGGTTACACCGACGTTTACCATGTACGATTACGGCACGAGTTTTTATTACTTCGTCAAGCTCGAAGAGACAATCGAACATTTCTTTCTGCCCGGTTGGTTTTCTCCAATGGACGCGCCCGTCGTTGCCGTGGCTAAGCTGGATCAAACTCCCAAAATGGAGGAGATAATAAACAGGAACGTTATCGTCGGCAACTGGGAAGTTCAAGACTTCTACAAGGAAATGGAACCTGAATACGAACGCGACGCCAAAGGAAACTATAAGAAATTGAACAACCAGAACATTCCCGTTTACGCTACGGACATAAACGGGGATTATATCCGGGACGCGAACGGGAACAAAATGCAGGACTACACTCATAAATACGCCAAGAGCCAAGCATATTCCGAACGTTTCAATGCCGAAATATATTCGGGCGCGTGGAATCACTTCCAAGACTTTTTCAACACTTTCGACTCGGCGGGCTATCACAAACCGAATCCAAGCGATAACATGGAGGTTGCGGGCGATTTTTACAGACGGGAAATCATAACCGTAAGAGACGACGTAAACTCAAGCGCAACACCCTACGGCGCGAACAGCAGCGTTGCCGCAACTGCGGCGTCCGTAAATCTAAAACCCGGACATGTCTACAATCCCGCGCAGTCGAGCAAAAAAAAGACTTACGGTAAATACAAAGATGCCAATGGCAATTTACAAGACATAACAACCGATAAAAGCACCGTCGGCTTGCCCTACAAGTGGGAATATCTGGATTCGATAAACATCGACTTCAAACCGGAAATCAGCTTAAGCGGCAAATGGCTCTCGGAAGATTGGGATTTGCCGCTGGACAATAATGGCGTCGGTTTCAATTACACACATTGGTACAGGGCAAGCAAAACCGATATAACGACCGAATATGTAAAAAAGCTTAGGATACACTCTAACATCAATCTTGACGCCCCCTATAAAGAACGTTCGAATATAACAACTCCGTTCACAGAGGAGATTCGCGAAAAAGACGCTAAAGGAAATTTACTGCCCGATATTTTGTGGGGACGCATCGAAAGCGAGCCAATGCTCTCTCACCCCGACGCCGTGAACGGTAAAGCAGCTTACATGCCCAAAACCGTATACGGGTTGAGCTCCGTCAGACAGATAATCATCAACGTGAATTCGTCCAATTACAACACGGGCAGCGTCAATTATCGCCCCGTCATAATTTTCTACGACGGTCCCGAACGCTACAGCAGTGAAAGCCATATTCGCGACTCCAAGCCCGTGATTTTAAATCTCGGCAAACCTTTCAGAGGCGTCCTTTACGCGCCGAACAGTCCCGTCGTTATCGTCGGCAATGCAAAGAATCAATTCAAAGGCTTTGTCGTCGCGAAAAAGTACATGCGTCTGAAAGACAAAGACGATTTTATTCACGGCGGCTACAGATATTTCAGTCGCGACAGCAACAAACGCAAGCAATACGAGTACACCAGGGAAGAACAGGCGGACGGCACCGTGCAATACAAGACTTTGCAAGGCAAAGTCGAAAAGAACATGGACGACACCAAAGCCTACAAGGTTGAGTATTTCTACGCCAAAGGCGACACAAGCGGAACCAAATACTACAGAACCGTCGAGAACGAAACACTTACCTATAACGGCGCGACAATACCAACCGGCAACGAACTTGTACTTTACACCGACGAATACGGCGAAGTTCAATTTGCCGAGCTGACAGACCCGGAGACCAAATACGGCGAATATGACAACTTCGGCAGGACGGATTTCACGACGCACGATTATCACGTCAATGAGACTTCGGCAGACAATATGCTCTTGAGCGGCAAATGATTCGTTCAAACTTTTTTCGTTGACACCTTGACGCTTGAATTATAAAATTGCAGGCGGCGAGGTGATTTTTTTATGAAAGTCGGAATTGACATCGGCTCCACGACGATAAAGCTGGTCGTCATGGACGAGGAACGGCTTGTGTTCAAAAATTACGCGCGGCACTTTTCGGAAATCGGAGCCGCGCTTACGAATTCTTTAACGTCGCTGAAAAATATCATCGGCGAAAAAACTTTCAAAATCGCGCTGGCGGGCTCGGCGGGCATGGGTATCGCCAAAAAAATTTCGTTGCCCTTCGTGCAAGAGGTTATCTCTTGCCAAACGGCCGTGGAAAAATTTATTCCGCAAACAGATACCGTCGTCGAATTGGGCGGCGAGGACGCGAAAATAATTTATCTCGGCAACGCGCCCGAAGTCCGCATGAACGGCGTCTGCGCGGGCGGCACCGGCTCGTTTATCGACCACATGGCGGCTTTGCTGTCAACCGACGCGCTCGGCTTGAACGCCTTGGCTGAAAAAGGCAAGCAGATTTACACAATCGCTTCCCGTTGCGGCGTCTTCGCGAAGACCGATATTCAAGCACTCATGAACGACGGCGCGAAAAAGGCTGACATTGCGCTTTCGATTTTCCAGGCGGTAGTCAATCAGACGATCGGCAACTTGGCGCAAGGGCGTCCGATTAGCGGCAACGTCGCCTTTTTGGGCGGCCCCCTGCACTTCCTGCCCGAACTCAAGAAACGTTTCGTCGAGACGTTGGGACTTGCCAAAGATGAAGTCGTCGACACGCCCGACGGAAATTTTTTTGTGGCGACGGGCGCGGCACTCAGCGACGAAGCTAAGGAAATTTCCGTTGCGCAACTTGAAACGTCGATAGCCAAATCGGAAGAGGCGGCTCGTTCCGAAACGCGCAAGGCTGATTTCACGCTGTTCAAAGACGCGGCGGACTTGCAAGCCTTTCGCGAACGACACGGCAAGGCTAAAGTCAAGCGTGGCGACCTGCAGACTTATCGCGGCAAAGTTTTCGTCGGCATAGACGCGGGCTCTACCACAACAAAAATCTGCGCGATTGGCGACGACAAGCAAATCCTGTACACCAATTACGGCTCGAACGAAGGCGCGCCGCTAAAAATCGTCGTCAAACAGATTCGCGACCTGTACGCTCACTTGCCGCCCGCCGCGCAGATTGCCGGGGTTTACACGACGGGCTACGGCGAAGCGATTGTTAAAGCGGCTCTGCACGCCGACGGCTCCGAAGTCGAAACCTTTGCCCACTTGACTGCCGCGCAGGAATTTTGTCCCGAAGTGTCGTTCGTGTTGGACATCGGCGGGCAGGACATGAAATGCTTTTTCGTCAAGGACGGCACAATCGGCAACATCACGCTCAACGAAGCTTGCAGTGCGGGTTGCGGTTCGTTTATTCAGAACTTCGCGCAAGGGCTCAACATGACGGTCGGCGAATTCGCGGGCAAGGCTTTGACTGCGCAGGCACCCGTCGACCTCGGCACGCGCTGTACCGTGTTCATGAACTCGAAAGTCAAGCAGGCGCAAAAGGACGGCGCGACCGTCAACGACATTTCGGCGGGCATTGCGCTTTCGGTTATCAAGAACGCGCTGTTCAAAGTCATGCAGCTCAAGAACGTCGACGACCTCGGCTCAAATATCGTCGTGCAGGGCGGCACTTTCTACAACGACGCCGTGCTCCGCGCAATCGAAGAAATTCTTCACCGCGACGTTATTCGCCCCGACATTGCCGGCTTGATGGGCGCGTACGGCGCGGCGATTCTTGCGCGCGAAAACTGCGCGGGCGTGTCGAAGCTTTTATCGGCGGACGAACTGGAAAATTTCTCTGTCGTCACGAAGTCTTATCGTTGCGGGCGTTGCGGCAACAACTGCCTGATAACCATGCAGAAATTCCCCGACGGCGGCAAATATTTCACGGGCAATCGTTGCGAACGCGGCGCGGGCGGCAAACCGAAAACTCAAGCCGAAATCCCGAACGCTTACGCCTACAAGTACAAGAGGCTGTTCGACTACAAGCCGCTTGACAATCCTCGGCGCGGCTCAATCGGCATTCCTCGCGTGCTCAATATTTACGAAGATTATCCGTTTTGGCACACGCTGTTGACGGAGCTGGGTTATCGCGTCGAGCTTTCGGGCAAGTCGTCCGCGCAGATTTTCTACAAGGGCATTTCGACGATACCGAGCGATTCGCTGTGCTACCCCGCCAAGCTTGCGCACGGTCACGTTATGGATTTGGTCGAACGCGGCTTGACGAAGATTTTTTATCCCTGCGAGCCGTATAACTTCGACACGCGCCCCGACAACTTTTACAACTGCCCGATCGTTGCGAGCTACCCCGAAAACATTCGCAACAACATGGACGTGCTGAAGGAGCGCGGCATTAAGTTTATTCAACCGTTCCTGCCCGTGCACGACCTGCCGAAATTAAAAAAGCGTCTTGCCGAGGAATTCAAATCGGAAGGCGTGACGGCTGACGAAATTTCTGCGGCTGTCGACAAGGCGGCGGCTGAAACGGAGAACTACCGCCGCGACGTTCGCGACTTCGGCGACGCGCTGTTGAAACGTATCGAACGGACGGGCGAACACGCGATTTTACTTGTCGGGCGACCGTATCACATCGACCCCGAAATCAATCACGGTATCGACGCAATGATTCAGTCTTACGGCTTGCCGATTTTGTCGGAGGACACGGTTTATCACGTGCCCGTTGACGCGCCGAAAATTTCCGTCGTCAATCAATGGAGCTATCACGCCCGCCTTTATCACGCCGCGCAGTTCGCCGCGCAGAATCCCAACGTCACGCTGATTCAACTTAGTTCGTTCGGTTGCGGGCTCGACGCGCTGACTATAGAACAGGTCAAAGAAATTCTCGAATCGCACGGAAAAATCTACACGATGATAAAACTTGACGAAGTGTCGAACCTCGGCGCGGCGAGGATACGGTTGCGGTCACTGCTTGCGGCTTTGAAGCGTCGAACGTTCGTCGCGTATTCGCCCGTAAAATTTCCCGACCGTCCGCGCTTTACCGCCGACTGCAAGGCAAAGCACACAATCCTTGCGCCGCAGATGGCACCGATTCATTTTGAGCTGATTCAAGCGGTTTTGAACAAATACGGCTACCGCGTGCTGATACCCGCGCTGCCCGACAAGGCGGCAATCGATTTGGGACTTCGATTCGTTAATAACGAAATTTGTTATCCGGCGATACTGATTACGGGGCAAATGCTTGCGGCGTTGCAATCGGGCGAGTGCGACCCTGACAACACGTCGATAATCCTGTTCCAGACGTGCGGCGGGTGCAGAGCCACGAATTATATCAGCGTCATGCGGCGGGCGTTGAAGTTCGCGGGCTTCGGTCAAGTGCCGGTGTTCGCATGTTGGGGCTTGCCCGACGAGATCGATGACTTTGAACTGAGCCGCGATTGCCTCATGGACGCGATTAAGGCTTCCGTCTACGGCGATTTGCTGATGAACGTTTCAAATCGTATGCGCCCCTACGAATTGCGACGCGGCGAGACCGATAGGCTGTTCGCGGAGTGGATGACGCTTGCCAAGGCGGATTTGGTTGACGGCAACTATTTCAGCTACCGCCGCAACGTAAAAGAGATCGTCCGCCAATTCGACGCGATTCCGATTGACGAGACGCTTGCCAAGCCCAAGGTCGGCATTGTCGGCGAAATCCTCGTGAAGTATCACCCCGTCGCAAACAACTTTATCGAACGCGTGCTTGCCGACGAAGGCGCGGAAGTCGTTATGCCGGACTTGACGGACTTCTTTTTGTATTGCGCCTACGACGCCATTGTTAAGCGTGAACTTTTGGGCGGCAGTCGTCGCGACAGCATTTTTGCCGAGCTTTTTATCAAGTTCATTGAATTTTTCCGCCTGCCGATGAAAAACGCGCTGTCGAAGTCGAAACACTTCCGTGCGCCGCATTCGATTAAGGACACCGCGAAGTTGGCGAATCGCTTCTTGAGCACGGGCAACCTGTCGGGCGAAGGCTGGCTTATCTGCGGCGAAATGGTCGCGCTGATTGAGGCGGGCGTCAAAAATATCGTCGGTTTGTCTCCGTTCGCTTGTTTGCCGAATCACATAATTTTAAAGGGAATCCTTCACAGTTTGCGTGAAAATTACAGTAACGCAAATCTTGTAGCTATTGACTGCGACGCGGGCTCCAGCGAAGTCAACCAAATCAACCGTATCAAGCTAATGATGGCGATTGCGCGGAAAGTTTTGGACGCGAAAAAATTCTAACGGGAGGCATTTTCAATGGACAGGTCATCAAAATTTTTGTGCGCGATGATTTTGGCGGCGGCAGTGGTGTTGTCGAACTCGACGGTTTCGGCAAAGGATTTGATTAAGGCGCGGGTCACGAACGCGCGTTGGTATCCGAGCTATCACGTGGCGGCACCGGCGGGCTGGATAAACGACCCGAACGGCTTTTCGTATTTCAACGGCGAGTATCACATTTTTTATCAGCACTACCCCTACGACGTGAATTGGGGACCCATGCATTGGGGACACGTCGTCAGCAAGGATTTGGCGCATTGGGAGCGGTTGCCGATTGCGATTGCGCCCGATAAGATTTACGACGCAAGCGGCGGCTGTTTTTCGGGCAGCGCGCTTGAACACGACGGCAAGCTTTACATCATGTACACGGGGCATGTCGATTTGCCCGTCCCGACGGCGGAGGGCATCAATCGCATTGAAACGCAGAACATTGCCGTAAGCGACGACGGCAAGACCTTCACGAAACTCGACGCCAATCCCGTGCTGTACGTCCCGGCGGACGCGGGCGACATAAGCGGCAACGACTTCCGCGACCCGAAAATGTGGGCTCACGGCGGCAAGTATTACGCGGTTGTCGGCTCGCGCAACAAGGCTGAAACCATCGGTCAGGCTTTGCTGTTTGAATCCGTTGACATGAAGCATTGGGCTTTCAAAAGCGTTATGGCGCAATCGGAAGGCAATCAAGGCGACATGTGGGAATGCCCGAACTTCGCTGAGGTCGACGGGCGCGACGTGTTAATCCTGTCGCCCATGAACATCAAACCGGAGGGCAAAAAATTTCTGAACTTGCAACAGTCGGGTTACATGCTCGGCGAAATGAATTACGACACGGGCATTTTCACTCACGGCGAATTTGACATGCTCGACGCGGGCTTCGACTTCTACGCGCCGCAGATTATGCAGGCACCTGACGGGCGTTGCATAATGATTGCTTGGCTTGACATGTGGCGGACGCCCATGCTCGAACAGGCGGACGGTTGGGCGGGACAAATGACGGTGCCGCGCGAATTGCACATCCGCGACGGGAAAATCGTTTCGACGCCCGTAAAGGAACTTCAAGCCCTGCGCGGGCAAAAAGTTTCGTATGACAACCTCACGCTCGGCAAGGCGACGAAACTTGACGGCGTGCGCGGCGAAGTCGGCGAACTGTTGATGACGATTGACTTGACGCGGAGCAAAAATTTTTCGATTGAGTTGCGCAGTTCCGGCAAGGAGAAAACCGTTTTGAGTTACGACGCGACGACGCGGATTATCAAGCTGAATCGCGACAAGTCCGGGCAAATCCTGCGCGGCGAACGTGAAGTGACGCTTGCGCCCGCCGAAGAAATGCGCTTGCAGATTTTCCTTGACCGCTCGTCGCTGGAAATTTTCATCAACGACGGAGAGGCTGTCTTCTCGACGCGGCTCTACCCGAAGTCGAACGCGCAAGATATAGTTTTCGTGCCGACGCAGGGCGCACTGACATTGCGGCAAGTGACTTTCTACGAACTGCACGACGGCATACCGCAACCGAAAATTGGAGGCTGACATGTTTGCAAAGATACGGGCGATAAGCTCATACCTGCCGCCGACGATTGAAGACAACGCAGCAGTCGTCGACGCGCGGTTTATAAAAAAAATCGGCGTGCAAAGTCGTCACATTGTGACGGACGAATCGGCGGGCGATCTGGCTTTCAACGCCGCCGAAAAACTTTTCGCCGAACACAACATTGACCGCAACGAAACGGATTTTATTTTGCTGTGCACGCAACACCCCGATTATCAGATGCCGCACACCGCCGCGCACCTTCAGTACCGCCTTGGGCTCGACAAAAACGTCGGCAGCATGGACATAGGGCTCGGCTGTTCGGGCTACGTTTACGGGCTCGCCGTTGCTAAAGGGCTGATTGAAACCGGGCTCGCAAAAAAAATTCTGTTCCTAACATCAAGCGTCTACAGCAAATATATCAACGTTCGCGACAAATCGACGCGACCGCTGTTCGGCGACGGAGCGACGGCGACTTGGCTTGAGGGCGGCGACACGGAGGCTTTGAGCGCGTTCGCTTTCGGCTCGGACGGTTCGCGCTACGACAAGCTGATAATCCCTGTCGGCGGCAGTCGATTCATGCCCCGCGACACGCCCGAAGTCTTCGACACCGACGACAGTCACAATTACCGCTCGAATTACGAAGTCTTCATGGACGGCATGGCGATAACTTACTTCACGTTGCGAGAAATCCCAAAGCTCGTCGACAACGTGCTTGCCGCCGCGCAGATTACTCGCGCCGATTTGGACTACTGCATTTTCCACCAGGCAAACAAGTTCATGATGACTTACCTGCGCGACAAGGCGGGCTTGAACGGCGTGTCGTTTCACAACGAAATTTCGACGACTGGCAATATCGTTTCGGGCAGTGTACCGTTGGCGATTGAGCAAGTCGTTAAAAATTGCGACGCGACGAAACTAAAGCGCGTGATGTTGGCGGGCTTCGGCGTGGGCTTGAGCTGGGCGGGCTGTATCGCCGACCTGTCCGATATGTTAAAGGGGGATGTCAATGGCGCGGACTAAAAAATTTCCGACGGTCAGCGTGATTTTGACGAGTTACAATCATGCGGCGTACGTGGCGGCGGCGATTGAGAGCGTGCTGAATCAGACGTTCGCGGACTTTGAACTTTTGATAATCGACGATGGCTCGACCGACGACAGCCGCGACGTTATAAAGGGCTTCGACGATCCGCGCATAAAATTTTTCCTGTACGAGGAAAATCGCGGCCCCGTCATTGCGATTCGCGACGCCATTCAATCTGCGCGGGGCAAGTACATTGCGGTTCACCACTCCGACGACCTTTGGACGCCCGAAAAGTTGGCGCGGCAAGTTGCGTTTCTCGACGCCAATCCCGAATACGCGGCGTGCTTTACGCGGGTTGATTTCGTCGACGAGAGCGGCAACGTTCACGCGTTGGAGCACGGCGACTTTTACGAAAATATTTTCGACCAACCGAATCGCACGCGCGCGGAGTGGCTTAATCATTTTTTCTACGAAGCGAACTGCCTTTGCCACCCGTCGGCGATGTTGCGGCGCGAGGCTTACGAAAAATTTCATCTGCTTGAGGTGCACGGCTTTTGGCAGTTGCCGGATTATTTGATGTGGATTCGGCTGTGCTTTCACGCGGAGATTTTTATTTTGCCCGAACGGTTGACGCGATTCCGCTTGCGCCGCGAGAGGCAGGAAAACACCTCGGCGACGACCTTTGACCGATTAGTCCGCGCAGATTTGGAATTTTTTTTCATAGCGCGGGAATTCATTTACAACTTTACGGACAACAAATTTTTCTTGGAGGTTTTCCCCGAAGCCGCGAAATTCGTCGTGGACGGGCAGATTAATCGCCGCTTTGCCTTCGCGAAAATCTGTCTGGAGAAAAAAAATGCGCCGTTCCAACTTGCCGGTCTCGAACTGCTGAAAGACTTGCTGAACTCGCCCGCCAACGCCGCCGAAATTAAAACTCTGTACGATTACGACGAAAAAAGCTTTCTGCGCGACGGCGGGACTTTTGACGTGTTCAACCTTGCGCAGAAGCTCGGCATGTTGCACGCGGAGGTTTTTGTCAGCGACGGCGGCGCATTGTCGAAGGTTGCCGAAAAAATTATCAGCGTCGACGCGTCGAAAAGATTTTACGGGAAAATAACCTTCACGCTCGAAAAGCCCGCGAAGTATCTGCGTTTCGACCCCGCAAGCGATTTTGTTTCCGTCAAGCTGAAACGCGTCATGATTAACGGCGTCGCCTGCAAGACGTTCGGGAGCAACGCGGGCGCGATTGTCAACGGGTTCTGCCGCTTTTGGACGGACGATCCGCAATTTGTTTTCGACGTTGAAAATTTGTCGGGCGACGTGACTTTTGAAGTCTTCGGCGAATTGGAGGCGAATTATCCCGCAATCCTTGAGCAAACCATAAAAAATTTCGTGTCGACGGGCAAACAACTCCAAGGGCGCAACGAAAAACTTTCGACAAAGAATGCCGACTTGCAACATTTCATCGAAAGCCTCTGCTCGCAAAACACAAGCTTAAACTCGCAAGTCGCGAACCTGAACGCGCAAATCGCCAACTTAAACGCGCAGAACGCGAATCTTCAGGCGGAAACCCAACGCCTTGCGCAATTTATCGACTCGCTTTTGAATTCCAATTCGTGGAAAATGACCGAGCCGTTTCGGGCGTTTCGGCAGTGGCTCAATTACGACTCCAAGGACAAAGCGTTGGCGGCGGGGCGTCTTTTGTACAAGGCTCTGCCGCTTGACGACGAGAAAAAGACCGAGCTGAAAAATAAATTTTACACGCGATTCGCGCCGCTGCTGAGGAACACGCAACGCTATAAAAATTGGCAAATCAGCAACAGACAGGCGACGCGCCCGGCTTTGGAGGCGGCAGAGGAAAAATTTTTCGCGGAAGAGCTTTTTCCGCAACCGGGCAAAATCGCCGTGCAGGTTCACATTTTTTACCTGGACTTGCTTGAGGAAATGGCAAATTACTGCGCGAACATGCCTTACGCCTTCGACGCGCTGGTTTCGATTGTCGACGAATCTGCGTCTGATAAAGTTCGCGCCGCCTTTGAAAAAATCTCCAACGTCGAAAAATGCGTCGTGCGCGTCGTGCCCAATCGCGGGCGGGATGTCGCACCGTTTTTGGCGGGCTTCGGAGACTTGTTGCCCGAATACGACTTCGTTGCGCACATTCATTCCAAAAAATCACTTTACACGGGTTCCGAACAGCAAAACTGGCGGAATTATTTATTCGACGCTCTGTTGGGCAGTCCCGAACGAATCAGAAAAATTTTCCGCGCCTTCGCCGATGATGAGCGCGTTGGCGTGATTTATCCGCGTCCCGCCGACAACGTTCCCTATGCCGCCTTTACTTGGATGTCGAATCGCGCCGTCGGACAAATGCTGTTGAATCGCGCTCGCATTGCGCCGAATCGTACAGAGTATTTCGATTTCCCCGCCGGGACGATGTTTTGGGCTCGGCGTCAAGCGTTGCAGAGATTTTTCGCGCTCGGCTTGAAGTTTGAGGACTTCCCGCCCGAATTGGGGCAAAATGACGGCACGATCGCTCACGCCTTTGAGCGGTCGATTTTGCTTGCCGTGCAGACCGAAGGCATGAGCTTTTACGAATTCAATCCCGAAAACGACTCGTACTCGGTGAATATCGGCGGCAAAAATCTTTGGCAATACTTCGACACGCGCAACGGCGGCGAACCCGAATTGCTGTGGCTGCTTGCTCAGGGCGAAATCGTTTCGTTCGACATCTTCGACACGCTGTTGATGAGATTCGTCGCGAAACCCGCGCTTGTCAATGAAATCATTCGCTTCAAGGTTGAAGACTTGTTGGGACGCGAATTCGATTTCCCGAAAATCCGAATCGACGCGGAAAATCGCGTACGCCAAAATAAAATCGTCGGCGACGTGACGCTTGACGAGATTTACAAAGCTTTCGGCGAAATCAGCGGCTTGGACGACGACACTTGCCAAAAAATCCGCGAACTGGAAATGACGACGGAGCTTGAATTGATTCTGCCGCGTCAAGACATGGTCGATTGGTTTAACGAAATTCACAAACGCGGACGCGAAATTTGGCTGATTTCCGATATGTACATGCAGACGCCCGATATCGAGCGGCTGTTGAACAAATGCGGCGTTACGGGTTACGACAAGCTGTTGATTTCGAGCGAAACGGGCTTGCGCAAGGACACGGCGGGGATTTGGGACAATTTGGCGGCGGGCGGCTACAATGCTCAACCGAAAATCGTTCACGTCGGCGACAATGAGACAAGCGATTTGCAACTGCCCGGCGACAGGAAATTCGGCATTTATCATATCATGAGCGCGGTGAATTTATTTTCGCAAATCCCGTTCGGGCGTTCGCTGTTGGAGCAACTCGGCGGAGGCATGTCGCTGTACGCGGGCATTTGCCTCGGCATGGTGCTCGCGAAAAAATTTCAAAGCCCGTTCCGCCTGCAGTCCGCGCTGACCGACGGTACCAATCGGTTAATCATAAAAAATTTCGGCGAACTGGGCTATTGGCTGTACGGCGCGCCGTTGCTGACGTTCATTTTGTGGCTGATTCAACGGACGCGGGCTGACGGCGTCGAACGAATTTTATTTTTGGCGCGCGACGGTTACTTTTTGCAACCGCTGTACAAATTCGTGACGGGCTTGCTGAAAGTCGATCCGTTGCCGTCGGAATATTTTTTGGCGTCGCGGCGGGCGGTTACCGTTGCCTCGATTCACGACATCAACGATGCAAAGGAATTAATCAAGCTCCGATTCGACGGCACGCAACGGAAACTTTTCCGCGAACGTTTCGGCATAGAACTCGGCGGCGACGAAAAAATTGTTCTGCCGAATTTATTTTCCACGATCGATTCGGAAGCCGTCGCCAATCGCATTATCGACGACAACGCGTCAAAAATCCTCACCCACGCCGAAATTGAGCGCAACAATTACGAAAAATATATCGCGAGCCTCGGCGGGAATTTCGATCGCGTCGGCGTCGTCGACATGGGTTATTCGGGCACGATTCAATTTTATCTGCAGGAATTGACGGGAAAAATTTTTACGGGCTACTACTTTGCCACGAGTGCGACAAATCGTTTCGGCGACGCGGCGGGCGACAGGATGCGCGGCTGCTTCACCGAAAACGACGACTACGGCAAGACGAAATCCGCCGTCTATCGCTATCAGTTGCTGTTTGAGACGATTTTGACTGCGCCCGACGCTCAGCTCAAACACTTCGACGCGGCGGGCAAACCCGTCTTCGGTGAGCCCGAACCCGGACAAAAATATTTCAAGGAGATAAGCGAAATTCACGCGGGCATTAAGGATTTTTGCGCGGACGTGGCGGAAATTTTCGGAGACATTCTCCTGCGCGTGCCCGTCGATAAAAATTTCGTCGACGCGTGGGTAAGAGCCTTCGTGACGGACAAAAAAATCGTCGCCCCCGAATTGCGCGACATCTTTGCGCTGGACGACGAATATTGCAATACGTTTCACGGCAACGCGTTGGATTTTTATCTGCGCGGACTTGAAAGAACGAACGAAACTTAAGAACCAGTGTTCATAAAGGTTAAAAAGTGATATAGTAAGTGTATTATGAGAAAAAAATACGAAACAGACTTAACGGACGAGCAATGGGACGTGATCGCACCTTTGTTCGTCAACATGCGAAAACGCAAATGGGAAAAGCGCGAATTGG